>Ga0134074_1000575_pt1 | contig 12922 bp, 12 predicted proteins | sample 15_taG_25_FD_128868 | JGI IMG/M metagenome (GOLD analysis project Ga0134074, IMG submission 128868) | Grasslands soil microbial communities from the Angelo Coastal Reserve, California, USA - 15_D_Rain_40cm_2_09212015 | ecosystem: Environmental > Terrestrial > Soil > Grasslands ... | reverse complement strand
TCGTGCCGTGGCGGCCGATGTAGCGGGCGACTTCGCCGCCGCCCGTGGAGCGGCCGTGGCCGCGACGGTCATGGGCGATGCAGTGGTATCCACGGGAGGCCAGAAACCGCATCTGGTCTTCCCGGGCGTCCGCCGTCAGCGCCCAGCCGTGACTGAAGACGACGGGCTGTCCCGTTCCCCAGTCCTTGGAGTCGATGGGCGTGGAGTTTTCTCGACCGACGGTGATACCGCTCATCACACTTCTCCTTCTGTTCGTCGTGTGGATCCGATTGTCGGGGGACTACGCGACTCGCCTGAGCCCCGGAGAACCACCCGATAGCGAGCCGCAGATGGGGATGAACGGAAGCTGCATCGTCCGACCTCTGTAGTTGCACCGGTCGGTTAGCGCAACTACCGTACTGTCCCGCTGAGGGCGCACACGGAGCATCCGAAGGACCCCGCCTCCTGAAAGTCCTCCTGCCCGATTCATCGCGGCCGAGTTCCACGATGGCAACGGCGTAGGTGGCGGCGCCGTTCCCCGCCCTTTGCGATCAGCAGCAAGCCTCAGCGGACCGCCTCACCCCGCCGCCCGTCGCGCTCAGCAGCACGCTCCTCGTGGACCTGTACCTTCCTGGTCAAGGAACCGTCGCAGGGTCGGGTCGGCAGCCGTTTCGGCCTCGGCGTCCTCGATCAACGTGTACATCTCCCACGGCATCCCATCCGCGTCGCGGACCCAAAACTTGTCCGCCTTCGCGTAGCAGCACGTCGTCCCCTTCTGTTCCAGTAGCTCGACTTCCTCGCGCTTCGCGCGAGCCATCTCCGAGGCCACGTCCCCGGTGCCGGGATAGCGGATGCCGAGGTGGCTCACGGTGCCCGGCTCGCCGCCGGTGTTGAGGGACAGGATCACGGGCGGATCGGTGATCTCGAACTTCGCGTAGTCGTGGCGCACCTTGGCCGGCTCCTGGCCGAGGAGCTTCCGATACCGGGCAATCGCGGCGTCGAGATCGCGGACGTACAACGCGACGTGGAACGTGTTGTGGGCCATGAGTCTTCCTCCCTTCATCTCGGTTCGATCAATCGCACACAACTCGATTGATGGGGAAACGGGTCGCGGACACGAACGAGCCTCGCGCCAGCCGGCGACGCATGAGGACTCGGGCGAAGATGACACCTTCCGTCAAGAAGATGATCAGACCGACGGCGAACGTCGCTCGCACCTGCCACGCAAGCATCCCGACCGGCGCGGGCAACGACGGTGAGCCTCGGAGGAACGCATACGACGCTACCGCAAGGCCCATGCCGAACGTGGACAGGATATGGAGCATGTACTCCACCGAGGGCAGCCCGCCGAGGCGTTCTCGCGAGCGCCGTTCGAGCAGCACGTCGATCACGGAGTTCACCATGTCGAGGGCGAACAGGCCAATGATCACCTCATCGACGATCCGCGATGGCGTACCGGCGGACAGCAGCGCAAGCAGCCCGAGAAAAATCGCATGTCGGCAGAGGTGGGTGATCTCCTCTGCCACGCTGCCGTCGTGCGCAAACAGCCGGAAGCGGTAGAGGTGGAAGTAGAGGACATCGATGGCGCCGATGGCACCCGCACCACCCAGGATCATCAGGGGATAGTTCATGGCACTCATCCCAGCGTGATGCCGCGCCGTAGTTGCTCGTCCCCGTCGTCAAAGTCGGGCGCAGCGAGCCATAGCCGCAAGAGGTGACGCTTCCGCTCGGGTTCCTCCCAATCCTCGTACGCCGTGCGCTTGTGGAGGATCACGGAGTTCTTGAGAAGCTGGATGTCGCCCGGCCGGAACTCCATGTCGAGATAGAGCGATGGGTCGTTGGCCGTGGACTCCAGTATCTCGACGGTTGCCTCCTGCTCGGCGGTGAGGGGAGGCACATCGGGCAAGTCCTGCGCGCGGCGGATGTACCAGGGGATGAAGAACGTGTTCAGACCGCCGCCCCGCTCGGCGCAGATCGGACGGACGAAGTGGATGGGAGCGTTCATCTGCGGCTCGAAGTAGTGCCAGTAGAAGTCCCGAAAGAGGGTCGACGCGAGGTCAGGGCGGCGCCGGAGAATCTCGTTGAAGACCGTGACCGAGCTTACGATCCGACTCTCACCGCCACGCTTGGGGGTGCGCAGACAGAGCAGTCCGATGATGTCGGCGGCGTCCGTGTGGAAGTCCTGCTCGACCCGGGTCTTGTACAGCCGGGTGCTCGGGGCGGCGGGATCGTCACCTGTGTCGCGGACGTGGACCAGCGTCTCGCCCAGGAAGTTCTGCGGCACTGGCGTTCCGAGGTGGAGTCCGAGCGCCCAATATGCGAGCACCGCGTCGTCATCCGACAAGCGGTCGAGGGGCAGCCCCCGCACGAGCACGAAGCCACGGCCGCGCCCGAGCGCCTCGCGCCACCCCCGAACGGCGGGAGCCAGGGCATCGAGGCGTACGTCCTCGCGCGTGATCTGGTCGCGTGGCTTACCGCTCCGGCGAAGGGTCGCGACCAGCCGTTCGACCTCGACCGTCTCGCGCGCTGACAGCGGGTAGACCCAATCCTCCTTGCCGGAGAGGTCTGGACCGCGCCAGGCTGCCGGTCCCTCGGCCGGATGCAGGCCGCCGGCGTCAGTCATGAGCGATGCTTCCAAGGCCATGGGAACGTCCTCCTTCATCGACGGTTGTCGATACCCTTGCACACCATATCGACCTATGTCAATATCCACCCATGTCGATGAAAGAGAGGGTGGTCCGCTGCTGTGCTCCCCTGCTGCGGACGCGCCTCGGACGGGATGACGCCGAGGCGCTCGCGACGGCCTTCAAGGCGATTGCGGACCCAGGACGGCTCCGGCTGCTGAGCTACATCGCGGGCCAGCCGGGCGCGGAGGCGTGCGTCTGCAACCTCGTCCAACCGCTCGGCCTCGCACAGCCCACGGTTAGCCACCACCTGAAGGTGCTTACCGAGGCGGGGCTTCTGGCGCGGGAGCGCCGAGGCACGTGGATGTTCTACCGGCTCGTGCCCGAGCGCGTGGAGGCACTGCGACAGGCATTGGCATTGCCGTCCGAGAAGCCGGTCGCGAAGCGGTCGGCATGACCGTTCGGGCGGCGCTCGAACGGTGAAGTCCGCCTGCCGGTCAGCTTGGGAAGCCCTTGAAGACGGCTCGGAGGAGCGCCTCGGCCATCTGACTGCGTGCGGCGTTGTGGGTGCAGAGGAAGAGGACGCGGGGCTTCTCCACCCCCATCCCGGTCGGTTGCTTGGCTGGCATCATCGTGACCTCCCGCCGAAGAGGACGACGCTCATGGTCGTCCCACGATGTCTCCGACGCACATCTCGCGCTCTTGGAGGAGGTGAAGGATGCGAAGCCGGGTCCGATCCGAGAACGCGCGAAACATGAGGTTGACCCGGCTACCGGGCCGAGCGGGCGTTCCAGCGGTGTCCGTCCGCGTCGCGACGGCTAGGGCCGTCGTCCGTCGCCTGCTCACGACTCCCTCTCGTTTGCCCTCGGGGTGGACATCCGTTGATCAGCGGGTCCGCGGTTCGAGGAGCGCGGCTTCCAATGGTCAACGCGACTCCGACCGGCGCGCACTCCCCTGCCGATCGCCCGCCCCGTCCCCCAAGATTGGTGGATGAAATCGTGTTTTTCCCCGTTGAGGCGGGGAGCGCGGATGGTCTACTCCCCTTTGTTCTCCGGGGGGTGCGCATGAGGCGTGTCTTCGTCCGCGCGGCTACTCTCACGCTGGGGCTTGGGCTGCTACCCGTCGGTGCACCGTGCGCCGATCCGGTCGCGCCCTTCGTCGATCCGCCGTTCACCAGTGAGTGCGGCGCGATCCACCACTTCGGCGAGGGCGTGGCGCCGCCGGTCGACGGCTGCGCCTTCGACCCGCTCTGCGTCGAGTACGAGAAGCGCGACATCACGGCGACCAACGGCGGCGCGATCGACTTCCTCGCGGCCGAGCCGGCGCGCTTCGCGATCGCGATCCCCAAGTGCCGCTACTGGCAGCTCGACCACTGGCGGGTGCAGGTGAGCCCCGGCGCCCCAACCATCGTCGGCTGGGACGGCGACTACTGGTTCAACAAGCGCAACTCGACCGGCGCGGCGGAGCTGAACAACTTCACCATCGGCGGCCAGCCGGCCGGGGCCGGGGAGGTCGCAGACCTGATCGAGCCACTCGACCCGGACCTCGCTCAGGTGATCCGGAGCTACGGAGCGGGGCCGGGCGGTGGTGGCGGCGCCAGCTTCCCCGCGGGAAGTGGGTTCGGCGATCCGAGCTGCGGGGCGCCCGAGGCGTGCACCGACGACCCGGCGGTCTCGAAGGCGCGGGCGGCGGTCGCCGCGCAGTGCGACTGCGCGACCGCCGCGCGCCACGACCTCTACCTCGACTGCGTGCGCGATGCGGTCGCCGCCGAGGTGGCCGCCGGCCGTCTTTCGCCGGCGTGCAGCGACGACCTGGTCAGCTGCGCCTCGCGCTCGACGTGCGGGTGGCCGGGCGCGGTCACCTGCTACCGCACCGATGCGACGGGAAGCACGACCTGCGATATCCGGCGCGATCCCGCCGCCTGCCGCGCGCCGCAAGGAGGAACCGCCGCCGTGGGCGACACGACGAGCTGCTGCGACCCGCGCACGGTCGAGGGCTGCTCGTGACCCTCGACGTCACCCGCCGAGAGCTGCTCCAGATCGCCGCGGCCGCGGCGGCGGCGTGGAAGGCCGGGCCGTGGCTGGTGCGCGCGCCGGCGGCCTTCGCCCAGACGCCGCCCGGCGATCCGGCGACCGTCGCTACGCTCGAGGCGTTCGCCGACACGCTCATCCCGGGCGAGAAGCGGTCCCCCGACGATCGCGCCATCGCCGGCGCGGCGCCCGGGGCGGGGGGGGTGCAGGCAGGCGCCCTCGCGATGATGAGCTTCCCCGCCGCCGGGACGGGGCCGGCTCTCCCGGGGCTCGCCGCGGGGCTCAACGTGCACGCGACCACGTTCGCGGCCGAGAACGCGATCTTCCTCGACCCGAGCGTCCCGCCCTTCGTGTCCCTCGACTTCGCGCGGCGGACGACCCTGCTCGTGCAGATCCTGGACGGCACCGGCCCCGACCAGCTCGCCTACTTCGCGCTCGCCGGCATCGTCTTCCTCGCCTACCACACGGCCGGCTTCCTCCATACCACGGACGCCCTCGCCGCCGGCCATCCGGGCCTGGTGGCCATCGGCTTCCCGCTGCCGCAGGCCGACGGCAAGTGGCGCTTTCCGGACTTCTCGTACCGCCAGGTGCTCGCGCAGGAGCATCCGCTCACCACGGGGCTCGGGAGCCCGCCCTGATGGCGGCGGTCGAGACTACCGACGTGGTCGTCATCGGCACCGGCTTCGGCGGCGCCATCCCGGCCTACTACCTATCGGCCGGCGGGGCGCGCGTCGTCATGCTCGAGCGCGGGCCGCGCCTCGCGACCGCGGACTTCACGCAGGACCTCCGCCTCGACACCTACACACGCATCGTCGATCTCATCAACGGCACGGGCATGAGCGTCGTCGCAGGCAACTGTGTCGGCGGCGGGAGCGTCGTCTACTTCGCCGCCTCGCTGCGCGCGCCGAGCTTCGTGTTCGAGCGCCAGGGGACGCTCGGGCGCCACCTCTGGCCCACGTCGATCACGCGCGGGAGCCTCGACGGGTACTACGACCGCGTCGAGTCCGTGCTGCCGGTCGCGCAGCAGAGCTGGGACGAGGTGTCGTACGCGGGCGGGCTGTGGGCGGCGGCGTGTGCGCGCGCGGGACACACCTGCAACCCGCTCCCGGTCGCCGTCGACTTGCAGCAGTGCACGAGCTGCAACTGGATGCTGAACGGCTGCGTCTTCGGCGCCAAGCGCTCGATGCTCCTCAACTACCTGCCCGCGGCCGAGACCTGCGCGACCGAGATCCGGCCGCTGCACGAGGTGCAGTCGATCGCGCCCGCCACGACCAGCGGCTCCCGCTACGCGGTGACCTACAATCAGGTCGATCCGAGCGACTATCGCGTGGTGGTCGCGAGCGGCACGATCGAGGCGAAGCTGGTGATCCTGGCCGCCGGCGCGATGGGGACGCCCGTCATCCTGCAGCGCTCGGCCGCCGCTCTGGGCGGCATGCCGGCGGCGGTCGGGCGCTACTTCTCGCCCAACGGCGACCGCGTCACCCTCGGCGTCTTCGACGAGGCGAAGGTGCGCGACCTGCTCGGCCTCGAGCGCGCGCCGGGGGTGCCCTACGAGGCCTACGCCATCGGCCGGCCGATCACGACCGCCAGCTACGACTACCTCGACGCGAGCCTGCCCGAGTTCTCGCGCTTCTCGCTCGAGCAGATCTACTTTCCGCCCATCGTCGACATCCTGGCCGAGGACGGCGTCGACGGTCCGCCCGTCTGGTTCGGTGTCGACAAGCGCACGCTCACGACGAAGTTCGCCTCGTGGCTCACCGTGCTTGCCATGACCGAGGACGCCAACGAGGGCGTCTTCGGGCCGCCGCCGCCGACCGGGAACTTCATCCGCGCCTCGGTGGCAGCGGGGGTCGGGCAGCTCTCCTACCCGACCGCGCCCGAGACGCGACAGGGCTGGGACGCCGCGGACGCGGCCGTCAAGGCGATCGTCGAGAAGGACGGGCTCGCGCAGCACCTTCTCTGGAAGGGGGGCGGGAACGGCTACAGCGCCCACCCGCTGTCGACCTGCCGCATGGGCGACGACCCGGCCATCTCGGCGCTCGATGACCAGCACGAGCTGCGCGGCCATCCGGGCATCTTCGTGACCGACGGCTCTGCCGTCCCGACCTCGCTTTGCGTGAACCCCTCGCTCACCATCGCGGCGCTCGCCGAGCGCGCCTCGGCGCTCCTCCTCCAGCGCGGCACCGAGCTCGGGCTCACGCTGCGCGCGCGGGTGCCGCCGCCCGGGCGCACCGACGCCGTACGTCGCCGGCGCTGCGTGAATCCCGTCTGACCGGCCGTTTGTTTGAGCGCGTGCTTGGCCTCGATTTTCCGTCACATCGAGGCTAATCGCGACCTGGCTCAGCGGGCGTGCTTGTAGAACGGGGCACACACGGCACCGACCTCGGTCTCCTGATGATCGGAGAGAAAGAGGATGTCCATGTGAACGTCGCGGCGAAAGTAACGAGCGAAACACTCACCCACCTGCGGCACAAGGTCCCTATCGTCGCCTGACACAGAGCGAAGCGCGAGCGCGACCTCCTGCGCCTTCGGGTTGTTGTCGTATGCTACGCGAGCCAAGTAGGCGCTCTTGATGTTGGGGCGCGCGTTGAGGACGGTGAGAAGGTCAGCTTTCAAGCGACGCTCAATGGGGCCATCCTGCTCACCGACGAATCGGACGGTTCGCTCAATGCGCTGTTTTGGAGAACGCTTGCGCTTCAAGAAGGAGAACATGTGGGTCCTTTGCTTGCCGAGAAGCCGGCACGAGAGCTACCCTTCGACTGCTGTGCCTTCCCGTTGCGCGGCAGGACCCAGGCGAGCGCGGCCCGCGCTGGAACGTCACGGGCGGCCTCGTGGCTACCCCGACGCGAGGCTGGGAGGAAATCCCGTCGCAGACTGTAGGAGCCGAGCCCGAGTTCCCGTCTGCCGATGCAGAAGCCCGCGAAGCTCGTCAAGCGCTTGCCCGGATTCATCGAAAACGTAGGTCTTTGAACCGCCGACGGTGGCGTTTTTGCGACGGGCGAGGAAGAGGTTCTGAGCGGTGAGAAGCGGGGTGAACCCGAGGGATAGCGCGACGATGGTCCACTCCCACAAGCTGGGCGCACGGTGAAGTCGTCCGAACACGAGAAGCAGAAGGACCACGCCGGACGCCGGAAACAGAAGGTTCACGAGAAGCAGGCCCCTCGACTGCACCTGCATCGTCAAGATGGCCCGGTACTGCTGGGCGAAGGTTGGAGTGAAAGTGAAGGTCATTGGCGAATGAGAAGGCGCCTTGGAGTTTGACATCGCTCGGGGCGAGTTGCGAACCCCGTATGTGGAGCCGCTCGCGGCCTGTTTGACGCCCCCCTGAGCACGTAGCCCGAGCGGATCGGCTCCCCGAGGTAGACGACGGCGTGGTTGCCTTCGTCCTCTCGTGTGCGTGGCCAGTCAATCCACCCGAACGTCCACGTAGGTCAACAAGACTTCCAGGCGCGGTGGGATGCGGGGGAGTCCGAAGCACGCCGCGACGTGTGCGCCGGCAGTCGCCTCTTCCTCTTCCCCGATCCGCTCGGACTCCACAATCCGGCGACCACACCCCTTGCAGAGAAGGGTGAACGTGCGGCGCATGGGTAGGCTGTCCAGCAAGTCTCGTTCCGACATGGCGGGTTCCCAGCGGCCAGCTCCATGGAATCGTCGAAACTCGGTTCCCATCCACCCCAGGGGACACGGCGTCCACCCGAGCGGACCAAGGGTCCTGCGCTGCTAGAAATGTGGCGGTCATGACCCGCCGCGCCTGCCATGACGGTCCTGGGCTCAGTCGCTCCACCAGATAGCACCTTCAAAGCGGGTATTTCGCCCCGATCGCGTCCTACCAGCCCGCCGGTCCTCCGTAGCGACGCAGCGCACAACGGGCGGTCCGGGTGCCCCCCGAGGACGGGCGCTTACCGTGCCCAGAGGCTCTTCCCCGCTTGGCCGTGCGCCCTCTCCCCGCTTGTTTCCGGCCCGTCTACCGACTGATTGTTCGGCCAAGCACTGAAGACGTCGAAGCGCCGGCCTCGCTTCTCTGATAGACCCCGTTCCGACCGACTATGGCGACCTTGAAGAAAGGCCCATTGCCGCGAGCCCCGAGGAGGAATTCGTGATGTCGACTGCACATCACCGTGCGCTGCTCGTCTTCGCCGCCGCCCTGGCGGCCCTGCTGCTCCCGCGCGCGTCGGCGCGCGCCTTCGACGTGGTGCTGAACGCGCAGGGCGAGTTCATGGACGCGTACCTGGTGAACGGGAAGGCGTTCCCGCCCAAGTACGTGTTCATCGACCCGGACCCGCCGAACCCCGACAGCCTCAGCGGCCCGCCGCCCCGCGTTGGCCGGCACGTGAACGGCCAGCTCTGCTTCTTCCCGTCCGGCTTCGGGCACGACGGCCAGTTCGTGGTCTCGGACGACACGTATCGCGAATCCTGCCTCGATCGGAACCCGCCCGAGGCGCGCTGCAGCGTGACCGATCGCGGCAGCCGCTTCTACATCGGGAAGGATCCGGACGGCTGGGGCGTCTTCGACCGAACCGGCCAGTGGAAGAAGCAGCACATCCACACGGCCTGGCCGGGCTTCGACACGACGCCCCTCGGCACGGATCCGGGCCAGCCGCCGCAGGGCAACATCGACCCGCAGGGCTGCGTCTTCGGTGCGAATGGGAACATGTTCGGGACCGACGTCGGGACCGGCGACCCCACCGACCCGGACCCCAGCCACCACGGCAGCCTGCTGGCCTTCTTTCCGGGCCCGCTGGGTCGGTACGACACGTACTGCTTCCTCGACAAGGACATCAGTCAGGCGGGCATGCCGGCGATGGACGAGGCGGGCAACATCTACGTGGCGGAGACCGGCATGGGGAAGATGTGGAAGTACTCGCCGCCCTTCCCGTCGAGCGCCGCGGACTGCAGCAATCCCGACCACCTCGTCACGACGCCTCCGACCAAGACGGTGTTTCCCACCCCGGGCGAGTTGACGCCGGCGGCGATCGTGCGCGTTCCCGGCACGGACCACTGGTACATCGACAGCGTCCTACTACCCGGAACGCCCGGCACGGGAGGAGGCATCATCAACGAGTACGACGCGAACGGCGTCTTCGTCCGAACCATCGTCCAGAACGTCCCGCCCGGCACCCTGCTGAACCCCCTCGGCATGGACGTCGGCTCGGACGGCACGCTGTACTACGCCGAGCTGAACCTCAATTCCGACCTCTCCACCGGGTGCGGCCGCGTCTCGATGGTCCGGTTCGTCAGCGGCGTGCCGCAGCCACCGCAGGTGCTGGGTCAGAACCTCAGCTTTCCCGACGGGGTCACCGTGGTGGACTCGTCGCAATTACGGGTGAATTTCACGAAGTTGCCGCGGGCCTCCGAGCCCGCCCCCTCGACGTGTAGCGGAGGCGGGTAGCCGAGCGCGCCGGGGCTCAGCGGCCGAGCAGCGCACCGGCTTCGCTACCGCAAGGCACGCCCCGGCGTAGAGATGATGGCGCCGGGTCCGACCGCGCACCGTGGAGCCGGCGCGGGAGGCGGGAGGCGCCGATCAACGCGCCTGCCCTGCGCCCTCTCCGGCGTCACGAGCGCGAGCACCACGACGCCGAGCGCGAGCACGAGCGGCACGTGGAGCACGAGCGCGGGGCGAAGGCCATGCATGGCCGCCGCGAGGAGAAGCAGCCACGCGACGACACCCCACCAGAGAAGCGTGGCGCGGAGCACGATCCGAAGGGCGTGCATAGTGAAAAGCTAGCACGCTCGCGGCTTCACGCTATCAGCCGAAAGTATGAGCCAAGAAGCGCGCGGCGGAGGCTTCGACCCCAGGGACGTGGTCTCAGCCGTGCCACGGCCGGCCGATCGCCGTGAGTGGTAGGCACGCCACCATGCTAGGCACGGTGGTCAAGCACGGTCCCGCCTTTGCGGGTCTTTGGGAGCCCGGGAACCTCTGATACGAGGATGCCGTCGACGGTGCGTCCAATGATGCCTACGCACAGGAGGCTCGCATGCCCCGTACCGCCTGCACTCTCGCGCTCGCCCTGACTCTCGCCCGAGCCTCGACGGCCGGCGCCGGGACCGTCGTCGTCCACTCCGGGGAGTCGATCCAGACAGCCGTCGACGCCGCGCCCGCCGGGACGACCATCCGCGTCGAGCCGGGCACATACCACGAGGCGGGTGACACCCGCGCCGTGACGGTGACCAAGGAGGGCATCCGTCTCGTCGGGGCGGCGCGCCCGGGTCGCCCGGTCGTGCTGGAGCAGTCCGGGACGCAGACCCAGGGCATCTGGGTGTCGCCGGCCGATTCGCTGGCACCCGCCGACGTCGAGCTGCCGCCGTGCGGCGTGAGTGGCATGCGGCTCGTCGGCTTCCAGCTCTCGGGCTTCACCGTGCGCGGCTTCGATGGCTTCGGCGTCTATCTCGCGTGTGTCGACCGATTCAGGCTCGAGCGGAACGAGACGCATGCCAACCTGACCTACGCCATGTTCCCGGTGCGCTCCTCGCAGGGCCGGCTCACGCGGAACAAGGCGTCCGGCACCCACTCGGACGCCTGCCTCTACACCGGGCAGGACGAGAATATCCTCGTCGACCACAACGAGGCCACCGACTGCCAGATCGGTCTCCAGATCGAGAACAGTCAGCACGTCCGGATGACGCACAACCGCGCGGCCGGCAACACGGCGGGCATCGTCGTCGACGTGATCGACGGCCGTCAGGCGAAGATCGCGTCCGACAACAGCGTCACGCACAACGAGCTCCGGGACAACAACCGCCCGAACACCGCGCCGCCGGGGGGCGAGACCTCGTCGCTGCCGCCCGGAATCGGACTCGTCCTCGACGGTGCGGATCGCACGCTCGTCGCGGGCAACCTCATCGCCGGCAACGATTTGGCGGGGCTCACGCTCGTCGACTTCTGTCTCGGCGACCCCGAGGCGTGCATGCACCCGCTCGACATCGATCCGCACCCGGACATGAATCGCGTGGTCGGGAACCGGTTCGAGGACAACGAGACCGACGTGATCCTCCTCCTGGGGACCGGGCAGGGGAACTGCTTCGCGCACAACCGGCCGAAGAGCCTCGATGCGCAGCTGCCGTCCTGCCGCTGAGCGATGAAGGCGCTCCTCTGCGCCGTGGCCCTCGCCGTCTTCCTCGCCCCGGCTCGCGCGGCGTACCTCGACAGCAAAGTGATCAGCCGGAGGTAGCGACGAGCCGCGCGAGCGCCGCGCGTTCGGCCGGAGACCGCGCTCCCTCCGCAGCGTGAGTTCCGCTCCGAGAGGGAGGGGAGACGGGTGCGGCGCAGCGATTGCTAGCTTACCAGTGGGCTCGTGCGCGGTAGCTCGAACGCGCCCCGGTCGATGAGTGGGCAAGCTCCCAATCTGGCGCTTGTAAGTGTTGCCGTGAAATTTTTGCCCTCGACTCTCTCCGGCCTGGCCTCGCCGTGATGGCCACCTCGGATCCTCGCGGGGGTATCGGCTGGCCGGGTGGGTTACCCGGTACGACGCTCCTGTGCAGGGTCGCGTCGAGCATGAGAACGCTCGTATCGGTCCTCCTCGGCTTTGCCCTGCTCCTCGGCCCGCGCAGCGGATGGGGTTGCGAGCTGCCGGCGACCGGGCAGACGACGTGCTGGGACAGCAATGGCAACGTCATCCCGTGCGCCGGCACGGGGCAGGACGGGGAGCTCCGGGAGGGAGCCCCGCTCGCCTACGTCGACCACGGGGACGGGACGGTCACGGACGTGAACACCGGGCTCATGTGGGAGAAGCTCTCGCACGACGGGACGGTTCACGACGACCACAACACGTACACGTGGGCCAACGCGATTTCTGGGCACGTGGCGACGCTCAACAGCACGAACTTCGCGGGCCACAACGATTGGCGGCTGCCGAACGTGCGCGAGCTGCTGAGCATCGTGACCTATCAGAACCTCCTCCCCACCGTGGCCCCGGCGTTCGACAACCACTGCTCGTCGGGCTGCGACGTGACGCGGTGCAGCTGCACGTTCTCCGGCGACACCTGGACGTCGACGTCCGAGGCCGACAGCCCGTCGAACCAGTGGTTCGTCGACTTCCAGGACGGTCAGGTGGGCGCCGGGCTCGAGCACGGTAGCGGCCCCGTGCGGGCCGTGCGGGACGCCTCCACGGGCTGCCCGCTGCCGGCGACCGGGCAGACGACGTGCTGGGACAGCAGCCGGAACGTCATCCCGTGTGCCGGCACCGGGCAGGACGGCGAGCTCCGGAAGGGCGCCCCGCTCGCCTACGTCGACAACGGGAACGGGACGGTCACGGACCTGAACACCGGGCTCGTGTGGGAGAAGCTCTCGGA
>Ga0134074_1000566_pt1 | contig 13050 bp, 11 predicted proteins | sample 15_taG_25_FD_128868 | JGI IMG/M metagenome (GOLD analysis project Ga0134074, IMG submission 128868) | Grasslands soil microbial communities from the Angelo Coastal Reserve, California, USA - 15_D_Rain_40cm_2_09212015 | ecosystem: Environmental > Terrestrial > Soil > Grasslands ... | reverse complement strand
TACCAGCAGCTCCTCACCACGGTGCTCAAGCTCCACGAGGACGGGGCGCTCACGGGCGACCTCAAGATCACCAACACCGCGCTCAAGGAGCTGCGCTACGCGTACAAGGTCTTCGCGCCGTACGGCGGCGTCCGCAAGGTCACCGTGTTCGGCTCCGCGCGGACGGTGCCCGACGAGGCGGCGGCGGTCGCCGCGCGCGAGTTCGGCCGGCGCATGGTCGCCGAGGGCTGGATGGTGGTGACGGGCGCGGGCGGCGGCATCATGGGCGCCGCGCAGCAGGGCGCCGGGCGCGAGCAGAGTTTCGGGCTGAACATCCGGCTACCGTTCGAGCAGGAGGCGAACCCCTGGATCGCCTCCGACCCGAAGCTCATCACGTTCAAGTACTTCTTCACGCGCAAGCTCTTCCTTATCAAGGAGGCGAGCGCGATCGCGCTCTTCCCGGGCGGCTTCGGCACGATGGACGAGTGCTTCGAGTTCCTCACGCTCGCGCAGACGGGCAAGGCGACGGTCGTGCCCGTCGTGCTCATCGAGCCCGGACCAAAGCCCTACTGGCGCATCTGGGACCGCTGGATCGGGACGCTCGTGGAGCGGAAGCTGATCGACGGCGACGACATGGCCTTCTACCGGATCGTGGACACCGTGGACGAGGCCGTCGAGGAGATCACGCGCTTCTACCGCGTCTACCACTCCGCCCGCATCGTCGGTGACAAGTTCGTGATTCGACTCCTGCGTCCGATCGCGAGCGCGCATCTCGTGGAGCTCCAGGCCAAGTTCGACGACATTCTCACGGGACCGGCGGAGCTGGCGCCCGGGCCCGGGGAGCAGGAGCTCAGCGAGTTTCCCGAGCTGCCGCGGCTCATCCTGCCCTTCAACCGCTCGTCCTACTCCCGCCTGCGGCAGCTCATCGACTTCATCAATCAGCTCTAGTCGTCGGGGGGCGGTCGAGGCCGTCTCCGACGTACTATTCCGGCTCGGGGCGCTCCACGATGATCTGGCATTCCGTGCAGACCCAGGTGCGCAGGACGGCCTTCGTGCGGTCGTCGCGCCGGAGCGTCCAGGGGACCAGGGCCTGCCGCCCGCACCGGGGGCAGCGCTCGGGGCGGGCGCCCGGTGGAAGCGTCGTGGGCAGCCACGGAATTTTTGCCGGCATCGGCTCGATCGTACCACCGCCCCGCGCGCGCGCCGGGAGCGCGCGCTCTCTAGGTGCCGACCGCGGCGGGCGAGTACAATACCGCCATGAGGCGCTTCCGCGTGGGGCTCGGCCAGATCAACCCGACGGTCGGCGACTTCGAGGGCAACGTCCGGAAGATCGTCGAGGCGATCGAGCGGGCCCGCGCGCTCGGCTGCCAGCTCGTCGCGTTCCCCGAGCTGGCCATCCCCGGGTACCCGCCCGAGGACCTCCTGTTCAAGCCGGCGTTCATCGAGGCCAATCTCAGGGCGCTCGACGACGTCACACGCGCCTCGCGCGGCCTCACCGTGGTCGTGGGGTTCGTGGACAGGCGCGACGACATCTTTAATGCGGCCGGAGTCCTGCACGACGGGGTGGTCGCAGGCGTCTACCACAAGCACTACCTGCCCAACTACGGCGTCTTCGACGAGAACCGTTACTTCCAGGCCGGCACCGAGGCCCCCGTCTTCGCCGCGGGCGAGACCGTCTTCGCCGTCAACGTCTGCGAGGACATCTGGTACCCGGCGGGACCGACCACGGTGCAAGCGCTCGCCGGAGCCGAGCTGGTCGTCAACATCAACGGTTCGCCCTATCACGCCGGGAAGGCGCGCTTCCGTGAACAGATGGTGGCGACGCGCGCCGCCGACGACCTCGTGTGCGTGGCCTACGTGAACATGGTCGGTGGTCAGGACGAGCTCGTGTTCGACGGCGCGAGCCTCGTCGTGAACGAGCGCGGCCAGTGCGTGGCGCGCGGGCGCCAGTTCGAGGAGGACTTCGTCGTTGCCGACCTCGACCTCGAAGCCGTGTTCCACGCGCGGCTCCACGATCCCCGCCGCCGCAAGGAGAAGCTGCGCGCAGGCGAGACGACGCCACGGATCGCGCTCCCCGCGCTGCCGGCGGCGGCGCAGGTTCCTCCCCTCGAGCCACCGACGGTCACGCCGCTCGAGCGGGTGGACGAAATCTACCGGGCGCTCGTGCTGGGAACGCGCGACTACGTGCGAAAGAACGGCTTCACGCGCGTCGTGATCGGGCTCTCGGGCGGCATCGACTCCTCGCTCGTCGCGGCGCTCGCGGTCGAGGCGCTCGGGCGAGAGAACGTGGCCGGCGTGGGGATGCCGTCGCCGTACTCCTCGGCGGGAACGCGCCGGGACGCGCAGCGGGTGGCGAAGAACCTCGGGATCGAGTTCCTGTCGATCCCGATCACGTCGATCCTCCGCGCCTACAAGCGCGCCCTCGCGCGGGCGTTCAAGGGGCTCAAGGAGGACGTCACCGAGGAGAACCTCCAGGCCCGGATCCGCGGCAACCTCCTCATGGCGCTCTCGAACAAGTTCGGCTGGCTGGTCCTGACGACCGGCAACAAGAGCGAGTACAGCGTGGGCTACACGACGCTCTACGGGGACATGGCGGGCGGCTTCGCCGTGATCAAGGATGTGCCCAAGATGCTCGTCTACGAGGTCGCGCGCCACGTCAACAGGTCGGCGGGGCGCGACCTCGTCCCCGAGACCGTCTTCGAGCGGGCGCCGTCGGCGGAGCTCCGTCCGGGCCAGACAGATCAAGATACGCTCCCGCCCTACGCCGAGCTCGACGCGATTCTGGAGGGCTACGTCGAGGAGGACCGCGGCGTGAACGACCTCATCGCGCGGGGCTTCGCGGCGGAGACCGTCCGCCGCGTCGTCGCGATGGTGGACAGGAACGAGTACAAGCGCCGCCAGGCGCCGATCGGCGTCAAGATCACGCCGCGCGCCTTCGGACGCGACTGGCGGCTTCCCATCGTCAACCGCTTCCGCGAGCGCTAGCCCCGGCGCTCCGACGCCCGGGGGGCGCAGGCGTGCCTGTGTGGGTGTCCTCGAGACCGGACGAGTTGGCGGGCCGACCGCGGTGGTACCAGCACCCGTACAACCGTCCCGCCTTCTATCGTCTGGCGGCGGGACTCGCCTGGCTGCCCCGGCGTGTGCGGCTCGCCCTCGCGCGCGGGCTGGGGCGCGTCGCCCCACGCGCGATGGCGCGGGAGCGCGCCGCCGTCCGGAAGACTCTTGGCCTCTCGACGGGCGCCACGGGAAGGTACCTCGACGAGTTGACGACCGGTGTGTTCACCGATTTCGCCATGTGCTTCAGCGACCTCGTGTCCGCCAACCGTCAGTCAGAAGCCCGGCTCAGGGCCCTCGTCAGCACGGCGCCGGGGGCGGAGTATTTCACCGGAATGACCGGGGGCGTGATCTCTCTCACCGCGCACGTCGGGAACTGGGAGCTCGCCGGCCGGCTCCTGGCCGGTCACGCCCACAGGCCGACGCACGTCGTGGTCGCCCCAGAAGAGGTCCGAGACATCGAGCGCTGGGTGCGCCGGGACGGCCATGGCGTCCGCTTCGTCACGCGCGACCACCCCACCATCTCGCTGGAGCTGATCGCCGCGCTCCGCCGCGGCGAGATCGTCGCCGTCCAGGGGGACCGCGCGCTCGGCACCCGGGGCGACGCGTCGATCCCGTTCTTCGGCCACCCCGCCCCGTTCCCGCTGGGTCCCTTCGTGCTCGCTCGCGCTGTCGGCGTCCCGCTCGTGCCCGCGTTCTGCCTGCTCGAACCGGACCACCGGTACGCGGTGACCGTCGGGGAGCCGCTCACGGTCGCGCGCGACGGTGAAGAGGCGGCCGCGCGGGCCTGGGTCGCCGTCCTCGAGGCGGTCGTGCGAGGCCACCCGACCCAGTGGTTCAACTTCTTCGACATCTGGAACCCGTTCGTCGCGTGAGGTCACGCCGGGCGTAGATGAGCGAGACCGACGAGGTCCCCCTCGCAGAGTCGGCCTTGGAGGCGCGGCTTGCCGACGTGAGCACCGACGCGGCGGCGCTGCGGGTGCTCCTGCCGGCGGAGCTCCAGCCGCTGATCAGCGACGCGGTCGTCCGCTCGCACAAGCTGTACGAGGAGTTCGTCGATCGCCTGGTGCTTCGCGTCGCGCGCGAGACGGGGCTCGAGGCGGCGACCCGTGAGCCCGCGAGCCCCGCGGAGGTCGTGGCGCGGCTCGGGCTCGAGGCCCGGCGCGCCCTCGCGCCGGTCGACTGGATTCTCCGCCGCCTCGCGGCGAGGCGCACGGTCGAGGAGTCCGGCACCGCTCGCCGCTTTCGCTCGTGCGGCGCCTGGCCGGCGCCCGACCCGGCGCCGGTGCGCGAGGAGCAGCGGCGGCACGATCCCTCGTGGTTGCCCTCCTATACGCTGGCCGAGACCGTGGCGCAGGACTACCCCGCGTTCCTCCGGGGTGAGATCGCCGGCGAAGAGGTGCTGTTCGCGCCCCGACGCTGGCGATTGTGGGTGGACTATTTCTCGAACGCGAACGGCCAGTACGCGGTCAGCAACCACGTCGGCGCGGTCGGGGTGGGGCGGTGGCTGCCCCGGGCGGGCGGGGTCATTCTGGAAATCGGCGGCGGGCTGGGGAGCGGCGCCCTGGCCGTGCTCGAGCGTCTGGAAGCCGCCGGACGGATCGGGGACGTCCGAGCGTACCGGTTCACGGAGCTCGTGCCGGCGTTTCTCCGGCGCGGGCAGCAGGCCCTCGAGGGTCGCTCGCGGCGTCCCGGCTGGCTCCGGTGCGACCCCCTCGACATGAATCGCCCGTTCGGGGACCAGGGGGTCCGGCCGGGTGACGTCTCCGTGGTCTACGCCGTCAACGCCTTGCACGTGGCGCACGACCTCGCGTTCACGCTCGGTGAGATCCGTCGCGCCCTGGTACCGGGTGGCCAGCTCATCGTGTCGGAGTGCGTCCGCCCGCACTCGGGGCAGACGATCTACGCCGAGTTCATCTTCAACCTCATGGAGACCTTCCGCGCGCCGCGCCTGCATCCGGCCTACCGTCCAGCCGGCGGCTTCCTGACGGCCGGAGAGTGGCGGGCTGCCATCGAGGCCGCCGGGTTCGCCGACGTGCGTTTCGTCCCGGACATCGTGCGCGTGCAGGAGCGCGTGCCCGATTACTTCGCGGCCGCGATCGGGGCGACCCGGCCCGGTTGAGCACGGGGCGAGCGGTCCGGGGCGCGGGGGCCCGGGGGGCGGACGAGACCCGTTCCCGCCACGTCGAATGCGGAGGTGACGGCGTTTTGGTGGAGCCCAGCCGCGACGGGCGATGCACGCGCAAGCCGCGTGGTCGAGCCGCCCCCCGGCCCCCCGCCGCCCCGACCTGCTAGCCCGCGACGCCTTCCATCTGGAGCGCGTAGAGCCGGCGATAGATGCCGTCGCGCGCGATCAGCTCCTCGTGGCGACCGATCTCCGCGATGCGCCCGTCGTGGACGACGACGATCCGGTCGGCGTTCCGCACGGTCGCCAGCCGGTGCGCGATCACGAGCACGGTCCGACCGCGCATGAGCTCGGCGAGCGCCTGCTGGACCATGAACTCGCTCTCCGCGTCGAGGTCCGACGTCGCCTCGTCGAGGATCAGGATCGGCGGGTTCTTGAGGAACGCGCGGGCGATGGCGATCCGCTGGCGCTGGCCTCCGGAGAGGCGCACGCCCCGCTCACCGACCAGCGTGTCGTAGCCGTCGGGGCACGCGAGGATGAAGTCGTGCGCGTGCGCCTGGCGCGCCGCGCGCACGATCTCCTCGAACGTCGCGTCGGGCCGCCCGTAGGCGATGTTGTAGCGGATCGTGTCGCTGAAGAGAAAGGTCTCCTGCGTCACGACGCCGAGCTGGGCGCGGAGCGAGTCCTGCGTGACCTCGCGAAGGTCGTGGCCGTCGAGCGTGATCCGCCCCGCGGTCACGTCGTGGAAGCGGGGCACGAGGTCCATGAGGGTGGACTTGCCGGCGCCCGACATGCCGACGAACGCGACGACCTCGCCCTTCCGGACCTCGAGCGCGATCTCCTTCAGCGTCATCTCGTCGGCGTCCCCGTAGCGGAAGTCCACCCGCTCGAAGGCGAGGGTGCGGGTGAACGTCTCGAGCCGCGTGGCTCCGGGGCGGTCGGTGATCGCGGGCGGCAGGTCCAGGATGTGGAAGACGCGCTCGACCGACGCGGTCGATTGCTGGACGACGTTCAGGGAGCGCGAGAGGCGGCGCACCGGCCCGTAGAGCATGAGCGCGGCCGCCGTGAAGGAGAAGAGCGTCCCCGGCGTCATGTGCCCCTCGATGACCTGGTAGCCGCCGTACCAGAGCACCGCCATGATGCCGAGCGCCCCGGCGACCTCCATCAGGGGCTCGGTGACCTCGTCGGCGCGCACGTTCTTGAGCGAAAGGGCGAGGAGCCGGTCGTTGAGCGCGTCGAAGCGCACCTGCTCGTGGCGCTCGCGCCCGAACGCCTTGACGATCTTGGTCCCGCTCAACGACTCGTGCAGGAGCACGGCGAGCTGGGCCACGCGCTCCTGGGCCCGCTTGTTGATTCGGTACAATCTTCGGCCGATCACGCGCACGACGACGGCGATGACGGGGAACGCGGCCAGCGCCATCAGGGTGAGCGCCCACTCGCGCGCGACCATGACGACGAGGAGAGCCGCGATCGTCCCGAGCTGGCGCACGGCCATGACGAGGACGCCGGAGGAGAGCCGCGCGAGCCGGGCCACGTCGGTGAGCATCCGGGACATGAGGTCCGCCGAGTGGACGTCGGAGAAGAACGCGAGCGGCATGGACTGGATGTGCGTGTAGAGCTCGCGCCGCAGGCGCGCCACGACTCGCTCGCCGACGGAGGCCATCAGGTTCGCCTGGAGGTAGCGGGCGAGCCCCTTCACGACATACACCGCCAGGAGCGCCAGCGGGATCAGCTTCAGCATGAGGCTGTCGCGCCGGATGAAGATGTCGTCCATGACCGGCTTCACGAGCCACGCGATGAGGCCCTCCATGCCCGAGACGACGAGCGCGAGGACGGATCCGAGGATCAGGATCGGGACGTACGGGCGAACGTAGGGGACGAGGCGGCGGTAGGGACCGAGGGGCAGCGTCACGTGCCGGTGCGCCCCGCGACGAGTCGCCGGTAGAGCGCCTCCGTCCGCTCGACCTTCGCACGGGTGGAGAACTGGCGCTCGACGAGCTCGCGTCCCGCCCGCCCCATGGCGCGCGCGCGCTCGGGGGCCGCGGCGACCGCGCCCAGCGCGTCGGCGAGGCCCGCCGGATCACGCGGCTTCACGAGGAGCCCGGTCTGCCGGTGGCGGACGAGCTCCGGATTGCCCTCGAGGTCGGTGCCGATGACGGGCGTGCCGACGGCGAGCGACTCGCGCAGCGTCCCGGTGAGGCCGAGCCCGGCGTACGAGGCGTCCACCGTCACGTCGCTCGCCTTGAGGATCTGGGGAATGTCCTCTCGGTAGAGGAAGACGCGCACGCGGTCGCGGATCTTCCGCGCGGCCGCCTTGTCGTGGAGGATCTTCGCCTTCGCCTCGTTGGCGCCGACGAAGAGGAGCCGGGCGTGCGGCAGCCGATCGGCCACCGCCGCCATCGCGTCGAGCACGTCGTCGTTGCCCTTCCACGACCGGATGCCGATCTGCGTGACGAGGAAGTGCTCGGCGCCCAGGCCGAGCTCGCGGCGGACCGCGCCGCCGTCCACGCCTGGATGGAAGCGGTCGGTGTCGGTGCCCGAGTAGATGATCTCGATCTTCTCCGCCGGGACGCCCTGGCGGACGAGCCCCTCCTTGATCGAGGCGCACACGGCGACGATCGCGGTCACTCGCCGCGTCGTGTAGCCGAGGCGGTTGAACCGGTCGAGGGGAAAGCTGACGCCGCGGTTCAGGACGAGCACGGGGATGCGCACGAAGAGCCCCGCGATCAGCGCGAGCGTCCGGGCCCGGCCCTTGTGGGCGTGGACGACCTGGACTCGGCGCGACCGGAGAATCCTCACGAGTGCCTTGACCGAGCGCAGGTCGATCTCGGAAGCCATGGGCAGGGGGATGTAGGGAACCGAGGCCGCGCCCAGCTTCTCGACCCAGACCTCGCTCGGCCGCGTCGCGACGGTCACGTCGTGACCACGCGCCGTGAGGCCCAGGACCAGCTCGCGGAGCTGGATCGCCGCGCCCGTGAAATAGTCCTCCTTCGGGTAGAGCTGCAGGACCCGAAGCGGCTCCGCCATCAGGCTCCGAAGAACTTCCGCACCGCCGCGACGACCGTGTCGATCTCCGCGTCGGCGTGGCTCGCGGACATTGGCAGCGTCAGGATCTCCTGGACGAGCCGTTCGGTGCGCGGCAGCGTCGGCGGGTCGAGGTGCTCGAGCGCCGGCTGACGGTGGGCCGGCACCGGGTAGTGGAGCCCGGTCTGGATCCCGCGCGCGCCCAGGAACGCGGCGAGCTCGTCGCGTCGCGGCGTGCGGACGACGTAGAGGTGATAGACGTGACGCGCGTGCTCGCGCTGGGCGGGGAGGGCGAGGGGGAGACCGGCGAGCCCCTCGGCGTAGCGGTCGGCGAGCGCGCGTCGCCGGTCGTTCATCGTGTCGAGCCGGCGCAGGAGCACGCGCAGCGCCGCCGCCTGAAGCTCGCTGAAGCGCAGATTGAAGCCGACCTCGGCGTGGACGTCCTTGTTGAGGCGCCCGTGGTCCCGCAGCCGGCGGCAGCGTGCGGCGACCTCGTCGTCGTGCGTGAGCACGGCGCCGCCGTCACCCATGGCCGGAAGATTCTTCGACGGGTAGAACGAGAACGCGGCGGCGCGCCCGAACGAACCGACGCGGCGTCCGTCCCAGGCGGCGCCCTGGGCTTGGGCGCAGTCCTCGAGCACCCAGAGGCCTGCGCGCGTGGCGAGGTCCTGCACGGCCGGCAGGTCCACGGGCTGGCCGTAGAGGTGGACCGGCACGACGCCGACGGTCCGCGGGGTCACGCGCGTGGCGGCATCCTTCGGGTCGAGCGTGTACCAGTCGTCGGCGTCGACGAACACGGGCGTGCCGCCGGCGAAGCAGATCGCCTCGACCGTCGGGAACGCCGTGTGCGACGGGACGAGGATCTCGTCGCCCGCGGTCACGCCGAGCGCGCGGAGGATCATCCAGAGCGCGGCGGTCGCGGAGCTCGTGAGGACGGCGTGCTTCGTCCCGGTGTGTCGCGCCAGCTCGGCTTCGAGCTCACGGCACTGGGGACCGAGGATGTACTGGCGCGAGTCGATCGCCGCGAGCACCGCCTGTCGAATCTCGTCGTCGACGGGTGGACGGGAGAGCGGAATCGGGGTCACGCGCTCGTCCCCGACAGGCGATCGTATTGCCCGCGGTAGTAGATCAGCGGCTCACCGGCGCCGACGTGAGCGCGCTCGACCCGCCCCACGAAGATCGTGTGGTCGCCTTCGACGTGGGTGCTCACCGTGACGCACTCGAGCTGGGTCAGCGCCTCCTCGATGAGGGGGAGGCCGAGCTCGCTCACGCGGAACGCCACCTCGTCGAACTTGTCGAGGCGCGTCGAGGCGAACCGTCGCGACACCAGCTGCTGGTCGCGGCGCAGGATGTTGACGGCGAACCGGCCGCGCTCGAGGAGCGCGGGGTAGCTCTGCGATTTGTGGTCCACGCAGACCAGCACCAGGGGCGGGTCGAGCGAGACCGAAGTGAAGGCGCTCGCGGTGAGACCGGTGGGACGCCCGTCGCCATCCGAGGTCGTGACGACGGTCACGCCCGTGGCGAAGTGACCGAGCGCGCGCCGGAAGTCGTCCGGGGAAATCACCATATCTGTGTAGCAGGTGAGGGCTCAAAATGCAAGGTTTCGCGCATAGATAAGCGAGGATCACGTGCCGGTGTTATAGTCCTTGTGACGTATGGTGTCCGAAGCCACCGTGCTCCAAGCCCTCCGCGGGATCCGGGACCCCGAGGCGCAGCAGGACATCGTGACGCTCGGGCTCGTCCGTGACCTCCGGATCGCCGACGCCGAGGTGTCCTTCACGCTCGCGTTCACCACCCAGTCGCCCCAGGCCAAGGTGACGATGCACACCATGGCCTCGCGCCTCGTGGGCCAGCTCCCGGGCGTCTCCCGGGTCCAGGTGAAGATGGGCGGCGGCGCGCGAGAGCCGGCCGCCGCGCCCGCCCACGGCCACGGGCCCGCGAAGAGCGCCGAGCTCATCCCGGAGGTGCGCCACACGGTCGCGGTCTCGTCCGGGAAGGGCGGCGTCGGAAAGTCGACCGTCGCCGTCAACCTCGCCGTGACGCTCTCCGAGACCGGCGGCGCGGTGGGGATCATCGACTCCGACGTCTACGGCCCCGACGTCCCGCTCATGCTCGGCGCGCGCGGGCGCCCCGGCATGTTCGAGAACCGCATCATCCCGGTCGAGGTGCACGGGCTCAAGATGATGTCGATCGGGCTGCTCGTGAACGAGCGCGAGCCGCTCGTGTGGCGCGGGCCCATGATCCACTCGTTCATCCAGCAGATGCTGCGGGACGTCATGTGGGGCGCGCTCGACTACCTCGTCTTCGACATGCCGCCCGGCACGGGCGACGCCCAGCTCTCGCTCTCGCAGGTCATCCCGCTCGACGGCGTGGTCATGGTGACGACGCCCCAGGAGGTCGCGCTGCTCGACGTGCGCAAGGCGATCGGGATGTTCCAGAAGCTCAACGTGCCGCTGCTCGGCGTCGTCGAGAACATGAGCCACTTCGTGGCCCCGGACACCGGCCGGCGCTACGACATCTTCGGTGAGGGGGGCGGCCGGCGACTCGCCGAGGAGTACGGGATCCCGCTGCTCGCCCAGATCCCGCTCGATCCCGAGACCCGGGTCGGCGGCGACGAGGGCTCGCCGATCGCCTTGCGGCGTCCGGACTCGCCGCAGGCGAAGGTGTTTCGCGACCTCGCGCTGGCGGTGCGCTCGCGCCTGGACGAGCTGGCCGCGCTCAAGCCGCTGCCGAAGCTCACCTGAGTCTGTGTCGCGGTCCCGCTCGACGCTGGTCCTGCCGATCTTCCCGCTCCCCGACGTCACATTCTTCCCACACACGCTCCTGCCGCTCCACGTGTTCGAGGCGCGCTACCGCGTGATGGTGATGGACACGCTCGCGCGCGATCGGAGACTCGCGGTGGTGAAGCTCCGACCCGGATACGAGGCCGCGTACGCGGGCAAGCCGGCCGTCCATCCGGTCGCCGGCGCGGGAGAGATCGTGAGCTGGGAACGGCTGGCGAGCGGCCGGTACAACATCCTCCTGAAGGGCGAGCACCGCGTGCGCATCGAGCGCGAGCGGCCGAGCGATACGCTCTACCGGGTCGTCACGGCGCAGCGGCTCGACGATGTGCCGCCCGCGGGGAACGTGGTCCCCGTGCTCGACCGGATCCGCGGCGCGTGCGGCCGTCTGCTCCGGGCGCTCGATCGCCCCGCGGACCTGCTCGACACCGCGCTCGCCGACGGCCAGCCGCCCGGGGCGATCGCCGACCGGATCGCCGCCGCGGTCCTGCCCGACGCGACGCTGCGCCAGGAGCTGCTCGAGACGCTCGACGTCGCCAACCGGCTCGCGCGGGTGTCGGCTGCGCTCGAGGATCTCGTCAACGAACTCCTCGGGGGCCGCGAGTGACCTCTCGCGCCGGCCCGGTGCTTGTCGCCGCGCTCATGCTGCTGGTGAGCGTCGCGGCGGCGGCCGACGTGCGGCAGTGGTCATGGCTCGGCGTGCGGATTCGCGATCTGTCGGAGCAGGAGATGGAGGAGATCGCGGCGCGCCACGGGATCCGCGAAGGGTTCGGCGTCGTGATCGTCGAGGTCATCGAGGGGGCGCCGGCGGCGCGGGCGGGTCTCAAGAACGGCGACATCGTCGTCGCCTTCGGCAAGCGGCCCGTCACCGAGACGCGGTTGCTCCAGCGGCTCGTCGCCGCGGCGCCGACGGACCGGGAGAGTGAGCTGACGGTGCTGCGTGCCGAGGGCCGCCGGCCCGTCAGGGTGCGGCTCGCGTCCATGCCCCGCGCGATGGTCGGCGAGCGCGTCGCCGCGGAGCTCGGCTTCATCATGCGCGAGCCGGACGCCGGGGGAGAGTCGCCGAGCCCACGCGCCGTCGTCGCGGCCCCGACGATCGCCGGGGTCCTCAAGGCCAGCGCCGCCGAGAAGGCCGGCCTCGAGGTGGGCGACGTGATCCTTCAGGTCAACGACCAGCCGGTGCTGACGCGGGACGCGGCGCGGGAGGCGCTGGCGGACGTCGCCCTCGACCGCCCGATGCGTCTGACGGTGCGGCGGGGAGACAGCCGATTGTCCGTGACGCTGCCGAGCCTGTGACGCGTCCGGACCACAGTCATTGACCGATGACGCGTGCGGCGCCTGTTGTTGACAAGTGAAATGTCCGGTTGTGTTTGACACGTGATCTGTCCGCTTTCAGAGTCCTGGGCCGACGGGCAGACGAGGGCCCCGGCGCCGGCGAGGGGTCCGGTTGGGGCGGACGACGGGGCGAGCGCGCAGCGGGGGGAGGCTGGCGCCGGCGAGGCGGAAGCGGCCGTTGAGCGCGCGCTCGACGACCGCGGGGACGGCAGCGCCCTGGGCCGTGAGACGGCCGAGGCAGTGCGCCCCCCCGCCAAACGGGGTGGGAGCCGTCGAGGTGGCGTCGGACGATGACGCGCAGCCCCGCACACGTCGGGCGGCCTACATGCTCATCGTCATCATTTGCCTCGCGTTCATGTACATCTGGCCCGGCATGACGCTCTGGCTGCCCGAGTTCCTCTACGGGAAGTGAGGCGCCCGTCGCGCCGCCCTGCACACGATGGATCTGACGAACCTCCACTGGCTGTCGGCGTCGGACGCGGCCCGTCTGATCCGGGACGGGGTCGTCGGCTCGGCGGAGCTGGTCCAGGCGTGCCTCGCGCGGGTGCGTGAGACGGACGCGCAGGTGCAGGCCTGGGCCTTCCTCGACCCCGACCACGCCCTCGCCCAGGCCCGCGCTGCCGACGAGCTCCGGCTCTCCGGACAGCCCGTCGGGCCCCTGCACGGCGTGCCGGTGGGCATCAAGGACATCATCGACACCGCCGATATGCCCACCGAGAACGGGTCGGTGCTCTGCGCCGGCCGCACGCCGTC
>Ga0134074_1000553_pt1 | contig 13243 bp, 10 predicted proteins | sample 15_taG_25_FD_128868 | JGI IMG/M metagenome (GOLD analysis project Ga0134074, IMG submission 128868) | Grasslands soil microbial communities from the Angelo Coastal Reserve, California, USA - 15_D_Rain_40cm_2_09212015 | ecosystem: Environmental > Terrestrial > Soil > Grasslands ... | reverse complement strand
CTCCCAGGTAGGCGGCGAGTGCCGGCCATGCGCTACGGGTTCTACCTGCCCACGCGCGGCCGCAGCGCCGAGCCGGACGCGCTCGAGGCGCTGGTCGAGCGCGCCGAGGCGCTCGGCTTCCATTCCACCGTCATCGCCGACCACGTCGTCTTCCCTGTGGCCATCGCGTCGAAGTACCCGTACACGGTGAGCGGCGCGTTCCCCGGCGGCGGCGACGCGCTGGAGCAGCTCACGCTCATGTCGTTCGTCGCGGCCAAGAGCACGCGGCTGCGCCTGATCACGAGCGTGATGATCCTGCCGCACCGCAACCCCGTGCTCACCGCCAAGATGCTGGCGACGATCGACGTGCTGTCGAAGGGCCGTGTCACGGTCGGGGTTGGAGTCGGCTGGCTGAGGGAGGAGTTCGCCGCCCTCGGCGCCGCCGACTTCGACCGCCGCGGCGCCGTCAGCGACGAGTACCTGCGCATCTTCAAGACGCTGTGGACGCAGAGTCCGGCGTCGTTCAGCGGCGAGTTCTACCGCTTCGAGAGCATCAAGTGCCTGCCGCAGCCGGTGCAGAAGCCACATCCGCCGATCTGGGTCGGTGGCCACAGCCGCGCCGCGCTGCGCCGCGCCGCCCGGCACGGCGACGGCTGGCATCCGGTCGGCGCCAACCCCGCGGCCATGCTCGCGCCGCCGGAGTTCAAGACGCTGCTCGACGAGCTGCGCCGGCTGACCGAGGCCGAGGGCCGCGACCCGCGCGCGCTGACGATCTCCTACAAGGCGCCCCTCTACGACGCGGGCGTGCCCGCCGGCGGCGTGCGGCGCCCGTTCTCGGGCACGACCGATCGAGTGCTGGAGGACATCGCGACCTACGCCGGGCTCGGCGTCAGCGAGCTGATCTTCGACTTTCGGAGCGAGGAGCCGAAGGAGAGCCTCGAGCGCATGGAGCGCTTCGCCGAGCTGACGCGGAAGGCGCGCATCTAGCGGCGATGTGGCCGCGCGCCCCCACCGCGGCCACGCACCCTGAGAGCGAGCACCGCTTGCGACTAGGCATACTTTGCGTAGTGTCGATGACGCTGATCTGTGGCTGCCGGGGATGGACGCACGACAGCGCGGCCCAGGATTTCCTGCGCAGCTCATCCACGCTCCAGCAACTCACGCTGCGACAGTTCCCGCACAAAGAGCAGATCGAGCTTTACCTGGAGGCGATGCATCGAGGGCATCCACCAAACATCGGCTTGGCGCATTCGCTTGCCAAAAACGGTGCGAGTATCCTGCCCTTTTTGATCGAACGTCTCGCACGCACCGACAATGATGTCGACAAGGAATTCCTCATCGTTGTTTTTGTCGCGATGCAGTTGTCTGCATACTATCCAGTTTCGTCGGATCGAACGCTCATGGCGTTTCTGGAGCACCAAGTTTCGACAATGAAGGATCGCGACTGGAAGGAAATGGCGAGCGAAAGCCTGGAGCGAATCCGAACGGCCGGCGCCAAATGACTCGATGAAAGGCCACATCGCGACCTACGCCGGGCTCGGCGTCAGCGAGCTGATCTTCGACTTTCGGAGCGAGGAGCCGAAGGAGAGCCTCGAGCGCATGGAGCGCTTCGCGGAGGTCATGGCGAAGACTAAGGCCTAGCGTTGCTCAACATCTTCGTCGCCTTTGCCTCGTAGAACGACACCGCGCGCTTGAGCTGCGGTGGCGTGATCGCCGTGGAGACCTGGATGGTATCGATCCGCCTACCGCGCGCGTAGTTCTTCTCTCTCCAGGCTCTTGACCACGCTTGAGGTCCCTTCTACGCTGCCTGGGGATGAAGTGCTCGCAGTGCCAGTACGAGAACACAGTTGAGGCAGCCTTTTGTGACGAGTGTGGGGTGCGGCTCGAGTCGGCGTGTCGTGCGTGTGGCGAACGCAATCGGCCGGCTGCGAAGTTCTGCCGTCGGTGTGGCCAATCACTCGCAGAAGGTCGCAGCGGCGTAGCCTCGTCCTCCTTCACGACGCCTGATTCCTACACTCCCAGACATCTCGCGGAGCGGATCCTTACCTCGAGAGCCGCCCTCGAAGGTGAGCGCAAGCAGGTCACCATCCTCTTTGCGGATCTCAAGGGCTCGATGGAACTGCTCGCTGATCGTGACCCTGAGGAGGCGCGCAAGATCCTCGATCCCGTCCTCGAGCTGATGATGGAAGCCGTCCATCGCTTCGAAGGCACTGTCAATCAAGTCATGGGCGACGGGATCATGGCGCTATTCGGTGCGCCGATCGCGCATGAGGACCATGCCCTCAGGGCGTGCTACGCCGCGCTCCGAATGCAGGACTCCGTGAAGAGGTACGCGGAAGGGGCGCGGCGCGCGTACGGTATCGAAGTCCAGATCCGCGTTGGACTGAACTCCGGCGAAGTCGTGGTTCGATCCGTGGGCAGCGATCTGCGCATGGACTACACGGCGATCGGGCAAACGACCCATGTCGCGGCGCGCATGGAGCAACTTGCGACCCCCGGAACCATTCGCCTCACCAGTGACACCCTTCGCCCGGTGGAAGGATTTATCGAGGTCAAGCCGCTCGGACCTGTGCCCGTCAGGGGCGTCACGGATCCTGTCGAAGTCTATGAGGCCACCGGCGCAGGTACGGTGCGAACACGGCTGCAAGCGGCCGTCCGGCGGGGCCTCACCCCATTCATCGGCCGCGAAGCCGAGCTCGAGCAACTCCACCGCGCGCAACAGCTTGCAGTGAACGGTCACGGGCAGGTGGCGGCGATCGTGGGGGAAGCCGGCGTCGGCAAGTCGCGCCTGGCTTACGAATTTACCCATTCTTATCGTTTGCGCGGCTGGTTAATTGTGGAAATGGCGGCGGTCTCGTATGGCAGGGCGAAGAGCTATCTGCCGATGGTCGATATGCTGAGAGCTTACTTCAAGGTTCACGATGGCGACGACCGTCGCGAGATTCGTGAAAAGGTGACGGGTAAGCTGCTCGCTCTCGACGATTCCCTGAGGCCAGCGCTGCCGGCATTGCTCACCTTGCTCGACGTACCGGTCGACGCTGTCGAGTGGCAAGCGCTCGACCCTGCCGAGCGTCGCCGGCGTACACTCGATGCGACGAAACGACTCCTCCTGCGTGAAGCCCGCGAGCAACCCGTCCTCCTGATCTGCGAGGACCTTCACTGGATCGACGCCGAGTCCCAGGCGTTCCTTGACGGCCTCGTGGAGGGCCTAGGTTCGGCGCGCCTGCTCTTGCTCGCGAACTACCGTCCCGAGTACCAGCACACCTGGAACAATAAGACGTATTACACGCAGATGCGGCTGAACACGCTGCCCGTGGACGGCACCGGGGAGCTGCTGGACGCGCTTCTCGGCGCCGATCCGGCCCTCCGGCCTCTCAAGCAGAGCCTCATCGATCGCGGGAACCCGTTCTTCCTGGAAGAGACCGTTCGGACCCTGGTGGAGACCAACCTACTAATCGGGGAGCGCGGACGGTATCGGCTGGCGCAACCGATCCTCACGATCCAGGTGCCCCCGACGGTCCAAGCGGTGCTGGCAGCGCGCATCGATCGTCTCTCGCCGGAGGACAAACGCCTCCTGCAGACCGCTTCCGTCGTAGGCAAAGACGTGCCCGTCGCGATCCTCCAAGAGATCGCCGAGCTACCGGATGAAGCCCTCCGTCGCGGACTCGATCAGCTGCAAGCCGCGGAGTTCATCCACGAGGCGAAGCTTTTCCCGGAGGCCGAATACACGTTCAAGCACGCGCTGACGCACGAGGTCGCGTACGGCGGACTGCTCCACGACCGCCGCCGCCTCCTCCACGCTCGCATCGTCGAAGCCATCGAGCGCCTCTACGCGGACCGGCGCGCAGAGCACGTCGAACGGCTCGCCGATCATGCGCTTCGCGGAGAAGTATGGGACAAGGCCGTCAGCTATCTTCGCGATGCCGTCGGTCGGCAGGCGGCGCGCTCCGCATACCATGAGGCTCTCACGTCGTTCGAGGCCGCCTTTCGCGCCCTCGCTCATCTGCCCGAGACTCGCGAGGCCAAGGCCCAGGCCATCGACCTCCGCCTCGACTCGCGAATCGCCCTGGCTCCGTTGGGTCAATACGACGGGATTCTTAAATACCTGCGCGAAGCCGAGGTCATCGCGCGAGAACTCGGCGATCGACGCCGGCTGGGACTCGTCCTCGCCGACATGGGGGCGCGGCTTCGCAATGTCGGCGACCATCGGCGCGCGCTCGAAGCGAGTCGACAAGCGGTCGAGATTGCCACCGAACTCGATCAGCTCGGCCTGCAAATCGAAGCAAGGTACCGTCTCGCTCAGGCCCACTTCGCAATCGGCGAGTTCGACCAAGCCATCGCGATCTTCCTGCAGACGATCGAGGCCCTCAGCGCCGATGGCGCAAGGATCGCGAATGGGCCGGCCTTTCCACCTCGCTTCTTTGCCGCTTGGCCGCGGGCATGGCTCGGGCTGTCGCTGTGCCATCTCGGTCGTTTTGCTGAGGCCCTGAGGTACGCAGAAGAGGGCTTGCAGATCGCCGAAGAGGTAGATCATCTTCATACATTGATCGAGTCTTACAGTGCGCTCGGGGGCGTCCACCTGGAACAGGGCAATCTCGATCTGGCCTTGCGCGCATTCGAACGTGGCATCGAGCTCCTTCGACCCCACAATGTCAGCGACGCGAATCTTCTTTCGGGCCTTGGTCACAGCTACGCTCTCTCCGGACGTCTCTCCGAGGCGGTTTCGCTACTCGAAGACTCCACGCAGAGGGAGGTGTCGATCAGCTCGATGGGGTTGGGGCTCTCGGTTCGCACGACGCGACTGGCTGCGGCCTATCTGCTGGCGGGGCGCGCGGAAGAGGCCATGAGACGAGCACAGAGCGCCGTCGAGCTGTCCACGAAGCACGAGGAACCCGCGAACCAGGCCTTGGCGCTCAAGGTGCTCGCCGATGCCACGGCGCGCGTCGACGCTGTGGGCGCAAGCAGCGCTGCGGGGCACTACACGAAGAGTCTTGTGCTCGCGAATGAGCTAGGCATGCGGCCTCTTGTCGCCCACTGCCATGCCGGCCTCCACAAACTCTATCGCCACACCGGCAAGCGTAGCGAGGCCGACCTGCATGGCGCCACCGCCTCGACGATGTACTCCGAGATGGCAATGACGTACTGGTCGGGGCAGATGGAGCGAGATACGTAGCGCAGCCTCATCGCTGGCATTCGTAATGCACGGTACCTGTCGCAGGTATCAGTATGGAAACTCGCGTCAGAAGGTGCGCCCTCGTCATCGCTATCGCCATGCTCGGAACAACCATCCGAGCAGCTCGAGGCCGACGCAGTACCCGGATAGCCCCGAATATCAGAACAATTCCGGCGTGAACTGAACCGGCCAGCTGTCGCGGTAGGGGTGGCGCGGTAGGGGTGGCGTCAGCCACATCCCGGCGCTCGATTTTAGAAATTCGCGCAGTCGCGTTGCCGGGTCGTACGCGGCGGCCCCTTGTTCCGCAGCCGCCATCTTGCGTGGATTGCGGATCCCGTTTCAGCCGCGCGTAATCCGTCAAGCCTACCTCAACGCCAGTCCCCACCGGCACAGTGATTGCTCGTTAAGCATAAGGAGGACACCGCTATGAAGGGACGGGGGTTCTGATTCAAGCAGCGTCGAGGCACCGGGACCTCCTCGCCGGAGGTCCCGGTCCGAGACTCTTCCTCGCCGCTGTAACTGCCAGATTCGGCGCGGCCCGCGGCTCGGTCGACGCGACGCCGGCCGCCGCGATCGAGGCGCATCCGATCGCAGCGGCCAGGGTCCGCTCAGCGTCTACACGAGCGTGATGCCGTGGTTCTTCAGCGGGACCGTGCGGAGGCGCTTCCCGGTCGCGGCGAAGAACGCGTTGAGGACCGCCGGCGCCGCGACGCAGATCGTCGGCTCGCCGACGCCGCCCCAGAAGCCGCCGGACGGCATGATGATCGTCTCGACCTTCGGCATCTGGGCGATCCGCATCGAGTCGTAGACGTTGAAGTTGGTCTGCTCGATGTGGCCGTCCTTGACCGTGCACTCCTCCATGAACAACGCGGACAGCCCGTAGACGAACGAGCCCGCGACCTGTCGCTCGATTTGCCCCGGGTTAACAGCGTACCCGGGATCCGTGGCGGCGACGATGCGATGGATCTTGACCTTGTCGCCGCTGCTGACGGAGATCTCGGCGCACGCCGCCACGTAGCTCGCGAACGACATCATCTGCGCCAGCCCGCGGTACACGCCCCGGGGCGCCGGCTTGCCCCAGCCCGCGCGGTCGGCCACCGCGTTCAGCACGGCGAGGTGCTTGGGATGCTTGCTCATGAGCTTGCGCCGGAACTCCAGCGGGTCCTGGCCGGCGGCGTGGGCCATCTCGTCCATGAAGCATTCGAGGAAGATCGCGTTCTGGTTGATGTTCACGCCGCGCCAGAACCCCGGCGGCACGTGCGTGTTGCGCATCGCGTGGTCGATCAAGAGATTCGGCACGCTGTAGCCGAAGGCGAAGTCACCGCCCGGGTTGAGCCCCTGGAACACCAGCGGGTCCTTGCCCTGCTGGAGGGCTTCCGGCCGCACCGCGGTGAGGATCGATTGCCCCGACAGCCGCATGTGCAGGCCGGTGAGGTTGTTGCCGGCATCGAACGCGCCCACCAGCTTGCACTGCATGACCGGGTGATACCGGCCGTGCTGCATGTCCTCCTCGCGGGTCCACAGCAGCTTCACCGGCGTGCCGGGCATCTGCTTGGCGATCAGGACGGCCTGGGTCACGTAGTCGTGGAAGGCGCCGCGCCGCCCGAACCCGCCGCCGAGGTTGATCTTGTACACCTCGCACTTGTCGGCCGGCAGCCCCGACGCCGCCAGCGTCGCCGCGAACGCGGCCTCGCCGTTCTGCGTGGGCACCCAGACCTCGCAGCGGTCAGGCGTGTACTTCGCCGTCGCGTTCATCGGCTCCATCGGCGCGTGGTTCTGGAACGGATAGGCGTAGACGGCTTCGATCTTCTTCGCCGCGCCCGCGATGGCGGCCTTGACGTCGCCGTTCTGGTTGGCCACGAAGGCCTGGTCGGCGTCGAGGCCCTCCTTGAGCATCGCCGCGATCGAGGCGCTCGACACCTTCGCGTTCTCGCCCTCGTCCCAGACGATCGGCAGCGCGTCGAGCGCGGTCTTGGCCTGCCACCACGTATCGGCCACCACGGCCACCGCGGAGTCGCCGACTTTCACCACGTGGCGGACGCCCGGCATGCCAGTGACCTTTGCGGCCTCGTAGCTCTTCACCTTGCCGCCGAACACGGGACAGTCCTTGATCGCGGCGTTGAGCATGCCGGGGAGCTTCAGATCGAAGCCGTAGACTTGCTTGCCCGTCAGCTTGTCGATCGTGTCCAGACGCTTGACGGACTTGCCGATCAGCTTCCACTCCGTCGGGTCCTTGAGGGTCGGCTTTTCCGGCTGCGTGAGCTTGGCGGCGGCTTCCGCCACCTTGCCGTAGGTGGTTTTGCGGCCCGACGGCTTGTGCGTGATCACGCTGTTGCTCGCGCTGCACTCGGAGGCCGGCACGTTCCACGCGTTGGCAGCGGCCTGGATCAGCATGATCCGCGCGGTGGCGCCGCCCTCGCGGACGTACTGGTGCGAGTCGCGGATGCCGCGGCTGCCGCCCGTGGAGAAGTCACCCCACGCGCGCTTGCGCTTCACGCTCTGGCCGGGCGTCGGATACTCGGTCTTCACCTTCGACCAGTCGCACTCGAGCTCCTCGGCGACCATCTGCGCGAGGCCCGTGAGCGTCCCCTGCCCCATCTCGGAGCGCGCGATCCGGATCACGACCGTGTCGTCCGGGCGGATGACCACCCAGGCGTTCACTTCGGGCGAGCCGTCCTGGGCGCGCACGACGCTCGCGCCGAACGGGATCTTGAGGCCGAGAGCGAGCCCGGCGCCGGCGGCGGCGCTGCCGATGACGAAAGAGCGACGATTGAGCTTCGGAGTCCTGGTGATCATGGCGCGGCCCCCTTATGCCTTCGCCGCTGCGTGGATGGCCTCACGCACCTGCTGGAAGGTTCCACACCGACAGATGTTGGTGATCCTCGCGTCGATCTCGGCGTCGGTCGGCTTCGGCTTCTCCTTCAGGAGCGCCGCCACCGCCATGATCATGCCCGACTGGCAGTAGCCGCACTGCGGGACCTCGTGGTCGAGCCAGGCCTTCTGCACCTTGTTCAGGGCCCCGCCGTTGGCCAGGCCTTCGATGGTGGTGATCTTCTTGCCCTCGGCGGCGGCAACGGGCAGCACGCAGGAGCGGACCGCGGCGCCGTCGAGGTGCACGGTACAGGCGCCGAACTGCGCGATACCGCAGCCGTACTTGGTGCCGGTGAGACCCACCTGCTCACGGATCGCCCATAACAGGGGCGTGCTGGGATTGACGTTGACCTCGAGCGTTTTGCCATTGATCGTCAAGCGCGCCATGGGCTTCCCTCCCGGGATTGCGGTGGTTGGGACTATCCGCGATTGCGTCCCCGAAGGCAAGGACTCGCGTGACGCAGCGCAGCGAGGCGAAGAGCGGGGTGATCAGGGCATGGCGCCGCAGAAGCAGCGCAGGCCGGCGGCCCGCTGGATCATGGCGTTCGCCAGGTGCGGCGTGCGGGCGAGGCGCACCGGCAGGACCCCGGCGGCCCGAAAGCATCGCTCAGCGGCCGCATCGAGTGCCGGGATGCCCCACGGCAGATAGTGGACGGCCGGCCGGCCGCGGTTCATCCCCGGCAAGACGTTGCAATATACAAGGTCCACGCTGGCCAGGCTCAGCAGCGTGTCCCGTTCGTCACGCGTCCGCAGCTCCGGGACGCCGACAACCCGATACCCGCAGTCCGCCAGGCGTTCCCGGTAGGCCTGAAGCATCGACGTCCGCTCGCGTGCCGCCGCGCGATACTCGCGCGCGATCTGCTCGCGCGCGCGCGAGGGCGGCAGATACGGCGACAGCGTGAGGCGCCGGTGAGCGAGCACGGCGCCCAGCTGCTCGAGGCCGCGGCGCGGGTCGGCGACGAGCGTCGTCGGCCGACCGTCGCGACCGGTGCGTCCCAGCAACGCCACGTCGAGATCGATGTGGTAGGACGCCTGCCCGGACGGCGCCATCCGGTTTCGATCGTGATCGAACCGAGCCGAGCCGGTGGCGCCGAGGACGACGACCTCGCCTCCGAGCTCCGCCGTGAGAATCGCGAGCACCTCGGTCGCCGTCAGACCCAGCCGCGTGACGTTCTCCGAGATCGTATCGGCCCCGACCGCGAGACACTCGCCATCGAAGAGAATGTTGCCGCCGTGCCAGAACAGGCGGGAGCGCACGACGCGGACCGCGAGAAGACGCTGCGCGGCCCGAGCATCGAGCGGGCTCGCGGAGCTCTCGCCGGAGGTCCGCAAGGCACGAGGCACGAGCAGGACAGGACGCCCGCGCCGGTCGCGCGCCGCCAGGGCATTGTCGCGCGCGAAGATGGTCCCGAACCCGACGCTGAAGATCCGGATCGAGCGCTCACGGCCGAGACACTCGCGCACGAGACGACGGACACCCGCGCCATCGCTGTCCGGATCCAGGAGGACGACGACCCTCACGGAGCGGTCGAGCCCGCGCGTCAGGTCCCGGAGCAGGCTGACGGTGATCGGCGTGCCGCCCCAGGCGGTCGATATCTGGAGCCGGACGTTCCCGAGGGGACGACCGGCGGCCGCGGGCACCAGCGTCAATCCCAGCGTGCGAGGCGAGAACCCGACGCGTGAGCCCTCACGCCACCGTGGAAACGTCTCGAGCAGATCCACGGGCAGACGAAGGGCACGCCGCGTCAAGGTCGTTGAGCGCCGATCGCAGGTGCCGTATCGTGGCGACAGCCATGACGGAAACCGCGGAGGTCGTGATCGTCGGCGCCGGCATCATGGGCGTGAGCACCGCGTACCATCTGGCGCGGCTCGGCGCCGGGCGGGTGATCGTCCTCGAGCGCGACACCGTGTGCTCGGGCTCGACGGCTCTGGCCAGCGGCGGCATTCGCCATCAGTATGCGAACCGCCTCGGCGTCGAGCTGACGACCCGCAGCATCGTCACCTACGAGCGGTTCCAGGAAGAGTTCGGCGTCGATCCTCATTTCCGTCAGCACGGATACCTCATCCTGATCGCGACGGACGACGAGCTGGCCACGGCGCGGCGCAGCGTCGCGCTCCAGCGAAGCCTCGGCGTCGATGTCGAGCTGCTCGACGCGGCGGCGACGCGCGCGCTCTGCCCGTACCTGAACACCGACGATCTGCTCGGCGCGACCTATACGCCGCGCGACGGGTACGCCGACCCGTACCTCTGCGCGACCGCGATCGCCGCGCGCGCGCGCGACCTCGGCGTGGTGATCAAGCAGCAGCACGAGGTGCGCGGATTCCGCCGCGACGGCGACCGCGTGAGCGGCGTCACCACCGCGGCGGGCGCGTTCGAGGCGCCGGCCGTCGTCATCGCGACCGGCGCGTGGTCGGGCGTCGTGGGCACGCTCGCCGGAGTCGACATCCCCATCCGCCCGCACCGGCGTCACAAGTTCATGACTGCGCCGTTTCCCGTGGACCGGATTCCCGCGGCCACCCCGTTCGTCATCGACCCGCACCGGAACTTCTCGCTTCGCCGCGAGGGCCCCGGGATGCTCCTCGGACACGGGCGCCGCGACGAGCCCGACGGCTTCAGCACCGAGATCGATCGGAGCCTCGAGCCGCGGGTGGTCGAGCGCGCGATTCACCGCGCGCCGGCCCTGGCGGACGCCGCGCTCATGCGCGCGTACGCCGGCCTCTACGAGATGACGCCGGATCAGACGGGGATCGTCAGCGCCGTCCCCGGCGCGGCGGGATTGCACGTCATCGCCGGCTTCAGCGGCCACGGCTTCATGCACGGCCCCATCGCCGGCCAGCTCATGGCCGAGATGCTCGTGCACGGCCGCGCCGTCACCATGGACGCCGCCGCCCTCGACCTCGCGCGGTTCGCCCGCGGCGAGGCCCACGTGGAGCCGCTGACCTTCGTCTGACGATCGACGGCGCGAGGAGCCTGTCGGAGTATCGAGGGGTGCCACGGCGCCGGGGCGCCCCGAGCGTGTGGCCGGGGAGTCCGAGGGGGGCGTAGCCCCTTCGCTTGAAGAACCCGGGGGGCCATGTCGGGGCCCCCCATCTTCTAGTCCTCGGGCCCCGGCGTGAGGGCGAACGAGCGAAGAGCGGAGCCGGTGCCGCCCCGGATCTTGAGCGGCGGCACGACGAGCAGGAACTCGTAGACGCGCGCCTCGGCCAGCTCTTCGAGGAAAAAGTTCTCGATGATGTTGATCCCGTGGTCAGCGATGACCAGCATGTGCACGGGGAACACCTGGAACGACGGCGTCCCCGGGGTCCCGAGGATCGGGGGGCGCTGCTCGAAGGTGAGCGTGTCGTTGCCGACGACGCGGGCGCCGGCATCGATCAGGAACTGCGCGCCCTCCACGCCCGGGCCGGGCGAGAAGTCGCCCTTGTAGAGCGCTGGATTCGCGCCGAAGTACTGTCCCCATCCCGTCCGGATGAGGACGGTGTCGCCGCGTTCCAGCTCGACCTGCTGGGCCTTGGCGGCGCGAGCGAGATGGCGGGCGGTGATCTCGAACTGCGGCGGCAGCGGAGTCAGGTTGCCGTTCACGAGGCGCGCGACGTCGAGCAGCACGCCCCGATTGACGAGCAGGTCCGTCGGGTAGTGCGTCATGTCGAGGTGGGCGCCCACCCCGCTACGACCGATGCCGCGCAGGTCCGCCGTCGCCGCCGCCGCGTCGACGCCGCCGAAGAGCAGGCCGTTGTGGCCGATGTGCCCGATGGCGTCGATGCTCGGCGCGCCGTGCTGGCCGCTCCAGTGCTGGACCTCGGCGGTGAACGAGAGCTTCCCTCCGTCCCCGAAGACGCCGCGCGTCCCGGCGTGGGTGGCGGCGAGCGACATGGAATACGTCGGGTTGACGCTAGCGATCGGCGAGTTCTCGTCCCAGACCGACGCGAGGTCGAAGAGCCGCGCATTCTGCACCTTTCGGATGAACTCGCGGACCCGACCCGCGCCCTGGGACGGCTCGCCGGCCGTCGCCGAATCGACCCTCCCGGCCGCGACGAGGCCGGCGGCCAGGAGCGCCGCGCTTCGAACGAAGTCGCGCCGCGCCACGGAGCGCGGACCATCCTGCGCGTTGCGCCTGTCGTGTGGCATGGGTTTCCTCCCGCCGGGACTCTAGTACAGCGCCGCCGCGCGCGCCACCGCCAGCGTCGAGGCGCGCTCGTGAAGTGCGGATGTGCCGAGTCGCTTCGCCCAGGTCGCGAACTCGGCGCGCGGTCCGGTCCAGCGCAGCGCGTCCACGTCGGTGCCGATGGGCGCGTCCGCACGCAGCGTGGCCAGCTCGCGGAACAGCATCGCGCGCTCGCGTTGCTCGGCGAGCGTCGTCGCCAGCCGCATCGATCCGCGCACGGACACGTCCCACTCCGAGGCCGGCTTCGGAATGTGCTCGAGGTGCCGATATCGAGCGAGCAGCGTCGCGGCCGATCGCGCGCCCCAGCCGGGCAGCCCCGGGTAGCCGTCCGCGCTGTCGCCAACGAGCGCGAGCCAGTCGGGAATCGACGCGGGCGGGACGCCGAACTTCTGCCGCACCGCCGACTCGTTGCGCAGCTCGCGCGTGCGCCGATCGAGCTGGACAACGCGGTCGCCGCGCACGCACTGCGCGAGATCCTTGTCCGGCGTGCACACGACGACCTGCTCGACGCGCGTGTCGGCGGCGGCCATGGCCGCCGCCGCCGCCAGCGCGTCGTCGGCCTCGAACTCGACCATGGGCCAGACGGCGACGCCGAGCGCGCTCAGCGCAGCCTCCAGCGGCTGAAATTGCCCGTACAGGAGCGGGTCCATCCCCTCGCCCGTCTTGTAGTCCGGCCAGAGCGCGTTGCGAAACGATTCGATGACGTGATCGGTGGCCACGCCCAGATGCGTGGCGCCGCCTTCGAGCATCCCCAGGATCGACCCCACGACGCCGCGCACCGCCCGCAGCTCCGCCGGCGCGCTGCGATCGAAGGCCGCCGCCGGCGAGAGGAAATAGCGGAACAATTCGTACGTCCCGTCGATCAGATGGACGATCACGGCAGGCGGAAGAGCCGGCGCGGGTTCGTCTCGCCGATACGGTGCATCTCCTCCGCGCTGAATCCCGCGGCGCGCAGGCTCGCCAGCGGGTCGTGGTCGGCCGGCGGGAACGAGTCGTCGCTGCCGATCACGAGGCGCTCGATGCCGACGCGGTCCGCCAGATACCGGAGCGCGCGCGG
>Ga0134074_1000544_pt1 | contig 13374 bp, 15 predicted proteins | sample 15_taG_25_FD_128868 | JGI IMG/M metagenome (GOLD analysis project Ga0134074, IMG submission 128868) | Grasslands soil microbial communities from the Angelo Coastal Reserve, California, USA - 15_D_Rain_40cm_2_09212015 | ecosystem: Environmental > Terrestrial > Soil > Grasslands ... | reverse complement strand
GTTTGCGATGGCGCATTGGGTTTCAAGCGCCTTGGGTTAGCGACCCACCGCTCGCGGCGGCATATTGTGGACTGAAAGGGCCCACTCAAAGCTAACGCCCTGGAGTGGTGCAATCTGGTGCACGACGGTGTAGTATCGCAGACATGGCTCAGACTGAGAGGGCTATTCGTCAGAGCGTTTCAATTCCGACCGCTATCGCTAGGCGTGTGCGTGCCTTAGCCAAGACGAGGAAGACAAGCGCCAATCGGGTTCTCGTGGACTTGATCGAGGCCGGGCTTCAGTCCAAAGACGCCGAGAAGGAACAGTTTTTTCTGCTCGTGAATCGACTCACTGAATCTCGAGACTCTACCGAGCGGCAGCGATTGAAGGAAGAACTCGCGCGGATGACGTTCGGTGATTGATGCCGAAGATTCGGTGGACCAATCTTCCACCGAGTCTGCGCGAGCACCTTTTCGATCGCGTAGCGGATCGGCAGATCTCAGCTGAGGACCTTTACAAGCTGAAGTTGTGGCGCGAAGCCGAGCCAGAAGCGCCTGAGGGACCTTGGTACAAAGACTTCGGATCTCTCAAGATTTGTGGCGAAGGTGCGCTTCCAAAGACATTTCTCTTGAAAGGGCAGGCTGCAAGAGGCCATCCCGGAAAGCCCGACGAGAACGCCGATTACGGCGCGGCCGAAACTGAGGTCCTGGGCGGCCGCGCTCGTCACTCGGTCGTTTGGTGATCATCACGCGACCTTGTCCCGGTCAAAACGGTGATCCGCGCGGGCGAGATCTTCGAGAGCGAAAAGCCCGTGCTCGTCAACGAGAAGCAGCTTGTGGCCGATAGCGGTGGGATCGGCAAGTACCGCAGCGGGACAGGTCAGCGCTTCTCGATGACGAGCTCTGCCAACCAACCCATGACATTTGCCATGCGGGGCGAGCGTCTCAAACATCCGGCACAAGGGTTGTTCGGCGGTGGCCACGGCGCGGCGGGCGTGGCGACCGTGAATGGTCAGCCGATCCACAGCAAGCGGACGATCCTTCTAAACCCTGGCGACACGCTCGTGCTGCAGGCCCCGGGCGGTGGCGGCTACGGCAATGGGGCGGAGCGTGACGCCGCGGCGCGCGCGGACGACTTGCGCAACGAATACGTGTCGCGTTGACGTCGGCGAGACGAGCCACATAGCACCTGCCGTCCCCTATATCTCCAATGCCCTACGTAGGCGACGTTGCGGCCTGCCGCGCCAACGACCGGGAGCATGCGAACACAAGCACGCGCGCGCGGCCGAAGCTGCTCACCATTTCCGTACGTCTCGCCTGAGTCGCGCCGTGTCTCCGGCGCGCGCTTGACACCGGTGGCCCGGCTAATGTATTGAGTCCGATACAAATGGGAACACGGGTCGGAGTTGCATACCACCCCTTGGTGCCGCGCCACCTGCAGATCCAGCGCGTGCTGCGCGCGCGGATCGAGTCGGAGGAGTGGGAAGGCGACCGACCGATCCCGACCGAGATGGAGCTGCTCGCCGAGTTCGGGGTGAGCCGAACCACGATCCGGGAAGCGCTCGGCGTCCTCGCGCGCGAGGGGCTCATCGTCCGCCACCGGGGTCGGGGTAGCTTCGTACACTCGCGACCGGGGGTCGATCGCCCGCAGGCCGTCACCAACCTCATCCTCGGCTACAAGGCGGAGATCAAGGTCATCACGGTGCAGACGGTCCCGGCGCCGGCGCACATCGTCGGGCCGCTCGGGATTGAGCGGGGTACGCCGGTGACGCGCCTCGTGCGGCTCGAGATGATCGACGCGGCACCGCTCGCGGTCGTTGTGAACTACATGTTACCGAGCCTCGGGAAGCGCATCCGTCCTCGTGATCTCACCCGCATCTCGCTGCTCGAGTTCCTGCGTGATCGCCTGGGGATGCGCCTGGGCACGATCCATCAGTCGCTCGAGGCGCGCCTCCCCGACATCGAGACGACCGGGCTCCTGGGGACCGATCTCACCCAACCGGTGCTCGCCCTGCGTCTGGTCGTCACTGATGTCGCTGGAACTCCCGTCGAGGTGTCCGACGCGTTCTATCGTGCCGACCGTTACCGCTACGAGGTCAAAACGCAACTACCGCCAGCAAGGCGGCAACCGACCGTCCGAGAGACCCGTTCGCGTCGTGGCGGCCGGACCGTCCTACAGCCGTAGCCCGAGCGTGAACGGGCTGCGCGAGAGGAGCACACATGGCCAACGATACGGATCGCTTCGGAAACAAGTTCGCCCCGAACCTTTCCTATGCGCGCGGCAAGATCCTTGCCGCCACCTCGGACGACTTCACGAAGCTGCAGCGTGCATGGGGCATCATCCGAGAGCGCGGTCCGGAGGCGATCTACATATTCACTGGCCTCGACCACTCGCTGCCGATGGAGCCCGAGGACCTGCGCTGGGCCGACGACGAGATCGCGCCTGCGTTGCACTGGGACCGGCTGAAGGCGTTGACGCTCGAGCATCTCGGCGGCACGGCGCCGCAGCACGACATCGCCGTGTTCAATCGGCTCACCGGCGCCACGCTCGCCACGCACCTGACCCTCGTGAAGCCGGGCGACGTGGTCATCGGTGTCTCTGTCAGCCACAGCCATCCCTCGGTGCTCCGTGCGGCCGCGCATGTCGGCGCGCGTTTCACCGACACGGCCGGCCTCGAGGAGTTCAAGCGCGCCCTCGATCGCGAGCCCAAGGTCGCGCTGGTGGACCTCACGCGGCTGGCGGTCACCTATGAACTGCTTCCCGTGGAAGCGATCCGCACGATCGTGCGCCTCGCCCACGACAAGGGCGCGCTCGTTTACGTCGACGACGCGGGCGGTGCCCGCGTCGGTCCGGCCAGTTTCGATCAGCCGAAAACGCTTGAGCTCGGCGTCGATGTCGGCGCGACTGGCCTCGACAAGTACGGCACGCTGGGGCCGCGGTTCGGCCTTCTGGGCGGCCGCGCGGACCTCGTCGCCAGCATCCGCGCCAGGGCGTTCGAGTGCGGCCTGGAGACGCGGCCGATGCTGTACCAATCCGTCGTGCGGACCCTCGAGAAATACAGCCCAAAGCGCGTGCAGGAGCTGATCGACACGACCAAGGCCGTGGCGGCTGCGTTGCGGCCGATCTTCGGCGACCGGCTGCGTGAGACACCGACCACGGCGCAGCTGCTCGCCGATGACGTGCTCGCCATCGCGATGGAGCGCGGCGGCGTGAAACAGGCGCCGATCGTGCCGTTCGAAGCTTCGGCAGCGTTGTGCATGCTGCTGCTGCAGGACCACAGCATGCTCACGGTGCACTTCGTGGGCATGCCGCCCGGTGGTGCCGACATCCTTTTCAAATTCATCCCGCCCGAGACGCTGGCGCGGTTCGGCGGACCCCGGAAGTTCGCGAGCGCGGTCGATGGGGCGCTCACCACGCTTGGCTCGATGCTGAAAGACCCGGCGTCGATCCGCGCACTGCTGCTTGGAGGCAGGTAACGTGGAGGCCCTGACGGTCCGTGTCGACCTCTCGGCGATCCGGGGCAATCTCGCGGCGGTCCGGGCGCTGGCGGGCGACCGGATCGTCATGGCCTGCATCAAGGGCAACGCCTACGGCCACGGGCTCGTGCCCGTGGCGCGCTGCCTCGAAGCCGCCGGCGTCCCGTGGCTTACGCTCGGCAGTCCGGGCGAAGCGCTCGCGCTGCGTGAGGCCGGGATCACGACGCCGATCCTCTTGTTCCCGACCATCGCCGGGTTCGATCTAAAACGCCACGTCGGGGCCGGGATCACGATCGGCGTGCAATCGGCGGCAGAAGCGGCGGCGCTCGCGCCGCAGGCGGCAGCGCCCGTGTCGGTGTTCCTGAAGATCGACGCCGGCTTCGGCCGAGTAGGGGCGCCGCTCCCTGTCGCCGCGAGTGAGGCCCGTGAAATCGCGCGGCTGCCGTCGGTCACGCTCGCGGGTCTCTTCACGCATCTGCCGTTCTTCAGCGAGGAAAGTGTCGCGTGGGTCCAGGAGCGGCTCAAGGCCTTCGGCGAGGTCGCCGGCACGATTCAGGGCGATGCCGGCCGCCGCCTGGTCGTCCAGGCGCTCGCGAGTACCGGCCTGGCGTCTGGGCTCGACGCCCCCTCGACGAACGCGGTGTGCCCCGGCTCGCTGCTGTACGGCGTTCAGCCGACGTGGACGTCGGCCTCCGGCCAACACATCGACGTCGCGGGCTTGCGCCCGGCGCTCGTCGAAGTCACCAGTATCGTCGGCTCGCTGCGTACGATCGCCGCGGGGGAGCGCTTCGGTCCCGGTGGTGCGCGGTCGGCGGCGCGCGCCACGCGCCTCGGCGTCATGCCGCTCGGGTTTTCGAACTCGATCCTAGTCCGCAAGCCGGGTCAGCGCGTCGGCATCGCGGGCCGCTCGGCGCCCGTGCTTTCGGTCTCCCTGGAGCACACGGTGATTGACGTGACGGACGCGACGCCTATCGCCGAGGGCGCCACGGTGCACCTGCTGTCCCGGGATGGCGCGGTCGGCCCCACGTTGGAGGACATCGCGCGTGCGCAGGACCGCGCCACCGTCGAGATCCTGGTGGCGTTGACGGGCAAGGCCGCCTACGCGTACGTTTCCTGATCTCACTGCCAAGGAGGTCCGCATGAAGGTGTCGCGCGTTTACACTGTGCTGGCTGCCGGCGTCGTCGGGCTACTGCTCGCCGCGAGCGTAGCGGCCGGCGCGGAAGAAAAGTCACGGATGGACGTCGTCCTCGAGCGCGGCAAGCTGATCGTCGTCACACTCACGACCGTGCCGCCGTTCGCCTTCAACGACGACAAGGGCCAACTGGTCGGTTTCGACATCGACATCGCCCGGCTAGTGGCCACGGCGCTCTTCAAGGACCCGAACAAGGTCGAGTTCGTCAGCGTCAGCGCGGAGGGGCGTTGGCCGGCCATCGAGAGCGGGCGGGCGGACATGGGCGTCGGCGGCACGACGACCTATCCCGACCGCGCGATCCGCGTGGCGTTCACGCGGCCATTCGTGGACTCCGGGATCTCCGTGCTCGTCAGCAAGAAGAGCGGGATCAAGTCGCTGAAGGATCTTGATCAAGACAAGTTCACGGTCGCCAACCTCAACAATCCTCAGATGGCCGACCGCGCGAAGCGCTTCTTCCCCCGTGCGAAAGTGCTGACGTTCGACACACCGTCGGCGCAGTTCCTGGCCGTGAAGAGCGGCCGAGCGAACGCGCTGCAGATCGACACGCCGGCGGCGGAATACTGGGCCGCCCAGAACAAGGACGAGATGGACGTGCTGCCCGGGCTGCTGGGTGCGTCGCAGAATAACGGCATTTTTTTGAGAACCGGGGACTTCAAGTGGTGGCTGTGGCTGGACACCGCGGTGGCCGAGATGCGGACAGGCTCATGGTATCCGCAGTACTCGGAGATCTATCACAAGTGGTTCGGCAAGAACCCGCCGCCCCAGAAATTCTACAACCCGCAGTGAGGTGGTGAGGCGGCGGTGGGCTTCGCGAGGTGGGCAGCGATCTACGGGCCGACATATGCGACCGGTTTGGCCTGGACCGCTGCCACCGCCTTGGCGGCCGCCGGCGGGGCCATCGCATGGGGCTGCGTGCTGCTGCTGATCCGTCTGTCCGCGGGGCGGTGGGGCGCGCTCGGTGTCGACGGCTACGTGCAGCTCTTCCGTAACACGCCGGTCCTTCTGCCGATCTATCTCATCTACTTCGCGTTTCCTATGATCGGACTGCCCTGGCCCGCAGTCGTCTGCGGCGCCCTGGCCCTCATCCTCCAGAACGGTGCCTACATCTCGGAGATCCTTCGCGGCAGCGTGAACGCCATCGACCGGGTACAGTTCGACGCAGCGCGGAGCCTGGGCCTGGCGCCCTGGAACACGTTCCGCAAGATCGTGCTGCCGCAAGTCCTCGTCTACTCCATTCCAGCGCTCGGCAACCAGACCGTGCTGCTGCTGAAGGACACATCGCTCCTGTCGGCGATCAGCATCACGGAGCTCACGATGCAGGCCAAGCTCCTCACCGAGCAGACGGGCGCGGCCTACGAGGCGTTTATCGTGGTCGCGTTGCTCTACCTGCTGCTCGTGTCGGGTACCGAGGTCGTGTTTCGGGCTTCACACCGGGCCGTACGGTGGCGGTAGAGGACGACCGTGCCGGCCGGTAGCCTCCAGCTCCTCGCCCAGGGCGCGATTGTCTCGCTGCTGCTCGCGGCAAGCGCCATCGTCGGCGGCACGCTTCTCGCCATCGTCCTCGCCGTCATGGCCTTCTCGCGGCTCGCGGCAGTGCGCGCTGGCTATCGCGTCTACGTGTACGTCGTGCGTGGCACGCCTCTGCTCGTGCTGGCGCTGCTCCTCTTCTACGCGCTGCCGGCGCTCGACCTACGCACCGGACCCTACATCGCGGGCACGCTCGTGCTCATCATTTATACCGCCGCGCTGTTCGCCGAGGTCTTCCGAGGCGGCGTGCTGGCGATCCCGCGGCCGCAGTGGGAGTCGGCGCGTAGCCTCGGGCTGCCGCCGCTGGCTATGTTCCGCAAGGTCGTCGCTCCGCTGGTCACGCGCTATACGCTACCGCCGTACGTGAACGTCTGCGTCATGACCGTGAAGGCCTCATCGGTGCTCTCGATCATCAGCGTGTGGGAGCTGACGCTCGCGGCGCGCGAGATCATTGAGCGCACGTTCGCTGTCTTCACCGTCCTCGGCCTGGCGGCGGCGTTCTACTTCGTGATGTGCTTCGGCATCGACCGTCTCGGGCGGCGCCTGGAGCGTCATCTCGCCCTTCGCGGTTTCGCCGGAGAGCGCGCATGATCGAGATTCGCGGGCTCCAGAAGGCGTTCGGCGCTGTCGGAGTGCTGCGCGGGATCGATCTCGACATTGCCGACGGCGAGGTGGTGGCGCTCATCGGCCGCAGCGGCTGCGGCAAGACCACGCTCCTGCGCTGTATCAACTTCCTCGAGACGTACGAGGCGGGCGAAATTCGGCTCGACGGCCAGCCGCTCTGGTATCGCACGGGCGCCGACGGCGTCCGCCGGCGGATGGGAGACGCCGAGGCTCGGCGTATGCGCCAGCAGATGGGGATCGTGTTCCAGCAGTACAACCTGTTCCCCCACATGACCGTGCTCGACAACGTCGTGCTCGGACCCCGGTTCTCGCAGGGTGTGTCGGCGCTCGAGGCGGAGGCGCTGGGCCGCCGGCTGCTCGCGCGCGTGGGGCTCGAAGGCAAGATGTCCGCCTATCCGGCTCAGCTCTCGGGCGGTCAGCAGCAGCGGGTGGCGATCGCGCGGGCGCTCGCCATGCGCCCGAAGGTTTTGCTGCTCGACGAGATCACCTCCGCACTCGACCCCGAGCTGGTCGGCGAGGTGGAGGACGTCATCCGCTCGCTGCTGTCCGATCGCATCATGCTGGTTCTGGTGACGCACGCCGTCGGCTTCGCCCGCGAGATCGCGCACCGGATCGCCTACATCGCAGACGGTGCGATCGCCGAGCTCGGCAAACCGGCCGAAGTCCTCGATCGGCCCAAGGATCCCGGCCTGAAGGAGTTTCTACGCCGGGTGCGTTCATAACTCGAAAGGAGTCGCACCATGGCAGAGCGCGTGGTCTACCTCAACGGCGAGTACCTGGCCGAGAAGAACGCGAAGGTCTCGGTGCTCGACCGCGGGTTCCGGTGGGGCGACGCGGTGTACGATGCCACGCGCACGTTCGAGGGGCGGCTCTTCAAGCTGCACGAGCACGTCGAGCGCTTCTTCCGCTCGCTCCGCTACGCGCGCATCGACCCGCGTCTCGACAAGGCCGCCGTCACCGCGATCTGCGAGGAGGTGGTGCGGCGGAACGAGCCCGCGCGGAAGGCGGGCGATGGCGACTACCTCCTCACGATGCAGGCCAGCCGCGGCTTGGTGAGCGGTATCTACGCGCCCGCCGATGCCGTGCCAACCGTCACTGCGTACTGCCTGCCCCTGGCTTTCGCGACCCACGCCCGCTATTACTGTCACGGCGCGCCGGTGATCGTCACCGCCACGCGGCGGACGCCACCCGAGTCGGTGTCGCCACGGGCAAAGGTCTCGAACAAGATGAACCACTTCCAGGCCGAGTTCGAAGCGAAGGCCGCGGACCCTGACGCCTTCGCGCTGATGCTCGACACCGACGGCAACATCGCCGAGAGCAGCGGCTCCGATTTCCTGTTCGTCTCCAACGGCGTGCTCCGGATCCCGCAGCGTCGGACGCATCTCACGGGCGTGAGCCTGCTGACTGCGGTCGAGCTTGCAGAGAAACTCGGCCTGGAAACCGACGAGGGCGCGTTCACAATGTTCGACCTGTACCAAGCCGAGGAGGCGATGTTGACGGCGAGCACGTACTGTCTGCTGCCGGTGGTCAAGGTCAACGGGCTCGCCCTCGGTAACGGTAACCCGGGGCCGATCGTTGGCAAGCTGCTGCAGGCATGGAGCGAGGTGGTTGGCGTGCCCATCGTCGAGCAGGCCGTGCGGCACGTGCGGTGAAAGCCACCGCTATGGACACGGGGAAGGTCAAGGAGATCGTGGACAAGTGGGTGATTCCAACGCCGGGCGGGGCCTACATGGCAGGCTTGGAGAACCGCCCGGTGCTCGCCTCCGCGAGCGCCAGCACGGTGGTCGACACGATCGGACGCGAATACCTCGATTTCCAGTCGGGACAAATGGGCGCCGCACTCGGTCACCGGCATCCGCGCGTGATGAAGGCGATCGAGCACGCGACGCGTACGATCGTCCACGCCTCGAACACGATGCTGAACGTGCCGCGCCTACAACTGCACGAGCGGCTCGGAGGCCTGCTCACGCCGCCGCTGCAGAAGTCACTGTTTCTCGTCAGTGGCAGCGACTCGATCGAGGCCTCCGTGGACCTCGCACGCAACGCCACCGGCGGCTACGATGTGCTGGGCCTTCACGAGGGACTGCACGGATCCACGTCGCTCGTCGCCCGCTCGCTGTCCTTCGGCTGGGACCGTAACAAGCACGCCGCGCTCGCGCCCGGGACGTCGGCGATTCTCGCTCCTGACTGCTATCGCTGTCCCGTCGCCACCACGTTCCCGGACTGCGACTTCCTGTGCCTGAAGACGAGCCTCACGCTCGCCGATGCCAACTTCACGGCAAAGCCGGCCGCCGTGATCGTTGAGCCGGTATTGAGCGCCGGGGGCGTTATCGTGCCGCCGCCGGGCTACTTCGCGGCGCTGCGGCAAGCCTGCGACGCGCGCGGCATGCTGCTCATCTTCGACGAGGCGCAGACCGGGCTCGGCAAGACAGGCAAAATGTTCTGCTACGAGCACGAGGGCGTGGTGCCCGACATCCTGGCGGTCTCGAAGCACTTCGGCGGTGGGCTGCCGATTAGCGCCGTGTGCACGTCGGCGGCAATTGCCGACCGCGCCGTGCAGCGCGGCTACTTCGCCACCCGCTCGCACGCTACCGACCCGATCCTGTGTTCGGCCGGCCTGGCCAGCCTCGATGTGGTGATCGAAGACGACCTGGCGAGACGAGCGGCGCGGATCGAGCAGCGAATGAAGACGGCCTTCCACGAAATGGCGCACAAGTTCGAGATCATCGGAGACGTGCGCGGCCGTGGTGTGCTCCTGGGCGTCGAACTCGTGACCGACCGCGTGCGCAAGACGCCAGCCAACAGGGAAGCCGACGCGATCGCGAGCCACTGCCTTGACAACGGCCTCATCTTCCAGGTGCGTGGCAGCCACGGTCGCATGAACGTGCTTCGCTTCGTGCCGCCTATGGTGACAACCGATGCCGAGGTCGAGCGGGCGCTCTCGATCCTTCATGATGCCTTCTCGGCAGTGTGCGAACCTTGACGGCGGCGCTTCGGGCACAGATCATGCCACGCTGATGGCTACCGAGACCTGCATTACGACGCCCGCGATCGGGTCGCTCGAGCGACGATCAATCGTCCGAAGCAGTCCAACGCGTTTACCGGCGACACGCTGCGCGAGATGACGCTGGCGATCGAGACCTGTCCTTCGCCAAAACCTCGTCCGACTCGCTGAGAAGCGCCGAGATCCGTCAATCCGTCCACAGGTCCAAGCCCCCGCGCCCGGTCGGAGTTAGGGCGATCATCGAACTGAGATTGTGGTCGGATCAGAACCAACAGATCAACCAGTGCCCGCCGGGCAGAGTTTTGGCGAGGGACAGGCGGATGACCCATCCAGCGAGGGTCACGAGCAGCAGCCGCAAGGGAGAGAGGTCGGCCGTCATAGGCCGATCCTACCGTGCCACATTCGGCTCCTGTCCCGGGCACGGGCGCGGCCGAGTGACTGGCGGGCGGCCCACGGCGGGTCGGCCGGAGAGCTTGGTCCAGTACTCGCGGAAGCGGCGCCGCTGCCACCGCAGAACGGTGTTGGGTGACACGATGACGAGAGCCTGCCTCCAGCCGGCCCACACCCTCGACAGCGCGACCCAGAAGAGTCGGTCGCTCCTGCATACCTTCGGCCGGGCCACAGTCTTCTTGTAGACGGCGAGCTGGTGGCGCAAGGCCAGATTCTCCAGGGCGAGATGGCGGTGAGCGCAGCAGAAGAGGGGAAGCAGTCGCAGCAGGCGGAGCAGGAGGGTGACCATCGAGCCGGAACTTTCTCTGGATCAGCCCCGCCAGATCAATCCCTTGGCGCCGGACGGAGTTTTGGCGAAGGACAGCCCACGTCCCGAGAGCTTCAGCGATTTAGTCACTCCGCGCCGCCTCGGTCGCGGCCGCGGAACACCGACAATTCGCGCGGGGGGGGGACTTTCACCTACAAGAGTCACAGCACCTTTTCACGGCACACGCGAAAAATGTGGCTATGAAGCACGTTGCGCAGTCACTGCTCGAGATCTACCCTATAGCTCCGTGGGAACAGCAAAAGAGAAGACCGAAGAACAGCGAAGGAGAAGAAGGGAAGATGAAAACTTGGCGCAGGCGGGCGAGCCAGACTAGTCTGGTGACGAATGCAGTGCGCTCCATCATCCACGTCGTCGAAACCCCCAAGCCGCAGCGCGTGATCTTGCTGCCCGGAAACCGAACGCTCCGAGCCGCGGCGTCGAGTACCAAAGAGTTCCTACGAGCGATGGCGACGACAGGAGCCGCGGCAGTCAAGAGTGCGGGTGGCGCCGACGTGAAGATGAAACTCCTGGATTCCATCCACGAAGACGGCGCCAAGCTAGTGGAGATCACGGCGGCGGAGGCCCAGAAGCTGCGCGCGGTGCAACCGGGTCTTCTCATCGTGCCGGAGGTATTCTTTCAGCCCGCGGTGCAGATGTATCAGGTGGAGAAGATGGCGAGGCCCTCCGCCGCCCGTGGCGCTGAGAGGAAGGTCGTGGTGAAGATCGTGTCGCAGGGGGATGGTCACCCGGTGGCCGGCGCGCAAGTCGTCGCATTCACGAACTTCGCCGCCCGGGAAGGCGCCGGCGGTGCGACATCCCAGAATGGCACTGTAACGCTCACCCTGCCCTCGACCGTCAAAATGCTGGAGCGATTGTACGTTTACCCGGAGAACTCCTTCTGGGGCTCGCTCCAGCTGAAGGTTAAGCTCGCCTCCAACATCACCGTGGAACTCGCCCCGATCGATCTGGCCGCCGAGGACAGCGTGAGATACTTCGCTGGCGGTGGACAGGTGACCGACGGCCAAGGTGTCAAGGTCGCCGTGATCGATACCGGGATCGCGCTCGGGCACCCAGATTTGCGCGTTGTGGGCGGCGAATGCACTGTGCCAGGGGAGAAACCCGGCGATTACGGTCCGCTGGGAGGAGATCACGGTTCTCATTGCGCAGGGATCATCGCCGCGCGAGGAACACCGCCGACCGGGATCCGTGGCGTCGCCCCGGGTGCTGCTCTCTACAGCTTCCGCGTGTTTCCGAAGCCCACACCGCAGAATCCCGAGCCTGGCGCCTCGAACTTTGCGATCGCCAAAGCGATCGACCGCGCCTTCGCCGCCGGGTGCGATCTCTTGAATTTGAGTCTCGGCGGTGGACAGGCTGACGCGGCGACCGAAGCGGCCATTCAGGACGCGCGGAACGCTGGGGCCGTAGTAATCGCCGCGGCGGGGAACGACGGGCGCCAACCCGTCTCGTTTCCCGCCTCGTATGACCTTTGTGTCGCGGTCTCAGCACTCGGACGAATTGGATTGTTCCCTGCGGGCTCCGTCGACAGAGGCGACGTTGCCCCGCCCTACGGCACAGACAAAAAGAACTTCATCGCACAGTTCAGCAATATCGGACGCGAGTTGGACTGCACCGGGCCAGGTGTCGGTGTTATCTCGACCGTTCCTGATAAAGCGTATGCGGTTATGAGCGGCACCTCGATGGCAACCCCGGCCGTCACCGGTTTGGCTACCCGCCTCCTGGGCAAGAACCCAGGCCTTCTCAATGCCGCGCGCGATGCGTCCCGCGCCGACGGAATTGCGAAGATGGTGCTACAATCTGCAGGGAAGCTGGGATTTGGCGCTAACTACGAAGGCCAAGGCCTTCCTAAGGGTTGACGCTTGGATTCTTGGCTGTGAGCGTTGCCATGCCGCGGTTCGTCGTTCGGTATCGGGGAAGAGGCGAGCGACCACAGGATACGCTCATAAAGGTTCAGGGAATCGAGGGCGCTTCGGTTCTCGAGGACTCGGGCCGTATGCTGCTAGTCGAGGCGCCGTAGTACGCGTTGCGAAATGCGCTGGTCCCGGAAACCGACTGGGTTATCTCACCCGAGGTACGCTACGCGATCCCCGATACTCGGAAGAAGGTTCAAGCCCCGCCGAAGTCGGGTTGAGACCGGGGCTGAGACCCGCTCAAGTTCAACTGTCTAAGTCAAAAATCCAATTCGGCCGAACTGCGCCGACGCGTCCTCACTGGCCGGGAAACATGCGGGCCCAGCTTTCGCTGGCGAGAGCTCCGATGATTCTCATTTAAGCGCCTGCCGACTCGTTGTCCGCGCTCGTGTGGTCCGGTGTCCTCGGTGCTGAAACCTGTCCTTCGCCAAAACCTCATCCAACTCAGTGGACGACGGCCCGGATGCTCTCGCGGCAGGCCAAAGAACGTTGGCGAAGACTGTAGACAGGAGGGGAGGCCAGCAGTGCGGGTCCGTCGGGCCGCCACCTAAGGATGGCGGACCTTTGGGGGGTGGAGCGGCGAGCAGCCTGACGCGAGGACAAGCCCGATCGTGACGAACCGACTGAGCTGGATCAGGCCGCCCGTCGGACATAGCGATGATGGAGGCCACCGACTTCGGGAATCGGGATGATCGTGCCGAGTTCCGGCGACTCAATTGGGCGGCTGTGGGGCGCATCCTTGTCGAGCGAGAGGTGAGTACGCGCCCGGTGGTAGTACGCGAAGTAGCGAGCCAGGGTGCGGCGCAGGTGCCGTTCGCCGAGGAGAGTACGTGATTCAGACATTCGCGCCGGATGGAGCCGATGAGCCGCTCCGCGAAGGGGTTCG
>Ga0134074_1000527_pt1 | contig 13624 bp, 8 predicted proteins | sample 15_taG_25_FD_128868 | JGI IMG/M metagenome (GOLD analysis project Ga0134074, IMG submission 128868) | Grasslands soil microbial communities from the Angelo Coastal Reserve, California, USA - 15_D_Rain_40cm_2_09212015 | ecosystem: Environmental > Terrestrial > Soil > Grasslands ... | reverse complement strand
GCATGCTCCAGACCACCCGGGGCGCGCTGGCGCTGTCGATGGGCCTGCCGGCGAACGTCGCGTACGACGTCGCGCTGCCGCCCGACACGACTCCCCCGTTGGGCATCACCGACAGCCTCGATGTGCTGATCGACCGCGCGGTGCGGGAACGCCCCGATCTGATGGCGGCCCGTGCCACTGCGCAGGCCTCGCACGCGCGCGTCGCCGTTGCCCGGGGGCAGGCCCTGCCGTCGCTCGTGGTGAGCGGCACTGGCGCCGGGACCTACTTCTTCAACAGGCCGCTCTCGACGCAGCAGGGGAACAGCTACTCGGCGACCATCGGGCTGCAGATTCCGCTCTTCTCCGGGTGGTCGCAGATCTACGATGTGCGGGCCGCCACGGCGACGGCGCGAGCGGCGGACGAGCGTCGCAAGGGCGTGGAACAACTGGTAATCTTCCAGGTGTTCAATTCGTTCTACGCGCTGCGCACCGCCACCCAGCGCGTGCGCACCAGCGGCGATCTGCTGACGAGCGCCGTCCAGTCTGAGCAGGTGGCGCTGGGACGCTACCGGGCCGGGGCGGGCAGCTTGCTCGACCTGCTCACGGCGCAGGCGGTGCTGGCGGACGCGCGTGCGCAGGTGATCGAGGCGCGCCTGACGTGGTACACGACCCTTGCTCAGCTCGGTCATGACGCCGGAATTCTGGGGCTCGACGGACGGAGCGGGCTGCATCTGCAAACGGACTCGAGCGGACCGAACCGATAGATGAAGGTCATGACGGCCGTCGCAACGCTGTCCCTGCTGCTCGCCCTCGGGTGCTCCCGCAAGGGGGCGAGCGGTGCCCTGCGCGTTCCCGTCACCGTCGCCCGCGCCGAGCAGCGGGCCGTGCCCTTCGAGATCCCCGCGACGGGCACCGCGGAGCCGCGGCAGACAGTCTCCGTGCAATCACAGGTGACGGGGGTGCTCACGCGGGTCGCGTTTCGCGAAGGGGACGATGTCGAGTCCGGACAGGTGCTGTTTCAGATCGACGCGCGGCCGTTCCAGGCGGCGCTCGACCAGGCCCGGGCGATGCTGGCCCGCGACCAGGCGCAGGCGCGGAGTGCCGTGCTCGACGCGCAGCGCTACGCGGAGCTGGTGAAGCAGGACTACGTGACGCAGTCAGATTACGATGCGAAGCGGGCGGCGGCCGAGGCGCTCCAAGCGGTGGTGCGGGCGGACTCCGCCGCCGTCGCCAACGCGGAGCTCAACCTCGAGTGGGCCAGGATCCGCGCGCCGATCGCCGGTCGCACCGGCCGACTGCTCGTGCGTGAAGGGAATCTCGTGCGAGCGAACGCGCCCGATCCGCTCGTGATCATCAATCAGATCCATCCGATTCTGGTGCGGTTCGCCGTCCCCGAGCGCTCCCTGCCCGACATCCAGCGCTACCGCAAGAACCGCCTGCCCGTGCTGGTCAGCCCTTCGAAGGAGGACACGACCTTCGCGAGTGGCTTGCTCACGTTCGTGGACAACAGCGTGGACACGACGACCGGAACGGTGCTGCTGAAGGCGGAGTTCGCCAACCGGGAGGGCGTGCTGTGGCCGGGTTAGTTTCTGAGCGTGCGGCTGCAGCTGTACGTCGAGGAGCAGGCCGTGGTGGTGCCGGCGCAGGCCGTGATGACCGGCCAGCAAGGGACGTACGTCTTCGTGCTCAACCAGGATGGAACGGCGCGGTCGCAGCCGGTGACGGTCGAGCGTGCCGCCGGCAGCTACGCCGTCATCGCGCAGGGCGTCGCGCCGGGGGACGAGGTGGTCACCGACGGACAGCTCCGCCTGGTGTCCGGCGCGCAGGTCGAGGTGAAGGGAGTGGCGGAGCCGGCGCGCGAAGTGGACGCGGACAAGTGAACATCTCCGAGCTGTTCATCAAGCGGCCCGTGATGACGACGCTCGTCATGACGGGCATCCTCGTGTTCGGCTTGATGGCCTATCGGCTGCTGCCGGTGAGCAACCTGCCGAACGTGGACTTTCCCACGATCCAAGTGAGCGCGGGGCTGCCGGGCGCGAGCCCGGAGACGATGGCGTCCGCGGTGGCGACGCCGCTCGAGAAACAGTTCTCGACGATCGCCGGGGTGGACCAGATGACCTCGTCGTCGAGCCTCGGCAACACCAGCATCACGCTGCAGTTCACGCTGGACCGCAGCATCGACGCCGCCGCGCAGGACGTGCAGGCGGCGATCTCCAAGACGCTGCGGCAGCTCCCCACCGGGATCGTGCCGCCGTCCTATCAGAAGGTGAACCCAGCGGACCAGCCGATCGTCTACTACGCGTTGAGCTCGAAGACGCTGTCGCTACCGGAGCTGGACGAGTACGCCGAGACGTTCATCGCGCAGCGGCTGTCGATGGTCGACGGCGTGGCGCAGGTCAACGTGTACGGTGCCGCCAAGTACGCCGTGCGCATCCAGCTCGATCCCAAGGCCCTGGCGACCCGCTCGATCGGCATCGACGAGGTGGCCGACGGCGTGGCAGCGGGCAACGTGAACCTGCCGACCGGCATCCTCTGGGGACCGCATCGCGCGTACACCGTGCAGGCGAACGGGCAGCTGCAGGATGCGACGGCGTTCCGCCCGCTCGTGATCGCCTACCGCAACGGCGCGCCCGTGCGGCTTCAGGACCTAGGGCAGGTGCTGGACGACGTGCAGGACAATAAGAGCGCCGCCTGGTTCAACGGCAGCCGGGCCATCGTGCTCGCCATCCAGCGACAGCCGGGCACCAACACCGTGGCCGTGGCCGCCCGCGTCCGCACCGTCATGCAGGGCCTCAAGCAGCAGCTCCCCGGCTCCGTGGACCTCCAGCTCCGCTCGGACCGCTCGGAGTCGATCCGCGCGTCGCTTCACGACGTGCAGTTCACGCTGTCCCTGACCCTGGCGCTCGTCGTCCTGGTGATCTTCCTGTTCCTGCGCAATCTCTCGGCCACGATCATCCCGAGCCTGGCGCTGCCGTTCTCGCTGGTCGGCACGTTCGCGGTGATGTACGCGCTCGACTACAGCCTCGATAACCTCTCGATGATGGCCCTCACGCTGTCGGTCGGCTTCGTCGTAGACGACGCCATCGTGATGCTCGAGAACATCGTCCGCCACATGGAGAAGGGCGAACGGCCGCTGCAGGCAGCGTTCGTCGGGTCGCGTGAGGTGGGATTCACGATCCTCTCCATGACGCTGTCGCTCGCCGCGGTGTTCATCCCAGTGCTGTTCATGGGCGGGATCATCGGGCGGCTGTTCCACGAGTTTGCCGTGACGATCGGCGCCGCCATTCTCGTCTCCGGCGTCGTGTCCTTGACGCTCACTCCGATGCTGTGCAGCCGGTTCCTCAAGCCGCCGCGCGAAGCGCACCACGGGCGGTGGTACGACGCATCGGAGCGTGTGTACGAGCGGGTGCTGCGCTGGTACGAGAACAGCCTTGTCTGGGTGATGGCGCGGCGACCCGCCGCGCTCGTCCTCTCGGCCGCGATCCTGCTCGGCACGGTCGTGCTCTTCGTCGTGGTCCCCAAGGGGTTTCTCCCGAGCGAAGACAATTCCCAGATCTTCGGGACCACGGAGACGGTCCAGGGAACGTCGTTCGACGACCTAGTCCGCCACCAGGAGCAGGTCATGGCGGTCCTCGCGCAGGATCCCAACGTTGACGCCACCATGTCCTTCCTGGGCACCGGCCAAATCAACCAGGGTCGCGTCTTCATGCAACTCAAGCCTCGCTCACAGCGGACCATGAGCGTGGACGAGCTGATCCGCTACTTCAATCGCAAGCTGGCCGGCATCCCCGGTATCCAGGTGTTCCTCCAGAACCCCCCGCCGATCCAGATCGGCGGGCGTCGCACCAAGAGCCTGTATCAGTTCACGCTGCAGAGCCCGGACCGGATCGCGTTGTACGACAACGCGGCGCGGCTCACCACCGAGCTGCGCAAGCTCCCTGACCTGCTCAACGTTACGAGCGACCTGCAGATCTCGAATCCGCAAGCCACGGTTACGATCAACCGGGACCGGGCCGGGGCGCTCGGGGTCACGGCCCAGCAGGTCGAGGAGGCGCTGTACGACGCCTACGGGTCGCGTCAGGTCTCGACGATCTACACGGCGACGAATCAGTATTGGGTCGTGATGGAGTTGTTGCCGCAGTACCAGCAGGATCTCTCCGCTCTCAGCCTGCTGTACATCCGCTCGCGGAACGGCACGCTGGTGCCGCTCGCGTCGCTCGCCACCCTCGCCTCGAGCGTCGGTCCGCTCACCGTGAGTCACTCGGGGCAGCTGCCATCGGTCACGATCTCGTTCGACTTGCGGGAAGGAGTCGCCATCGGGACCGCCGTCGCCCAGGTGCAGCGCATCGCGCGACAGACGCTGCCGTCCAGCATCACCACCAGCTTCTCGGGCACCGCCCAGGCGTTCCAGTCGAGCCAGGCGGGGCTGCTCGTCCTGCTGATCCTGGCGGTGTTCGTGATCTATATGGTGTTGGGGATCCTGTATGAGAGCTTCATCCACCCGCTCACGATCCTCTCGGCGCTGCCGTTCGCCGGGTTCGGAGCGCTGTTGACGCTGTTGATCTTCCGCGTGGACTTGAGCGTGTACGCCTTCGTGGGCGTCATCATGCTCGTGGGCCTCGTGAAAAAGAACGGGATCATGATGATCGACTTTGCCCTGGAAGCGCAGCGCAACGAGGGCAAGTCGGCCCGCGAGGCGATCCTGCAGGCGTGCAGCATCCGGTTCCGGCCGATCATGATGACCACAATGGCGGCGCTCATGGGGACGCTCCCCATCGCGCTGGGCGTGGGCGTGGGCTCCGAGTCGCGGCGCCCGCTCGGCATCGCGGTGGTGGGCGGGCTGGCGTTCTCGCAGTTCATCACACTGTACGTGACGCCGGTGATCTACACGTATCTCGACGAGCTGCAGCGGCTGCTCGGGAAGGTCTCCGTGGTGCGCGCGGCGACCGGGGTGGCGCCGCCGGCTCCCGAAGCAGCGCCAGCGGACTAGAGCGGGCGGTTGACGAGCAAGGCACCGGCGCCGAAACGGCTTTCGATATACTCCTCGAGGACCTTCAAGAAGTCGGCGACGATCGTGTCGCCCTTGAGGGTCACTTTGAGCTTGCCGTCCACGTAGACCGGTGCCTTGGGCTCCTCGAACGTCCCGGGGAGCGAGATCCCGATGTCGGCGTGCTTCGATTCGCCAGGACCGTTCACCACGCAGCCCATCACCGCCACCCGGAGCGTCTCCACGCCCGCGTAGCGTTCCCGCCACCGGGGCAGCTGCTCCCTCAGGTGGGTCTGGATCTGCTCGGCCATCTCCTGGAAGAAGGTCGACGTCGTGCGGCCGCAGCCGGGGCACGCCGACACCTGGGGCGCGAAGCTGCGCAGGCCGAGCGACTGGAGGATCTGCTGCGCGACCTGTACCTCCTCGGTGCGGTCGCCGCCGGGCCGGGGGGTGAGGGAGACGCGGATCGTGTCGCCGATGCCGTCCTGCAGCAGGATCGCCAACCCCGCGGCGCTCGCGATGATCCCCTTCGCCCCCATCCCCGCCTCGGTGAGCCCGAGGTGACGGGGGTAGTCGGAGAGCTGGGCGAGTCGGCGGTAGACCTCCACCAGATCCTGCACCCCTGACACCTTCGCCGACAAGATGATGCGGTCGTGCGGCAACCCGCACTCTTCAGCGAGCTCGGCTGAGCGCAGCGCGCTCGCCAGCATGGCCTCGATCATCACGTCGCGCGCGTCGAGCGGTTCCGGGCGCTGGGCGTTCGCGTCCATCAGCTCGGTGAGGAGCTGCTGGTCGAGGCTCCCCCAATTGACGCCGATGCGTACCGGACGGTCGTTCGCGAGCGCGACCTCGATTATGGTGCGGAAGTGCTCGTCACGGCGCTTCGCCCCAACGTTGCCGGGGTTGATGCGGTACTTGGCGAGCGCCCGGGCGCACGCCGGGTACTTGGTGAGCAGCAGGTGGCCGTTGTAATGGAAATCGCCGATGACCGGCACATCGACCTGAGCCACGATGTCGGGGACGGCCTGGGCGGCCGCCTCGTTGTTGACCGTGACGCGCACCAGCTCGCTCCCAGCCTGGTGCAGGGCGCGCACCTGGGCTGCGGTCGCGTTCACGTCGGCGGTGTCGGTGTTCGTCATCGACTGGACGACGATCGGGTAGGGGGAGCCCACCTTCACGCCGCCGACTGAAACGACGGCCGTCCTGCGACGCTGGTACTCGGACACGATGCTGAATATAAGTGTAGGGGCGCAGCATGCTGCGCCCCTACACTGCGTCCTCCGCTACAGCGCCGCGGAAGGGTCTAGCGCGCCCGCTTGGTCGTGATGATGATCACGCCGTTGGCGCCGCGCACACCGTAGATCGCCGTCGATCCGGCGTCCTTCAAGACGTCGATCCGCGCCACGTCTTGCGGCGCGATCCCGGCGAGCGCGTTGCTGAGCGAGCCGAGCGACACTGGCACGTCGTCGATCACGAGCAGCGGCTCTTCGCCCGCGAGGGTGCCGCGCAAGCTACTCGGACCCCGGATCCGGAGCGTGTAACTCCCGCCCGACAGCCGCACCACCGCCAGGCCCGGCATGCGAGCCAGCAGCATCTCCTCCACCCGCGCGACGTGCGCATCCCGTTCCGTGGGCGTGAACGACGACACGGCGCCGGTCGTGTTCTGCTTGCGCTGAGTTCCGTAGCCCACCGACACTTCGTCGTCTGGGAGGGGGGCCGGGGTCTCGAGTCGCTGCGATCCCGTTCCGGCGCACCCAATCACGGTTGCGAGGGCGAGGAGGTTCACGCGGTTCATGGGGACGCTCCTGTGATTTCTTGTATGGGGCGCACGCCAGCCACAAGCTGGCCGCCTGTTGCGCCGACGCCATCGCTCGTTAGATGTAGATCGAACGGACGCCGAGAGGGCTAGGCCGTTGTTTGGGCAAAGGTAGGACTACTTGGACACTCCACTCGCCACCAGGGTTCCTTCGGGGACCGTTGCAACAACAAACGCCGCCCCTCGCCCGCGTGCGGCGGCGAGGGGCGGCGGGGACGGCGGATGTGCGGCCGACGTCCCCGATCAGTAGCCGGAATTCTGGGTCAGGGCCGGGTTGGCGTTGATCTGGGTCTGCGGAATCGGGAACCGCTTCTTGAAGTCTGCGAGTGGGTGCAGCTTCTCGACGTTCGGGTCGTGTGCGCGGAGGCTGTTGGCCCAGTAGCCCGGCTCCTCGGAGTCGCGACGCACCAGGTCGAACCAGCGCTTCCCCTCGAACGCGAGCTCCCAGGCGCGCTCCATGTAGATCGCCTCGCGCACCGACAGCTTGTCCATGAGCTCGCCAGCGGTGCCATAGTCGTGCGGCTCTGCCCGGCTCTCGGCGCCCGTTCCTTTACGCGCGCGGGCGCGGATCATGTTCAAGTACTGCACGGCGACCGCGGGATTGCCCAACTCATTTTGCGCCTCCGCATACATCAGGATCGCCTCGGCAAAGCGGTAGAGCGGGGTATCCACGTCGTTTAGCATCCAATTCGCGCCATTGTCGCTCTTGCGATACTTGTACGGCATGGGCCCATCCGCGAACGTGTCGTTGGGAGCCGGGCTCGTCGCCGGACACACGTTGCTGACGCTGCACCCCCACCAGACGTACGCTCCCTGGGACGCAAAGCCGCGACCGGTGTCGCGCCGGTAGTCACCAGGCAGATAGCTGTTGTAGAACCACGTCGTGGGATGAATGAGCCCCCAACCGCCGCCTTGGCCCTGGTCGAGCCCCCAGTCGCGTGGGTAGTAGAACAACTGGAACAAGCTTCTGGTGTTGGTGGTCACGCCCGAGTTGGTGATGACGAGAATCATCTCCTTGTTGCCCTTGTTCTTGGGCTGGAACGTGCTGAGGTAATCGTTGTTCAGCGCCCACACGCCAGACTGGATAACGCTGTCCGCCCAGTCGGAGGCCTGCTGCCATTCGTTCTTCAACATGAAGCTGGAGCGCCACTGATGCAGGTCGGCCAGCGCCATCTGCGCCGCCCCTTGTGTGACGCGTCCCTGGGTCGGATTGCCGTACCCGTCGCTGGACGGCCAGCTGGCAGGGAGCGCGGCTTCGGCCTCGGTCAAGTCCTTGATGATCGCCTGGTCGACTTGCTCGACCGGCGTGCGGGTGGGCCGCGGGTTGGCTTGCTCCGCGGGCGAGAGGAGGAGCGGCACGTCATCGTACACCTTGACCAACCAGAGGTAGGCATACCCGCGCATGAACTTGGCCTCGGCCAGATTGTAGGCCTTCATCTGTGCGTTAGGCGCGTCGATGCCGGGCCCGTTCGCAAGCACCAGATTCGCCCGGGTGATCATGGCGTATGCCGTCCCCCAGTAGCCGCCCGTGTTGCCCGTGCTCGCGTCCCAGTCCAGGAAATCCGGCCCACTGGTACCGAGGTTCGGCTCGCGGTTGTCCGCCCGCGTCTGATCGGAGGCGAGCTCGGGCGTGGTCCACTGGGCCTGCCCTTGCAGCCCGCGCAGCGAGTTGTAGATCGCGATGGTGGCGCTGTTCAGGTCCGCTCCGGTCTTGTAGAAGGTGTCGGTAGTCGTGAACCCCTTGGGATCCTCCGTGAGCAGATCGGTGCAGGCGCACACAACCAGCGCCGCGCCGAGCGCGAGAGCGGAGGAGGCGATCGATAGGTTGCGTCTCATGGGAAGTCTCCTCGCTCAGAAGGTGACGCTGACGCCGAAGTTCCACACCCGCGAATGCGGGTAGGCGCCGATGTCGATCCCGCCGAAGCGCGGGTCGCCGCCCATGCTGTTCACGTCCGGGTCGAACCCGCTGTAGTCGGTGACCGTCACCAGGTTCTGGCCAGTGAGAAACAGCCGCGCCGTTTCGGCGCCGGGGATCAGCCGGGGGGGCAGCTCGTAGCCGAGCGTGAGCGTCTGCAGTCGCAGGTACGAGCCGTCCTCCACCAGCGTGCTGTAGAGCCGGCGCGGGCGCGCGGCATTGGCGCGCGGGACGTCGGTGTCGGTGTGCGTCGGCGTCCATCGATCGAGCACGATGTCCCGCTCGTTCGCCTGCCCGATGGCGAGGCCGCCGTAGGCATTGCCCGCATTGATGATCTTGTTGCCGTAGTTGAAGCTTAGGAACAGGTCCAGCGAAAACCGCCCGTACGTCAGCGTGTTGCTCAAGCCGCCGTAGAACTTGGGATCGCCGTAGCCGAGGATGACGCGGTCGGCGGCGGTGATCACACTATCTCCGTTCATGTCGGCGATCTTGTACTCGCCCGGCACGCAAGCTTGGGCGGGGTTCTTCAGGTAGCACTGGTCGCCCTGCTGCCACAGCCCGTTCACCTGGTAGCCGTAGATTGAGCCGAGCGGCTCGCCTACCCGGACGACGTAGGTCTCGGCGGGGCTGAAGAAGTTGCCGGTGCGCGGCGCCAGCAGAATCTCGGTCTGGCCGCCCAGGTCGAGCACCTTATTGCGGTTGGTGGCGATGTTCAGCGTGCTGCGCCAGCTCAGGTCCCCACGCTGCAGGTTGACGGTGCTGAGCGACAGCTCCACGCCCCGGTTCTGCAGCGAGCCGATGTTGCGGAGCTGACTCGAAAAGCCGGTGGTGGACGGGACCGGGACCGACAGCAACAGGTCCGTCGTCTTGGCGTGGTAGGCGTCGAGCGACAGCGTGACCCGGTTGTTTAACAGGCTCGCGTCGACCCCGACGTTCAGCTCGGTTTTCTCCTCCCACTTCAGGTCGGGATTGGGCATGCCACCGCCCGGAGCCAGCGCCGGGATCTCGGTTGCACCAGACGAGTACCAGGCAACGCCCAGCCGTGCTAGGGACTGGTACGGGTTCACTGCTTGGTTGCCGACCTTGCCGTAACTGACGCGCAGCTTCAGGTCGCTGAACAGCGACTGACTTTGCATGAAGCTCTCGTTCCCGATGCGCCAGGCGAAGGCGCCAGATGGAAAGAAGGCCCACTTGTGGTTCGCGCCGAAGACACTCGAGCCGTCACGCCGCCCCGTGAGCGTAAAGAGATACTTGTCAGCGATCACGTAATTGGCGCGGCCCAAGTACGACAGGATCGCGGACTCGATGACGCCGCTGCCCGCGGGCGAAAGCTGCGAGCCGGAGCCGAGATTGTAGACGGTCGTGACGTCCGTGGGGAAGTTCGCCGCGTTGCCCTGCACGGCCTCGCTGTCCGTGGTCTGGACCGAAAAGCCGGCGAGCGCGTCCAGGCTGCCAGGACCGAGGGCGCGGCGGAAGCTCACGCTGTTCTCGTTAGTCAACACGCGGCCTTGACTCGAGTAGATCCAGCCGCTCCCACCGGTGCCGCCGTCGAGGATGGTGCGCGGGGCGAAGAAGTGGATGCCGTTGAACTGGAAGCTCCCGCCGAACGTGCTCCTCAGCCGCAGCTCTGGGGTGACATCGAATTCTCCGAAGATGCTGCCGAGCATCCGTGAGGTCGTGTTGAGGTCGGTCTCCTCCGTGGCTCGGGCGATCGGGTTGGGGACCGGCTCCGTGGACGGCGAGGTTTTGATCCAGTTGCCCGCGGTGTCCCGGGGAGCCGCGAACGGGGCGAACTGCATGGCGGCCTGGATACCGTTCGCGCTGTTGCCGACCGCGGCGTTCTCCACGCCGGCGGCGTTGCGAGCGACGCGCGTCATGCTCAGGTTCGTGCCCCAGCGGAACCGCGTGCTCGCATCCCCGTCGAGGTTGAGCCGGAGGCTGTAGCGGTTGAAGTCGGAGCCGAGCTCGATGCCCTCCTGCCGCGTGAAGTTGCCGCTGAGCAGGTACCGCAGGCGTTGCTCCCCGCCCGAGAGACTGATGGTCTGGTTGGCTTGCAGCCCGCTGCGCAGCATCATCGCCGGGTAGTCGTAGGTTTGCGCCGCGGCGATCTGCGCATCGCTGTACAGCTTGGACAGGTTCGCAGTGGCTCTCGCGTCGTTCGACAACAGCATGAACTGCTGCGCGTTCAGCACCGGGATCGTCTTCGAGATCGTTTGGGTGCCGGCGCTCGATTCCAGCGTCACCCGGCTCTTGCCGGCCTGGCCCCGCCGGGTCGTGATCAACACCACGCCGTTGGCGCCGCGCGCGCCGTAGATCGCGGTCGCAGACGCGTCCTTCAGCACGTCGATCGACTGGATCTCGCTGGGGTCGACGGACATCAGCGGGTTGCTCTTCGGATCGGTCGAGTTCGAGCCTTGTTCGGCTGGGAGACCGTCGATGACGTAGAGCGGCTCGCTGTTCGCGTTGATCGAGCCGTTGCCGCGGATCCGCACGCGCGCGCCGACGCCCGGCATACCCGAGTTGTCGATCACGTGCACGCCCGCCGCCTTCCCCTGGAGGCCGCTCGAGAGCGTCACCGTGGGGGCGGCCTTGGTCGCGAACTCCTCCGCCGACACCGACGACACGGCGCCCGTCAGGTCGCTCTTGCGAACGGTCGCGTAACCGACCGCCACCACCGGGTTGAGCTCGATGGCGCTGCCGCGGAGCCCGAAGTCCGCGACGGTCTCCTGGCCATCCTGCACGACGACGCTCGTGTCCCCCGGCGCGTAGCCCAGCAGCCGGGCCCGCAGCCGGTAGCTCCCCGGTGGCACGCCGCTGATGGCATAACGGCCGTCGGCTTGGGTCGCGCCGCTGAACCGCGTGCCAACCACGGTGACGGTGACCGCCGCGAGCGGTGCACCACTGCCCGCGTCTCTGACCGTTCCGGTCACGGAGCCGGTCTGGCGCGCACCCCGGCTCGTCCCGCCAGGATCCGTGACGAGCAAGATCTGACCGGTGCCGTCCAGCGTCGCTGCCACACCAGTGCCCTGCAGCAGCGTGTCCAGCGCCGTTTCCACGCTCACCGCGCCGAGCTGGAGCGAGACACGGCGGTTGAGCGGCACGACCCGTCGCGAATACGCGATGCGCACGCCGGTCTGCCGCGCGACGGCGTCGAGCGCGGCTTTCAGGGGCACGCGATCGAGCGCCAGACTCACCGTGCGGTCCAGCGGCGAGAGTGGATCGGCGTCCTGCAGGGCGACCGGCCGCACGCTGGCTTGGGCGGCGCACAGCCGCACCGGCGTGCCCGCCACGACCAGCAAACCCGCAACCGTGATCAGAAACCGCATACCGAGCCTCCCTCCTCTACTGCCGCGAATGAACGGGAACGAGCCGGACCGCGCGGTCGGCCCGCGTGAATCGCACGCCCAGCACTTTCGCCAAGGCCGTCACTGCCTCATCGGCCGATTCCGTCGTGAACGAGATCGTCAGCCGCTCCGCTGCCAACGACGGATCCGCGAGCTGGATGTCGAGGTCGTACCACCGTTCCAACTGCCCGAGGACGCTCGACAGTGGTGCATCGTCGAACCGCAGCGTCCCGCGCGTCCAGGCGAGGTAGTGCTGCAGCGAAACGCGGGTGGTGATCGTCGCGCTGCCGCTGGACTCGATCACGCCGCGCTCACGCGGCCGCAGCATCAGCACGGAATCGGCCGCCGCCTTGCCCCGCAGCGCCACCCGACCGGCGGCCACGACGACCTGCAGGGACCGCTCCTCTCGGTAGGCACGAACGTCGAACTCGGTGCCAAGATCCTCGGTCGTACCATGTGCGGTGCGAACGAGGAAGGGGCGCGCCGGATCGTGCCGTACGACGAAGTACGCTTCGCCTTCGAGCTCCACGGAGCGCACGACGCCGCCGTAGTCACGCGGCACCAGGAGTCGCGTGCCGACGCTGAGCAGCACGCGCGAGCCGTCAGGCAACGTGAGCGCCGCCCGCTGCCCGGGCGCGGTCGCGTACTCGCGTGGCGGTGCGGGCGGCGAACGGTGCGACCAGAGGGCGGCGCCGGCGACCAGGAGCGCGACCGCCGCGGCGATCCGCGCGGGCCACACCGTCGCCGTTCTCCAGCGACGTGGCAGGGGCCGATCCGTCGCTTGTGCGTGCAGCTGAAGCGTGGGAGCCCCCGGTGGCGCGGTACCGCGGCGCGCCCTGAGCAGCCGGCTGCGGGCGGCCCCGACGTCCCACGGCCGGGTGACGTCACCCGTGAGCCGCCAGACGGCGCGGAGCTCGTCCAAGAGCTCCCCCCGCGCCGGAGCGGCCGCGATCCACGCCTGGATCGCCGCGGCCTCTGCCGGCGAGCACTCGCCCTCAACGAATCGCAGCAGGTCGGATTCTTCGATCATGACACTAGGCCCCACTCAGAAAACCCCTGAATGGGCGACGAGTATGAAGCGCCGTTGGGGGACTAGAGCAGCCGGTAGCGGTGGCGGCTCGTGGGAGTGACGGGAGGAGCGAGGTGCGGCGCCAGCCGTTCTTTCAGCCGCACCGTCGCCCGCCACATCTGGGACTTCACCGTCCCGAGCGACACGCCCAGGCGCATGGCGATCTCCCGGTAGCCGAGCTGGTCGCGGCGGCGCAGCACGAAGATCTCGCGGCAGCGGCCCGGGAGCGCGGCGATCGCCCGCTCAACGGCGTCACCCAGCTCGCGGCGCAGACATTCATCCTCCGGGGAGTCCGCAACAGGTGGCTCTTCGTGGCTCGCGCGCTCGGTCCACGCTGCCACCACCCGCCGGTGCCGCAAGTACTTGAGCGCCCGGTTGCGCGCCGCGGCGTACAAGTACGGCCGGCTCAGTCGGTCTTGGTCACGCACGCCTCGTGTGTGCCAGAGCTGCAGGAACAGGTCGTGCACGATATCCTCCGCGGCTTCCGCCGACCCGACGAGGCGGAGGACGTACT
>Ga0134074_1000519_pt1 | contig 13727 bp, 9 predicted proteins | sample 15_taG_25_FD_128868 | JGI IMG/M metagenome (GOLD analysis project Ga0134074, IMG submission 128868) | Grasslands soil microbial communities from the Angelo Coastal Reserve, California, USA - 15_D_Rain_40cm_2_09212015 | ecosystem: Environmental > Terrestrial > Soil > Grasslands ... | reverse complement strand
CAGACGCGAGCCGATGGAAGCCGGGTCGTGGTGGCCAGCCGGTGGTCGTTGCGGCGAGACGAGGAAGGTCGGCCGCGTGCGATCCTGGAAACCAACAACGACATCACGAAGCGCAAGGAGGCCGAGGCGAGGCTGCGCGAGAGCGAGCAGCGATACCGCTATATCTTCGACTCGACCGGGGTGTCGATCTGGGAGGAAGACTTCTCCCAGGTCAAGGTCGCGATCGATGAGCTGAGATCCAGGGGGGTGCGCGATTTCCGCGAATACTTCGCCGCGCACCCGGAGTTCGTCCAGCAAGCCATCACGATGGTGAGGATCGTCGACGTCAACGATGTGTCCGTCAAGTTGTTCGCGGCCGAGAGCAAGGATGAACTCCTGGTCTCACTGCACAAAGTCTTCGTGCCAGAGACCCGAGAGGTCTTTCTGCGCGAGCTGATCGCCATCGCGGAGGGGCGGACGTCCTTCGAGGCCGAGACCGTTCTCCAGAGCCTGAAGGGAGATACGCTGACCGCGCTGTTCACGATCACGTTCCCACACCCCTCCGCTCGGTTCGACCGCGTGCTCGTGACCATAACGGACATCACCGAGCGGAAGCGGGCGGAGTATCTCACCGGGCAGGTGTTCGAGAGCTCCCCTGATCGCGTCTCCATCATCGGAAGAGATTACCGGTATCAACGGGTCAACCCTGTCTTCGAGCGGTTCTGGAGAGTGCCAGCCGAGAAGGCGGTCGGGATGCACGTCGCTGACCTCCTGGGCAGGGAGGTCTTCGAGGACAAGGTCAGGCCGAGTCTGGATCGATGCTTCGCGGGAGAGGATGTCAGCTACGCGGAGTGGCTCGACACCGCTCTCGGACGCCGACACATGGCGATCAGCTACTCGCCTCTGCGGCCGGATTCGGCGCGGGTGGAGGCCGTGCTCGTGATCGGCCGCGACCTCACGGAACACATGCTGGCCTCGGAAGCCTTGCACCAGGCGCAGGCCGAGCTCGCGCACGTCACCCGCGTCACGACACTGGGCGAGCTGGCCGCGTCGATCGCCCACGAGGTCAACCAGCCGCTGGCCGCCATCGTGGCCGATGCCAACGCGTCGCTCAACTGGTTGGCGGGGGCGACTCCCGAGCTCGAAATGGTCCGCGACGCGCTCGACGCCATCGTGAAGGACGGCCTCCGGGCGGCGGACGTGATCCAGCGGATCCGCCAGCTCGCGACGAGGACCGATCCACGGAGAGCCACGGTGGACATCAACGATGTCATCCGCGACGTCGCGGCGCTGGTGCGCACCGAGGTGCTCAGGCATCAGGTGTCGTTGCGGGTGGAATTGGCGCCGGCGATGCCTCTCGTCCTGGCGGATCGCGTCCAGCTGCAGCAGGTCATCATCAACTTCGTGATGAATGGCATCGAGGCCATGGCGTCTGTCGAGGACCGGCCGCGCGAGCTCGTGGTTCGATCGGGGCCACACGACGGTGATGACGTTCTGGTGGCCGTGCAGGACGCCGGCGTCGGGATCGATCCGAAGAACGTCGACCAGCTGTTCAGCGCCTTCTTTACCACGAAGCCCGGCGGCATGGGCATGGGGCTGTCGATCAGCCGCTCCATCATCGAAGGGCATGGGGGACGGCTCTGGGCGACACCGAACCCCAATCACGGCGTGACGTTTCACTTCGCTCTGCCGGGGATACGATGACGCCGGGTTCGCCGATCGTCTTCGTCGTCGATGACGACGCCGCGGTCCGCGACGGCCTCCGGAGACTCATCAGCTCCGTGGGGCTCGGGGTGGAGGTCTTTCCCACCGCCCAGGCGTTCCTGCGCGCCCGCCGGCCCGATGCTCCGGGATGTCTCGTGCTCGACGTGCGCCTTCCGGGGCTGAGCGGGCTGGACCTCCAGCGAGAACTTGCCGACACGGAGGCGGCGCTACCAATCATCTTCCTCACCGGCCACGGCGACATTCCCATGTCGGTCCGGGCCATGAAAGCCGGCGCCGTCGAGTTTCTGACGAAGCCGTTCCGCGACCAGGACCTGCTCGACGCCATTCGGAACGCGATCGAGCGCGATCGCGCGGAGCGGGGGGAACGCCACGAGCTCACCGAGCTTCGTCGCCGGTACGCCTCCCTGACCCCGCGCGAGCGGGACGTGCTGAGGGGAGTTGTCGCTGGCCTACTCAACAAGCAGATCGCCGCCGAGTTGGGCACCAGCGAGGTCACCGTCAAGGAACAGCGTGGACACGTGATGCACAAGATGCAGGCCGGGTCTGTGGCTGAACTGGTCCGCCTCGTCTCGAGACTTGGAATCACCTCCGCCGGGAGTGACCCATCCCTACCAACGTAGGGTAGACGCTTCCCGCTCGACGACCTAGCCTAGCCACATGGCGTTCGCGATTGAGGGCTGGCGAGCTCTCGGCGGGGAGGATGGAGATGAGTCTTGAAATGGTTCTCGAACCCGACACGAGCGCCGTCGCTGATGGGCGGCGTGCCGACCGGGATCTCGCGCTCCTGGAAGCGCTGAGGCGACACGAGTCGACGGCGGCGGAGCGTCTGCTCACCACGTACGGGGAGCGCGCGTACCGCCTGGCCGTGGGGATCACGGGAAACGAACAGGACGCAGAGGAAGTCGTGCAGGACGCGCTCTGGAGCGTGGTCCGGAAGATCGATACCTTCAGGGGTGAGTCGGCCTTCGGCTCCTGGCTCTACCGCGTCGTGGCGAATGCGGCCTACCAGAAACTCCGCGGCCGGCAGGGGCAGCGTCGCGACGTGTCCCTGGACGAGGTGCTGCCGCTCTTCGATGAGCGGGGCCGCCACGTCGGGCCCACGGCCGACTGGTCGGCGCGCGTGGACGACCCTTCGATCCAGACCGAGTTGCGGCTGGCGCTCACCGCGGCAATCGACGAGTTGCCCGCTGGCTCCCGGACCATGCTGGTGCTGCGCGACGTCGAGGGCCTGTCGAATGGCGAGATCGCGGAGGTCCTGGGTCTCAGCGTCCCCGTCGTCAAGACGCGCGTGCACCGCGCCCGGCTGTTTCTGCGAAAGCAGCTCGGCGACGTCATGACGACGTTGGACGCCCCGAGAGCGACCCAGCCGGCTCGTGAGTGACACACGCATGGTGGACGTGACACCGACGGGCGGCATGCCGCAGAGCCTGCCTGTGACGACCGCGGTTGCGGAGCGGACGGACGGCGACCTCCCTGCGTGCAGACTCCGACGAGTGACGGCGTACATCGACGAGAATCTGCGACGGGAGCTTCGGCTCGCGGAGCTCAGCGCCGTGGTGCACATGAGCCCGTACCATTTTGCGCGACTCTTCAAGCGCAGCACCGGCGTGTCCCCGCATCGATTCGTGGTTCGGCGCCGGATCGACGAGGCGCGAGCGCTATTGGCGACTCAGACGGTGGCGATCGCCGAAATCGCGTGGTCGGTGGGGTTCCGGACGCCGAGCCACTTCACGACGACGTTTCGGCGCATCACCGGCATGACGCCGACCGAGTACCGCCGCGCCGAACCAACGCCCGTCCTCGAGTCTGGGCAGCCGCTCCTGGAGTGACCCCAGGCCGCAGGGGTCTCGGAATCGGAGCCCACCCAGGTGGAGGACTCGTCTTCATGGCAGCTCCGACACGTCCCAGCCGCCGCCGAGCGCCTTCACCAGCAACACGCTGGCGTCCATGCGGCGACGGAGGATGTCGATCTCGTTGCGCTGGTTCGTGAGGGTCACGGTCTGCGCGGTGATGACTTGGAGATAGTTGTCGACTCCGCCCCGGTAGCGGTTGGTGAAGAGCTGGAGCGATTGCTCGGCCGACTCCACCGCCCGCCGCTGCTCCTGCGCCTCCTGCTCGAGGATGCGGAGAGCGGCCAGGCTGTCCTCGACCTGCTGGAAGGCGGTGAGCGTGGTCTGACGGTAGCCGGCCACGGTCGCATCGTAGGCGGCGAGCACGGCGTCGGACGTGGCGCGGCGGCGCCCGCCGTCGAAAATCGTCTGTGTGATCGATGCCCCCACCGCCCACAGGAGGCTCGATGCGTTCAAGACGTTCCCGAACGAGCTTCCCTCGAATCCGACCGAGGCGTTCAGCATCAACGTCGGATAGTACGCGGCCTTGGCGATGCCGATCTGCTCGTTGGCCTCGGCGACCCGGCGCTCGGCGGCTGCGATGTCCGGGCGCCGCTCCAGCAGCTGGGACGGTAGGCCCGCCGGGATACCCGGCGGCCGGGTGTCCAGCGGACGAGGGGGCAGGCTGAAGGCCGCGGGCGGCTTCCCGATCAGCGTCGCGATGGCGTGCTCGAGTTGCGCCCGTTGCACCGTGATATCGGTGGCCTGCGCCCGCGTGGTGTCGAGCTGCGTCTGGGCCTGGGCGACGTCGGACTTCGGGGCCGCGCCGCCCTGGAAGCGATTCGTCGTGAGCCGGAGCGCCGCCTCGAACGCCTTCACCGTCTCGTCGAGCAGTTGCTTTTGGGCGTCGGCGGCCCGTAGCTCGAAGTAGTCCATCGCCAGCTCGGCCTGGAGGCTGAGCCGGGCGGTCTCGAGATCGGCGGCGGTGGCCTGGGCCTCGTGACGCGCCGCCGCCACCGTCCGTCGGACGCGGCCCCACAGATCGACCTCGTAGGACATGTCAAGGCCAAGCAGGATGTCGCCGCTGCTGCTATGACCCACGCCCGGTATAGTGGTCGCGTTTGGTGTAAGGAAGGGACGGTTCGCGGAGTCGCGCACGGAGCTTGCGCCAGCGTTGGCCGAGATCGTCGGGAATAGCGCGGCTCGGTTGAAACGGACCATGGCCCTGGCCTCGCGCAGCCTGGCCTCCGCGATCTTCAGATTCTGGTTGGCCGTGGCGACCTCCTCCTCCAGCGTGTGGAGCTCGGGATCACCGAAGATCGCCCACCACTGACCCCGCGGCAGGTGATCGCTCGGCTCAGCGGCCTTCCAGCCCTCCGCCTCCTTGTAGGTCGGCGTCATCGGCGCCGACGGCTTCGTGTAGTCGGGGCCGACCATGCAGCCGCCGAGCAGGAGCGCCGCGAGCCCGGCCAGTCCCGCGGCTCGTCGCGTCATGGCCGGGCCCTGGCCGGCGCGGCCGCGATTCGCACGGGGGTGCCGCTGGTGAGCGAGTCCGATGGAGCCACGATGACCTGGTCGGTTGGTTGGAGGCCAGCGACGATCTCCACGGTGGTGCCATAGTCACGCCCGATCGTTACCGGAACGAGTTGCGCGCGGCCGTCCCGGACCACCCCGACCTGTAATCCCTCGGCCCGGAAGAGCAGCGTGTTGGCGGGAACCGTGGCCGACGCGATCTGCTCGGGAAGTTTGAGATGAACGAAGACGTAGGCCCCGGGCAACAGCTCTCCGCTCGGATTGTCGACATCCACCTCGACCAGCAGCGTGCGGGAGGTGAGGTCGATCGCGTTGGCGTTTCTCACGAGCGTGCCCTTGAACGACCGCCCCGGGAACTCATCGAGGGTGAGGGTTGCGGGGCTTCCGGGACGGGCGGCTCGCGAGTAGACCTCGGGGACGGCCACGAACACGCGGAGCGTGTGGATGGCCGTCATGTGGAAGAGCTCCCGGCCCGAGGTATTCGATCCCGCATTGATCAGGACCCCGATGTCCACGTTGCGAGCGGTGATGACTCCGTCGAACGGCGCGTAGATCTTCTCGAACGCCTGGAGCTGCTCGAGCCGGCGGACGTTCGCGACATTCGAATTCACGGTGGCCTTCATCGCGCTGAGCGCGCTCACGGCCTGGTCGGTCTCCTGCTTGGAGACCGAGTCGGTCTCGAGGAGCGCCTGCCAGCGGTCGGCGGTGATCTGGGCCTGCCGCAGATTGGCCTGCGCCGTCTCGAGGTCGGCCCGGGCCTGCTCGAGCTGCTGGTCGACCTCGGGACTCTCGATTTCGGCAAGGAGCTGTCCTTGCTTCACGTGCGCGCCGATGTCGAAGTACCAGGCCTTCACGTAGCCGCTGGTGCGCGCAAAGAGCGGCGCGTCGGTGAACGCCTGCGTCGTGCCCGGCAGGCGGATCTCCTGCGTCGACGCGCTCGCCGTCGGAGACACCACGTTCACGACCGAGACGGCGGCGTCCGCGGTGGTCGACTCGAGCGTGGCGTCGGCCGCGCTCCGGGCCCGGACTGCCGAGTAGATGCCGAGTCCGAGGATGCCGGTCGCCACGGCGAGCCCGAACAGCAGCGCGGGGCCGACGCGCGCCGAGCGCTGACGCTCGCCAGGGACGGTCGGTTCCCGCGTCGTCACGAACTCGCTCGCGGGATCGGTCGCCATCACGAGGCCCCAGACGAGCGCCGCCCGTGCAGCAGGGCGAACACCGACGGGACGAACACGAGGGTGGCGACGGTGGCGCACAGGAGGCCACCGATGACGGCCCGGCCCAGCGGCGCGTTCTGCTCGCCACCTTCACCGAACCCGAGCGCCATGGGCACCATGCCGATGATCATGGCGAGCGCGGTCATCAGGACGGGGCGGAACCGCGTGAAGCCGGCCTCGACGGCCGCCGTCGTCGCGTCTCCGTGCTCGCCGAGCCGCTCCCTGGCGAAGGATACGAGGAGGATGCTATTCGCGGTCGCGACGCCGATGCTCATGATGGCTCCCATCAGGGCGGGGACGCTGAGCGTGGTCCCCGTCAGGAACAGGAAGATGACGATCCCGGCGAGGGCCGCCGGGAGCGCCGTGATGATGATGAAGGGATCGAGCCAGGACTGGAAGTTCACGACGATCAGCAGGTAGGCGAGGACGATCGCGAACCCGAGTCCCACGAACAGCCCGGAATACGACGTCCGCATGGTCTCGACCTGCCCGCGCACGGTGAGGAAGCTTCCCCGTGGCAGCAGTGGCCGGTTCGCGTCGACGACCCGCGCGATGTCGCGGCCCACCGCGCCGAGGTCGCGGTCCTGCACGGCGCCGTAGATGTCCACGACCCGGCGGATGTTGTAGTGCGACAGCACCGCCATCTCGCTCGCGCGCGAGATGGACGCGACGTCGGCGAGGATGCCGGGCCGCGTGGCGGTGGGGGCGCTGACCGGGATGTTCTCGATGTCGTGCAGGGACTGGATCCGGTATTGCGGGGTCTGGGTGGCGAGGTTGTAGCTGACCCCGTTCTGCCAGTTCAGAAAGAAGGTTGGCGTGGTTTGGAAGCTCCCGCTCAGCGAGACGAGCAGGCTGCTGGCGAGGTCCCGCGCGGTGAAGCCCGCCTGTGCCGCCTTCGTGCGGTCGAGGACGACGTCGAACTTCGGATAGTCGAACCGCTGATTGACCCGGAGATCGACCAGACCTCGCACCTGACGGAGCTCGTTCAGCATCTTGTCGGCCACCCGGCGATTGCCCTGGATGTCCGCCCCCTCGACCTGGATGTCGATCGGGGCCGGCAGCCCGAAGTTGATGATCTGCGTCACGATGTCGGCGGGCAGAAAGTAGAACGTGACGCCAGGGAACTCCCCCGGCAGCTTCTGCCGAAGGGCCCGCACGTAGTCGGCGGTGGGGCGATGGTCGGCCTTCAGGGAGACGAGGATGTCGGCGTCGGCGGCCCCGATGACGCCCGACGCGCTGTGCATCCAGTTGATGGCGCTGTAGGGCAGCCCGATGTTGTCGAGGATCACGTCCGTCTCTCCGGCCGGGATCTCGCGCCGGATCGCCGCTTCCACCAGGTCGGTCAGCCGGGCGGTTTCCTCGATGCGGGTGCCGGTCTGGGTCCGCAGGTGGAGGGTGAACTGCCCGCTGTCGGTGTCGGGGAAGAAGTTCTCGCCGAGTCGAGGAGCGAGCAGGAAGGCGGAGAGACAGACGCCCAGGAACATCGGGATGAACACGACGCGCCGACCGACCAGCAGCGTGAGCACCCGCCGGTAGGCGAGGCGGACTCGCTCGAACCCCCGCTCGAATGCCTGCTGCCCGCGGGCGAGCGGGTTTCGCGACGGCGGCGCGCCCTCGACCGGCGGCGAGAGCAGGTACCTCGCGATGGTGGGCACCAGCGTGCGCGACAGGAGGTACGACGCCAGCATCGCGAAGATCACCGCCTCGGCCAGCGGGACGAAGAGGTAGCGGGCGACGCCGCCCAGGAGGAACATCGGCAGGAAGACGATGCAGATGCACAGCGTGGACACGAGCGCCGGCACCGCGATCTGCTGGGCGCCGTCCAGGATGGCCTGGATGACGGGCTTGCCCATGTCGAGGTTGCGGTTGATGTTCTCGACCTCCACGGTGGCGTCGTCCACGAGGATGCCGACGGCGAGCGCGAGCCCACCGAGCGTCATGATGTTGATGGTCTCGCCGAGCAGGCTGAGGGTGATGACCGACGTCAGGATCGAGAGCGGGATGGAGACCGCGATGATGAGCGTGCTCCGCCAGCTCCCCAGGAAGAGCAGGATCATCGCGGCGGTGAGACAGGCGGCGATCACCGCCTCGCGAATCACGCCGCTGACCGCCGCGCGCACGAAGATCGACTGATCGGCCAGCGGCTGAACGGTGAGCTGCGGTGGGAGCGTCTGGATCACGCGGGGCAGGAGCGCGCGAATACCGGCCACGACGTCGAGGGTGGACGCGGTGCCGGTCTTCAGAATGGTGACGAGCGTGCCGCGGCTGCCATCCCGGCGGACCACGTTCGTCTGCGGCGCGAAGCCGTCGCGCACGTGGGCGACGTCCCGGAGGTAGATCGTCGAATTGCCGACCACCTTGACCGGCAGGTCGTTCAGCTCGGCCACGGTCCGGGGGCTGGCGTTCATGGCGACGTCGTATTCGAACTCGCCGATCTTCGCGGCGCCGGACGGCAGGACGATGTTCTGCTGGCCGAGGGCGGTGACGACGTCGGCCGGGGACAGCCCCTTCGACTGGAGCAGGCGCTGGTCCAGGTCGACCATGATCTGGCGCTGCTTGCCGCCGTACGGATACGGGATCGAGGCGCCGGGGACGGTGACGAGTTGGGTCCTGAGGAAGTTGAGGCCCGCGTCGTTGAGCTCCGACTCGGAGAGTCCCGACAGGGCGAGCTGCAGAATGGGCACCGTCGACGCGCTGTAGTTGATGATCAACGGCGGCTGGGTGCCGGGAGGCAGCTGGCGCAGGATAGTCTGCGACACCGCCGTCACCTGCGCGTTGGCGGTATCGAGGCGCGCATGCGGCTGCAGGAAGATCTTGACCATCGCCTGGCCGTTCACGGTCGTCGATTCGATGTGCTCGATGTTGTCGACCGTCGTCGTCAGGACTCGCTCGTACTGGGTCGTGATCCGCCCTTCCATCTCCTCCGGGTTGAGGCCGGTGAATTGCCAGGCCACCGCGATCACCGGAATGTCGATGTTCGGGAAGATGTCGGTGGGTGTGCGGAGGACGACCACCGGGCTCGCGATGAGGATCAGCAGGGCGAGCACGATGAAGGTGTAGGGGCGGCTGAGAGCGACCCGGACGATCCACATAACTCAGCGATGCGACCTGCCTTCGTTGCTGGCCATGGCGGCCGGGCATGAGCCGGCAAGGACGTGCTCGATCGGACTACGCGCGTCTCTCACCAAATCGTCATGCCCCATACCGTTCAGAGGGCAGAGAGCCCCGGACCGTTGCAGCAGGACTCCTACTTGCGGATTCTTGCCGTCGTGGCAGACCTCGCCAACGCAAGCTGGTGAGAGACGTTAACAGTTGAATCTCCCGTGACGCGGTCGCGTCCCAAGTGTGGAGGGAGAAAGCGAGGCATCAGCGTGGACAAGCTTACACGTCCGAAAAAGTTGGCATTCGTCGCGCTCGTCGCCCTGGCGATCATGCTCGCGATCACCGCGCCCAGCCAGGCGCGAGGCATGGGCGGCCACAGTGTCGGGGATGGTCATCCAGGTGGGGCCTTCGGCCACCAAGGCTTCGACGGACACCATGACTCCGATGGGCACCACTTCGACGGGCACCATGACTTCGACGGGCACCACTTCGACCGTGGTGGACACGACCGCTTCGGGTTCGGCCCCGTCTTCCCGTACTACGGTTACTACCCGTCCTACGACGCTCCGACGTACTGGTACTACTGCCCGAGCTACGGGGCGTACTACCCGAACGTGCAGAGCTGCCCGGAAACGTGGGTGCCGGTACCGGCTTCATGACGCCAGTCCCGAGCGTGGCCGCGCTCGTCAGCGAGCGGCGGTCCGCGCTGGCGCCACGCGCGCACCGCGGATCGTCCTGGCCCCGACGACCCCGAGGAGGCGAGTCTTTGACGGCCCACCACTTCTCTGTCAATTTTCTCGTCGAACAGAGAAGACGCAGCATCGTTACCGACCGTTGCACACTCTAAAAGAGATAGCGGGCCTATGAAGACTCTGGTCGCACTCGTCGTCGGCGTCGCCATGCCATATCCGCAAACGTCGCCGCCGCCTACGGCGTGATAGCCGTGACGGCAGTTCCAGCCACTTCGACCAAAGCGGACCCGACGCACGCCGTGCGGTCTGCCGGCCACGATGTGCTGGACCACGCGATCGCGTTCACCCCCACCGTCGTCACCCCGAAGGGGGTCCTTCCGCCCAGACAAGAGCCCGCCACGCTCGCTGAAGCGATCGAGGAATTCGTAGGCAAGGGACCCGGGCGACCTGGTGATCCGCGGATACCGTCGGTTCGAGGGCGCCTCTGATCCGGATGACATGTCGATCGTGTACGCGGTCGAGAGCGCCAACGGATGGCACGGGACGATCGTCGACGCCTTCGGCGTATACTCGGAGCCCTCGATCGGAGCGGTGTTGGAGCACGTGCCGTTCCGATGATCGACGAAAGGGAGGCACCATGGACGACGCGGAGGTCCTCGGCCGAATCAACGAACTTGCGCGCGAGGAACACGAGCTGTTCGAGCGTGAGTCTCACGGGAAGGTGACCGACGCCGACCGTGATCGGCTCCGACGGCTCCAGGTCACGCTGGACCAGTGCTGGGACTTGCTCCGCCAGAGACGGGCTCGCCGGGCGGCGGGGCTCGACCCCGGCGAAGCCCGGGTTCGAGATGCGAAGACTGTCGAGGGCTACACGGGCTGACTCGGTGCGAGGCGTGAGGCGACTGATCCTGCGCGGCGGATGGTCGTCTGCCAGGCCGCCGAGTGAATAGGTACGCTCATCCGCGTCGTGGATCCACCGGCACCTATTCCCGAGGGCATCGCGCCTCGAGCCAAATGATGACGATCCGGTTACGAGCCGGCGCTGAAGGCCCTGGACCGGATACCGATTATTAGGTTATAGAGGAGGCCACATGGAGTCGGACGAGGTCTCGGGTTTCCCGCATCCGGATGAAGAAACGCAGGTCATGGCGGCGTGGGATCGGTTCCTGCGCGGCGCCGAGATGCCGTCCAACGCCGTCCGCAGCGTCATCGAGCGTTCGTGGTCGCGCTGTCTTTCAGCCGGTGTCGACCCGGGGCGCTCTCGGGCTCATGCGCCGGTTCGGGTGGAGGAACTCGGGACACTGCAACACCCCCATCGCGATTTGATCGATGCGAGCGTGCCGGTCATGCAGCAGGCTCGCGATTTCCTGTCGGAATCAGGGACCATGATGATCCTCACCGATCCGACAGGGGTGATCCTCGAAACCGAAGGCGACCCCGCCACGCTGGACGCAGCTCAGGACGTCCGCCTCGTAGGCGGGGCGAACTGGGATGAGCTCGCCTGCGGCACGAACGCCATTGGGACTGCCCTCTCCGTCCGCCAACCGGTGCAAGTCCACGCGGCGGAGCACTTCTGCGCTGGAATCAAGCCGTGGACCTGCTCCGCGACGGTTGTGCGCGATCCCGCTTCCGGCGAGATTCTCGGCGCGCTGGACGTGTCCGGGCTGAGCAGCACGTTCCACCGTCAGTGGCTGGCCCTGGCCGTGGTGGCGGCAGGCCGCATCGAAGCGAGCTTGGCGGCGCGAGAGATGGGACTCCGGCACCACCTCCTGGAGGCAGGCCTGCGACGCCTCTTGAAGACCTCGCCGGGCGGCTTGCTCTTCTTCGACCGCAAGGGTTGTCTCATCAAGGTCGACGCGGCTGGCGGTCGCTCCCTAGCGGCCATGGGCATTGAGCTCGACTCGAGAGATGACAAGAGAATCGACGCGTTCGACGCCGACTCCGCGATGCGAGCAGGGAGAGCAACACTGCCGCAATGGCTGCGCCCAGAGTGGGTGGAACCGGTGATCCGCGGTGGAAAGCGAGTGGGGACGATCGTCGTGCTCTCGGACCCGTTCCAACGGAGACCCGGCCGGCGTGGAGTCCATTCCCGAGGCGCGCCGCTCCCGAGTGGGAACGAGCCGGATGTTGGCGAGATCATCGGCAGCAGCGGGGCTTTGCGGCAGGCCGTCGAGAAGGCGAGGCAGCTGGCGAGCCTCGATGCGCCGGTGCTGTTGCAGGGTGAGACCGGGGTCGGCAAGGAAATGTTTGCCCGGGCGATCCATGCGGGCGGGCACCGCAAGAATGGCCGCTTCGTGGCCCTGAACTGCGGCGGCCTGCCGCGAGACATTCTGGCGAGCGAGCTCTTTGGCTATGTCGAGGGCGCTTTCACGGGGGCCAGACGCTCCGGCATGATCGGTAGGATCGAGGCGGCCGCCGGAGGGACCCTGTTCCTCGACGAGATCGGGGAAATGCCGCTCGAACTCCAACCCTACTTCCTGCGCGTTCTGGACGGAGGGGAGGTGTATCCCCTCGGAGACAGCAAGCCGCGCAAGGTCCAGTTCAGGCTCGTGGCCGCGACCAACAAGGACCTCCGAGCCGAAGTGACCGCCGGCCGTTTCCGCGAGGACCTGTTTTACCGCGTATCCGTGACGGCGCTGCGCATCCCCTCGCTGCGCGAGCGCACGGAGGACATCTCCACGCTCGTCGAGCATTTTAGCGGCGAGGTGTCGCGCCGCTACGGCGCATCGATGAAACGGTTCGAGCCGGAGGTCCTCGACGCGTTTGAACGATACGCTTGGCCCGGAAACGTCAGGGAACTGCGCAGCGTGGTGGAAGGGATGGTGATGCTCGCCACGGGCGACGCCGTGACTGTCGCAGACCTTCCTCCGGAGATCGCTTCCTCGATCACCGAAGCGCGCCTGCAGCTCGCCGTCCCGACACCTTCCGCGACGGTGACCAATCTGGAAGCCGTCGAGCGCGCCGCCATCAGCACCGCGATCGCGGGCTGTCACGGTAACCTCACCCTCGTCGCCAAGGAGCTTCGCATTTCGAAGAGTACGCTCTACGCGAAAGTACGGAAGCACGCACTCGACCAGATCCTCCTCGAGGCCAGGCTGCACGGCCGATAGGTCAGGAGCGCGCCCCGCTGGGCGCGGCGTCGCCGGCAAGGAGCTGCCCGTTCATGCCGAGCGGCCCGTGGAACTTGCAGGAGAAGGCGAGCACCCCCGAGGCCGGGAAGGTGACGTCCACCTGCACCTTGCCCTTGGGCGGGATGTCCTTGTCGATGCCGAGCGCGGGAAGGCTGATGTTGTGCAGCGTGCTTGCCTCGCTCTCCACGACCAGCGTCAGCTTCTGTCCGGGCTTGCCCCGCAGGAAGGTCGGCGAGAAGTAGTAGTCGTCGGCTTCGAGCTCGAGCCTCGATCGGTTCTGCACGTCCTTGGTGCCGTGGTCGGCGTAGGTCACGCCGCCCAACGTGATGGACTTCCTCGTTCCGGAGGGCGCGGCGGCGGCCCGCACCGGCGCGAGGGTCGTGGCCGCCGCGCCCGAGACCGGCTGCACGGCGATCTTGCGCGGGGCGTTGCCGACGGCGATCGTGGCCGTCACCGTGCGATTCGCCAAGTCCACGACCGAGACGTCGTTGGAGCCTTCGTTGGTCACGTAGGCCGTGT
>Ga0134074_1000498_pt1 | contig 13913 bp, 9 predicted proteins | sample 15_taG_25_FD_128868 | JGI IMG/M metagenome (GOLD analysis project Ga0134074, IMG submission 128868) | Grasslands soil microbial communities from the Angelo Coastal Reserve, California, USA - 15_D_Rain_40cm_2_09212015 | ecosystem: Environmental > Terrestrial > Soil > Grasslands ... | reverse complement strand
CGCATCCGCGCCGTCCAGGGGGAGACCCAGGAGGCGGTGGTGGCCATGGAAGAGGGCACGCGCGAGGTCGAGTCGGGCTACAAGGTCACCATCCGCGCCGAGGAGAGCCTGAAGGCGATCGCCGGCATCTCGAGGACGTCCGCGGAGCTGGCGCAGGAGATCTCGGCGTCCTCGCAGCAGCAAGTGCGCGGCGCCGACGGCGTGGTGCGCGCGATGCGCTCCATCGCCGACGTGGCGGTGCACACGGAGCAGGCCGTGCTCCAGACGCGGCGCACGGTCGACGACCTGGTGAAACTGGCGGACGAGCTCACGCGAAGCCTCTCGCGATTCAAGTTGGCGACGACCTGAGACGGCGATGGCCGAGCCGGCCGAGCAGGAGTTCCTCCGCTCCATCTTCCTGATGGAGGCGTGGGACACCGTGGCCGCGCTGGACTGCGCGGCGGCGACGCTGGCTCGCCCCGAGGGCGTGGACGAGCTGTTCGTCGTCACGCACCGCCTGAAGGGCGCCGCCTCGCTGCACGGATTCCCGAACATCGCGGAGCTGGCGGCGGAGCTGGAAGAGGCGCTCGCCGGGCGCCCGCCCGACACGCGCAGGCTCGGCGCGCTCGTGGGTCATCTCAAGCATGCGCTCGACGCGGCGGTCAACGCGCCGCCGGCCGCGGTCGGCGTTGCGACACCGGCGCCGAGAGCCGACGCGAGCCTCGACCCCCTCCGCAAGGAGCTGGAGGCGTTCTTCGCGGGGAACGCGGACGTGATCGCGTACTTCCTGCCGGAGGCGACCGAGCACCTCGACGGGGTGACCTCGGCGCTCGGGGCGCTCGAGCGCGGCGTCGACGAGGCGGACGTCGCGCGGCTGTTCCGCGCCGTCCACACCCTGAAGGGCGCCGCCTACGTCGTCGGCTGCGTGCGAGTCGGCGAGGTCGCGCATCGCATGGAGGACGTGCTGGTGGTCGCGCGAGAGGGCCGCCGGCCGCTCACCCCCCGGGCCGTCGAGACCCTGTTCGCCGCCGAGGGCGCGCTACGCCTGATGCTCGGTCTGCCGCCCGACCCGCGCGCGAACGTCACCGACGTCGTGGCCGGGGTGCGCGCGCGGCTCGACGCGCTGCTGGACGGCGTGCCCGTGCCCGCCCCCGCGCCGCCGGCCGCGCCCTTCCCCGAGCCCGTGCCGGCGCTCTCGTCGTCGCTGGCGGCGCTGCTGAGCACGCCGCGCCCGGCGCCCGCCCGCGCCGCGCCGCGCCGCCCGCCGCGCCAGACGATCCGCGTCAACCTCGAGCGCCTCGACTCGCTGATGGACCTCATCGGCGAGATGGTGATCGACCGCGAGCGCGTGGACCAGCGCCTCGACGAGATCGACCGCGTCTCGGCCGCGCTCCTCGCGAGCCGCGGCCGCCTCGCCCAGTGCATCGCCGACTTCGAGCGGCGTCAGTTCGACCAGCGGCGTCCCGTGCCGCCCGCGAAGCCCGCGGCCGCCGCGACGGCCGGCCGCTCGGTCTCCGAGCTGTTCGCCGAGCTGGAGTTCGACCGCTACGACGACTCCGGGATCTTCGCGCGGACGGTGGCCGAGATCGCGGCCGACATCGCGGAGCTGCAGTCCGAGCTGACGGCGGTGACGCGCTCGCTCCGCGACGACATGGCGCACGTCCACCGGATCACCGGCGCGCTGCGAAGCGAGATCGGGCGCGCGCGGCTGGTGCCGATCGGCAGCCTCTTCGGCCGGTTCGTGCGCCAGGGGCAGGCGGCCGCGCGGGCGGCCGGCAAGAGCGTGCGCTTCGAGACGCGCGGCGAGGCCGTCGAGCTCGACACCGCGATCATCGAGCAGATCGTGGATCCGCTCCTGCATCTCGTGCAGAACACGATCACGCACGGCATCGAGGCACCCGACGAGCGGCGCGCGTGCGGCAAGGAAGCGGCGGGCACGGTGACGCTGTCGGCCGCGCACGAGGGCGGGGCCGTGCTGGTGGAGGTCGCGGACGACGGGCGCGGCATCGATCCGGACCTGGTGCGCCGGCGCGCGGTCGCGCAGGGCTTCGTGCCCGCCGACGCCGAGCTCGACGACGACCAGACGCTCGACCTCATCTTCCTGCCGGGCTTCAGCACGGCGAGCGCGGTCACGACGGCGGCGGGGCGCGGCGTCGGCATGGACGTCGTCCGCACGAACGTCCGGCGGCTCAACGGCGACGTGGAGGTGCGGAGCGTCGTGGGTGAGGGCACGCGCTTCACGCTGCGCCTGCCGCTCACGCTGCTGGTCTCCGAGGCGCTGATGATCACCGTCGCCGAGGAGCGGCTGGCGGTGCCGCTCAACGCCGTGCAGCTCGTCACGACGGTGCGGCCGGAGGACGTGCGGCCGGGCCCGCGCGGCGAGGCGATCCTCGTCGGCGAGGACCTCGTCGATCTCGTCCCCCTCCCGACCATCCTCGGTCTCGAGCGCGGGCCGCGGCGGCCGCGCCGTCCCGTGCTCGTCGTGCGCGGCGCGGGCCGCACGCTCGCCGTCGAGGTGGACGAGATCTTGCACAAGCAGGAAATCGTCATCAAGCCGCTCGGCGAGTTCCTGACGGGCGTCGGGCCGTACGGCGGCGCCAGCGTCGGCGCCGACGCGCGCGTCACGCTGCTGCTGGACCCCGGTGCGCTGGTCGAGACGGCGGCGCGCGCGAAAGCGGTCACCCGGGCCGCGCGCCGCCGCGAGGCCGCCGCCGGCGAGGCGCCCGCCCCGCGCCGGCGCGTGCTACTCGTGGACGACTCGGTCAGCGTGCGTCGATTCGTCGGCCAGATGCTCGAGAAAGCCGGCTTCGACGTCACCACGGCGGGCGACGGCGCCGACGCGATGGCCCGGCTGGCCGAGGCCGCCTTCGACGTCGTCGTCACCGACCTCGAGATGCCGCGCGTGAACGGCTACGAGCTGATCGACGACGTGCGCCGCCGCCCCGCCACGCGCTCGCTGCCCGTGATCGTCCTCACCACGCGCGCGGGCGACAAGCACGTCGCGCTGGCGAAGAGCCTCGGCGTCCAGCACTACGTCACCAAGCCCGTCGAGGAGCACGCGTTCGTCACGCTCGTCGCCTCGCTGGTGCCGGCATGAAGGCGCTGCTCGTCGATCCCGATCCGCAGCGCGCGCCCGTCCTCGCGGAGGCGCTCGATGCCGGCGGCGCCGAGGTCTCGGTGGCGCCCAGCGCGTCGTTCGCGCTGACGATGCTCGAGTGGAACAAGCAGGACGTCATCATCAGCCGCGCCCGGCTCGGGGACATGGAGGGTCACGAGCTCTGCGCGATCGTCCGCAGCGATCCGTCCACCAAGGACGTGCGCTTCGTCCTCATCGTCGGGCCGGGAGAGAACGTGCCGACGCAGACGGCCGTCGCCGGCGTCGACCTCGTGCTGCCCGACGCGCTCAGCAGCGCCACGATCGTCACGCGCGTCATTCAGCTGGTGCGCAAGCAGCTCGAGGCGACCACGCCCTCGGCACCCGCCGCGGCCGTCCCGCGCGCCGCCGCGCCCGCGCCCGTGATCAAGCCGCCACGGGTCGCGCCGCCACCGCCGCCGCCTCCGAGGCCCGTCGCACCGCTGCCGCCGGCGCCGCCCCCAGTCGCCCCGCCGCCCCGGCCCCTCGCCCCGCCGCCGCGGCCCGTCATCCCGGCGCCGCAGCCGGTCGCCCCCGCAGCGCCCGTCGCGCCGGTGCCGGTCGTCGCCCAGGCCGCGCCCGTCCCCGCGGCGCCCGGGCCCTCGATGGCCGGGCTCGATTCCGTCGGGACGAACGGCGGGACGCGCACGTTCCAGGGCGCGCTCGGCGTGCTGGAGATCGAGGAGCTCACGCAGGCGATCTCGGTCGGCGGCAAGACGGGGCGGCTGGTGCTCGTCCTCGCCACCGGCGGCGGCCTCGTCGTGTTCGAGAGTGGGCGCGTGACGCACGCGGAGTTCGGCGGGCTCGGTGGTGAGCCGGCCTTCTCCGCGCTCGTCGCGGCCTCGCACCGCGAGCGCGGCGGCAAGTTCTGCTTCATCCCGGTCCATCCGAATGAGCTGCGGACCCAGCCGAAGACCATCGCTCGCCCCGTCGACCAGCTGCTGCTCGACGTGGCGAGGATGATGGACGAGGAGAAACGCGCATGACCAAGGTGCTGGTGGTCGACGACAGCCTCAGCGTGCGGAAGGTCGTCGAGCGCGCGCTGGCGGGCCGGCAGATCGACGTCGTGTGCGCGGCCTCCGGCAGCGAGGCGCTCGAGCGGCTCGAGCGTGATGCCCCGGACTTCGTGGTGTGCGACGTGGTGATGCCCGACCGCGACGGCTACGAGATCTGCGAGTTCATCAAGGGCCACCCGCGCCTCGCGCACACGCCGGTCTTGCTGATGTCCGGCATCGTCAACGACGAGGTCCGCGAGCGCGCCGCGCGCGCGCAGTCGGTGGGCATCCTCGCCAAGCCCTTCGCCGCCGACGACCTCATCCGCCACCTCGACGGCCTGCTGGCGCAGCGCCCCGCGGCGTCCGCCAAGGCCCCGGCGGCCCGGGGAACCCCGGCGACCGTGGAGACCGATACGCCGGTGCCGCTTGACACGACGCCCGTCCCCGACGGGGCCGCCGCCGTGGTCGCCCAGTTCCTCACGATGGATGGCGTGCAGTGGGCCGTCCTCGCGGACCGCGAGGGCTTCGTGGTCGAGGCGACGGCAAACGCGGGCGTGGACGCGGACGTGGCGGCCGCGCTCAGCGCCTGCCTCGCCGAGTCGTCCGACGGCCTCGGCCGCGAGCTGGGTCGTGGCGCGCTCCAGGGCGTCATCCTCGAGTACGAGAAGGGCATGGTCGTGCTCTACGGCGTGGCGACCACGGGGCTCCTCGCCGTGGGCATCGCCGAGCCGAACGTGCTCGGCAAGGTCCGTTACTATGCGCGGCGGGCGCTGCCCGAGCTGGCGCGGGCGATGTGACGTGGGCCGCTACCGCCTGTCGCCGCTGATGCGATGGCTCCACGCGCTGGGCGTCGTGGTCGCCTACGTCGTGGTGACGGGCGTGCTGTTCTGGTTGGACCTCGGCGACGGCGGTGTGGCGCCGGCGTGGACGATCGTCGCGGTGCCGTTCTTCTACGCCGTGCTCTCGCTCCTGTTCCTGCGCCGCGGGTCCCTCGCCCGCCGCCTGAGCTGGGTCGGCGGCGCCTGCCTGACGCACGTGACCCTCGGCCTCACCGCCGCCGCGGCCTTCGCGACGCTGGCGGACCTGACGACGCTGTCCGCGCTCGCGTACGCCTTCGCGCGGCTCGGACCCGCGCCGTTCCTGACGCTGGTCGCGACGCCGCTCGTGCTGGCGCCGTTCCGGGGGCGGGTGCTCTCGCCGCGCCCGGCGCCGCGCGGGGACCGCGCGCGCCAGCGGGTCGTCGTCACGCCGACGACGCCCGTCGAGACTCCGGTCGCGCGTGATGCACGCCGCCACGAGGACCCCGCCGAGGCCGCGACGCCGGTGCCTGCGGTGAAACCGTCGGCCGCGGCGCCCGAGACGCCCGAGTGGCAGGAGTCGCCCGAGTCGCCGCCAGATGACGCCGTGGTGCGGGTGCGGTTCGAGCGCGTCGCGGCTCAGCTTCCCGCCGCCGCGTTCACGCTGCCGATGGACCGCGTCGCCGAGAGCCTGCGCGAGCCGCACTGGCTCACCGTGCCCCGGCGCGTCGTGCTCGCGCAGCTGCCGGAGGGCGCGGTGCAGGTGCACTGGGCGATCGTCGCGTCGCAGTTTCCGGCGCTCGCGTTCGCCATTTCGGACGTGGAGTTCCGGGGGCAGTACCCCAACCTGAAGCTGACGCTGCCGCTCGACGACGTCCTGCGCCAGCTGCCGCCCGGGGTGATCCCGACCGGCTGGACGCCGAGCCAGATCGCGGGGCTCGAGGCCTTTCCGGCGCCGTTCCAGCCGCTCCCGGTGCCGCGCGACGTGCCGGCCGCGAGCGCGCGCCCCGGGGGCGCCGCGGCGGACCTTCCGCCGGCCGTCGCGGCCGCGCCGCCGCGCCGCACGCCACCGCCGCCGCCCGCTCCCGTCGCGCCGCCACGCCTCGCACCGCCGCCGCCCGCTCCGGTCGCGGCGCCGCCACGCGATCCCGTCGCGGAGTCGCTGAGGTCCGCCCCGGCCGCGCCGACGATCACGCCGCCACCGGCGCCGGCGATCGTCACCTCCGCGCCGCCGCTGCCGATTCCACCGACACGCGTCGCCGCGCGGGCGCCCGCGCCGCCGCGCGAGGTCGCGCCCGAGGTGATCAGCCGCGACGCGCTCACACGTCTCGCCGCCTGCCTCGCGGGCGCGGGGACGTTCGAGTCGTGGTCGGGCGTCGTGGAGAGCGTGCCGCTGGTGGCGTTCGTGGCCCCGACGCTGCCGCGCGAGGCCGTGACCGCCGTGGCCGCGCGCGTCGCCGGACTGCTCGGCGCCGCCGCGGGCGAGCAGGTGACCGTGCGCACCGCGCGCGCGGCGATCGTCGTGAGCGCGGCGCCCACGCCGGTGGTCGTCGGCGCGCGGCGGCCGGGCGCGCCCGTGGCCTTGCTCGAGCTGCGCGCCGCGCGCGCGGCGGGGCTGATCGGCCGCGCGGGCGAGGGCGTCACGCCGCCGTCACGCGCGCTGTCCGCGCTCGCCGTCGAGCCGCGCGTCGCCGGCGTGGCGGGGACCCTGGAGGCCTTCGGCGACCTCGAGCCGGCCGTGCTGACCGACGCCGCCGGCGTCGCCCGCGTCTACGTCTTCCGCGAGCCCGGCCACGAGGCGGAGCGCCTCGGCGAGCTCGCGCTGGCGGTGTGGGACGGCCTCGGGCGCACGCGCGACGCCGACCTCGGCGCGCTCGTGTCGGTCATCTTCCGCCAGGGACGGCGGCGCATTCTCGTGCGCCCGCTCGCCGGGCGCGGGACGACGCTGCTCGCGGCGGCGGGACCGGTGGCGCGGCCCGGGCGCGCGTGGCGCGAGGCCGACCGCGCGGCGGCGGCACTGGAGGCGCGCTGAATGTCCATCATCAACTACGCCGCCAAGGTCATCAACTTCAAGCTCGTCTACTACGGGCCCGGCATGGCGGGGAAGACGGCGAACCTCCAGTTCGTCCACCGCTGCCTGCCCGACGACAACCGCGGCAACATGATCTCGCTGGCGACGGGCGACGACCGCACGCTCTTCTTCGACTTCCTGCCCGTGTCCGCGACGAGCGTGCGGGGCTTCACGACGAAGTTCCAGCTCTACACGGTGCCCGGCCAGAGCCGCTACAACATGACGCGCAAGCTGGTGCTGCGCGGCGTCGACGGCGTGGTGTTCGTGGCCGACTCGCAGTGGGACCGGCTGAAGGAGAACGTCGAGAGCCTCCGCAACCTCAACGACAACCTGCGCGAGTATCGCCTCGACCTCGCCACGGTGCCGTACGTCGTCCAGTACAACAAGCGGGACCTGCCCGACGTGGCGCCGATCGACTACCTCGAGTACACGCTCAACCGCGGCACGCGCCGGGTGCCGGCGTTCGAGGGGGTGGCGGTGACGGGCAAGGGGGTCTTCGACACGCTGAACACGCTGTCCCGGATGGTCCTCCTCCGGGAGTTCGGTCAGGTACAGGAAGGAGCCTCGTGATGCGACACGACCTCGTCATCCACGAAACCGACGCGGCGCGGATCGACGCCGTGCTGGAGCGGTTTCTCGGCGACTCGAGCAGCGCGGCCGTGCTGCTGATCGATCGCAGCGGCGAGCCCCTCGCGATCGCGGGGGCGGCGCGCACGCTCGACACCGTCTCCATCGCCGCCCTCGCCGCCGGCGCCTTCAGCTCGACGGCGGCGCTCGCCCGGCTGCTGGGCGAGAGCGAGTTCTCGGTGCTCTTCCACGAGGGCCTGAAGGAGAGCCTGCACGTCAGCACCGTGGACGACGACGCGATCCTGCTCGCCATCTTCGACGAGCGGACCACCGTCGGCATGGTGCGACTGTTCGCGCGCGACGCCAGCCAGGGCCTCGGCGCGATCCTCGTCGAGGCCCGTCGGCGGCCGCGCCGCACGGGTGTCCTGGCCGCGCCGCTGACCCCGGAGGAAGCGCGGAGTGCGATCCGGCAGCGGCCCGCGTAACGGCGCCGACGAGCGCGAGCTCCGCGACAGCGCCGAGATGTTCGAGGCGGCGCTCGCGGAGAACCCCGCGGACCTGACCGTGCTGGAGGCGCTCCGAGAGATCTACACGCGGCTCGGCGACATCGAGCGCCTGATGGAGACCGCCGAGCGCATCGAGCGCGTCGATCCCGATCAGGGCGCGCTCGGCGGGGGCCGTCCTCGTGCCGTCGACCCGACGCCAGCGGCGCCCATCGTCCCCGCCGCGCCGCCACGCGCGCCCGCGCGGCCGTCGATCGGCCCCGCCGTGCCGCCGCCCGCACCCGCGCGGCCGTCCATCACTTCCCCCGTGCCGCCGCCCGCACCCGCGCGGCCATCCAGCGCCCCACCGTCGATCATCACGCCGCCGTCCCTCGTCACGGCGCCGAGCACGCCCGTCCGACTCGCCAACGCCATGCCGGCAGCGCGCTTGCCAGCATTCGAGCCGGGCAAGGCCGGCGGCGTGTCGCCGGTCCGCAAGCGCGGGAGCCGCGCGCGCATCGGCGAGCTCCTCGTCGCCGAGGGCGTGATCTCGCAGGACCAGCTCCACGAGGCGCTCCGCGAGCACCGCCGCTCGAAGGAGCGGCTCGGCTCCGTGCTGGCGCGCCGCGGCCTCGTCACCGAGGAGCGGCTGGTGGAGGTGCTCTCGAAGGAGCACGGCCTGCCGTCGGTGGACGTCCGCCAGCAGCCGGTGCCCGCGGAGATCCTGGCCCTGGTGCCCGGACACCTCGCGCGCAAGTACGAGGTGCTGCCGCTCTCGCGCGTGGACGGCGCGCTCACCCTCGCCATGTCGGACCCGACCAACGTCGTGGCCATGGACGAGATCGCCGCCACCACGCGGCTCACGGTGCTGCCGGTAGTCGCCGTCGGCGCCGCCATCCGCGCCGCGATCGAGACGCACTACGCGAAGCCGGTGATCACCTCGGGGATGGACGACGTCCTCTCCGAGCTGACCGACGCCACCGTGGAGGTCGTCTCCGACGAGGATTCGCGGTCGACGGGCGAGGTCGTCGAGCTGCGCGACGCGGCCGACGGCGCGCCGGTGGTCAAGTTCGTGAACAAGGTGATGCTCGACGCGATCAGGCGCGGCGCCTCCGACCTGCACTGGGAGCCGTACGAGAAGGTGTTCCGCATCCGGTTCCGCATCGACGGCGTCATGCATGAGATGGTGTCGCCGCCCAAGAAGGTGGAGGCGGCGGTGATCTCGCGGCTGAAGATCATGGCCAACCTCGACATCTCGGAGCGGCGCCTGCCTCAGGACGGACGCATCAAGCTGCGCCACGGCTCGCGCGAGATCGACTTCCGCGTGTCGATCCTGCCGACGATCTTCGGCGAGAAAGCCGTGCTCCGCATCCTCGACAAGGAGTCGCTGCAGCTCGACCTCACCAAGCTCGGCTTCGATCAGTGGAGCTTCGAGAAGTTCACCGACGCGATCCACCAGCCGTACGGCATGGTCCTGATCACGGGGCCGACGGGCTCGGGCAAGACGACCACGCTCTACTCGGCGATCTCGACGATCAACAAGGTCGACCACAACATCATGACCGCCGAGGACCCGGTCGAGTACAACCTCAAGGGTGTCAACCAGGTGCAGGTGAACGACGGGATCGGCCGGACGTTCGCGGCCGTCCTGCGCTCCTTCCTGCGCCAGGACCCGGACGTCATCCTCGTCGGCGAGACGCGCGACCTCGAGACGGCGCAGATCTCCGTCCGCGCGGCGCTCACGGGCCACCTCGTCTTCACGACCCTGCACACGAACGACTGCCCGTCGACGGTGGCGCGGCTGGTCGACATGGGCGTCCAGCCGTTCCTGCTCTCCTCGGCGCTGCTGCTGATGCTGGCCCAACGGCTGGGCCGGCGGATCTGCAAGGAGTGCAAGCAGCCGGTGGAAGGCAGGGAAGAAGACCTCGTGCGCTACGGCCACGTGCCGCAGGGGCGCGGCCCCGTGATGTTCTACCGCGGCGCCGGCTGCGCGACGTGCAACTTCACCGGGATGAAGGGCCGGGTGGCGATCTACGAGGTGATGCCGATCAGCGAGACCATCCGCGACATGATCCTCGAGGACGCCTCGACCGCGGTGCTCCGCGAGCAGGCGCAGAAGGAAGGCATGAAGACGCTGCGCCAGGCGGGCATGGCCAAGGTGCTGGAGGGCGTGACGACCGTGGAAGAGGTCGTGCGCGTGACGCTCGCATGAGGGCAGGGGCGTCGTGAGGTTGTGGGCGTCGCGCGGCGGGCGCGAGCCGCAGACGGTACCGGAGGCGCTCCGGCGCGCGGAGCAGCGGCGGCGCGAGGGCCGTGATGCCGAGGCGGCGGCGCTCGTGGCGCGCGTGCTCGAGCTCGATCCCGACAACCTCCACGCGCACCTGCTCGCCGCCTACTTGCACGTCGCGCGCCGCGCCACCGCGCCCGCGAGGCAGGAGTTCCGCTGGGTGCTGGGACACGACGCCAACCACGCGCGCGCCCTGCTCGGGCTCGCGGGCATCGCGCTCGAGGAGGGCGACGCGCACGAGTGCCGCGACTTGCTGCGGCGCGCGCTGCGCTTCTATCCCGAATTCCCCGAGGCGACCGCGCTGTTGGAGGCCGTTCGGACGCGCGAAGCGGCGCCGCCGCCGCCGGCGAACGCAACCGCGGCGCCGCGCGTGGACCGGCTGCGGCTGCCGGGCACGGGCCGCGCGCTGATCATCGGACGCGCCGACGGCGGGCTGATCGCGTCGCAGCCCGTGGCCGACGACGCCAAGGACGTCTCGGAGGCGCTGGCCCGCACGCTGCAGCTGGCGGCGGCCACGCTCGGGCGCGCCGGCCTGGGCCCGCTCCACCGTGCCATCGTCGAGGACGACCACGACGCCGTCTTCACGCGCACCGACGGCGATCTCGTCGTCTCGCTCGCCCTGCCGCGCGCGACCGATCCGACCCAAGGGCTGCTCGACCTGAATCGACTGTGGTCCGCCACGCTGCACGAACTGGGATTGGCCGCCGGGCCGCCGGCCGCTGCGCCCTCTTCCACGCCGGCTGACACGCCGGTCGACCGGACCAGGAGGGTTTCATGAGCGGACCACGCCTCAAGCTCGCGCTCGAGTACGACAGCACCTCGCGGGGCCGCCACGTGCGGGACATCGTCTCGGAGCTGAAGCGGCAGCACTGGGTGCGCGGCGCCCTCATCGTCGCGGCGGACGGCTTCGTCATCGCCGCCGAGCTGCCCGGCACGATCGAGGTCGATTCCATGGCGGCGCTCGCCGCCACCCTCGGCCGCGAGCTGGAGACGAGCGCGCAGCGTCTGGGGCGGCCGTCGTTCTGCACCGCCCTGTTCTCGGCCGACGACGGGACGATGTTCCTGGCCGCCAGCCGCATCGGCTATCTGGTGGTCCTCGCCGAGCAGCAGGTGAACGTGCAGGCCATCCGCGGCGCCCTCGCCGAGGCCGTGTCGCTGATCGACGCCGCATGGGCGGGCGAGGCGGCGGGCTAGAACCTCGGAGGGGGCCTGGACGGCCCCCTCCGATGCCTACGGGATAACGAGGGCCGCCACGGCTGCGCCGGGGCGGCCCGAGCGCTTGGGGGGTATGGGGGGCCATGTCGGGGCCCCCCATTTACTAGACGGCCGCGGCGGCGATTTCCGAGAGGATGGCGGCTGCCGCCGCCCTGGGATCCGGCACGGCGGTGATCGGACGGCCGACCACGATCGCGTCGGCGCCCGCCCTGATCGCATCGGCCGGCGTCGCGACGCGCTTTTGATCGTCGACGCGCTCGGCGGGCCGGATCCCGGGCGTGACGATCACCCACCGCGGGCCCAGCGCGCGTCGCAGGAGCCGGATCTCCTGCGGGGAGGCCACGCAGCCGTCGAGCCCGGCCTCGCGCGCGCGCTCGGCGAGCCGCAGCACGTGCGCCTCCACGTTGGCGACGACCCCGACCTCCTCGAGGCCCTTGCGGTCGAGGCTCGTCAGCACCGTCACGCCGAGGCAGATCGGCCGCGCGACGCCGAAGTCCTTCGCCGCCTTGCCCGCGGCCTCCGCGGCCGCCCGCATCATCGCGCCGCCGCCGCCGGCGTGGACGTCGAGCATCGCCACCCCGATGCGCGTCGCCTCGCGCACGGCGCCGGCGACGGTGTTCGGGATGTCGTGAAATTTCAGATCGAGGAACACGGGGAACCCGCGCTTGAGCGCGGTCTCGACGGCGGCGGGCCCGGCGGCCGTGAACAGCTGCGAGCCGATCTTGGCGCCCATCGTCTCGGGCGGTCCAGCCCCGGCCAGCCGCTCGAGGAGCCCGTCGGCCTCCTTCAGCGTCTCCACGTCGAGGGCGACCCAGAGCCGCTCAGGCATCGGCGTGGTATTCCTGCAGGCTCAGCACCTGGTGCTCGCCCTTGAGCAGCGCCTCGATGGCGCCGATGGCCGCCTGCGCGCCGTCGATCGTGAGGTAATAGGGGACGTTGAGGCTCACGGCGGCGCGCCGGATGGCCGCCGAGTCCTTGCGCGCGCGCCCGTCCTCCGGCGTGTTCAAGACCAGCGCGATGTCGCCGCGCTTCATGAGATCCACCACGTTGGGACGATGGCCCTCGAGCACCTTGTACACGAGCTCGACGCTCATGCCGTGGCGCTCGAGCACGCGCGCGGTGCCGATGGTGGCCACCAACGAGAAGCCCATCTCCACGAGTCGGCGGGCCAGCGTGGTGATCGCGCGCTTGTCGCGGTTCTTCACGGAGACGAAGACCTTGCCGCTGGTCGGCAACGGCGAGCCGGCGGCGATCTGCGCCTTGAGATAGGCCTTGCGGAAGTCGCGATCGAGCCCCATCACCTCGCCGGTGGACTTCATCTCGGGGCCGAGCACGATGTCCACGCCCGGGAACTTGACGAAGGGGAACACCGACTCCTTCACCGCGATGTGCCGCAGCTCGCGCTCCTCGATCGGCGCCAGCTGGTCCACCGGCTCGCCGAGCAGCGCCCACGTCGCCACCTTGGCGAGCGGCAGGCCGATGGCCTTGGAGACGAAGGGCACCGTGCGCGAGGCGCGCGGGTTGACCTCCAGCACGAAGATCGTCTCGTTGCGGATCGCGAACTGCACGTTGATCAGGCCCACCACGCCCAGGGCCTTCGCGAGCGCCTTGGCCTGGGCGCGGAGGGACTTCACCTGGCCCTCGTCCAACGAGTAGGGTGGGAGGGCGCAGGCGGCGTCACCGGAGTGTACGCCGGCCTTCTCGATGTGCTCCATCACGCCGCCCACGACGACGCGCGCGCCGTCGGCGACGGCATCGACGTCGATCTCCAGCGAGTCTTCCAGGAACTTGTCGATGAGAATCGGATGGTCGGGCGCGGCCTCCACCGCCTCGCCGACGAACTGGATCAGGTCCTGGTTGTCGTAGACGATGCGCATCGCACGGCCGCCGAGCACGTAGGAGGGGCGCACGAGCACGGGATAGCCGAGCCGCTGCGCCACCTCCCGCGCCTCGGGCAGTGAGCGCACGGTGGCGCCGGCCGCCTGGTTCAGCCCGAGCTCGCGCAGGAGGTCGCTGAAGCGCTGGCGGTCCTCGGCGCGGTCGATGGCGTCGGGCGAGGTGCCGAGGATCGGTACGCCCGCCTGCTGCAGCGGCACCGCCAGCTTGAGCGGGGTCTGGCCGCCGAACTGGACGATGACGCCGAACGGCCGCTCCTTCTCGACGACGTTCAGCACGTCCTCGAGCGTGAGCGGCTCGAAGTAGAGCCGGTCGGACGTGTCGTAGTCGGTGGAGACCGTTTCCGGATTGCAGTTGATCATGATGGCTTCCACGCCCCGCTCGCGCAGCGCGAAGGCGGCGTGGACGCAGCAGTAGTCGAACTCGATGCCCTGGCCGATGCGGTTCGGTCCCGAGCCCAGGATGATGACCTTCCGGCGATCCGTGGGCGG
>Ga0134074_1000496_pt1 | contig 13937 bp, 9 predicted proteins | sample 15_taG_25_FD_128868 | JGI IMG/M metagenome (GOLD analysis project Ga0134074, IMG submission 128868) | Grasslands soil microbial communities from the Angelo Coastal Reserve, California, USA - 15_D_Rain_40cm_2_09212015 | ecosystem: Environmental > Terrestrial > Soil > Grasslands ... | reverse complement strand
GACGAAGCGGTTGGACTCGATCGTGCGAAGAATCGCCCACCCAGAGCGTCCCTTCGGCCCACGTCAGCCCCGAGTCACCGCCGCCGCCGGGCGCCGGGATCGTGGCGAGCACTCGGCCGGTCTCCCGCAGGCGAGGGGAGTAACAAGGTGGTCGTGAATCCCGGCACTGGCGGGGCCAGCACGACCACCTCGCGTGCGCGGCGCCAGCGCGAACCCTCGCTGCGTCGCGCTCACGTCGGCCAGCGTCCGAAGCACCGTGCGAAGGCGCCCGACTTCGACGCGCAAGCGCGCGCGATGCGATTCATCGGCGAGCTTCGCTCCGAAGGCCCGCGCCACGAGCGCGTCCCTCGGTACGTCTCCCGGCCACGCTTCGCTCAGCGCGCGTGCGAGCGCGCACAACACCGGACGCTTGGCGAGCGACACCACCGTGCTTGCACGGCGCACGACATGACGGCACGCGTCCACGACGAATCCGTTCGACGCCAGCAACGCTTCGACCTCCTCGAGCAGGAGGAGTCGCTCCCCGCCATTCGCGATCAGGCGCGCAGCGGGCGTGTTCAGAACGAGGGATGCGCGTTCGACCTCCGCCGTCAGCGCAGGGCGCGTCGACGATGGCCGAACTCCCCTCCTCTCTCACGGTTGCGAAACAATTCTGATGGTTGAAAAAAAACTTGCGGAGCGGCAACGGGGAGCGTACGCTCCGCGCCACTCTGTTGTAATTAGTTCGATCCCTTCCCGCGCGCCCCGGGTCGGGGGGGAGATTTATGTTCCGCTGGGTCGTCGGCTCGAGTCTGAGATTTCGGTTCCTCCTGTTGGCGCTCGCCGCCGCCTTGCTCGTCTTCGGAAGCCAGGAACTTCGCAAGATGCCGGTCGACGTCTTCCCCGAGTTCGCCCCGCCAAAGGTGGAGATCCAGACCGAGGGACCCGGAATGACGGCCGCCGAAGTGGAAGAGATGATCACGATTCCCATGGAGGAGGCGCTGAGGGGCATCCCGAACGTCGACGTGATCCGTTCCTCGTCGGTCCTCGCCCTCTCGCAGGTCACGGTCCTGTTCAAGATGGGCACCGATCTCATGGACGCGCGACAGCGCGTGCAGGAGCGCGTGAAGCTGGGGATCTCGAGTCTGCCGCAGTCCGCCGGCATGCCGATCATCCTGCAGCCGCTGTCATCGACAAGCCGCGTCATGAAGATCGGGCTGTCGTCGAAGACCCACGACCCGATGGACCTCTCGATGATCGCGTACTGGACGATCAAGTTCCGTCTCATGTCCGTCCCGGGTGTCGCGAACATTCCGATCTGGGGCGATAAGATCAAGTCGCTGCAGGTGCAGGTCGACCCCGGGCGCATGCGTGCCCACGACGTCACGCTCGAGGAGGTCATGGAGACCACCTCGGACGCCCTCGACTTCGGCCTCCTGAGGTACACGCAGGGGGCAAAGACCCGCATCGACGGCATGCTCGACACGCCCAACCAGCGGCTCGTCATCCACTTCGACTCACCGGTCTTCTCGCCGGAGCATCTCGCCGAGGTCTCCGTCGCGTCGAAGAACCGGCGCAAAAGCCCGCCGCGACTGAACGAGGTCGCCGTCGTGAAGTGGGACACCTGGCCGCTCATCGGTGACGCCGTCATCAACGACGGCGTGGGCCTGATGATGATCGTCGAGAAGCTGCCGTGGGCCAACACGCTCGAGGTGACGCGGGGGGTCGAGAAGGTGCTCGCGGAGTTGAAGCCGGGCCTTCCGGGCATCGAGATCGACTCGACGATCTTCAGGCCGGCGACCTTCATCGAGCAGGCGATGGGCAACCTGACGTTCGCGCTGATCAGCGGCCTCGTCCTGGTCATCGTTGTCCTGGGAGCCTTCCTCTACGAGTGGCGCGTGGCCCTCATCAGCGCCATCGCGATCCCGCTGTCGCTCACGACGGCGGCGCTGGTCCTCTATCACCTGGGCGCCACGCTCAACACGATGGTCCTGGCCGGGTTCATTGTCGCGCTCGGCGACGTCGTGGACGACGCGATCATCGACGTCGAGAACATCGTCCGGCGCCTCCGAGAGCACCGTCTGACGGGCGACGGCCGCTCGATCGCTCGCGTCATCATCGACGCCTCCCTCGAGGTGCGCACGGCCATCGTGCACGCGACGCTGATCATCGTGCTGACGGTGACCCCGGTGTTCTTCATGGGCGGGCTCGGGGGCTCGTTCTTCGCGCCGCTCGCCCTCGCCTACTTCATCGCGATGTTCTCGTCGATGGTGGTGGCGTTGACGGTCACGCCGGCCCTCTGCTTCATGCTGGTGGGCCGCCGGAGCATCCAGCAGCGCGAGTCCCCGCTGCTGCCGCCGCTCAAGCGGGCGTACCAGGCGCTGCTGTCACGAGCCGTCCGGACGCCGCGCACGGTGTACGCCGGGGCTCTCGTCGTCGTCATCGCCGGCCTCGGCGTCTTCCCCTTCCTCGGACACACGCTGCTTCCGACGTTCAAGGAGCGCGACTTCCTGATGCACTGGGTGCCCCCCGAGGGAACCTCACACCCCGAGACGGTGCGCATCACCCAGCAGGCCAGCCGGGAGTTCCGGGCGATTCCGGGGGTGCGCAACTTCGGCGCCCACATCGGGCGAGCCGTCGCCGGCGACGAGCCGTACGGCGTCAACTTCACCGAGAACTGGATCAGCGTCGATCGCGCGGTCGACTACGACAAGACGCGGGCGACCATCGAGGCGGCCGTGGCCAGCTATCCCGGGCTGTACCGCGACGTGCAGACCTACCTCCAGGAGCGGATCAAGGAGGTCCTGACGGGTGCGGGCGAGTCCATCGTGATCCGCATCTTCGGACCCGAGCTCTCGGTCATGAGGGCGAAGGCGCGCGAGGTGGAGGCGGCGATCAAGGACATCCCGGGTCTCGTCGATCTGCACGTCGAGCAGCAGGTCAACGTGCCGCAGATACAGATCACGACGAACCTCGAGACCGCCGCGCGCCATGGCCTCAAGCCGGGCGACGTGCGCCGGGCGGCGGCCGTGTTGATGACGGGCGTCGAGGTCACCGACATCCACAGGGACGCGAAGGTCTACGACGTGTTCGTGTGGTCGCCGCCAGAGGTCCGTGGCAGCGTGGACGCCATCCGCGAGTTCCCCATCGACACGGCCTACGGCGGCCGGGTCCGGCTGGGAGAAGTGGCGGAGGTGGCCGTGGCGCCGACGCCGAACAAGATCCGGCGCGAGAACAGCTCCCGACGCCTCGACGTGCACGCGAACGTGCGGGGCCGCGATCTCGGCTCGGTGGTCAGCGAGGTCGAGGCCCGCCTCGCGAAGGTCCAGTTCCCGATCGGCTACCACCCGCACCTGCTCGGAGAGTACAAGGAGCGCCGGGCGGCGCAGACGAATCTGCTCATCGCCGGCGGCGTCGTGGCGATCGTGATCTTCCTCCTGCTGCAGACGACCTTCCGCAACTGGCGGCTCGCGGCCCTCATCTTCCTCGCCCTTCCCGCCGCGCTGGTCGGCGCCCTGCTCGCGAATTTCATGAGCGACCGTGTCGTCTCGCTCGGCTCCCTGGTCGGGATCATCACGGTCCTGGGCATCGCGGCGCGGAACAGCATCATGCTCCTCGAGCACTACCGGCATCTCGAGCACGTCGAGGGTGAGCCGTTCGGCATCGGTCTCGTCTTGCGTGGCGCGAACGAACGGCTGTCGCCGATCCTGATGACGAGCCTCTGCGCCAGTCTGGGGCTGGTGCCGCTGGTGTGGGCCGGCAGCGTTCCCGGGAACGAGATCGAGCATCCGATGGCCGTCGTCATCCTGGGAGGCATCGTCACGTCGACCCTGCTGAGCCTCTTCGTCGTGCCGCTCCTGTATCTCCGATTCGGACGCCAATCGCGCCAAACGATCGACGACTCGTTCCCTCGCGCGGTAGCACCCGAAGGGACGCGCCCATGAATCTCCGCCAGCTCGGTCGTTGCGGGGTGATCGTTGCCGTGACCGTGGCGCCGCTCGCCGGCATGCCGGCCTGGGCGCAAAACGCGGAGCCCGAGCGTATCCGGGGTGTCCTCGCCTCGGTCGAGAAGTCGCTCATCGTCGTGCGCGGCAGCGACAACAAGACCGTGCGCCTCCACCTTTCGGAGTCCGTCACCATCTTCGGGCTGTCGAAGGCCAGCTTCGCGGACGTGACCTTCGGGAAGTACGTCGGGGCGGTTTCCGAGAAGCTCGGCGACGATATTTACAGCCCCATCGTCCGCGATTCGCTGAGCTGGCTGCACCGGGGGTACGAGCTGCGGATCATCGACGAGCAGCTTCGTGGCATCGCGGTGGGGCATCGAAAGTGGGACCTCACGCCGACCAGCGTGATGACGCACGGCTGGGTGGATGACATGGAGGACCGTGTCATCTCGATCAAGTACGGCCCGACGGAAGAAGAGGAAACCGACGTCGAAGTCCCGCGCGACGTGCCGGTGCTCGCGATGTCGCGCGGAGACTTCAGCCTGCTCAAGCCCGGCGCCCACGTGGTGGCCGGCGCGCAGGAGGGCCCAGACGGCCGGTATATGGCGGTGTTCATCTTCGTCGGCAAGGATGGCGTCGTGCCGCGGTTCTGAGAAAGCAAGCAGGTCAGCGAGGAGGAGCGCTCGATGAAAGCCGAATGCGTGATCGGCGGGCTCATTTCCCTGGCAGTGATTGCGGTCCTGTCCGTCCCGGCCGCGACGGCGCCCGCGGCAGCGGCCGGCGCCAAGAGCGATGCGGTGAAGCTGGAGAGCATCCCCGGGAGCCCGGTCAAGCGCATCACTCTGAGCGAGACTGCGGCGAAACGGCTGGGCATCGAGACGGGCACGGTGAGCAAGCAGCCGATCGTCCGCAGGCAGATGGTCGGTGGCCTGGTCGTCGCTCAACCGGAGAAGCAGCCGGCGACGGCCAGCCCCGGATCTGGAGGCAGCATCTTTGGAAGCGCAAAGGTTGGAGGCTTCGCCTCGCCCGCAGCGTCACCGACGATCCACCGGGTTGCGGCAGTGACGACAGCGCCTCCCGCCGGCGATGCCTGGATGCTCGTGACGCTGACCCAGGTCGAATGGGACCGGGTGGCAAAGGACAGGCCCGCGCGCCTGCTACCGCTGGCCACGCGCGAGGCGTCCGGCTCTGAGCTGTTGGCACGACCATCCGGCCTGCCGCCGGTCGAGGACACGAAGCGCTCCATGCTGAAGGTGTATTACACGGTGCCCGGCAAGGACCACGGCCTGACGCCGAACACGCGCATGCGTGTCGAGTTGCAGCTGGCCGGGGACGAGGAGGTGCGGACGGTCGTGCCCTACGGCGCCGTCTACTACGACGCTCAGGGCGCCACCTGGGTCTACGTGAACACGGCCCCGCGGACGTTCGAACGGCAAAAGATCGGCATCGAGCGGGTGATCGGTGATCTGGCGGTGCTGTCCGAGGGCCCGCCGGTCAAGACCGCGGTGGTCACTGTCGGCGCGGCCCTGCTGTACGGCGCAGAAGTCTTTGGTAAATAGCAGAAGTCTTTGGTAAATAAAGGTATGTGGAGGATCTAGCCATGTTCCGCTGGATCATTGGCTCGAGCCTGCAGTTCCGCTTCCTGGTCGTGGGTGTCGCGGCTGCACTGGTCGCGTTCGGAGCCGTCGGACTTCGGAACATGCCCGTCGACGTGTTCCCCGAGTTCGCGGCGCCGGTCGTGGAGGTCCAGACCGAAGCGATCGGGCTGTCCGCCAAGGAGGTGGAAAGCCTGATCACGCTCAACCTCGAGGAGCTGTTGAGTGGCATCCCCTGGCTGCAGTCGATCCGGTCGAAGTCGGTGACCGGTCTCTCGTCGATCACCCTCACGTTCCAGGGGGGCACCGACGTCATGCGGGCGAGGCAGATGATCCAGGAGCGCCTCACGCTCGCGTACACCCTGCCGAACGTTTCGACGCCGCCGACGATGCTCCAGCCCCGGTCGACGACCAGCCGCTTCATGATGATCGCGATCGCGGCCAAGAAGGTCGAGCCCACGGAGCTCTCTCTGCTCGCTCGCTGGACCATCAAGCCCAAGCTGCTGGGCGTGCCCGGTGTGGCCAACGTGGCGATCTGGGGCCAGCGACTGCGGCAGCTGCACGTCCACATCGATCCCGACCGGCTGCGCGACTCCCGCTTGATGCAGGACGACATCATCTCCGCCGCCGGAGACGCCTTCTGGGTGACGCCGCTGACCTTCCTGAAGGGATCGGCGCCCGTCACCGGAGGGTGGATCGACAATCGCAATCAGCGGCTTGGCGTCTATCACGGCATGCCGATCACGACGCCGGAGGACATGGCCAAGGTCGCCGTTGGCGCGCAGCACCTGCTGATGACGGGCAAGACGATGTCGCTGGGTGAGATCGCCGAGGTGACGTTCGCCCACCCGCCCCTGATCGGCGACGCGTTCGTCAACAACGGCAACGGCCTCCTGCTCGTCGTCGACAAGTTTCCGTCCGCGAACACACTTGAGGTCACGCGCGGAGTGGAGGCCGCACTCGCGGAGCTGCGTCGGGGTCTTCCCGGCGTGGACATCGACCCCGGCGTCTTCCGGCTGGCGTCGTACATCGAAGACTCGTTCGCCAATCTCGCCCGGGCGATCCTGTTCGGGGCGGTCCTCGTCGTTCTCGTCATCGGCGCATTCCTGTTCGACTGGCGCAGCGCGCTCATCAGTGTCGTGTCCATCCCGCTCTCGCTCCTGACGGCGGTGATCGTGCTCGGCCTGACGGGGGCGACGCTCAATACCATGATGCTCGCCGGCCTTCTCGTCGCCCTCGGCGTCGTCGTCGACGACGCCGTTGTCGACGTGGAGAAGCTCGCGCGGCGGCTGCGCGAGCGCAAGGAAGGCGACCGCGCCTCGCTCCTGACGCTCATCCACGACACGACGCTGGAGACGCGAAGCATCGCGATCTACGCCACGCTGATCGTCGTCCTCGCCGTCATGCCCATCTTCTTCATGGGGGGGATCTCCGGAGCGTTCTTCACACCCCTGGCCCGGTCCTACGTGCTGGCGGTTGTCGCCTCGATGGCCGTGGCACTGAGCGTCACGCCTGCCCTGAGCCTGATCCTCCTCGGCGCACGGTCCCGCCGCGTCGGCGAGCCGCCCGTTGCCGCGTGGCTTCGCGACCGATACGAGACGGCTCTGGGAGTTGTCATTCGGGCGCCTCGCGTGATCTATGCTGTCGCGGGCGTCGTGCTCGTGGTCGGCGTTGCGGTCGCACCCTTTCTCGGGCAGTCGCTGCTCCCCGCCTTCAAGGAGAGGGACCTGCTCGTGAACGTGAGCACCGCCCCCGGTACGTCCTACGCGGAGACGTACCGGATCACGTCTCGAGTCAGCCGCGAACTGCAGACGCTCCCGGGGGTGCGGAGCGTCGGCGCTCATGTCGGGCGCGCAGTGACCGGCGACCAGGTCGTGGGGATCAATTCGAGCCAGATCTGGATCAGCATCGATCCCAACGCCCCCTACCACAAGACCGTCGCCGCCATTCGCGAGACGATCGACGGCTACCCCGGTCTCGATAGCAACGTGCAGGCCTACCTGCGCGACACCGTCGGGGAGGCGCTGACCGGCGCGACCACGCCGCTCGTCGTGCGCATCTACGGTCCCAAGCCCGACATCCTACGTACGAAGGCGGAGGAAGTCAGGGCGGCGCTGTCCGGCATCCGCGGCATCGTCGACCTGCGCGCCGAAGGCCAGGTGGAGGAGCCACAGGTCTCGGTCACGGTCAATCTCGAGCGCGCGGGCAAGGCGAGCGTGAAGCCGGGCGACGTCCGGCGCGTCTCCGCGACGGTGTTCTCCGGATTGACCGTCGGCTTGCTCTCCGCCGAGCAGAAGATCCTCGACGTGGTCGTGTGGGGAGCCCCCGAGACACGCCAGAGTCTGACCAATCTGCGGGAGCTGTGGGTCGGGAAGTTCGATTACAACCAGGTGCGTCTGGCCGACGTCGCGGACGTGAGCATCGTGTCGACGCCGACGGTCATCAAGCACGAGGCCCTCGCGCCGTACGTCGATGTCGTCGCGAACGTGTCGGGCCGTGATCTCGGCTCGGTGGTCGAGGCGATCGACGACAGCCTCGATCGGATCCAGTTCCCGCTCGAGCACAGCCCGAAGATCCTCGGAGAGTACCGCGAGCGCCAGGGCGTCGAGCGCCGCATGCTCGGCATCGCCGTCGCCTCCGTCATCGGAATCTTCCTGTTGCTGCAGGCGTCATTCCGGAGCTGGCGTCTGGCGGTGCTCGCGTTCCTGGCTCTTCCGGCGTCCGTCGTCGGCGGGCTGCTCGCGGCGTTCGTCAGCGGCGGCGTGATCTCCCTGGGCTCGATCGTCGGGTTCCTGGCGGTGCTGGGCATCGCCGCGCGGAACGGCCTCTCGCTGATCCATCACTACCGCCATCTCGAGGGAGACGAAAGGATGCCGTCTCCTCGCGACGTCGTCCTTCGCGGAACCGGCGAACGGCTGTCGCCCATCCTTGCGAGCTCGGTGGCCATCCTCGCTGCCCTTCTGCCGATCGTCGTCTTCGGGCAGATTCCGGGGCTCGAGATCCTGCAGCCCACGGCCATCGTGATCATCGGCGGCCTGATCGCCTCCACCCTGGTCACGTTGTTCGTCCTGCCGGCCCTCTATGTGGCCTTCGGGGCGGGCCGAACGCCAGCTCGAGGCAGCTTAGCCGACGCGTGAACCGCGCGTTTCCATCGACCGTGCTGGCCGTCGCCTTGACGGTCGGGCTTCAGGCGGCCGGGGCGGAACAGTCACCACCGCCTACCGAGACGTTGGCCACGACTCGTCCAACCGAGTCCGAGGCGGCGGCACCGGCCGGCGGCAGTCCGTCGATCCAGTGGCGACTCCTGCCTCGACGTGGCAGTGACCACGGCGATGATGCGCTTCGTTTCGCGCTGCTACCGAGCACGACGGACGACGGGCGCTGGAGCGACCTGGACGACGAGAGCACCCCTCTCCAGGTGCAATTTCAGTTGCCGCCGAAGCAGCCTGAGGCGGGAGCTCCACCACCACCCGCCACGACACGGTTGACGTATCAATATGCCTACGGCAGCGAGTCGGACATCGTGTACCGACGCAACCGGGATCTTCACGACCTCGTTCGCGACAACTCCCTCCTCCTGAAGCCTCAGCTGAACGGCATCATCGTGTATCGCCCCTACGACTGGCTCGAGACAGTGCTCGAAGGGATACTCGAGTGGGAGATCCCCGTCCAGGAGGAGAGCAAGGTCATCCTGCCGAACGGAGAATTAGAGCGCGCGCCGAAACGGCGCCTGTCGCTCCTCGTCGACCAGGCATTCGTGAAGGTCCATCAGATCATTTCCCCCTTCGAGATCTCGGTGGGCCGAAAGAACTACGAGGACGAGCGGCACTGGCTGTATGACACCTCGCTCGACATCGCCAGTGTCGCCGTCAAGGCCGGCCCATTTCGCATCGAGGCGACCGCCGGACGCGAGGTCTACCTGGACCTGGATCTGGCGCCCAATCAGCGTCAGCCGAGGGACCGAATCGACACCTACATCCTGTACGCGGACTACCGCGGAATCGAGGACCACAGATTCGCTGCTTACACGATCGTCCGTGACGATCTGCTCACCGAGAAGCAGCGCAGGCTCCTCGAACGGAAAACGCGAGCTCAGCTCATCGGCGTGCGCGCCCTGGGCAGGCCGTCCGACAGCTTCAATTATTGGATCGAGATCGCGCAGCTGATCGGCAAGGATGGGCCTTCGGTCGGGGGGCCCGTCAGGGGCGGAACGCCGACCAAAAGGTTCGCGGCTCACGGATACGATGTGGGCGCCACGTATCGGTTCCCCTGGATCCCGTTCTCGCCGAGCATCACTGTCAGCTATGCGGTCGGGAGCGGCGACGAGAGCCCGAACGACCGGCACAACAACCAGTTCCGTCAATCCGGCCTGCATACGAACGAAACGCGGTTCGGCGGGTTGTCCAAGTTCAAGATCTATGGCGAGGCCCTGGACCCGGAGCTGAGCAATATCGAGATCTTCACGGCCGGGGTGGGCTTTCGGCCGTTCTCCAACGTCTTCGTCGACGTGGTCTGGCACCGTTACCGGCTGGACGAGTTCGCCCAGAGCCTTTCCAATTCCGCCCTCACGGCCGAGATGAACCAGGTCGACCCCCTGAGGCCGCGCAGCAAGGACGTCGGGAGCGGCTTGGACCTCGTGATCGGATTCCGCCGGCTCTTCGGTCTGCGGCGGCTCGGACTGGACGTGAGGATGGGCTGGTTCTACCCCGGCCAAGCCTTCTTGAGGAACCAGGGCGACGAGGAAGCCCCCGTCATTCGTCGCGCTGACCAAGCGATGTCCGTCATTGCCAAGTTCTGGTGGTGAACATCAGGTGACGCGCGAGCGGAGGCAAGCCATGACCAAGCGAATTCCGCGAAGTGTCGTTCTCGCTGCCGTGATTTTCGCACTGTCCTCGGCATGTGGGGTGGGCTGGGCCACGAACTCCTCGTGGCAACAGGAGTTCGCGATCTCGAGCTGCAAATTGCAGACGACGGGCCGCAACGACTACTTCGTGCTGGAGCCAGGCTTCCAGCTGGTGCTGGAAGGAGGCGGTACGAAGGTCGAGATCACCGTCCTCGACGAGACCAGGACGATCGATGGCGTGGTCACGCGCGTGGTCGAGGAGAGAGAGTGGAAGAAGGGAGAATTGTTTGAGGTGGCGCGGAACTACTTCGCGATCTGTGAGCAAACGAAGGACGTCTTCTATTTCGGCGAGGACGTCGACTTCTACGAGAAAGGGAAGGTCGTCAAGCACGACGGCTCGTGGCTCGCCGGCCAGAACGGCGCCAAGGCGGGCCTGATGATGCCGGGAGCTCCGAAACTGAAGATGAAGTACTACCAGGAGGTCGCGCCCGGCGTGGCCATGGACCGGGCGGAGATCGTCGGCCTGAACGAGACGTGCAAGACACCGGCGGGAACGTTCGCCAGATGCCTGAAAGTGAAGGAAAGCTCGGCGATCAGCTCTGGAACCGAATACAAGTATCACGCGCCGGGGATCGGTCTCGTGGGGGACCAGGACTTGCGACTGGTCAAGCACGGCTTCGTCAAGGGCAAGTAGGTCCGGATCACCTTCAAACGAGGGCCGGCGGGGTCTCCGCGCGCGCAGGGAGTCGCGCGCCTTCGACGAACGCGAGACGACCCTTGAGCAGCGCCTGCATCGCGCGCCGGGCCGGGCCCGTCTCTTGCCGCAGCATGCCCTGCCAGCCGGTCAGCGCCTCGCAAATAATGTCGAGCGCACGCTCCACGTCCGCGGGGTCACGGCGGACCGACGCCTGACGCTCGACGGCCGTCAGCTTCGGCGGCTGACCATGTGGCCCCTCGTTGAGTCCATAGAGGATGTTCGCTGGAACACTTCATCGTCAAGCGGTTCGCCGTCGCGGGCGTGGCGTCCTAAAAGGGCGCTGTCCCGCGTTCTGTCCGCGAGTCAGCGCGAACGGGCACCAAAGCCGGAGTGGGCAGGACCAAACACTTGACGGATCGCCTCCACGCGCTCCTGTGAAATCCGGCGTCGGGCTATACGAGCCAACCGAGTGTGTTCACCTGACCAGCATCTTCAGGAAGCTCGGACTCTCCACGAGGCTCGAGCTGGCCGTCGCCGTCGGCCGCGCCGCCTCGACTCAGACAAAGGTCGGATAGACCTAGGTCCGATTGTCGGCGACCGTCGTGTCGTGGCATGAAGCTATGCCGTGACACGATCCGACGCCCCGAAGACCAGCGAAGCCAACCTGTCAATCGTCGTCGTTGCGGACGCAGCGAAGCGTCTGCGATGCCAGACCGTCCTCGCCAGGCAGCGCATCGCCAGCCGGGGCGCCTCGCTCGCGGGAGCCCGTCGGGTGCTTCGCCCCTATCGACCGCGTGTGCTGCTGCTCGATGCCGCGCGCTCCCCGCGTCGAGCCCTGGGGGCACTGCCAACGTTGAAGCGCCTCAGCCCTGACACTGGCATCGCCGCCATTCCAATTTCTACGGTGACCCGCGCGTCACTCGTCTACGCGCGGGTAGTCTCGTGAGACTTCACATTGAGGCCACAGGGGCCTGGCGTTGAGATTTGGAGGTCGTATGAAGCCTCGTCGGCTGCTGTTGTTCTTCACGCTGCTCATCGCGTTCGTGTTCGCCGGATGTGCCACGAAGCCGTCGACCCAGTGGTGGCGCGTGGGGAACTGCCTGGTCGTCTACGACCAGACCAGGGAAGAGAAGCAGATCGTCGCCGTGGGCCAGGGCTGCGACATCAAGCGGGACACGATTACCTCGGCGGGGGATGTGAAGTAGCCGTCCGGCGCCTGCAACCCGGGGGCGTGGTGTGAGCGCCGTCGCACCGCGCCTTCGGATCCAGCCGGGACGGTGGAAGGCCTCATGGGCCAGCGTGGGCTGCACGGCACTTGAAACGGGAGGGAAATACGAGGCACCGAGAGTCAGTGTCGGCGCGGGGCGTCGCTCTTAGATCGAGCAAGATCACGGGATGACGAAGATCCGCAACGCCGTTTGCCCTGCCTGCAACAAGGTTGTCAGCGTCACGTACTGGCCGTTCAATGTTCCGCTGTACAGCCAGCATTCGATACCAGGTACAGAACGAGATTGCGGATTGGGACTCCGTCCCGTCAAGACGGATTAACGGGGGCTCGCGGGCGGAAGCCACTCGCTCCATTCCCCGTGTCAGAGTGATTGTCCAGACGGACCACTGGCGGTCACGCTATCATCGCGCCCCTATCGCCATCATCCGCTCCGCTATTGTGCTCGCTTAACCGTCACGATAGACTGCCCGTCCCTTAACGAAATCAAGGCGCGGGAGAGCGATGTCGATGCAAGCGTATAGCCGACCGCCACCGATTCGTCTTTCTCACCGTCGCAACGAGCATGCTCAACCGTCGCGGACCTCATAAGGGGAGGGCAACACGCGATACAGACAGTGATGAATCCTGAACGGAGCAGAAAGACGAGTTTCATGGGGACCTATGTGACGACCTGCGGGACCGGAAGGTTCAAGGGGATCAAAGGGCTTGGAAGGTAGGTGCGTCGATGCCGACGCCGGGCGAGAGAATGTCATACGCCCGGCGTTGAGCCAAGGCCCTCGGCCTCACCATCCCGCCGTCGCTGCTGCTGCGGGCGGATCTGGTGATCGAATGACACAAGCCGACTGGATGATCAGGTTCGGCTGAGAGGAGGACCGATGGCACAAGTGCTGATTCGGAACTGGTGGGCGCTCGCTCTGCGCGGAGTCTTCGGTATCCTGTTCGGGCTCGCGGCCTTTCTGTTCCCAGGGATCACGCTTGGCGCCCTGATTCTGCTGTTCGCGATCTACGCCGTGCTTGACGGCGTGTTCGCGATCGTCGCCGCGATCAGGGCCGCCGAGCACCATGAGCGCTGGCGGGCTCTCCTGCTCGAAGGCATCGCAGGGATCGCGGCCGGGGTACTGGCCTTTGTATGGCCCGCTCTCACCGCCGTCGTGCTGCTCTACCTGATCGCGGGCTGGTCAATCATAACCGGGGCTCTTGAAATCGCTGCGGCTGTGCGCCTACGTCGGACGATCCAAGGCGAGTGGCTGCTTGGGCTCAACGGCGCGTTCTCGGTCCTCTTCGGTATCCTGCTTGTGACCATTCCAGTCATCGGGTTGCTCACGCTCGTGTGGCTGGTCGGGGCCTATGCGCTGGTCTTCGGTCTCCTGCTGCTGGGGTTGGCCTTCCGTCTTCGGAGGCACCCGGCGCGCGTCTCCCACGCTGAGATGACCCGATGAAGACCCCGTGTTGAAGTAAGAGCCGAACAGATGAAGCGCCGCGTCTTCGTCACCGGCTTCGCCGGGTTGCTCGCCGCGCCGCTCGTCGCCGAGGCGCAGCAGGCGGGGAAGGCTCCCCGCATCGGCTTTCTCGCCGGTGGCTCATCCGTCTCGGCGAACAGCCCACGAAGTTCGAGCTGGTCATCAACCGTGATCGAGTGATGGCGAACCGT
>Ga0134074_1000485_pt1 | contig 14157 bp, 8 predicted proteins | sample 15_taG_25_FD_128868 | JGI IMG/M metagenome (GOLD analysis project Ga0134074, IMG submission 128868) | Grasslands soil microbial communities from the Angelo Coastal Reserve, California, USA - 15_D_Rain_40cm_2_09212015 | ecosystem: Environmental > Terrestrial > Soil > Grasslands ... | reverse complement strand
GATGTAGCCAGGGAGCTAGACAGCAAGGGTGTAAGAGTTTTCTACGATGAGTTCGAGCGCGTAAGACTCCTCGGCAAAGATCTGGTTGCCTACTTTGGAGAAGTGTATGGGAAGCAGGCCCGCTTCTGTGCGATGTTTATCTCGGAGCACTATGTCCGCAAGGCGTGGACCCAGCTTGAACGGCAGCATGCGCAGTCGCGCGCGCTAACTGAAAAGGAGGAATACATCTTGCCGTTGCGCCTCGACGACTCTCAAGTACCCGGCCTGCCAACGACGATTGGATATATCGACATTCGGGGGATGACACCGAATGCAGTCGCTGAAATTCTCGTTCGCAAGTTAAGAGGCTGATAGACGCATTCAAGGAGTAGATATTTCCATGGAAATCCTCATTTCAGGCACGAGCATGTCCGTCGAGGATAAATATCGACCGGACGCGGCTCCTGCAGGAGAACTGCCGAAGCTCACGGACCAGCGAAAGGAAGTGGCAAGAAAGTTTGGCATGTCGCTGCCGAGCGACAGCACTGCCGTGACAGTGTAGGATTCTAACCAAGTAAAGGGCTGAGTTCTAAACCGGCTAGCGAATGTGGATCGTTCCGGCGTTGACTATGATACCCATTATGGGTATCATAGACCCCAGAATGGGTATTAGACACGCTCCAAATGCGATCGGTGAAGCGCTATATGGACGCACCCGACAGGCGGTGCTCCGCTTGTTCTTTGGGCAGCCGGATCGCCGATTCCTGCAAAAGGAGGTCATTCAGCGCATCGGATTGGGATCCGGGTCCGTGCAACGTGAGTTAGAGCGGCTTTCGAGAGCCGAGCTACTCGTCCGAACTGTCGAAGGGCGACAAACCTATTTTCAGGCAAATCCTCGCAGTCCGATCTTTGAAGAACTCCGAGGGTTGGTGCGAAAGACATTCGGGCTGACTTACGTATTACAAGAGGCATTGCTACCCATTGCGGACCGGATCGATCTTGCTTTCGTTTTCGGCTCCGTGGCCAACGGCACGGAAAATTCTTCAAGCGATGTCGATCTGATGGTGATCAGTAACACCGTGTCGCTTTCGGATCTGATTCCTGGAATTCGATCTGCGGAACACCAACTAGTGCGCGAGGTGAACCCCTCGTTGTATAAGAGGGATGAATTCCGTACCAGAGTTGCTGAGGGTCACCACTTCTTGGCGAACGTACTCAGAGGACGTAAACTCTTCCTGATTGGGGACGAGGATGAGCTTGGAAGACTGGCAGAAGTTCGGATGGCTCAAGGCACACAAGACGAACCGAAACGAGATCGCAGAACTTCTGGCCGTCGCCGATCGTGATTTGGGAGCGTCGAAGACCCCGGGCCTTCACAATGATTGGGGCTTCAACATTGCCTACAACGCAGCGCTGCAGATTGCGACAGCCGCGCTTGCGGCCAGCGGCTATCAGGCAGAGCGCGCAAACCACCACTACCGTGTGATCGACTCATTGAGCCTAACGCTGGGCACAGATGCGGGAAGCATTAAGAAGTTCGACATCTTTCGAAAAAAACGCAACATATCGGACTACGAACGAGCCGATACTATCTCCGCGTCCGACGTCGAAGAGATGCGGTCGCTGGCCGAAAAGCTTCGGGTGGACTTCGAAGCGTGGATACAGAAAAAACATCCCCAATTAAAACCGTGATTTTGCGCTTTGGTGATCGAAGCTTAGATGGGCTGTTCTCAGACCTGCTTCAAGGCGCAGGCGACTGCGGGAGCACCCGAGTTTGGGTCGGCAGGGCTCAGGTGGAGAAGTTTCCAAGCACAACAGCTGCGTCGCCCTTATGAGAATGAAGCGGGCGTTCCGTGTGCTATTCTCTAAATAGTTAGAGTATTGCCTTGATAAATCAGGAATCGTTGGGATCGCCTCCCTTTGCTATGGCGGTTTTGTTTGGGCTACAGGCAGTTAAGCACCATGCTCGAAGCCAAGACCAGTAAACTCAAGAGCTTGCGAAAGGAATCAGACAAAGCTAAAATCATTTTGCTATCTTTCTTCCATCTGGTGCGCGATCTGATTCCGTTGTGCACTTGAGGAAAAGAGGGAGTGTGTCGGAGGCGGAAGTGTTGCGATCGCCGTCCGGTACAGCACAGCATCCCTCCGAACAGGTCGGGCATTTCCGTGTGAAAGTTAGGCAACGCGCCGTCGAAACCGAGAGAGAACGATGAAAGCTCGATGAAAGTCTCTCAAGCAAGGAAATAAGTCCTTTATTATCAAGGGCCGAGGTAGCTCAGTGGTAGAGCAGCCGATTCGTAATCGGCAGGTCGTGGGTTCAACTCCCACTCTCGGCTCCAGATATTCCAGGGTCGGGCCCGGAGACAGGGTGACAAAACGTACCGGCTACCTGGATAACGACTTGGGCGGAACAGTTTGTCCTTGCTAGCCGCTGCTTTCTTCGTATTCTCCGTGCACAAAAAAGAAAAGGTAGCCAGGGACTCCTTGCTATCCGCGGCTGCGCGATTTTTTTCGCTTCGTTTTTTGACTTTATTGGCGCTCTCGCCCGATTCTCCGGCCATTCTCAAAGCAATCAGCCGGGAACGTTTTTAGTTCCCGGCTGGGTTAAATCAAGGCGCTCTAAATCCTTAAGTTGTGAGTTCGGCTGGCTAAACTTAGTCCGCCGGGCCTCGGCGGGAGGAGTCGGTTTAGCCTAGTTTGTTGGGAACGGCAGGTACCGCCAGACATCGTTGAGTTCGCCGTACGGGCCTCCGGCCCCCGCGTAGCCTTCGCCACCGAACAAGTAAACATACCCAAATGGGTTTGGTCCCCAGTGAGCCGCGCCTCGCCGCGCTCCCACAGCGTTATTCGTGTAGTTGAGCTGAAAGAAGTTAACGGGACTGGTGATGTAAGTCCCGGGCTGATCGGCGTCTACGGAACCCTTCCACCAAATCCACTCGCCGGTGCTCAGCTGATATTCCCAGACGTCGTTGAGGAAGCCGGTAGGCTGTGACCCCTGGGAACCGTACCCAAAGCCTCCAAAGAGGAACAGATTGCCATCGGGGTTCACCCAACCCATCGATCCCCACCGAGAGCCGGGAACATTTGTCGCTGCGGCGTTGGTTGTGGCGTTCGAAATGCCCTGTGTTCCGTACACGCCGTTCTGGTTGGCTAGGTTGCTGCCCGAAACCCACGTCCACTGGCCCGCTACCGGGTCGAACTTCCACAGATCATTGAGAACCGATCCAATCTGTAGCGACCCTGGCCCGGTGCTGCCGCTGGTACCCTTCGAATCCAAGCCGAAACCGCCGAAGAGCCAAATGTTTCCGGACAAATCGACCCAAAGGACTGCCGTTTGGCGGCCACCGGGCGCAAAGCCTGCGCCGCCCGTTCCTGCGCTGGCAGGGTACGCACCATTTTGGTTGCCTGTCGTGCCGCCGGAGACAAGAGTCCAGGCGTTGGTAGCCATGTTGTATTTCCATAGATCGTTCAGGAGGCCAATCTGGCTAGCGGAATCGTAGCCTTGTCCGCCAAACATCCAGACGTTGCCAGCGGAATCTCTGTAGCTAGCCGCGCCCCAACGCCCACCAGGGGCGGTTGCCGAGTTAAATTGATTCGCTAAGTTCGAGCCTCCTCGCCATATCCATTGGCACTTTGTGAAAGTACCCGTGCCAGTTGCCGAATCGTAAGAACAAGGGCCGGAAGTTAGATCGAACTCCCAAACGTCGCTGAGGAGTCCAAATTGGTCCGATGCCACGCCTTGACCACCGAACATCCAAAGGTTGCCTGTGGCATCCGTCCAAGTGATGCCGCCCCAACGCGCGCCCGGTACTGTACAGGAGGTGGCAGGAAACGCACAGGATGTGCCGGTGCCCTGAGTGCCATAAGAGGCCCCTAGGCCCTTCAACTGGAGCGTAGTGGTATCCGCTGAATATGTACCGGCAACGTTGTCGAGGACGATCGGGAGATTAGCAGGTATCCAAGCGCCCGGAATCCACCAGCCGTCGTCTTGCCCTGAGCTTGGATTCGTTGGCCAAACCCACATATCGTTCAAATAGCCGGGTACGCCGTCGGTATTCTGATGCGTGACTTCCAATCCGAGCCCTCCAAACAGCCACCGGTTTCCATTCTTGTCGGTCCAGGCCATGGCAAAGTCTCTGCCGCCAGGTGTGTTCGAGTTCGAGGCTGCAAAAGGAGGCTGTGGGATGGGACTTCCAACCTTCCAGGAATCTAGCTTGGCAGTTCCATACGAGTTGAGTGCCGGGGCCGTCGATCCCGGGAACATCCAAGCCCAATCGTTGTGCTGGCAATCGACGATCACATTGGAAACGATCCCCGTGACCACGGCCGTAGCGTTGAATACGTTGCAGCCTATCCCCGGTTGGCTCGTAGGAGACAAGAACACGTCCACGCTGTAGGTTGTGCCAAAGGTGAATTGGGTCGGGAAGGTAAAGTCCACGTCTCCTGTAACGAAAAGATTGTCACCGGCGTTGTCCTGCAACTCGAGGGTGTCACCCGTGCCAACGACGAGCCCAACGACAGTGCCGCCAACCGGAAACTTTGGCTGCGGGCACGAAACTTGAACGTTGCTAACACTACCGACAATCGTGCCGCTGCCGTTGGAGACCACGCAAGTTTGAGAGGGGTTGGTTGGCTGGGTCTTTATCGTTACGGCGTAATTGGCGCCAGCGAGAAGAGTCGTTGCAAATGTGAAGTTGACTGTTCCGGTCCCGCTGATCTTGAGATCGTCTCCACCATTGTCCTGCAAGGTAAGCCCCGCCCCCTGCAGCCCCGAAACGGCCCCACCGACGGTATAAGTAGCAGCGCAACTTATCTGAACGCCTGTCACGTTCGCAGTGGCTGTTCCTGAACCGTTTGTGACGCCGCACACCTGACTCGACGGTTGCGTCTTGATGGTGACGTTATAAGTACCGCCGCTGGTAATCGCAGTCTTGAACGTAAAGCTGACTGTTCCGGTGCCCGTAACGGTGAGGTCGTCGCCGCCGTTGTCCTGGAGCACAAGGCCGGTTCCCGACAAACCTACTACCGATCCCCCAATTGTAAAAGGGCCAGTGGTTGTGCCCCCGCTGCCTCCGCTCCCTCCACTCCCGCCGCTACCCCCGCTACCTCCGGTCGTAGGTCTCTTTAAGTTACACGCGGACATGACGAGTGCCGCCCCTATTGCGAGGGCTAGGACTGATTTCTGGGCTGGGATCATGCTCTTGGTCCCCTTCTGTTTGTCTCTTCGATTCTAGAAGTCATCCTCAACGGGATTGTTTCGTTCCCGTGAGGCTATTCCCGTTTCGTCGAGTTCTAGTAGTATCGGAACTGAGGTCCCCAGCTTCGCCCGAGCCTCTTTTTCCGGCAACACCTCTCCACAAGTACTGTGCTGAACTGAGTAATAACAGTCAGAACGCGTAAACACGAATCGATCTCCCACGTTTAGGCGCGCACACCTCAAGTTCACACACCCCAGACTGGTGCCAGACTCATGACGAATGTGAACATGGGTAGGAAAAAAGCGCGTGAATCCAAGAACGTGATATCGGGCGGAGAAATCAGGGGAAGTTCAACTCTCTTGCTTGCCCCCGGAAATGTCCGCGAATTGCGAACACTCTGAAGATCCTACTTTTACGCGGGCATTAGGACGGATGGATGTGCCGGAAGGACTGCAAGCAGCGGCGCGCGGTATCGAGTTCCGTAAAACGGCTGCCTTCCTGCTCAATCAGATAATATTCAACTCCGCCACCGCTTTCGGCTGCATCGAAAATATCTTTCCAATCCGCAGCCCCTTCTCCAAACAGAACCTTGTAACCTTTCGCCGGGTCGGGTGACCAGTCTTTCAGGTGGAGGGAGTGAATTCGGTCCGGATTCTCTCGAATCCACGCCACCGGATCAGACCCGGCCTCCAGACATGTGCCAACATCCAGTTGGAGCATGACGGAGGGCTTCGTATTCTTGGCCAGGATTTCCATCGGGCGCTGGCCGTCCATCGCAGTGAACTCCCGATGGTGATTGTGATATCCGGCTTTCAACCCAGATGCCTCCAGTTGATCGGCGGCAGCATTCAGCGCATCGGCCACCGTCTTCCAACCGTCCAGGCCAGGCTTCGGATTCGCGGAAGCCATGACCACATACTTGCTGCCCAGAATCAGATTCATGTCGCGCGCTTTGCCGATTTTCTCCGGGCTCAGGTACGATCTGTCGTTGTGCGTCGAGAAGCATCGGATGCCGAGATCGTCCAGGAGCTTTCTCATCTGCTTGGTTTGAGTTTCGGACCATTCGAAATAGGGCGCATAGAATTCAACGCCCTGATATCCCATCTCTGCAACGGCGCGCACCGTTCCCTCGGGATCTCTTTTCAGTTCTTCACGGACAGAGTAGAGTTCCAGGCCGGCGGGAATCGATTTCGCCGCGCGAACCGAAAGCGCCCACGGCAACATTGCTGAAAAAGCAAGAAACGACCGTCGTGAGAGTGTGTGTGGCGTCATGGCTGAATCCTTATGCCAAGCCGCATCCTAACAAAAACTCAATCACCATGCGACACGGCCTTCGCCGCCTCGCGCCCCGGAACGATGCTTCGCACGATCACGTACAGCACGGGAATAAAAACCAGGTTCAGCGTGGTCGCGGCAATCATTCCTCCAAAGACGGTTGTACCGACGGAAATGCGGCCTGCTCGTCCCGCACCCTGCGCCAGCACCAGCGGCACAACGCCCAGGATGAACGCCAGCGAAGTCATCAAAATCGGCCGTAGCCGGATACGCGCCGCTTCCACCGCGGCTTCAACGACGGTCATGCCTTGACCGCGCAGTTGCTCCGCAAACTCCACGATCAGAATCGCATTCTTGCTGGCAAGGCCGATCAGCATCACCAATCCAATCTGGCAATAAACGTCGTTCTGCAATCCGCGCAAAGCTTGCGCGCCAATCGCTCCGAGAATCGCAACCGGCACGGCCAGCAGCACGATGAACGGCAGCACGTAGCTTTCGTATTGGGCTGCCAGCGTCAGGTACACCACAACCACGCCAAGAGCAAAAAGAATCAGCGCTTTTCCTCCGGACTCGATTTCTTCCAGCGACAGTCCGCTCCACTCGAAGGTCATCCCATTCGGCAGGACTTTTTTGGAAAGCGCTTCCATGGCTGCAATGCCCTCGCCGGAACTGTGGCCTGGCGCCGGCGCTCCATTGATTTCTGCGGAGCGAAAAAGATTGTAATGCGAAATGACCTGGGGATTTGCGGTTTGTTCCACGGTCACCAGGTTGTCGAGCGAAATCATCTTTCCCGTGTCGGAGCGCAAATAATACTGACGGATATCCTTTGGCTGCGAGCGGTATTTACTGTCGGCCTGCACGTAGACGCGGTACGAGCGGTTATTGAAATCGAAATCGTTCACGTAGACCGAGCCCATGTAGACCTGCAAAGCGTCCGTAATCTGGTTGAGCGGCACCATCAGGCTCTTCGCTTTTTCGCGGTCGATGCGCACCAGGTATTGCGGGTCGTTTGCTGTAAAGCTGGTAAAGAGACCCACGATATCCTTACTGGCGTTCCCTTGTGCTGCCAGCTTGTTGGCCGTCTCCGCGATGCTCTGCAACGAGTTGCGCCCCAGATCCTCCAGCTCATACTGGAATCCCCCGAATTGCCCCAGTCCAAACACGGCCGGCGGATTGAACGGAACCACGATCGCTCCCGAGACCGCCGACAGCGAACCGCGTAATCGCCCGATTGTTGCCGCCGCTGAGTGCACCGTACCCTTGCGATTCTCGAATGGCCGCAAGTTTGCGTAAAGCATTGCCTGATTCGAGGCCGAGCCCGCGGCGCCAAATCCAACAATCGTGAAAACGCCGTCGATTTCCGGGTCACGCGAAATCACTTCTTCCGCCTTGCTGCAAACATCGCGCGTGTAGGTGAGCGAAGCGCCTTGCGGCGCTTGCACGATAAACATCAGGTAGCCCTGATCGTCTTCCGGGATGAACGCGCGCGGAACGCCCTGATAGAGCCAGTAGGTGCAGCCCAGCAGCGCAAAGAAGAGCAACAACGTAGCCAGCCGCCAGTCCAGAGCCCTTCGAATGGTGCGTTGATAAAGGCTCGCGCCGGCGCTGAACGCGTCGTTGAATAATTTAAAAAAACGGGCCTTCGCGCGCTCCCGGTGTTTCCCCAAAAAAATTGCCGATAGAGCCGGTGTCAGCGTAAGCGCGTTAAACGCCGAGATCGACACGGAAAAGGCAATCGTCAGCGCGAATTGACGGAAGAGAATTCCAGTGGTTCCCGGGAAAAGCGCGACCGGCACGAACACCGCCACCAGGACGAGCGATGTCGCCACCACCGCTCCGGCCACTTCTTTCATTGCCACGGACGCGGCGTTGTGCGGTTCCGTAATCCCTTCGACGATATGCCGCTCCACGTTCTCAATCACCACGATCGCGTCGTCCACCACCAGTCCAGTGGCCAGCGTGATGCCAAATAGCGTCAGCGTATTGATCGAGAAGCCCAGCAATTTGACAAAAACGAATGTGCCGACCAGCGAAACGGGAATGGTAATTGCCGGGATGAATGTGCTCCGCCAGTCCTGCAAGAAAATATAAATCACGATGATGACCAAGGCGATGGCTTGCAGCAGCGTGATCAGCACATCGCGTATGGACTCACCGATGACCGTTGTGGTATCAAACGCCACCGCAGCCTTAAGCCCGGGAGGAAAATTCTTCGATAGCCGCAGCAACTCTTCTTTTGCGGCCCTGTCCACATCCAACGCATTGGCGCCGGGAAGCTGGGTAACCGCTAGGCCTACGGCGTCATGGCCGTTGAATCGAAGCAGTGTGCCGTAATTTTCCGCGCCCAGCTCCGCGTGACCGACGTCTTTCAATCGCACCAGCGTCCCATCGGTTCCCGTTTTCAAAATTATTTTGTCAAACTCCGACGCTTCGCTGAGCCGTCCCACTGCCCGCACGCTGATCTGGTAAGACTGCCCCTCTTGCGACGGTGGCTGGCCGATTTGCCCGGCCGCCACTTGCACGTTTTGTTCTTGCAACGCGCTAAGCACATTCGTCGCTGTCAATCCGCGCTCAGCCAATTTCGCCGGGTCGAGCCACAGGCGCATGGCATATTTGCGCTCTCCGAAAATGATCGCGTCGCCGACTCCTTTGACGCGCTTGAGGGCATCTTTTACGTACACGTCCATGTAGTTGCTGAGGAATAGGCTGTCGTATTGGCCCTCGGAATAAACGCCCGCGCCAAATACGAATCCGCCGATTTGCTTGGTGATGATGATTCCAGTGTTCTTCACTTCGTTCGGCAATCGTCCGAGCGCCTGGTTCACACGGTTTTGAACGTCCACCGCAGCCAGGTCCACATTCCTGGTTACGTCAAAGATCACCGTGATCTGGCTCGTTCCGTCGTTGCCGCTCGTCGAGCTCATGTACTTCATGCCCTGCACGCCGTTGATAGCTTGTTCGAGCGGAATGGTGACGGCGGATTCGACGGTTTGCGCGTTCGCTCCGATGTAGCCGCTGCTGACGATCACTTGCGGTGGCGCCAGGTCCGGTAATTCGGTGATGGGAAGCGTAGGAATGCAGATGGCGCCTGCAAGAATGATGAACAGCGCGCACACCGTGGCAAAAACCGGCCGCCGGATGAAGAAATCAACGAACAAGGCCGGAGTCCGCCTTTGCTGGGAATGGAATGGCGCTGTTCATGAGTTCGCGGTGGCTAGCGGCCGGGATTGCTCTGGGCCTTGTTCTGGATTTGCTCCGTGACCGGAGTGCCGTCCTGCAGGAATTGTGTCCCGGAGGTGATCACATGATCGCCGGCCTTGAGCCCATCGAGAACCACAAAATCATTTCCGACAGTATCGCCAAGTTTTAGGGGCTTCTGCCGCGCTACGGTTCCTTTGCCTTCGTTGACGGCGACGAACGCGAAGAACTGGCCATTGATGCGCTGTACCGCCAGCACCGGAATCACCGGGCCGTCGTGAACGCCCCAGGTAATTTGCGTGCTCATCTGTTGCGCAATGCGGAGCTTGGCTTTGCCGTTCTCGAATATCGCTTTGGCCAAAACCGTCTGTGTATCGGTATCCACTTGTGGCGAAACAAAGCTGATACGTGCATCGATGCCTGTTCGATTGTTATTGTCCAGAATTCGAACGGGTAGCCCAAGCTTCAAGTTTTTGGCGCGGTCGGCGGGAACATAAATATACGCTTCCAGGGCGCCCGGCTCGTCCACTGTGGTAAGCAACGTGGAAACCGTCACGCGGTCTCCTACACGCACCGGAATGTCTCCGACAATTCCGTCCCGCGGCGCAGCGACGCTGTAATAATGGAGTTCCACCCGTTGCTGCCGTACCTGCTCGTCGATCGCTTTTACTTGCGCGAGCGCCGCATCATAGCCGGTCTGAGCATTGTCCAGTTCCTGCTTGCTGATCACGCCGGCGTCAAATAGTTTCTGCGCGCGCTCCAGCGAAATCTTGGCGTAGCGCAGGTTTGCTTCCTGTGCCGCCCGTGATGCCTCCTGGCTGTTTACCGTGGCTTCCTGTTTCAACGGATCGATCTGCAGGAGCAGCGTTCCTGCTTCCACGCGGTCGCCGGACTTCACGAAAATCCTCGTAATCTGCCCTTCCACTTGCGGATTGATCGAAGCAGAGTGCCGCGATTTCAGGATGGACAGATATTCGGTCGTTTCCGGAATTTTTACCGCAGGCGCAATCTGCACTTGCACTGGCACCGCGGGCGCGCTTGCGCCCGGCGCGCTGTCGGCCGCGCTTTTCTGGCAACCAGACACAAACAGTCCGGCTGCTAGGGCCAGGAGCAAAGGCGCCTCTAGCCGTCCCGAGGCTGGCACCGTTGTCTTGCTATGGATCGAAGCAATTGGGCGCATACCGGTTTACCTAGCTTCAAATCTTACGACACTGCTTAGCTGGAGCAAAATGGAAAGGGTCCGCCATTATTTTGGACGCAGGGGAAACTTGTTGGTTATATGGAAGTTCCTGGCGGCAGGCTAGTAGAAATCGCGGGAATTGATTCTTTTTCCGGAAAGCCCAAGTTGCAGCACGTCCATCTGTTCCGGCCGGTCAAAAATCTTACCTGGGAAAAAGATTTTCGTCAGCACTCGCACGCCGCCAAATGCCGCGCCCAGCACCACGGCCACTACCATGAACACGAACGTGGCGATAAAAATCTTGGCGATCGTCGAAAGCAACGGCGGATCGGTGACCGTCTGGCGCGGTTCGTTCCATGTCACTTCCGTTTCGTAGTTCACCGCGCGCCGCAGCGTATTCCCATACTCCACCGAGGATGGCTTCAAAACTATCGAAAGCAGGGAAGCCTTGCGCTCAATCGATGTTCCCGCTTGCTTTGCTGCGGACGAAATCGCCTGCTCCAGATGCCTCAGATGCTGCTCGGCCAGTTGCGGCGTCGGATAATCGATCAGCAGCAGCACCGCTTCCTCTTTTCCCTCACGGTAGTGCGCCAGCATCGCCTCTGCGTTTACATTGAATCCAGCCTCGCTCGCCAGGTTCGCGAACTCCTCCCGCTTCAGCGTAGCGATGGCATTCTGGAACGCCACCGGCCCCCGCGCATATCTTTGTGTCCCGTCGCTGAATCCTCGCGGCAGGTACGTTCGAATCGGTGGGAGCGGCGTCTGGTCGGCATGCGCGCTCACCGCGTTCACCAGCGTTACCAAATCCGCCGTGGAAATCGCCGGCGTTGGCCGCACTTCGAGAATGGAAGTCCCCACCAGGACAAACAGCCGGTCGCCATCCACCGCCGAAGTCCTGTTCAACGTCGACGGATGCATTTCGGGGCGGATCAGCGCGGTATACATTTCATACGCGCTGCTGGGATCGCGGTATTTCTGCAAATTTATTTGGATTTTGGCGTCCCCGGAGGAGTATTCGCAGAATTCCCCCGCCGTGCGCCCAGTCTCTTTCCACAAGTCTAAGTAGTTCGACGCGGCTTCTGTTTCCACCCACATCGGACTGGGCTGGCCGGACCAGCCGGCGAAATGAGCGGGAAGTTTTTGCTGTTGAGCAGACAAATACGGTGCGGCGCAAAGCGCCAGAGACAACACGGCAATAAAATGCAGCTTTCGCATCCCGGCTTCTATTAGACACCAACTCCCTAGTTTTGGTTGCGAGATTGTTCAGCCGTTGCTAACGCAGGGCGCACGGCCCCGGGCTTGGCCGGCAGATTCATCGTCACGCTATTCATGCTCTCCAGATAGCTGGCCACACCTTGATACAGCCCCTCGGCCACTTTTTGCCGCTGCTCGGGCTTCTTCAGCAGTTGTTCGTCGGCAGGATTACTCAGGAAGGAGATCTCAGTGAGGATTGACGGCATATCCGCGCCAATCAACACCACGAAGGGAGCTTTCCGCACGCCGCGGTTCTTCACCGGCTTGCTGGTCTTCTGAATCCGCCTGGAGAGGGAATCTTGAATATCCTCAGCAAGTTCCTTGGACTCGTCAATTTTTTCGGTCCTTGCGATTTTCAGCACCAGGTCCTGCAGGTCGTGCACGCCTCCTTGCGCCGTGGCGTTCTCTCGCGCCGCCACCTCCATCGCCTCCGCCGAGCCTTTCAGGTTCAGATAATACGTCTCAATGCCGCGCGCCGCGTGGTCCCGGCTCGAATTCGCATGGATCGAAATAAACAGGTCCGCTTTGGCCTGGTTCGCAATGTTTGTCCGTTCTTCCAGCGGAACAAACGCGTCATCCGAACGCGTGTACACCACATCCGCGCCGGGCAGGCGCTGCTCGATAATCTTTCCTAGCCGCAGCGCCACGTCCAGGCACAGGTCTTTTTCCATCAAGCCCGTCGGACCGATCGTTCCTGTATCGTGGCCGCCGTGGCCCGGGTCGATCACAATCCTTCCAATTTTCAAGCCTAGCGTGCGAGTCAACGTGGACTGCCCGTCGCGCGTCGGTTGCGGCGTGCTCGCCGGGCGGACCAAATCTGGTTTCGCACTCGCTGGCGTTGTTTTGACGAGCCTTGGTTTCGCGTGCTCCACAGATGGCGGCGCATTGCGCGCCACTGCGGAAGAATTGTCTGTCACCGCCGAGCCGCTACTCGCGGAGGCCGCTCCTCCGTTAGCGGCGCCACCGTTGGCGGCGGCGCCGTTAATCGTCGTATTGATTGCGCCCTTTGAGTTTTTCGCCTGCTGCCCCGACGTGGAAACCGCGCCCTCCGCTGGTTCCCTCGAAGCTTCAATCGGAATCGCTCGCGCTCCGCCGTTCGCGGCCGTTGCGTTCTTGCTCGGATCTTCCGTGCCAGCCTCCTGCGCGGGTTTTCCTTTTGCCGTGCGCACCGGCGCCGCCGAAGAGTCTCCATACAAATCGATCAAAAGTTGCGGCGGATTCCCGGTCAACGAAGAGGCGTATTCCTTCACTGCGTTTACTTCCAGCACCACGCGCACCACGCCGCTGTGATTTTGCGCCACGCGAACCGCTGTCAACAGAGTGCCGTCAACGTGGATATTCGCGCGCGCCACTTCCGGCGTCAGACGCGCCGAATGCAAATCAAAAAAGATGCGTTCAGGACTCGTAATGCGCCCGGAAGTGTATTGCACACTATCCTCTAGATCGATGGTCACTCGCGTCGCGTCGCCGTTGACTGCCGTGCGAATCCGCCGCAACTGCGGCAATGCCCCGGATCCTCTGCTGCTGGCGGGTTTGCCGCCGGAGTGCGCCGGCGCATCCAGTCGCGGTTCCTCAGCGCCCGGCCACGTGGTCTTTGAAGTAACTGCGCTGCTCGAATCGGACGGCGCGTCGCCATTCCGCAGCAGCGCCAATTCCGCCAGCGCTTCTTGCGCTTCGCGTTTTCTCGGCGAACGCGGATAGCGTTTCAGGAAATCCTCATAAGTCTTTTTCGCCAGCATTGAATCGCCCAATTGCTCGCGCTGCAGCTTCGCCGTTCGCAGAATCGCATCCTGGCAATACTTGCTCGTCGGGTATTCGCGAACCAGGAATTGGTACGTGTCGACGGCCGACTGGTAATAGCTTCGCCCAAAGCGGTCGCCCATCTCCGTGTAAAGTTCCGCGACGGCCAGCAGCGAATCGGGAACTTCCGGAGCTCGCGGCGTAATCATGGCGACGCGCCGATAGACCAAGACCGCTTGTTTGTAATCCGCGAGCGTGCGTTTTTCGGTGGGTTTGCTGTTCAGCGCCGCGCGCTGCTCTTCGGCTCGCGCAAATTGCGCCGCGGCGGACTGG
>Ga0134074_1000482_pt1 | contig 14167 bp, 14 predicted proteins | sample 15_taG_25_FD_128868 | JGI IMG/M metagenome (GOLD analysis project Ga0134074, IMG submission 128868) | Grasslands soil microbial communities from the Angelo Coastal Reserve, California, USA - 15_D_Rain_40cm_2_09212015 | ecosystem: Environmental > Terrestrial > Soil > Grasslands ... | reverse complement strand
GCTGCTGCCGGTCGATCATCCCGGGCAGGAGCAGAAGTCGACGTGGCTCCAGGTGCGCCGGCTCAATCCCGACTGGATCTTCATGTCCGGCTGGGGCGTGATGAACCAGGTCGCCATCAAGGAGGCGGCCGCCATCAACTTCAAGATGGATCACTTCATCGGCAACTGGTGGTCGGCCAACGACTCCGACGTCGTGCCCGCCGCCGACGGCGCCAAGGGCTACAAGGGCGCCACCTTCCACGCGCCCGGCACGAGCTTCAAGGTCTTCCAGGAGGTCGTGAAGAACGTCTACGACAAGGGCAAGGGCGCCGGGAAGAAGGAGGAGATGGGCGAGCCGCTTTACAATCGCGGCATCGTGAACGCGATGTTCGCCGTCGAGGCCATCCGCACCGCGATGGCCCAGTACGGGAACAAGCCCATGACCGGCGAGCAGGTCCGCTGGGGCTTCGAGCACCTCAACCTCACCGACAAGCGGCTGGAGGAGCTGGGCATGAAGGGCTTCACCCATCCGGTGAAGGTGAGCTGCGAGGATCACGAGTCGAGCGGGCCGATCCTCGTCCAGCAGTGGGACGGCAAGAAGTGGACGGTCGTTTCCGATTGGATCCAGCCGATGCGCGAGGTCGTCCGCCCGAAGATCGAGGCGGCCGCGGTGGAGGAAGGCAAGAAGCTCGGCTACACGATGCGGGACTGTTCCAAGGAGAAGTAGTGGCGCTCCTGTCCGTCAACAACGTCGAGGTGATCTACGATCACGTGATCCTCGTGTTGAAGGGCGTGTCGCTGCAGGTCCCCGAGGGGGGCATCGTCGCCCTCCTCGGGGCCAACGGCGCCGGCAAGTCCACCACGCTCAAGGCGGTGTCGGGACTGCTGCGTACCGAGCGCGGGGACGTCACCAAGGGCTCGATCGAGTTCCAGGGCGAGAGCCTGCATCGTCGCAATCCCGACGAGATCGTCCGGCGCGGCGTCGTGCAGGTGATGGAGGGGCGCCACGTCTTCGAGCACCTGACCGTCGAAGAAAACCTCCTGACCGGCGCCTACACCCGGGGCAACGGCGACTCGCTCACGAGCGATCTCGCGCGCGTGTACGAATACTTCCCCCGGCTCACGCAGCGGCGCACCGTCATGGCCGGGTATATTTCCGGGGGCGAGCAGCAGATGCTGGCCATCGGACGGGCGCTCATGGCCCACCCCCGGCTGATGCTGCTCGACGAGCCCTCGATGGGCCTGGCCCCGCTGCTCGTGGCGGAGATCTTCGACATCGTGAGCCGACTCAACCGCGAGGAGGGGGTGGCCGTGCTGCTCGCCGAGCAGAATGCGACGATGGCGCTGCAGTTCGCCCAGTACGGTTACGTGATGGAGAACGGCCGCATCGTGCTCGACGGCGACGCGCGGACGATCGGCGACAACGAGGACATCAAGGAGTTCTACCTCGGGCTGTCGGGCGTCGGACAGCGCAAGAGCTACCGCGACGTGAAGCACTACCGCAGGCGAAAGAGATGGCTGTCGTGAGTGCGCAGCTCGAGATCCGCGAGGTGTCGAAGGCCTTCGGGGGCGTGCAGGCGGTCACCCGCGTGAGCCTCGACGTGCCGCGCGGCGAGATCCTCTCCGTGATCGGCCCCAATGGCGCCGGCAAGACGACGCTCCTCAACATGGTGAGCGGGTTCTACCACCCCGACACCGGCCGCATCACCCTCGACGGCGCCGACGTCACCTCCGATCGTCCCAATCACATCGCCACCCTCGGGGTGGCCCGCACGTTCCAGAACATCGCGCTCTTCCGCGGGATGACCGTGCTCGACAACCTGATGCTGGGCCGCCACGTGCACATGAAGGCGGGGGTGTTCAGCAGCTTCGTCTACTGGGGGCTCGCGCAGAAGGAAGAAGTCGTCCACCGGAAGCGCGTCGAGGACTTGATCGACTTTCTGAAGATCCAGGACCTGCGGCGCCGGCCCACGGGCTCGCTGCCCTACGGACTGCAGAAGCGCGTGGAGCTGGGTCGCGCGCTCGCCCTCGATCCCAAGATCCTCCTGCTCGACGAGCCCATGGGCGGCATGAACCAGGAGGAGAAGGAGGACATGGCGCGCTTCATCCTCGACGTCAACGAGGAGTGGGGCACGACCATCATCCTCATCGAGCACGACATGGGCGTGGTCATGGACATCTCCGACCGCGTGGCCGTGCTCGACATGGGCCAGAAGATCGCGGAGGGCAAGCCCGACGAGGTGCGCAACAACCCCGTCGTGATCCGAGCCTATCTCGGAGAGAAACGTGGCTAGTGTGGCGACCGTCGACACTCTCCCCAAGCAGATGAGGCGGAACGCCGAGCAGTACGGCAGCCGGCCGGCGATGCGCGAGAAGGATCGAGGAATCTGGCAGACGTTTACGTGGCGCGAGTACTACGACCAGGTCCGCGACCTCGCCCTCGGGCTCGCCGCCCTCGGCTTCAAGCGGGGCGACCGGCTCTCCGTCATCGGCGACAACCGGCCGCGTCTCTACTGGGCCCAGATGGCGGCGATGTCGCTGGGCGGGATCTCCGTCCCCGTGTACCAGGATTCGATCGCCAAGGAGCTGGCCTACGTCTGGAACCACGCCGAAGTGTCGGTGATCATCGCCGAGGACCAGGAGCAGGTCGACAAGGTCCTCACGCTGAAGGCCGAGCTGCCGGCGGTGCGCCTCGTCGTCTACGACGATCCACGCGGCATGCTCACCTATCGCCACGAATGGCTGAAGTCCTACGGCGACGTCCAGGAGCTGGGACGCGAGCGCGCCCGCCAGCAACCGCAGCTCTTCGAGCACGAGATTTCCGCGGGGCGGCCCGACGAGGTCGCCATCATTTGCTACACGTCGGGGACCACCGGCAGCCCCAAGGGGGCGATGCTCACGCACGCCAACGCCATCTCCGTCGCCGAGACGTTCATGGCGGAGGAGGACGTCCGGCCGACCGATGAGTACCTGGCCTACCTGCCGATGGCGTGGGCGGGCGACGCGACCTATACGCTCTTCGCGAGCCTGGCCGCTGGCTTCACGGTGAGCTGCCCGGAGAGTCCGGAGACGGTGCAGCGCGATCTCCGCGAGCTGGGGCCGACGACGCTGCTGGCCCCACCGCGGATCTGGGAGAACATGCTAACCGGCGTTCTCGTGCGGGCGGCGGACACGTCGCCGCTCAAGCGCTGGATCTTCGAGCGCAGCCGGAAGGTGGCCGAGCGCGTCGAGGTCCTTCGTGCCGACGGCAAGCCCATCCCGCTCAGCCTGCGGCTCCGCTACGCGCTCGGCAATCTCTTCGTGTACACGCCCGTGCGCGACCAGCTCGGCCTCCGGCGCACGCGCTGGGCGTTGACGGGTGGCGCGCCGCTCGGCCCCGACACGTTCCGCTTCTTCCGCTCCATCGGTGTCAATCTCAAGCAGGTCTACGGCGCGACGGAGACGACGGGACTGGTGTCGCTCCAGCCCGATGGCGAGGCCAATCCCGACTCGGCGGGCAAGCCCTGCCGCGGCATCGAGGTGCGCATCGCCGAGAAAGGCGAAGTGCTGGTGCGCGGCGCCGGCGTCTTCAAGGGCTACTTCAGGAACGAGGAGGCCACGCGCGAAGTGGTCGATCGTGAGGGGTGGTATCGCACCGGCGACGCGGGCTTCATCGATCCGCGCGGCCATCTCGTCATCATCGACCGGGCCAAGGACGTGGGCGCGCTCAGCGAGGGCACGCCCTTCGCGCCCCAGTTCATCGAGAACAAGCTGAAGTTCAGCCCGTACATCCGGGAGGCCGTCGCGTTCGGCAACGAGCGCCCCTTCGTGACCGCCATGATCGCCATCGATCTCACCACGGTCGGCACCTGGGCCGAGCGCCGGGGCCTCGCCTACACGTCGTACGCCGATCTCTCCCAGAAGGCGGAGATCCGCGGACTCGTGCGTGAGGAGATCGCCAAGTGCAACGCGACGCTTCCGGATGCGACGAAGATCCGGCGCTTCCTGCTCCTCACCAAGGACCTCGATGCCGACGATGCCGAGATCACCCGCACGCGCAAGGTACGCCGGCGCTTCGTGGCCGAGAAGTACGCGCCCGTCATCGACGCGTTCTATTCGGGTCGGGACGAGGTGGCCATGAGCACCTCCATCACGTACGAGGACGGCCGGCAGGGGACGATCCAGTCACGCGTCCACCTGGAAGACGTCGCGGGGGCTCCCGCCCATGCTTGAGTGGCAGTTCACGCTGCTCCTGCTCTCCAACGGCGTGCTCATCGGTCTCATGTACGCGCTGATCGCGCTCGGCTTCGTGCTCGTCTACAAGGCGACCGACGCCGTCAACTTCGCCCAGGGCGAGTTCGTGATGATCGCGGGCTTCGTGGTGGCGGGGTGCCTGGGCGTCTGGGGGGTGCCGCTGTGGCTGGCCGTCCCGCTCGCGCTCGGGAGCATGGTCGCCTTCGGCTTCGTCCTCGAGCGCGTCATGCTGCGCAAGCTCATCGGGCGGCCGGTGATCGCCGTGGTCATGGCGACGATCGGGCTCGCGTCGATCCTGCGCGGCATCGGGCCCTTCACCATCTTTTCCGGGACCAAACCGCTGCCCCTCCCGGTCAGCGACGAGCCGTTCGTGCTGGGGCCGCTGTTCATCCCGCCCATCCAGCTCACGGGCGGCCTGATCAGCCTGGCCTTCCTCGCCGGCTTCAGCTGGTTCTTCCTCAAATCGCGCAACGGCGTCGCCATGCGCGCCGTGGCCGACAATCAGCAGGTGGCCATGGCGATGGGCATCGACGTCGAGCGTTACTTCGGGCTGGCCTGGGCCATGACCGGGGTGGTCTCGGCGCTGGGCGGCATCCTCTGGGGCAACATGCTCGGCGTCGACGTGAACCTCGCCCTGGTCGGCTTCAAGGTGTTCCCGGTGGTGATCCTGGGTGGGCTCGACTCGATCCCGGGCGCCATCATCGGCGGGCTCATCGTCGGCATCGTGGAAAACGTGGCCGCCGGGTACGTCGATCCTTACGTGGGCGGCGGCACCAAGGACTTCGCGCCGTACGTCCTGATGATCCTGGCGCTGATGATCCGCCCGTACGGTATCTTCGGCAAACGCATCATCGAACGCATATGAATGACCGGCTCGTGATACTGCACCCTCTCAGCGCCGTTTTCACACCGGGCGCTCGACGCTTCGTCACTGCGTTCGCGGAGACGCATCGATGATTCATCGCGAGTGCGGCGTGTTGAAGACGACGTACGAAGCAGACATGGCGCTCTATCCGCTGCCCATCGCGCGCTGGACGGTCGGCGTGCTCGCCGTCCTCTTCTTCCTGGTCGTTCCCATGACCGTGCACGAGTACTACCTGTCCCTGGCCAACCTCGTCTGGATCGCCATCATCGGTGCGCTCGGCCTCAATATCCTCGTGGGCTACACGGGGCAGGTGTCCATCGGCCATGGCGCGTTCATGTCGGTGGGCGCGTACACCGCGGCGAACCTCGCCACCCGCCTCGGTTCGCCGTGGCCGGTGAACCTCCTCGCCGGTGGCCTCATGGCTGCGCTGGTGGGGGCCGTGGTCGGCATCCCCTCGCTGCGCATCAAGGGTTTGTACCTGGCCATCGCGACCCTGGCCGGCCAGCTCATCATCGAGTGGACGATCAACCACGTGACGTTCATCAGCGGCGGGGTCCAGGCGTCCATCGAGGTGGCGCGGCCGCGGGTGGGCCCGATGGTGCTCAGTACCCAGCGCGACATGTACTACTTCCTGCTTGTCTTCGTCGGTCTGGCCATCGTGGGGACGCTGAACCTCATGCGCAGCCGCATCGGCCGCGCGTTCATCGCCATCCGCGACCATGACATCGCCGCCGAGCTGATCGGCATCAACATCTTCCGTTACAAGCTGCTGGCGTTCGCCATCTCGTCCTTCTATGCCGGGGTCACCGGGGTCCTGTACACGTACTTTCTCGGCATCGCCAACTACGAGCAGTTCCAGATCACGGTCTCCATCGACTACCTGGCCATGATCATCATCGGTGGGCTCGGCTCGGTGCTGGGCTCGATCTTCGGGGCCATCTTCGTCACCTTGCTCCCCATTGGCATCCGTTACGCGATGGAGGCCTTCGGCGGGGTCTTCTTCTCCCCGCAGACCGTGCTCAACCTGATCCCCAACCTCCGTCTCATGCTGTTCGGCGCGCTCATCATCCTGTTCCTGGTCGTCGAGCCGGATGGGTTGAACCGCCTGTGGCGTAATATCCGCAACTATTTCCGTGTCTGGCCGTTCGCGTACTGAGCAGGCGCGTGGAACGCGCCCGGGTGCGCGAGAAGGGAGAGGACTCATGAGGCATCACCTGGCCATCGTGACAGCCCTGATACTGGCAGTGGGCAGTCTGCTGACTGCGGCGCCGTCCCACGCCCAGTCGAAGTCCGAGATCGTCATCGGTGTGCAGTGCGACCGCACCGGGCCAACCCAGATCGTGGGCACCGTTCTGTGCCCGGCGTTCCACGACTACATCGCTCTCGTGAACTCCAGGGGCGGAGTGGACGGGCATCCGATCAAAGCCATCGAGATCGACCACGAGTACAAGGTGCCGCCGGCGGTCGAATCCTACGAGCGGCACAAGAAGGAAGGCGCCGTGACGATGGCGGTCTACGGCACCCCACAGATCTACGCCCTGACCGCGAAGCTGACGGAAGACCGGATCCCCGGCACCTCACCGGGCTTCGGGAGTGCCGCCGCGGCCGACGGCGCACGTTATCCGTTCATCTTCCCCATCGCCGCCACCTACTGGTCGCAGGGGGCGGCGGCCGTGGACTTCGTGAAGAAACAGCTCGGCGGAAACCTCAAGGGCAAGAAGATCGCGTACATCTTCTACGACAATCCCGCCGGCCGTGAACCCATCGAGGTGATCGAGGACCTCGCCACGAAGGAGGGTTTCCAGCTCAAGACCTTCGCCGTCCCGCCGCCCGGCGTCGAGATGGGCGCCCAGGCGCTGGACATCGCCCAGCGCTTTCGCGCCGACTTCGTGATCGCCCACCTGTTCGGCGGGGCGCCCTCGGTATCGATCAAGGAGTTCAAGCGTGTCGGATATCCGCTGCGGAAAGTGGTCTCGTTCGTGTGGGGTGCCGCCGAGGCGAACATCGACGGCGCCGGCGGCTTCGCGGTCGCCGAAGGGTACTACGCGATGCAGTTCGCCGGTGTAGGGACTGACTATCCGGTGCTGAACGAGATCCGCGATATGTACAAGAAGCAGGGCAAGGAACCGCCCAAGGAGATGGCCTCGACGGTGTTCTACAACCGCGGCGTGTTGATCGCCGCCCTCCACGTGGAGGCCATCCGCAACGCATTGAAGGCCAAGCCCGACGGCAAGCTCACCGGGAACGACACGAAGGCCGGGTTCGAGAAGATCTCGAACTTCACCCTGGGCGGTCTGGTCCCGCCGCTCAAGATCACGGCGACCGACCACGAGGGTGGCGGTCTCGTTCAGATCTGGCAGGTGAAGGGTGGGAAGTTCGAGAAGGTGACCGACTGGTTTGCCGCCTACCAGGACTTGGTGGGCAAGCACATCAAGGAGGCCGCGAAGAAGTAGCGGCGGCGCGGCGGGGGCCCCGGGCCCCCGCCCCCCACTCACGACCATGCTCACGCTGAACAACATCGAGGTCATCTACGACGGCGTCATCCTCGTCCTCAAGGGCGTGTCGCTCAACGTCCGCGAGGGCGGCATCACCACCCTGCTCGGCGCCAACGGGGCGGGGAAGACGACGACGCTCAAGGCCATCTCGGGCTTGCTTCGCACCGAGCGCGGCGAGGTGACCAAGGGCTCGATCGAGCTGAGCGGTGAGCGCATCGATCGGTTGCCCGCGCACGCGGTGGTGAGGCGCGGCGTCGTGCAGGTCTTCGAAGGCCGCCGCGTCTTCGAGCACCTGACGACCGAGGAGAACCTGATCGCCGGCGCCCACGTGCAGGCCGACCGCGAGCGCGTGCGCCAGGGCATCGAGCGCGTGTTCGAGTACTTTCCGCGGTTGGCCGAGCGCCGGATGGTGCAGGCCGGCTATCTGTCAGGCGGCGAGCAGCAGATGCTCGTCATCGGCCGGGGGTTGATGGCGGCCCCGCACGTGATGCTGCTCGACGAGCCGTCGCTCGGACTGGCGCCCATGCTGGTCGAGGAGATCTTCGCCATCGTCCAGCGCCTCAACCGCCAGGAGAAGCTCACGGTCCTGCTGGTGGAGCAGAACGCGACGCTCGCGCTGACGATCGCCGAGCACGGATACGTGATCGAAAACGGCCGCATCGTGCTCGAAGGGACGGCCGAGATGCTGCGCTCGAACGCCGACATCAAGGAGTTCTACCTCGGACTCACGGAGGTGGGAGCGCGCAAATCGTACCGAGACGTGAAGCACTACAAGCGGCGCAAACGCTGGCTGAGCTAGGGAGGGGCAAGCGTGAAGAGGTGGCTCCAGTGGGGGATGGTCCTGATGATGCTGACGGTCACGCTGGGCGCCTGCGCGACGATAGGCGAGCCCGAGCCCACGCTGTACAAGCGGCTGGGCGGGCGTGAGGGCATCCGGGGCGTCGTCGACGACTTCGTGGCGTTCCTCGTCGCCGATCCACGCGTCAAGGATCGGTTCACGAAGCTCACGCCAGCGCAAGTCGAGAAGCTGAAGACCAACGCCGCCGATCAGATCTGCGACGCGACGGGCGGGCCGTGTTCGTACCTGGGCAAGGACATGAAGGCAGCCCACACGGGGATGAACATCACGGAGGTCGACTGGAACGCGACCGTCGAAGATCTGATCAAGGCGCTCGACAAGCGCAACGTCGCCAAGAAGGACCAGCAGGAGCTGATCGGGCTGCTCGCACCCATGAAGAAGGACATCGTCGGCCAGTAGTCATCGAAGGAGTCACAAGGTTGGCGGAGAAGATCGACCGACGACACGGGTACTGGAACCGGGAGAAGGAAACGATGCCGCCGGCGGCGCGCGAGCGCTATCAGGCCCGCTGGCTGACGAGTCTGCTCGAGCTCGCCTGGGAGAAGGCGCCAGGTGTGCGTCGCCGGCTCGAGCGCGCCGGCGTCGGGCCCAAGGACCTCCGTGGTCCGGACGACTTGGCCCGGCTGCCCGTCATCAAGAAGAGCGAGATGCCCGACCTGCAGAAGGCCGATCCCCCGTTCGGCGGCTTCTGCACGGTGCCGATGCGCCGCGTGCGTCGGATCTTCGTGTCGCCGGGGCCGATCCTCGAGCCGATGGGCCCCGAGATCTCCGAGTGGCACGCCGAGACGTGCCTGTTCGCGGGCGGCTTTCGGCCCGGCGACGTCGTCATCGATACGTTCCTCTATCACCTGGTGCCGGCCGCTCACGAGATCGACGAGGCGCTCAACCTCATCGGCTGCACGGCGGTGCCCACCGGCGTCGGCAACACCGACACGCAGGTGGCCGTGGCCCGCGCCGTCCGGGCCACCGGCTACGTGGGAACGCCGAGCTTCCTCATGACGATCCTGCAGCGCGCGAAGGAGATGGGGGTGGGCCGTCTCGGCCTGGAGGTGGCCCAGGTCGGCGCCGAGCCCTTGCCCGAGTCCTTACGGAACCAGTTCGAGGAGGAGCACGGCATCATGACGCGTCAGGGCTTCGGCACGGCCGATCTGGGCCTCGTCGCCTACGAGTGCCCTTCGAGGACGGGCATGCACCTGATCGAGGACGCGGTGGTGCAGGTGTGTGATCCCCAGACCGGCGAGCCGCTGCCGTACGGCCAGATCGGCGAGCTGGTGGCGACCGTGCACAACACGACGTACCCGATGATCCGCTTCGGCACCGGCGACCTGACGATCATCGACGACGCGCGCTGTCCGTGCGGCCGCACCTCGGCGCGGATGCTCGGCTGGCGCGGGCGCGCCGACGAGGTCACCAAGGTCCGCGGGATGTTCATCCACCCCCGTCAGGCCGACGAGGTCGTCGCCCGCGCGTCGGGGATCGCGAAGTATCAGGTGGTCGTCGGCCGCGAGGGCCATCAGGACTCGCTGCTGTTCCGCGTGGAGCTGGTCGCCGACGCGAAGGCCGAGGCGGTCACGCCGAAGCTCGAGGCCGCCATTCGCGACGTGATGAAGCTGCGCGGCAGCGTGCAGGTCGTGTCGGCCGGCAGCATCCCGGACGGCGCCAAGAAGATCAGCGACGAGCGCAAGTGGGACTGAAGTGAAGATTTTCTCGGATCAGCACGAAATGTTCCGCACAGCGATCCGGCAGTTCATCGAGCGCGAGATCATGCCGCACGTCGAGGAGTGGGAAGCGGCCGGCCGGATGCCGCGGTCGATCTGGCCGCGCCTGGGTGAGCTCGGGTTCCTCGGTGTCGAATACGACGAGAAGTACGGCGGGAGCGGCGCCGACCTCCGCACGACGATGGTGCTGCACGAGGAGTGTGCTCGTTCGCGCTCGGGCTCCTTCGCCATGGCCGTCGGCGTCCACTGCGACATGGCCTCCCCCCATCTCTACTGGACGGGGAGCGAGGCGCTCAAGACGAAGTACCTGCCGGCGATGTGCCGGGGTGAGCTGCTCACGGCCATCGCGGTCACCGAGCCCGGCGGCGGCAGCGACGTGGCGGCCATCCGCACTCGCGCGGTGCGCGACGGCGATCACTACGTGCTCAACGGCTCCAAGATGTTCATCACCAACGGTGCCACCGCCGACGTCTTCTTCGTCGCCGCGCGCGTCGAGGCGGGCAGCGCCGACAAGCGCCACCGCGGCATCTCGATGTTCCTGGTCGAGCGCGACACGCCGGGATTCACGGTGAGCCGGACGCTCGACAAGATGGGCATGCGTGCCTCCGACACCGCCGAGCTCGCCTTTCAGGACCTGCGAGTCCCGGCCGACCATCTGCTCGGCCGCGAGGGCGTGGGCTTCTACGAGGTCATGCGCGTCTTCCAGCGCGAGCGCCTGGTGGCCGGCCTGCACGCCATCGGCATGGCCGACCGCGCGCTCGACGACACGATGGCCTACGTCCGCGAGCGCCAGGCCTTCGGCGCGCCGCTCTCCGACAAGCAGGTGGTCCGGCACAAGCTCGCCGACTGCGCCACGCAGCTCGAAGCCGCCCGCGCCCTCACCTACGCGGCGTGTCTGAAATACGAGGCGGGCGAGGACGCGATCCGCGAGATCTCCATGGTCAAGCTCTTCACCGCCGAGATGGTGAATCGCGTCGCCTACGACTGCGTGCAGCTCCACGGCGGCTACGGGTACATGCGCGAGTATCCCATCGAGCGCTTCGCGCGCGACGCGCGGCTCCTGCCCATCGGCGGCGGCACGAGCGAGATCATGCGCGAGATCATCGCCAAGCACCTGCCACTCTGAGCCGGCGATGGCCGCGCCCGATTTCGTCGCCGTCGGTCACGTCACCCTCGACCACTTCGGCAACGACGTGCGGCCGGGTGGGGCGGCCCTCTTCGCCGCGGTCACCGCGCATCGTCTCGGCCTGAGCGCCGGGATCCTGACCAGCCACGGCGATGATTTTCCGCTGGGGCTCGTGCCACCGCAGATCGAGGTGGTGACGGTCGACGCGCCGCACACGACGGTCTTCGAGCATCACATCGATGGCAGCCACCGGACCATGCGACGGCCGATCGCCGCGCGGACCCTGACCCCGGCCGACGTCCCCGACGACTGGCGCAATACGCCGCTCGTGCTGCTGGCGCCGGTTCTCGACGACGTCGATCCCGCGATCGGCGACATGTTCAGTGACGCCACGCTGGCGGCCGCCGGACAGGGCTGGCTGCGCGCGGTGGGCCGCGACGGCGAAGTGCGGAGCCGGCGCTGGGAACCGCCGCGCAGGCTCCTCGGCCGGCTGCAGGGCCTCTTCCTCTCCGACGAGGACGTGCTCGGCCAGGAGGCACAGATGCTGGAATGGCTCCAGCGTTTGCCCGTCGGCATCGTCACCGCGGGCGCGGCCGGCGCGCTCCTCTACGTGAACGGTGAACGGTACGAGATCCGGCCCCGGCCGGCGCGTGAGGTCGATCCCACCGGCGCGGGCGATGTGTTCGCCGCCGCGTCCCTCGTCGGATATCAGTTCGACGGTGATCCCTGGCAGGCGGCGGCCGTGGCCACCTGCGCTGCGTCACTCTCCGTGGAAGGCCAGGGGTGGTCGATGGTGCCCGACCGCGAGACGATGACCTCCGTGCTCGACCGCTATCGCAAAGTCGAGTGACGCCCTCGGCTTGACGCGCCCCGGGGCGGCGACTACGCTGAGCCTCAGATGACGCCTGCCCCATCCCGCACGATTCGCATCACGGCCGGCGCGGTCTCGGCGAAGGCCCGGCTCGACACGTCGAAGACCGCGAGTGCGATCTGGGACGCGCTGCCGATCGAAGCGAAGGCCGAGACGTGGGGCGACGAGATCTATTTCGGCATCGGGGTCACGATCGCGCCGGAGTCGCCCCGGGCGACGGTGGACATGGGCGACCTCGGCTACTGGCCGCCCGGGAAGGCGTTCTGCATCTTCTTCGGGCCGACACCGGCGAGCCAGGGCGACGAGATCCGGTCGGCCAGCCCGGTGAACGTGCTCGGCCGTGTGGACGGCGACGCCACGGTATTCAAGAAGATACGTGCCGGCGCGCCGGTGCGCATCGAACGCGCGTGATGCGGGAGGAGGCGAGGGCATGAAGATCTTCCTCGATACGGCGAACGTCAACGAGATCAAAGAGGGCGTGGCGCTCGGCGTCGTCGACGGCGTGACCACGAACCCGACGCTCGTGGCCAAGGAAAAGCGGCCGTTCCGTCCCCACGTCGAAGAAATCTGCGCCATCGTGCCCGGCGACGTGAGCCTGGAGGTGGTCGCCACCGACTTCGAGGGCATGGTCAAGGAAGGCGAGGAGCTCGCCCAGATCGCGCAGAACGTCGTGGTGAAGTGCCCGCTAACGAAGGACGGCCTCAAGGCCGTCAAGCACCTCACCGGCAAGGGCATCCGCGTGAACCAGACGCTCTGCTTCTCGGCGACCCAGGCGCTGCTCAGCGCCAAGGCCGGCGCCTTCTACATCAGCCCCTTCCTCGGGCGCCTCGACGACATCGGGGCCATCGGCATGGACCTCGTCCGTGACATCTGCGAGATCTATCGCGTCCAGGGTTTCAAGACCCAGGTACTGGCCGCCTCGATTCGAAATCCGCTTCACGTGATCGACGCCGCCAAGGCGGGCGCCCACGTGGCGACGATGCCGTTCAGCGTGCTCGAACAGCTCATCAAGCACCCGCTGACCGACATCGGCCTCAAGAAGTTTCTCGACGACTGGCAGAAGTCCGGCTCGAAGATCTAGCCGCCAGAAGTCGCCGGCACGGGGCTTGCGCCGTCCTCCGACCAAGGGAGGGTGTAACTATGTCAAGACTCGAGCGTGCGCGTGTCGCCGGAATCGACCCGGCGGTCGTCGTCCCGGTAAAGGCCAGCAATCCGGCTTACCAGGCCTACCAGATCCTGCACTGGGGCTTCACGGTGCTGCCGATCGTCGCCGGCCTGGACAAGTTCTTCGACCTGCTGGTTCCCTGGCACCAGTACCTGGCTCCGATCATCAACCGGCTCGTGCCGGTGGACGCCCACACGTTCCTGATGGGAGTCGGCGCGATCGAGATCGTGGCGGGCCTGATCGTGGCGTTCGCGCCGAAGTTCGGTGGGTACCTGGTCATGGCCTGGCTATGGGGGATCATCGTCAACTTGCTGTTGATCCCGGGCTACTACGACATCGCCCTGCGCGACTTCGGCCTGTCGCTGGGCGCCCTGGCCCTGGCACGACTGGCGACCCGGTTCGGGGACGTGTAACCGTGCCCGACCTCGCGCAGAACGACCCGCGGTGTTGCACCTCGCGCAAAGGGGAGGGTATGGGAGGGGAGGACTCCTGAGCGCGTTGCTCAATCGCCGCGCTCTGACTACAGGCGTGGTCTGACGTCGCGCGCGAACTTCTCGTAGAGCTCGGCCATCTCGCCGAGGTCGCGAGCGCGTGATTCGAGGATGACGTGGCTGACGCCGAGATCGCGGAGCGCCTTCAGCTCCGCGAGCAGTTCGTCGGCGGAGCGTCGCGCGGCGAGCCCGACTCGACCGCTGATGGTGACGCTCGCCACGTCGCGCCCGGCTCGGCGGCACGCGTCGCGGAGACGGGGCAGCGCCTCGCCGAGCGACTGCGGCGTTGGGAAAGCCGGGTGCCAGCCGTCCCCGAGCTCGACGACGCGGCGGAGCGCGGCCGGTGTGTCGCCTCCGATCCAGAT
>Ga0134074_1000470_pt1 | contig 14326 bp, 16 predicted proteins | sample 15_taG_25_FD_128868 | JGI IMG/M metagenome (GOLD analysis project Ga0134074, IMG submission 128868) | Grasslands soil microbial communities from the Angelo Coastal Reserve, California, USA - 15_D_Rain_40cm_2_09212015 | ecosystem: Environmental > Terrestrial > Soil > Grasslands ... | reverse complement strand
CTCGGCGTCGTACACGACGTGCTCGTAGAGCGTGGAGCCGATGCCCTGGACGACGGCGCCGCGCACCTGCTCCGCGACCAGGGCCGGGTTGATCATGGGCCCGCAGTCTTCGACCGTGACGTATCGCAGAATCTTCACGAGCCCCGTCTCGACGTCCACCTCGACGACCACCATGTGCACGCCGTTCGCCCAGGTGATCGGCCGCGCCGGCGTGTAATGCGCGGTGGCCTCGAGGGAGGGCTCGAGATCACGGGGGAGCTTGTCGGACTGGTAGTACACGCGGAAGCCGATGTCGGCGAGGGTGAGGCTGCGATCGGGGGCGCCTCGCACGGAGACCTTCCCGTCCCGCAGCTCGACGTCGTCGGGAGCCGCCTCGAGCAGGTGGCCGGCGATCCTGCGCACCTTCTCCGCCACGGCCCGGCAGGCGAGGATCGACGCGCCGGCGCCGAGCACGGCGCCGCGACTGCCGGAGGTGCCCCCGCCATACGGGACGAGGGCGGTGTCGCCGCTCATGACGTTGACGTCCTCGACGGACACGCCGAGCTGGTCGGCGATGATCTGCGCGAACGCCGTGTGCGCGCCCTGCCCCTGATTGGTGACGCCGATGAGCGCCGTGACCGTCCCGCCCGGCTCCACGCGCACCGTCGCCGAGTCCTGGGCCGAGATCGGCGCGCCGCCGCTCCCGTAAAACGATCCCGGCGCCGTCAGCTCGATGAAGCAGGAGAGCCCGATGCCGAGGTGCCGTCCCTCGCGCCGGCCGCGCGCCTGCTCCTCGCGCCAGCGCGCGTAGCCGCCCTTGTCGAGCGCGAGCTCGGGCGACTCGAGATAGCTGCCGCTCTCGAAGACGTAGCCGAAGGCCGTGGTGTACGGGAGCTCGTCGCGCCGCACCAGATTCCGGCGTCGGATCTCCACCGGATCGAGCTGCAGATCCCGCGCGGCGCGGTCGAGCATCGACTCCATCACCATCGAGGCGATCGGATGGCCCACCGCGCGGTACTGGGACATCAGCGCCTTGTTCTGCGCGACGACGTTCAGCTCGGCCTTGTAGTTGCGGATCCGGTACGGACCCGTGAGGAGCCGGATGACCTGATTGCCCTCCACCACGCTGGAGCGCGGGTAGCAGGACCATGGTCCCACGCCCGTGATCGCGCGCGATCGGAGGCCGAGCACGGTCCCGTCGGCGCTCACGGCCGCCTCGACGTCGACGAGGTGCTCGCGGCAATGGATGTCGGTCGCGAACGACTCGAGACGATCGGCGATCCACTTCACCGGCCGTCCCAGCCTCATGGCGAGCAGGCAGGCGGCGACGTCGTCGGAGTAGCAGTGGATCTTGAGGCCGAAGCTGCCGCCGACGTCCGGCGCGACGACACGGATCTTCTGTTCCGGCAGCCCCAGGATGCGCGCGAAGATCGCCTGCATCATGTGCGGCACCTGACTCGAGATCCACACGCTCAACGATCCCTCACGCGGCTCGTAGGCGGCCACGAGGCTCCGGGGCTCGAGCGCGACGCACGTCTGGCGGCCGACGACGAAGCGATCGCGGTAGACGCGATGCGCGCGGGCGAAGGCCTGGTCGACCTCGCCCTTGTCGAAGCCGCCGCGGTAGATCACGTTGTCACCCAGCTCCTCGTGGATCAGCGGCGTCCCGGGACGCATCGCGGCTTCGGGATCCACGACGGCCGGCAGCGTCTCGTACTCGACCTCCACGAGGTCACACGCGTCCTCGGCGACGTAGCGGTCGGCGGCGGCGACGGCCACGACGGGCTCGCCGACGTACCGGACCTTGTCGAGGGCCAGCGGGTATTGCAGGGCGGTCTTCATCCCGACGTAGTCGGTGAGAATCCCACGCCACGGGTGGCACAGCCGCGCCGCCTCGTCGGCGGTGAGGACGGCGACGACCCCGGGCAGCGCGAGCGCCCGGCTCACGCTCACGTGACGGACGCGCGCGTGCGCGTGCGGGCTCCGCACGAACGCGGCGTGGACCATCCGTGGCAGGTGGAGGTCGTCGACGAACCGGCCCTGCCCGGCGAGCAGGCGGCCGTCTTCCACCCGCTTCACGGGTCGGCCGACCGCGCGCGGCCTCATGCCCGACGTCGCCATCAGCGTGCGGCCGCTCGCGGGGGCGCCGCGCGCAGTCGCGCGGCCGCGGCCTCGACGGCGTCGACGATCGCGTGATAGCCGGTGCAGCGGCAGATGTTTCCGGCGAGGGCCTTCCGGATTTCCTCGCGGGTCGGGCTCGGAGAGCGCTGCAGCAGGTCGTGGACCGTCATCAGCATGCCGGGCGTGCAGTACCCGCACTGCAGCGCGAAGTGGTCGTGAAAGGCCTCCTGAATCGGATGGAGCCCGTCGTGCGCGAGCCCCTCGACGGTTCCCACGCGAGCCCCGTCGGCCTGCACCGCGAACAACAGGCAGGAGCGCACCGGGTCGCCGTCGAGCAGCACGGTGCAGGCGCCGCACACGCCGTGCTCGCAGCCGAGGTGCGTTCCCGTCAGCTCGACGTCCTGGCGGAGGAAGTCCGCGAGCGTCTTGCGCGGCTCGACGAGCCGCTCGACGGACTCGCCGTTGACGGTGAGGCGGACCACGTGGCGCTCAGCCATGGTTGGTCCGACTCCACGCCGTGGTGAGCGCTCGGCGCGCGACGACACCGGCCACCTCCCGGCGATAGTCGGCCGACGCGTGAAGATCGCCGTCCGGCTGGAGGGTCTCGCGGACGAGTCCCTCGACGGCGGCAAAGACGGCGGCGTCCGGACGCCGGCCCGACACGAGCGCTTCAGCCCGCGCGACGCGGACCGGGGTCGGGCCGACGCCACAGAACACCAGGCGGGCGTGCCCGCACGCGCCGTCGGAGCGCCTCGAGACGACCACCGCGACGCCGACGAGCGCGAAGTCACCGTGGCGCCGGGCCACCTCGAGAAAGCACGTCCCGGTCCGCGGCGGCAAGGCCGGCAGCGCGATCTCGGTCAGCACCTCGTCGGGCGCCAGCGCGGTGGTGAGCACACCGAGGAAGAACGACGTGGCCGGGAGCGTTCGCTCGCCGCGCGGGCCGGTCGCGGTGATCTGGCCGTCGAGCGCAGCGATCGCCGCCGGCAGCTCGGCGGCGGGGTCGGCGTGCGCGAGGCTCCCGCCGATCGTCCCGCGGCTCCGGATGGCGGGATGGCCGACGAGCGCGAGCGCCTCGGGCAAGAGCGGGCATCGGCCGCCGATCACGGGAGAGCGCTCGAGGGTCGCCTGGCGCGTCATGCCGCCGATCCGGAGCGCGCCGTTCACCTCGCGGATGTAGGCCAGGCCCTGGGTGCGGTTGAGGTCGATCACCCGCCGCGGGCGCGCGAGCCGCATGTTCATGAGCGGCACGAGGCTCTGGCCGCCGGCGAGGAGCTTCGCCTCCTCGCCGTGGCGTGCGAGCAGGGATACGGCCTCGGGCACGGTCCGCGGAGCGAGGTACTCGAACGGCGCGGGCTTCATCGAGGCAGGGCGATCATCGCGCGATCGACGCCGCCAGACCACGCGTGAGATAGCGGTGCAGCACGAGGGCCAGCAGGCCCGGGGGGACGATGGCGAGGATCACGCAGGAGGCGAGCAGCGCGTGACTGACCGCGGGATTGGTGGCGACGGCGGCGAGCAGCACCGGCATCGTCTGCGCGGCGATCGTCTGGGTGAGCAGCAGCGCGAAGAGGAACTCGTTGTACGCCGTCATGAACGCAAAGGCCGCTGCGGCGACGAGTCCGGGCACCGCGCACGGGACCACCACGCGCAGGAGCGTCTGGAACCTCGTGCATCCGTCGAGCAGGGCCGCCTCCTCCACCTCGATCGGCAGGTAGCGGAAGTACACCGACAGGAAGTAGATGGTGAACGGAAACGTGAACGCGAGATACACGAGGATCAGCGCCCGGTAGGTGTCGAGCAGCTCGAGCCGCTGGACGATCGCGTAGAAGGGAATGGCCACGGCCACCGCCGGCATCAGCCGGCTCGTGAGAATGAAGGCGTAGGCGGAGCGCCGGCCGTGGAAGCGCAGGCGGGCGAAGCTGTAGGCGGCCAGGGCGCCGAACACCACGTTCGCCGCCATCACCGACAGCGCCACGATGAAGCTGTTGCGGAGCGCCGGCAGGAGGAGCCGGACCTCGTGCGACGTCTGCCACACGAAGATCCCGTGCCGCGTCGAGTCTTTCGGCAACTGCCCGGTGAAGATGAAAGCGTAGTTGGCCGGCGTCGGCGGCGACGGGGCGAAGATCGGCGGCCGGCGCGTCAGCTCCGCCTCCCCCGAGACACTGCTGACCAGCATCCAGGCGAACGGAGCCAGGATGAAGACCGCGACGGCGCCGCAGGCGACATTCAGCGCCATCGGCTCGAGCCGATGCGCCCACCGCCGCGCCCGCCGGGCGCTCATGCCTCCTCCGCGCGGAGCGCGCGCAGGTAGACGAGGACCAGTCCCAGCAGCAACCCGCCGAGGATGATCGCGAGGGCGGCGCCGTGTCCGAGGTTGAGGAAGCGGAAGATCTCGGTGTAGGCGTACCAGCCGATGATGGCCGTGGCATCGGCGGGCCCGCCGCCCGTCATCACGTAGACGAGGTCGAAGGTCGCGACCGCGACGATGGTCTCGTAGATCAAGACGAGCGCCAGCGTCGCCTTCAGATACGGCAGCGTCACGAAGCGGAAGCCGTGCCAGCGTCCGGCGCCGTCGATGCGGGCGGCGTCGTACAGCTCGGCCGGAATCACCTGGAGCGCGGCCAGCAGGAATACGGCCGCGAGCGGCCCCTGCTTCCACACGTGCGCGACGGTCATGCAGAGGCGCGCGCTGAACGGCTGGCTCATCCACGGGACGTACCGGTCGACGATGCCGGTGACGAGGAGCAGGCCGTTCAGCACGCCGTAGTCGCCGTCGAAGATCCAGCGCCAGATGATCCCGCTGATGACGGCGGGGATCGCCCACGGCAGCAGCACCACGACTTTGAGCAGCGCGCTGCCGAGCACGACCTGGTTGAGGAGCAGGGCCACGCCCAGCCCGTACAGCGTCACCGCGGCCACCGCCATGACCGCGAACACCGCGGTGGACCAGAGCGACCGCCAGAAGTAATAGCCCGTGACGACCTCTCGGAAGTTCTGGAGCCCGACGAAGTCGTTGTCGAGCGGACGCGTGAGGACGTTCTCGTGCAGGCTGAGGTACACGCTGTGGAGCAGCGGGTAGACGGTGAACAACGCGACCACCAGCATGACCGGCAGGACGGTCGCGTACGGATAGGATCGTTCCGAGATCACTTGGCCTTGGCTTTCAGCTCCTCCCACTTCTTCGCCATGTTCGCGAGCGTCTCCACCGGCTTCTGCTGGCCCAGATACGCCTTGTGCAGCTCGGCGCGGCTGAAGACGTCCCAGGTGCCGTAGTAGGGCGTCATGCCTTCCTTGGCGCGCGCGAGCTGCGCCTGCTTCTGCAGCATGTCGACGTCGGCCCACTTGCCGAAGGCCGCGCGAATGTCCTTGTCGGCGAAGAGCGCGGTCTGCGCGAAGCCGAGACCCTTTTCCAGCGACCAGCGCTTGGTGATCCGGTACTCACCGTCGGTCTTCCCGCCGAAGTAGTCGAGGAAGTTCCAGGCCGCGGTCATCGCCTCCTTGCCCCGACGCGGCACCTGCGAGCTGATCGCGTAGAAGCGGATGAACCCCACGGTGGCGCGGCTCTCGCCCGGCATCAGGCCGATCTTGAACTTGCCCGCCTGCTGCGTCTGCCCGGGATCGTTGAGCACCGCCAGCGAGTAGGACGGAATGATGCCGAAGGTGGCGGCGCCCGACTGCAGGGCCCTGATCTGGTCCACGTTCGCGGCCTGCAGCGACGTGGGGCTGAGAATCTTCTTCGATCCGAGGGCGTCCGCCGCCCACGTCACGACTTTCTCGGCGGCGCTGCCGGGCGCTCTGAACACCGGATTGAGGTCCTTGTCGAAGAGCAACCCGTTGCGCTGCGCGAAGACGAGGGCCGTGAAGCTCTCGATCGAGAACGGATCCTGCTGCCCCCAGCCGAGCACGATCGGGAATTCGGCGATGCCCTTCGCTTTGATCGCCTCCGCCTGCTTCGTCAGCTCGTCCAGCGTGGCCGGCGGGGCCGTGAAGCCGGCGCGCTGGAGGTGGTCCGTGTTGTAGACGAAGATGAAGGTGTCGGCGTAGTACGGCGTCCCGTAGATCCGGCCCTTGTACGTGAGCGCCTCGCGCACGAACGGCGAGTACTCCGACAGGTACGGCCTCACCTGCGGGAACGACTCGTCGATCGGAATGATCCACCCCGCGGCCGCCCATTCCTGCAGCCAGTGGTCGGAGGAATAGAGGACGTCCGTGGGCGTCTTGCTCACGAAGCGCGCGACCATGGCGTCGTGGTAGGTCGCCCACGAGAAATCGCTGTAGTTGACGCTGACGCCCGGGTATCGCTGCTGGAACTTGCCGAGGTTGTCGCGCACGATCTCGACGCCGTAGCTCCACGACACGAGGTTCAGCGTGACCCCGCCGGCCTGGGCGTGCGCCGCCGGCGGCGGGCCGGCGACCAGGAGCGAAAGAGCGAGCGAGAGGACGAGGAGCCATCGGGCGGGCGTCATGGTGAGCATGATGATCTCTCCTCACACGTCGTTTGGCCAGAGCGGTTTCGAGAGCGTCCACGCCGGCCGCTGGCCGAATCGCTCGACGAAGGTCACCTCGTGCGCCGGCTTCCGCGGCGCCACCGCCCAGCGTCCCGTCGGGTACCCGAGGGCCACGATGCTCGCGAGCATCCACCCCTCGTCGGCCGGCACGTCGAGCCGCGGAAAGATCTCGGCCTGATGCCGCGCGAGACTGCCCACGGGGACGCTGCCCAGTCCGTGCGCCCGGGCCGCGAGCTGCAGGCTCCAGACCGACGGGTAGATCGAGCCCCCGGGCCAGATCGCGTTCTCACCCGACTTGATGAGGGCGGCGCGCCACCGCTCGGCGCGCGAATCGCGGCGTCCAGCAGGCGCGGAATCCCTCGTCGGGGACGTCCCGCGGCTGCATCCGTCGCATCGCGCGCGTCGTGTAGAGCGCCTCGAGCAGCTCCATCGCGTCACCTCGCTGTGGGTCGCCGGAGTATAGCCAGCGGCGGCGAGGGCGGCAATCGATGCTAGAGTCTCGGCGAAAGGGGGCCTCATGGACATTCCACGCACGATGAAGGCGACGGTCCTCGTCGCGCCGCACCGCTTCGAGCTGCAGGAGCGCCCGGTGCCGGTGCCCGGCGACGAAGACGTCCTCGTCCGCGTGCGCGCCTGCGGCGTCTGAGGTACGGATCTGAAGCTCATCCACACCGGCATGCCCCAGATGCCGCCCTACGGCGAGTTCATCTTCGGGCACGAATACGCGGGCGACGTGGTCGCGGTGGGCCGGACGGTGGACGAGTTTCGGGTCGGCGACCGGGTGGTCGTCGAGGCGCACATGGGCTGCCGCCGCTGCGAGAACTGCATCCGCGGGCTCTACACCGCATGCCTGAACTACGGCAACCGCACGCGCGGGCATCGCGCGAACGGGTTCACCACCAACGGCGGGCTCGCCGAGTACGCGGTGAACCACGTCAACACGCTGTATCGCATTCCCGAGGGCGTCTCCTACGAGGAGGCGACGGTGGTGATGACCTCCGGCAGCCCGCTCTTCGGCCTGGAGAACGCGGGCGGCTACTTCGCGGGCGAGACGGTGGCCGTGCTCGGCCCCGGCCCGATCGGGTTGATGGCGATCCAGCTCGTGAAGGCTCTCGGCGCCACTCGCGTGATCCTCACGGGCACGCGCGCCTCGCGCCTGGCCATGGGGCGCCAGCTCGGCGCCGACGTCGTCGTCAACAGCCGCGAGCAGGAGCCCATCGCGGCCGTGATGGGCGCGACCGGAGGCAAGGGCGCCGACCTCGTCATCGACTGCGCGGGTGGCGACGAGACGTTCGACCAGTCGCTGAAGATGGTGAAGTCGGGCGGCAAGGTGCTGCTGGTCGCCTTCTATCACGGGCCGGTCACCGCGGACGTGAGCCACGCCGTGCGGCGCAACGTCACCATCTACACCGAGCGCGGTGAGGGCGGCACCAGCGTCGGCCGCGCGCTCGCGCTGCTGGCCGCGGGCCGCCTCACCGCCAAGCCGCTCATCACCCACCAGTTCCCGCTCAGCCGCGTCCACGAGGCGTTCGAGGTGCTGGAGAAGCGGATCGGCGATCCGCTCAAGGTCGTCCTGAACCCGTGAGGCATCGGCTCGCGTTCGCGGTCGCGCTGGTGCTCGCGGCGGCGGCACCGGCCTCCGCGTTTCCCGACAAGCCGCTCGAGCTGACGGTGCTCTTCGGCGCCGGCAGCGCCGCCGATCTCCTCGCGCGCAAGCTGGCCGAGCTGGCCGGCCGCGACCTCGGCCAGCCCGTGACCGTCGTCAACCGCACCGGCGCCGGCGGCGCGCTCGGCTACACGTACGTGAAGGGCCAGCCGGCCGACGGCCACGCGCTGGTGTGGAACTCCAACAGCATCAGCACCGCCTACCACGCCGGCAACATGAAGCTCGACCACACCGCGTTCGCCGGCGTGGTCGCGCTCACCAGCGAGCCGGTCTCGCTCGCCGTGAAGGCCGACGCGCCGTGGAAGGACGCGCGCGAGCTGCTCGCGCACGCGAGGGCAAACCCCGGCCACGTGCGCCTCGGCAACTCCGGACGCGGCAGCTTCACGCATCTCGTCGCCGTCGCCCTCGAGAACCGCGCCGGGGTCAAGCTCACCCACGTCCCGTTCGGCCGCGAGCTGGCGGTGACGACGGTGCTCGGCGACAAGATCGAGGCGAGCGTGCAGCTGCCGGCGGAGATCATGGCGCAGGTCACCGGCCGCCAGGTCCGCGTGCTCGCCGTCAGCGGCGACACGCGGCTGGTCTCCCTGCCCGACGCGCCGACGCTCAGGGAGGCCGGCGTCGATCTCACCATGACGCTCTGGCGCGGGGTCGCCGTGCCCAAGGGCACGCCCGAGACGGCGATCGCGCGGCTCGAGCGCGCGTTCACTCAGGCCGCCAACGGCCCGGAGTTCCGGGACTTCGCCGCCCGCATGGGCGCCGTCGTCGACGTGCGGGGGGCGAAGGACTTCGACGCGTTCATGGCGCGCGACGACCGCGAGATCGCGGCGCTGATGGAGCAGATCGGCCTCAGGAAGCAGTAGCCGTGGGCCGTGATCGCTGGAGCGCGGCCGGCCTCGCCCTCCTCGCGATCGGCTACCTGTTCGCGGCTCGGCGCTACCCGCTCGACACGCTGACCACGCCGGGCCCGGGGATCGCGCCACTCGGCTCGGGGCTCGCGTTGCTCGCCCTCGCCGTGTGGCTGTTTATTGTAGCGGGGTCCGTGAGGCCGGCTCATGCCGCAGGTGGCCTGCCCGAGATCCGCGTGGCTCCGAAACGCCCAGCCGAACCGACTCTGCAACGTCCGGCCGAATTGGCGCCGCGGCGCCCGATTCAATGGTCGGCGCTCATCATGGCCGGTGCGCTCGTGCTCTATGCGGGGCTGCTGCCGCGGCTCGGCTTCCTCGGCTCGTCGGTCGCGCTCGTCGTCGTCTCGTCGCGGCTCATGGGACTGGAGGGCTGGTGGCGACCGGCGGTGCTCGCGCTCGGCGTCACCGGCGTCGCCTATCTGCTCTTCGCGCGCTGGCTCGGTGTCCCGCTGCCGTGAGCGATCTGTTCGTCGCCCTCACGCCGCCGAATCTCCTGGCCTGCTTCATCGGCACCGTGCTCGGCACCGTCGTCGGCGTGCTCCCCGGGCTCGGCCCGGCCGCCGCGATGGCGCTCGTGCTGCCGCTGACGATCAAGCTCGGGCCGACCGCGGGACTCATCATGCTGGCGGGCATCTACTACGGCGCGATGTATGGCGGCTCGACGACCTCCATCCTCGTCAACGTCCCGGGCGAGGCGGCCAGCGTGGTGACCACGATCGACGGGTATCGCCTCGCCCGCAGGGGACGCGCGGGGGCGGCGCTGGCGGTGGCCGCCATCGCCTCGTTCGTCGCCGGCACCTTCAGCGTCGTCGCGCTCCAGCTCGCCGCGCCGCTCGTGGCGCGCGCCGCGCTGGCCTTCGGCCCCGCGGAGTATTTCGCGTTCGCGCTGCTCGGCGTCGTGCTGCTGGCCAACCTCACCGGCGGCTCACGCGCGAAGTCGCTGGCCATGGTCGTCCTCGGCATCATGCTCTCGACGGTCGGCATGGACCCGCTCGGTGGCACCGTGCGCTTCACCTTCGACCTCGCGGGAGCGCAGGCCGGGCTCAGCTTCGTCGCCGTCACGGCCGGCTTGTTCGGCGTGGCCGAGGTCCTCGCCACGATGGCGGACCCCGCGTCGACGACGCCCGTCGCCCGGGTGCGATTCCGCGAGCTCTACCCGAACCGCGAGGAGCTGCGGCGCTCGGTGCCGCCGATGCTGCGCGGCACCGTGCTCGGGTTCCTCGTCGGTCTCATCCCCGGCCCCGCCGCCACCATCGCGTCCTTCGTCTCTTATGGCGTGGAGAAGAAGATCAGCAGGCACCGCGACGAGCTCGGCACCGGCGCCATCGAGGGCGTGGCCGGGCCCGAGGCCGCCAACAACGCGGCGGCGGGCGGCGGCATGATCCCGCTCCTCTCGCTGGGCCTGCCCTTCACGCCGTCCACCGCGGTGCTCCTGAGCGGCATGCTCCTCATGAACGTCACGCCGGGGCCGTTTCTGCTGCGCGATCACCCGCAAGTCTTCTGGGGCGTGATCGGGTCCTTCTACGTCGGCAACGTGATGCTGCTCGTGCTCAACCTGCCGCTGGTCGGCGTCTTCGCGCGCGTGGCGACGGTTCCGCCGCGCTTTCTCATGCCCGGCGTGCTCGTGCTCTGCGTGGTCGCCGCGTACGCCGACAACAACAACCTCTTCGACGTCTGGGTGGTCGTCGGCGCCGGCATCATCGGCTGGGCGATGCGGGCGCTCGGCTTCAACCCCGCGCCGCTCGTGCTCGGCCTGGTGCTGGGCCCCGTGCTCGAGCGCGCGTTCTTGCAGGCGCTCACGATCGCGCGCGGCGAGGTCTCTGGCCTCTGGGCCTCCGGCCCCGCCGCCGTCATGCTGGCCGCGGCGGCCGTGGCGTTCGTGGCGCCGGCCGTCCTGGCCCTGGCCCGCCGGTCCGCCGCCGACCCGGTATAGAAAGGAGACGCAGATGAATCGTCGGCTCATCAGCTCCGGCTCGTCGTTCGAAAGAGAGATCGGCTATTCGCGGGCGGTCGTCGATGGGGAGTGGGTCTTCGTCTCGGGCACGACGGGGTTCGACTATCAGTCGATGAGAATTTCGGAAAACCTGCTCGAGCAAGCCGAGCAGTGTTTGCGGAATATCACGTCTGCCCTCGAGCAGGCCGGGACCGGTCTCCGGGACGTGGTCCGGGTCACGTACATTCTTCCAAAGGCCGAGGACTTCCCTCAATGCTGGCCGATCCTCAAGAAATACTTCGGCGATGTGCGACCCGCCGCGACGATGATCTCGGCGGGATTGGCCGACCCCCGGATACGAATCGAAATCGAGGTGACGGCACGCCGGCAGGCCGACCGTTGAGCCGGGAAGTCGCACGCCGTGGCCTCGGATGGTATAAGTCGGGGCCATGACGACCCCCGAGCCCGTCTACGACGTCGTGTGGCCGCTCGCCCCCTCCGCCGCGCCGGCGGGATCGCTCGCCGCGCGCTCCGCCGACCTCAGCGGCAAGACCGTCGGCGAGCTGTGGGACTACCTCTTCAAGGGCGAGGAGATGTTCCCGCTCATCCGGAAGGCGCTCGAGACGCGCTATCCCGGCATCCGCTTCGTCGAGTTCGAGACGTTCGGCTCGATCCACGGCCGCGACGAGAAGGAGCTGGCGGCGACGCTGCCCGGGCTCCTGCGCAAGCACGGCTGCGACGCGGTGATCTCCGCCGTCGGCGCCTGAGGGTCGTGCACGCCCGCCGTGCTGCGGGCCGCCGCGATCGCCGAGAGGGCCGGAGTGCCGAGCGTGTCCATCGTCACCACGCCGTTCATGCAGCAGGCGGGCGTCGTGTCCAGGGGCGTCGGGCTGCCGTCGCTGCCGATCGCCGAGTATCCCGGCGTGCCGATGACCGACGGCTCGGACGCCGTCGCGAGGAAGGTCGAAGCGCTGCTGCCCCAGCTCGTCGCGGGACTCGCCGGGGCGCGCGATACCGGGCGTCCGACGGCGGCCGAGCCCGGACCGCGCGACGTCGTGCATCGCGGCACGCTCGACGAGATCCAGGAGCTCTTCCACAAGAACCTCTGGAGTGACGGCCTGCCCGTGATCCCGCCCACGCTCGCGCGCGTGGAGCGCTTCCTCGCTCACACGCGGCGACAGCCGGATGAGGTCATCGGCCGCCTGCTGCCGGAGAACCGCGCCGCCACCGTGTGGAGCATCGCGGTCAACGCCGTGATGGCGGGCTGCCGTCCCGAGTACATGCCGGTGCTGCTCGCGATCGTCGAGGCGATCGCCGAGCCGATCTTCCGCGTGGAGGACGCGGGCTCGACGCCGGGCTGGGAGCCGCTCGTCATCGTGAGCGGACCGATCGCGACCCGTCTCGACCTCAACCACGGTCAGGGCGTGATGCGCGTCGGCCGCCAGGCCAACTCGAGCCTCGGCCGCTTCCTGCGCCTCTATCTGCGCAACGTCGCCGGGCTGCGCATCCCGCCGGGCGCGGGCGACAAGGGCAGCATCGCGGGCTCGTTCAACGTGGCGCTCGCCGAGGACGAAGACGCCGCGGCCGCGCTGGGCTGGTCCACGTTCGGCGTCGACCAGGGCTTCACGCGCGCGGACAGCGTGGTCACCGTGCAGAGCGTGGTGAGCATCAGCCCGCCGATCTACTCGGCGGGCACGCGCGCGCTCGATCACGTCCGCATCCTGGCCGAGGTGTTCGGCGGCGCGTGCGGCTACTGGTCGTCGATCGGCATGAAGTACGCGCGCTGGGAGCCGCTGCTCGTCCTCGGCCCGTCGATCGCGCGCGTCATCGCCGAGGACGGCTGGTCGAAGGACGACCTGCGCCGCTATCTGCACGAGCACGTCACGATCACGGCGCGGGAGGCCGAGACGTACGCGCTCCAGGTCGGCGCGACCGCCTACACGCTGGAGGCGCACGTGAAGGCCGGGGTGCTGCCGGCGGCGTACGCGACGTCGAGCGATCCCGAGCGTCCGGTGCCGGTGTTCGTGCAGCCCGAGAAGATCGGCATCCTCGTCGCCGGCGATGCCGGCCGCAATCAATCCAAGGGCTACGTGAACAACCACATCCAGGGTGGCCGCGTGAGCAAGAGGGTGAGCGCGTGAGCGTCCGCTGGGCGCTCACGTTGGTGCTGGTGGCCGGCGCCGCCGAGGCCGGAAGCTCGCTCGACACGCCGGGCCACGCCTCCACCGCCGTCCGGTGCGGCGAGCAGACGCTGGCGGCCTGCACGCAGCGGCGCGTCGAAGCGCTGCAGCGCCTCGGGGCCACCCTCAAGCGTGCCGCCGGCCAGCAGCCGGCCAAGCCGCCGACCGATCCGAAAGCGCGCGGAGAGCTCGCGCGCTACGACCGCTGGCTCACGCTGCAGAGCGAGCGCGCCGAGAAGCTGGTGGCCGAGGGCCGGCGGGCGCTCGGCGCCGGCAAGGACGCGCCGGATCGGCAGATGTCGTTCAACCTGCAGTACCTGCAGCTGCAGAGCCAGATGCAGAACGAGAACCACGCCTACACGGCGGTCTCGAACATCATGAAGACCAAGCACGACACGGTGAAGAACTCCATCTCGAACATCCGGTGACCATGACCATGACCCTCGTGAGACTGCTCGTGATCGCCGTCGTCATTGTTCTCGCCGCGCCCGCCGGTCACGCCGTCGCCGCCGAGGGCGAGCTGCGCTACGGCCTGCACGTCACGCTGGCCGCCAAGTGGCTGGACCCGGCGGAGACGGAGGCGTTCACCACGCCGTTCATGGTGCTCTACGCCGTCCACGACGCGATGGTGAAGCCGATGCCCGCCGGCATGAGCACGCCGAGCCTGGCCGAGTCGTGGAGCGAGGCCAGGGATCACCTCAGCTACACGTTCACCCTGCGCAGGAACGCGAAGTTCCACGACGGCTCGCCGGTCACCGCCGAGGACGTGAAGTTCTCGTTCGAGCGATACAAAGGCGCCTCCGCGACGCTGCTCAAGGAAAAGGTCAAGGAGGTCCAGGTCGTCTCGCCGACGCAGGTCCGCTTCGTCCTCAAGGAGCCGTGGCCCGACTTCATGCTCTTCTACGGCACCACCGCGTCCGGCGCCGGCTGGATCGTGCCGAAGAAGTACGTCGAGAAGGTCGGCGAGGACGGCTTCAAGAAGGCGCCGATCGGCGCCGGACCCTACCGCGTCGTGTCCTTCAACCCCGGCG
>Ga0134074_1000373_pt1 | contig 16345 bp, 20 predicted proteins | sample 15_taG_25_FD_128868 | JGI IMG/M metagenome (GOLD analysis project Ga0134074, IMG submission 128868) | Grasslands soil microbial communities from the Angelo Coastal Reserve, California, USA - 15_D_Rain_40cm_2_09212015 | ecosystem: Environmental > Terrestrial > Soil > Grasslands ... | reverse complement strand
GGGCCCCCTAAGACCCCCGGGGTGGCTCGGAGCGTCCCGGCGCAGCCGTGACGCTTCTCGATGGGCCCCCTAAGACCCCCGGGGTGGCTCGGAGCGTCGCGGCGGAGCCGTGACGCTCCTCGAAAGGGCCCCCTAAGACCCCCGGGGTGGCTCGAAGCGTCCCGGCGCAGCCGTGACGCTTCTCGATGGGCCCCCTAAGACCCCCGGGCGGCTCGGAGCGTCGCGGCGGAGCCGTGACGCTCCTCGAAGGGCCCCCTTAACCCCCAGGGTGGCTCGAAGAGCGTCGCGGCGCAGCCGTGACGCTCCTCAAAGGGCCCCCCTGAGACCCCCGGGCGGCTCGGAGCGTCGCGGCGCAGCCGTGACGCTCCTCGACGGCCCCTTCACCGCGGGTCGGCGCGAAATCGAGGAGCGCCACGGGTTCCCCCCGGGGCGCTCCGAGCGTTGGGGGGATGGGGAGTCTGGGGGGCCATGTCGGGGCCCCCCATGTACTTGACGCGGTGTGCTACCGGGGGGTAGCCTCTGTACCGACCGGTTGGTACATATGACAACGACCAAGACACCGACGCCGACCCCGAGCCCGACGGCTAAGACCCGCGACGGCAAGACGACGCGCGACACGATCCTGGTGGCCGCGGTGCGCCTCATGCACGTGCACGGCTATCACGCGACCTCGCTCGACGACGTGCTGCGCGAGAGCGGAGTGGGCAAGGGGAACTTCTACTACCACTTCCGCAGCAAGGAAGAGCTCGGCTACGCGATCCTCGACCAGATCGTGGCCGGCTTCGTCGAGCGCACGCTGGAGCCGTGCTTCGCCGATCCGACCGGCGCGCCGCTCGCCCAGATCCGCTGCTTCCTCGACCGCATCGAGCAGGCGCAGCGCGATCACAAGTGCATGGGGGGCTCCGCGATGGGTAATCTCGCCTCCGAGCTGTCCGACGTGCACGAGGGATTTCGCAAACGGCTGGCATCGGTGTTTACCACGTGGCACGCGCGCTTCGCGGAGGCCCTCGCGGAGGCGAAGCGGCGCGACGAGGTGGTCGCGGCGTGCGAGCCGGACGCGACCGCGCGCTTCGTGGTGGCGTCGCTCGAGGGCGCAATTCTCTTGACCAAGGTGACCAAGGACATCGGGGTGATGGAACAGTGCGTGGGCGAACTGAAGCGCTATCTCGCGGCGTACGAGGTGCCGGCATGACCGTCTCGCCCGGCGCCCGCACCGACGTCGACGCCGACCTCGTCGAGGCGCTGCGCCGCGAGGAGCCGGAGGCTGCCGAGCAGCTCGTCGAGCGGTTCGGCGACCGCGTGTACCGGCTCGCGCAGCGGATCACCGGGGTGAAGGAAGACGCCGAAGAGGCCGCTCAGGACGCCCTCTGGACGGCCGCGCGCAAGATCGGCACGTTCAAGGGCGAGTCGGCCTTCGGGAGCTGGCTGTACCGCATCGCCGCCAACGCCGCCTACCAGAAGCTGCGCTCGCGCCGCGGCAAGGCGCGCGAGGTCGCGCTCGACGACGTCCTGCCCGCCCTCGACGGCGACGGCCGCCACTTCGAGCCGATGGCCGACTGGTCCGAGCGCGTGGACGAGCGCGCGCTCACCGGCGAGCTGCGCGGGGTGCTCGAGCGCGCCATCGAGGGGCTGCCGCCGGACTACCGGACGGCGCTCGTGATGCACGACGTCGAAGGGCTCTCGAACCCCGACATCGCCGAAACGCTCGGCATCAGCCTGCCCGCCGTGAAGTCGCGGGTGCACCGCTCTCGGCTCTGGGTGCGCAAGCAGCTCGCGGACTATCTCGATCCGCGCTGAGTGCCGAGAGTTGACGCCCGCCCGGCCGCTGTGGTTCCATAAGCGACTGTTACTCCAACACCGGGGAAAGGTTGGACGTGCATGGAAGCGGTGATCGCGACGGGCGGCAAGCAATACCGCGTGACGACCGGGCAGGTGATCGCCGTCGAGCGGCTCGCGGGCGACAAGGGCGCGACGGTGGAGTTCGCCTCCGTGCTGCTCGTCAACAAGGACGGCGAGATCATCGCGGGTGCCGACCGCCTCGCGAAGGCGCGCGTGGCGGGCGAGGTGGTGCGGCAGGGACGCGCCCGCAAGGTCCGGATCGTGAAGTTCAAGCGGCGCAAGAACTACCGGCGTCACCGCGGCCACCGGCAGGCGGCGACCACCGTGCGCATCACGAAGATCGAGGTCTAGGTCATGGCTCACAAGAAGGGTGTCGGCAGCTCTCGCAACGGCCGCGACTCGAATCCGCAGATGCTCGGCGTCAAGCGGTTCGGCGGCCAGTTCGTCACGGGCGGCAGCATCCTCGTCCGGCAGCGCGGCACGCGCTTTCGGCCCGGCCTCAACGTCGGGCTCGGCTCGGACGACACCCTCTTTGCAAAGATCGACGGCTACGTGCGGTTCGAGCGGCGCGGCGACAACCGCTACGTGAGCATCGTCACCAGCCCGGCCTGAACTCGCTGGCGGGCGCCCCCGGCCCGCGGGCACCGAGATGTTCGTCGACGAGATCGACATCTTCGTCAAGGGCGGCGATGGGGGCGCCGGCTGCATCTCCTTCCGTCGCGAGAAGTTCGTCCCCCGCGGCGGTCCCGACGGCGGTGACGGCGGCGCCGGCGGCTCCGTCTTCCTCGAGGCCGATCCCGCGCTCACCACACTCCTCGACTACCACTATCAGCGTCATTACCAGGCCGAGCGCGGCCAGCACGGGCAGGGCAGCGACTGCACCGGCGCGGGCGGCGAGGACCTCGTGCTGCGCGTGCCCGTGGGCACCGTCGTGACCGAGCGCGAGTCGGGCGAATTCCTCGGCGACCTCACGGAGCCCGGCCAGCGCGTGCTCGCGGTGCGCGGCGCGCGCGGCGGGCGCGGCAACGCGCGCTTCGCCTCGTCCACCAACCAGGCGCCGCGCCGCGCCGACCTCGGCCGGCCGGGGCCCGGGCGCTGGCTGCACCTCGAGCTGAAGCTGATCGCCGACGTCGGCGTCGTCGGCTTCCCCAACGCCGGCAAGTCCACGCTCGTGTCGCGCCTGTCGGCGGCGAAGCCGAAGATCGCCGACTATCCCTTCACCACGCTCGTCCCGACCCTCGGCATCGCGCGCGCCGCCGCGGACCGCTCCTTCGTCATCGCCGACCTGCCGGGCCTGATCCCGGGCGCCGCCGAGGGCAAGGGGCTCGGCCATCAGTTCCTGCGTCACACGGAGCGCACCCGACTGCTCGTGCACCTGCTCGATCCGGACCCGAACACGGGCCGCGATCTCGTCGAGGACCTCGACGCGATCAACGCCGAGCTGGCGGCGTACTCGCCCGCGCTGGGGGCGCGGCCGCAGATCGTGGTCGTGAACAAGGCGGACCTGCTCGAGGGCGACGGCGCCGCCCCGATGCGCGCGGCGACCGAGCGCGTGAGGGCGCGATGCGCCGAGGCGGGCCAGCCGTTCTTCATCATTTCCGCGGCGACCGGCTCCGGGCTGCGTGAGCTGGTGAGCGCCATCGCCGCACGCCTGGACGACACCGGATGGCTGCGCGCCGCCAGCTAGGCCGCGTCCGCCGGCTCGTCGTCAAGGTCGGCACCTCGCTGGTCGCCGAGCCGGGCACGGGGCCGGATCCCGACCGCATCGCCGCGCTCGCCGCGGAGATCGCGGGCGCGCGCGAGGGGCGCGAGACGGTGCTCGTCACCTCCGGCGCCATTGCCACCGGCATGGCACGCCTGGCGCTGCCCGTGCGCCCGCGCTCCATTCCCGAAAAGCAGGCGGCGGCGGCGGTCGGGCAATCCGCCCTCATGTGGTATTACGAGGCCGCCTTCAAGCGGCACGGGACGGCGGTGGGCCAGGTGCTGTTGACCGCGCAGGACATCGGCGACCGCGCGCGCTATCTCAACGCGCGCAACACGCTGCTGGCACTCCTGCGCTTCGGCGTGCTGCCGATCGTGAACGAGAACGACACGGTGGCGGTGGAGGAGATCAAGGTCGGCGACAACGACAATCTGAGCGCTCTCGTCGCCTCGCTGATCGACGCCGACCTCCTCGTGCTGCTCACCGACGTCGAGGGACTCTACACCGGCGATCCGGCCACCGATCCCGGCGCGCGCGTGATCGACACCGTCGAGTCCGTCACCGACGACGTCACGCGCCTCGTCTACAACGGCACCGGCGCGGGCGCCGTGGGCGGCATGGCCACCAAGCTGCAGGCGGCGCAGAAGGCGGCGGCGGCCGGGGTGCCCATGGTGATCGCGAGCGGCCGCAAGCAGGGCGTGCTGGCGCGCATTCTCAAGGGCGAGCCGGTGGGCACCTACTTCGCGCCCAAGGCCGATCGCCTGGGCGCGCGCAAGCGCTGGATCGCCTTCGCGGTGACCCCGCAAGGCCGCCTCGTGGTTGACGCGGGGGCGCGGCAGGCTTTAACTCATCATGGAAAGAGCCTGCTGCCCTCGGGTGTGGTGGACGTCGAGGGCGACTTCGCGGCGGGCGAGGTGGTGGCGCTGGTGGGAGACGGCCGGGAATTCGCGCGGGGGCTCGTCAACTTCGACGCGGGCGAGCTGCGCCGGATCCGCGGCGCCAAGACGCGCGACATCGCGGCGCGCCTCGGGTACAAGAGCTTCGACGAAGTGATCCACCGCGACAACCTGGTGATTCTATGAGCGTGGGTTTGAGCGCGTCATGAGGGCAAGCGGGATCCCGTTGGGGGGGTGTCGGGGGGGAGCGGCGGTCGCTCCCCCCTGATACAAACAGGAGTCGCCATGGACGTGAGGCAGCTGGTCGAATCGAAAGCGCGCGCCGCGCGCGAGGCCGCCCACGCGCTCGCGCTCTGCGGCACGCGCGTGAAGGACGAGGCGCTGGCGCACATGGCGCGCGCGGTGGAGGAGAAGACGGCGGCCCTCCTCGAGGCCAACCGCGCCGACCTGGAGCGCGCGCGGACCAGGGGCCTGACGCGCGCCTTCCTCGACCGACTCACGCTCAGCGAGGCCCGCATCGAGGAGATGGCCAACGGCCTGCGCCAGATCGCCGCGCTGCCCGATCCGGTCGGCACCGTCGCGGAGTCGTGGCGGCGGCCCAACGGCATCGAGATCTCCCGCGTGCGCGTGCCCCTCGGCGTCATCGCCTTCATCTACGAGTCGCGGCCCAACGTCACCGCCGACGCGGCCGGTCTCTGCGTGAAGTCGGGCAATGCGGTACTGCTCCGCGGCGGCAGCGAGGCGATCGAGTCCAACACCCTCATCGCGGCCGTGCTGGCCAAGGCGCTCGAGAAGACCGGCGCGCCGCCCGAGGCGATCCAGTTCGTCGACGTCACCGATCGCGAGGCGGTGGCGGCCATGCTCGAGCAGGACCGGTACCTCGACCTCGTCATCCCGCGCGGCGGCGAGGAGTTCGTCCGCTGGGTCGCCGCGCGCTCGCGCGTGCCCGTGCTCAAGCACGACAAGGGCGTCGTCCACGTCTTCGTCGACGCGGACGCCGATCCCGAGATGGCCACCGCCATCGTGCTCAACGCCAAGACCCAGCGCCCGTCGGTGTGCAACGCGCTCGAGACGCTGCTCGTGGATCGCGCGATCGCCGAGCGCTTCCTGCCGGCGGCGGCGGCGCGCCTCGCGGAGGCGGGCGTCGAGCTGCGCGGCTGCGCGCGGACGCGGGCGCTGGTGCCCTCGGCCCGGCCCGCCACCGAGGCGGACTGGGACGCGGAGTACCTCGACCTCGTGCTCGCCATCCGCGTCGTCGACGGGATCGACGCGGCCCTCGAGCACATCCGCGCCCACGGCACCGGCCTCGCGGAAGCCATCGTCACCAACGACCTCGCGCGCGCGCGGCGCTTCACGCGCGAGGTGGACGCGGCGGGCGTGCTCGTCAACGCGTCGCCGCGCCTGCTCGACGGCAGCCAGTTCGGCATGGGCGCCGAGATGGGCATCTCCACGTCGCGCGTGCACGCGCGCGGGCCGGTGGGCGTGCGCGAGTTGACCACGACGAAGTTCGTGGTGCAGGGCGACGGCCAGGTGCGGGAATAGCCGGGTGCCGCGCACCGCGGTCTTCGGCGGGTCGTTCAATCCCATCCACTACGGTCACCTGCTGCTGGCCGACGACCTGCTGGAGATCCTGACGCTCGACCGCGTGCTCTTCGTCCCCGCCAAGCATCCGCCGCACAAGGATCCCAGCCGACTCGCGGCGCCGGAAGAGCGGCTCGCCATGGTGCGGCTGGCCACGGAGGGCCACCGCGGCTTCGAGGTCTCCGACATGGAGCTCGCGCGGGCGGGCCCCTCGTTCACCGTGGACACGCTGGCGGCGCTCGCCCGGCCTGGCCTGACGCTCTTTCTCGTCGTGGGCTCCGAGACGTTCCTCGACCTCCTCTCGTGGCGCGATCCGCGCCGCGTGGCGCGGCTGGCGCGGCTGGTCATCGTGCCGCGCGTGGGCAGCCCGTTCGACACCGAGAGCGAGACCGCGCAGAAGGTGCTGCGCGAGATCGGCGTCGAGAGGGGCTTCACCACCGTCGAGGACGGGCGCGTGCCCGAGCGCGGCGTGATCGTGTCGCGCGCCGCCTCCATGCCCATCTCCGCCTCGGAGCTGCGGCGCCGGGTGCGGGAGGGCCGCTCGCTCGCCTTCCGGCTGCCGCCCGCGGTCGCGGAGTACATCCGGGCGCGCGGGCTCTACCGGGAGCAGCCGGCCTGATGGCGGGCTCGTCCGCCGAGCGCAAGGTCCGGCGCGCCGCCCGCGCCGCGCTCGACAAGACGGCGATCGACCTCACGGTGCTCGATGTGCAGCGCGTCTCCAGCGTCACCGACTACTTCCTCGTCTGCAGCGGGCGCTCGGCCCCGCACGTCAAGACGATCGCCGAGGCCATTCGGGAGGAGCTGAAGACGGAGGGTGTGCGGCCGCTCCACGCGGAGGGGCAGCCGGAAAGCGGCTGGGTGCTGCTCGACTACGGCGACGTGCTCATGCACGTGTTCCTCGAGGACACGCGCGCGTACTACGCGCTGGAGCGTCTGTGGGGCGACGCGCCGTTGCTGTCGGTGTCGACGGCGGAAGACGGCGCGTGACGGAGTCCTGGGTGCAAGACGGCGGATAGTCTGAGATCCACGACGGTGGACAAGAGTGGATAACCGTGGACGAAGAATCGGCCTCGCGTCTTGCGCCCCGCCCGGCGTGCATGCTAGCGTACGAGAAATCGCCGCGCGCGCGGCGTTCGTCGTAACGGAGGGGCGTCGATGAGGAAAGATCGACTGGCGCAGTTCAGGAAGCGCCTGATCGAAAAGCATCGCCAGCTCGCCGATGAGGTGGGCCGCACCGCCCTCTACGGCAAGGACCAGGAAGACGACTCCATCAAGGACCTCGGCGACCAGGCCAACACCGCCTACACGCGCGAGTTCTTCTTCGAGCTGGGCAACGGCAACAATCGCCTCCTCCGCGACGTCGTCTCCGCGCTGCAGAGGATCGACGACGGCTCGTTCGGCAACTGCGAGCGCTGCGGCGAAACCATCGGCGACAAGCGCCTGGAGGCGCTGCCCTTCGCGCGCCACTGCATCGGGTGCCAGCGCGTGATCGAGGAGGAGGAGCGGATGGCGGCCGGGTAAGCCGCGCACATCCCCTCGCCGTCGCTGCCCGTCCCATGCCGCTGATACCCGCCCGCGTCTCGCTCGGCTCGCTCGTCACCGTCGGCCACCGCGCCCTGCGCCTGCTCGGCCTCGAGCGCGCGCCCGCGAGCGGAGAGAACGATCCGCAGGCGGCCGAGGCGATGCGCCGCGCCGAGGCCGCGCGGGCGGCGGGCCGCCCCGACGAAGCACGCACGCTCTTCCGCTACGTCGTCCAGCGCTGGCCCGCCCACGTCGGCGGGCTGCACGCGCTCCGCGACCTCGCGGTGGAGGCGCGCGACTGGGACGAGGCGATCGCCATCCAGCAGAGCCTGCTCGAGCTCGCGCCCTCGCGCGAGCGTCACGCCGAGGCGGAGTGGCTCGCCGTCGGCTACTACGAGATGGGGCGTCTGGAGCTCGCGCGCGGCGAGGCGACGGCCGCCGTCGGACACTTCCGCGCCGCGCTGCGCGCCGACCGGGACTTCGTGCCGGCGTCGGTGGCGCTCGGCGATGCGCAGGAGGCGGCGGGCGACCCGCGCGAGGCCGTGCGCACCTGGGAGCGCGCCGCCGAGACGCACCCGGTGCTGCCGCTGCTGGCGCGCCTCGAGCGCGCGTACCGCGAGCAGGACCGGCCCAGCCGCATGATCGCGCTCTACCGCGCGGCGGCCGAGCGCGTGCCCGACGACCTCGCCCTCGCGGCGGCGCTCGGTCGCGTGTACTTCGAGCTCGAGATGCTCGACGAGGCGGCCGACCAGTTCGAGAAGATCGAGGTGCGCGCTCCCGACCTGCCGACCGTACACGCGTTCCTCGGCGCCATCTTCGAGCGCCGCGGCGACACGCGCGAGGCCTTCGACGAGTACCGCCGCGCGCTGCGGCTCGCGCACGGCTTCGACTGGCCGCACCGCTGCACGGCCTGCGGCGTCGCCGCGCCGCGCTGGCAGGACCGGTGCGATGCCTGCCGGCGGTGGAACACGCTGCGTCCGGCGTCGGCGCGCTGAGCGCCGCCGTGCGCGGATGGGCCGTCGCCGCGCTCGACCTCGTCTTTCCCGCCTGCTGCCCCGTGTGCGCGGCCACCCTCGGCGCCGGCCGCCGCGATCCGCTCTGCGGCGCCTGCTGGGACGGCATCGTCCGCATCGACCCGCCGTTGTGCGCCCGCTGTGGCCTTCCGTTCTTCGTGTTCGCCGACTCGAGAAGCGACAGCGACGAGCGCCCCGGGTTTCCCGGGGCGCCCGGAGCGTCGGGGAGTGGGGCCGCCCAGACGTGTGGTCCGTGCGCGGCGGCGCCGCCGGCGTTCGACTGGGCGCGCGCGGCGGGCCTCTACGCGGGACCGCTGCGCGATGCCGTGCAGCGGCTGAAGTTCGGCCGCCGGCCCGCGCTGGCGCGGCCGCTCGCCGCCCTCGTGCTCGAGCAGTGCGCGGCGGCGATGCCCGCGGGCGCGGTGCTGGTGTCCATCCCGCTGGCGCGCGAGCGTGAGCGCGAGCGCGGCTTCAACCAGGCGGCGCTCGTGGCCGAGCACGTGGCGCGCGGGCTCGGCGCGCCGCTGTCCCCGCGCTGGCTGGCGCGCCCGCGCGCGACGGCGCCCCAGACCGAGCTCGATGCCGCTGCGCGGCGCGCCAACGTGAGGGGCGCGTTCGTCGCCTCCACCGCCGCCGCCGGCGCCGACGTCGTGCTGGTGGACGACGTGCTCACGACGGGCGCGACGGCCGGCGAGTGCGCGCGGGCGCTGCACGCCGTCGGGGCTCGCTCGGTCGGAGTGCTGACAGTTGCTCGTGTGTTGTAAGTGGCCGTATAATTTCGACTGATCCCGGGCACCCGGTAACGTTCTCCCGCACAAGGAGCCCTTTCATGAGTATTCGAGTCGGCGTCAACGGATTCGGCCGCATCGGGCGCGTCTTCTTCCGCACCGCGCTCGAGGCGAACGGCGAGATCGAGGTGGTCGGCGTCAACGACCTCGCCGATGCCAAGACCCTGGCGCACCTCCTGAAGCACGATTCCGTCCACGGCAACCTCAAGGCCGACGTCACCGCCAAGGGCGAGGCCATCTTCGTCAACGGGCGCGAGATCCGGGTGTGCGCGATCAAGGACCCGGCGGCGCTGCCGTGGAAGGAGCTCGGCGTGGACGTGGTCGTGGAGTCCACCGGCATCTTCCGGGACACCGCCACCGCGAGCAAGCACATCGGGGCCGGCGCCAAGAAGGTCATCATCACGGCGCCCGCCAAGGACCCCGACGTCACGGTGGTGCTCGGGGTCAACGAAAAGCAGTACGACCCGGCCAAGCACCGCATCATCAGCAATGCTTCGTGCACGACCAACTGCCTGGCCACCACCGCCAAGGTCCTCGACGACAAGTTCGGCATCAAGCGCGGCTTCATGACGACGGTGCACTCCTACACGAACGACCAGCCGATCCACGACTTCCCGCACAAGGACCTGCGCCGGGCGCGCGCGGGCGCCGTCAGCATGATCCCCACGACCACCGGCGCCGCCACCGCCGTCGGCCTCGTGCTGCCGAAGCTCAAGGGCAAGCTCGACGGCATCGCCATCCGCGTGCCGACCGCGAACGTCTCGGTGGTGGACCTCGTGGCCGAGCTGGACAAGCCGGCCACGCCGCAGACGGTGAACGACGCGTTCCGCGAGGCGGCCGCCGGATCGCTGCGCGGCATTCTCGACGCCACCGACGAGGAGCTGGTCTCCTCGGACTTCAACGGGAACCCGCACTCGTCGATCGTCGACCTGCCGTCCACGGCGTTCGTCGACGGCAACCTGATCAAGGTGCTCGCCTGGTACGACAACGAGTGGGGCTACTCGTCGCGGGTGCGCGACCTCATCAAGTTCATCGGCAAGACGCTCTGACCTTGCCGAAGCTGACGATCGAGCAGGTGCCGCTGGCGGGCAAACGCGTGTTCGTCCGCGCCGACCTCAACGTCCCCCTCGAGGGCGGCGCGGTGGCGGACGACACCCGCCTGCGGGCGGTGCTCCCCACGTTGCGGTTCGCGCTGGACGCGGGCGCGGCCGTGGTGCTCGCCTCCCACCTCGGCCGGCCCAAGGGCGGCCCGGATCCGAGGTACTCGCTGAACCCCGTGGCCGAGCGGCTTGCCCCACTGCTGGCGCGACCGGTGCCGCTCGCGCCCGACTGCGTCGGCGAGGTGACGCGCGCGCACGCCCAGGCCCTGAAGCCCGGTGACCTGCTGCTGCTCGAGAATCTCCGCTTCCATCCCGAGGAGGAGAAGAACGACGACGGCTTCGCGCGGCAGCTCGCCGAGCTGGCCGACTGCTACGTGAACGACGCGTTCGCGGCCGCGCATCGCGCCCACGCGTCGATCGACGCCATCACCCGCCACCTGCAGCCGGCGGCGGCGGGCCTGCTCATGCAGCGGGAGCTCTCGGCGCTCGGCCGGATCCTCGAGTCGCCGGAGCGGCCGCTGGTGGCCGTGCTGGGCGGCGCCAAGGTCTCGGACAAGGTCGCCCTCGTCGAGCACCTGATCGGCAAGGTCGACGCGCTCGTGATCGGCGGCGGCATGGCCTTCACGTTCCTGCGCGCGCTGGGCCACGCGATCGGCCGCTCGCTCGTGGAGCCGGAGCGCATCGAGACCGCGCGCGCCGCCCTGGAGGCCGCGCGCCGGCGCGGCGTGCCGCTCACGCTGCCGGTCGACGCGGTCGTCGCCGACGGGCTCGACAGCGCCTCGGGCCGCGCGGTCGGCATCCGCCAGATCCCCGACACCGAGATGGGCCTCGACATCGGGCCGCGCACCGTCGAGCGGTTCAGCGCGGTGCTCGCGACGGCGAAGACGATCGTCTGGAACGGGCCGATGGGCGTGTTCGAGAAGCCGCCGTTCGCCGCGGGCACGGTGGCCATCGCGCGCGCGGTGGCCACGGCGCCGGCCTTCACGGTCATCGGCGGCGGCGACACGATCGCCGCCGTCAACGCCGCCGGCGTGACGGAGAAGATCGGCTACATCTCGACGGCCGGCGGCGCCTTCCTGGAGTTCCTCGAGGGGCGCACGCTGCCGGGCGTGGCCGCTCTCACGGAGGCCGCCTGATGCGCACGCCGCTCGTGATCGCCAACTGGAAGATGTTCGGCACCCTCGCCGAAGCGCGCCCGCTCGCCACCGGCGTGCGCGACGGGCTCAAGCGCTTCAAGGGCGTCGACGTCGTCCTCTGCCCGCCGTACACCGCGCTGATGGCCGTCGGCGAGATCCTGCAGGGCACGCCCATCGGCCTCGGCGCGCAGAACTGCCACTACGAGGCCTCCGGCGCGCACACGGGCGAGATCGCGCCGCCGATGCTCGTCGAGCTCGGCTGTCGCAGCGTGCTGATCGGCCATTCCGAGCGCCGGCGCGAGATGGGCGAGACCGACGAGCTCGTCAACCGCAAGGTGCACGGGGCGCTGGCGCACGGCCTCACGCCCGTGCTCTGCGTCGGCGAGACGGCGGAGGAGCGGCGGCAGGGCCTGACGTTCACGACGGTGGAGGGCCAGCTGCGGGCCGGCCTGGCCGGACTCGACGCCGCCGCCGTCGGGCGCCTCGTCGTCGCCTACGAGCCGGTGTGGGCGATCGGCACCGGGGTGAACGCGACGCCGCAGCAGGCGGCGGAGGTCCACGGCTACGTGCGCGGTCTCGTCTCCGAGCTGGCGTCCAAGGAGGTCGCGCAGGGCCTGCGTGTGCTCTACGGCGGCAGCGTCAAGGCCGACAGCGCGGACGCCCTCCTCGCCGAGAGCGAGATCGACGGCGCCCTGGTGGGCGGCGCCAGCCTGAACGCGCAGGGGTTCGTCTCGATCGTGAAAAAGGCGGCGCGCGGCGCCGCGACCAGGGGAGAGTAGATGGTCATCGCGCTGACAATCATCCACGTGCTGATGTGCTTCGCCATCATCGCCATCGTGCTGCTGCAGGCCGGCAAGGGCGCCGATATCGGCTCGGCCTTCGGCGGCGCGGGCAGCCAGGCCGTGTTCGGCTCGATGGGCACCCCGACCGTGCTCGGCAAGATCACCGGCGTGATCGCGATCATCTTCACCCTGACCTCGTTCTCGCTGGCGATCCTCGGCGGCGACCGGTCCTCGTCCGTCGTACGCGAAGCGCCGCCCGTGTCGGCCCCGGCCACGCCGCCCGCCCCAGGGTCGCCGTCGGCTCCCGCGCCCACCACGCCACCGGCGTCCAAATAGCCGGAGGTACCCGACGTGCGCTGGCGCATTCCGCGAAGGCCGGTGGCGGCGGTCGCCCTCCTGGCGTTGGCGGCCGCGGGCTGCTCGGGCGACGCCGACAGCGCGGTCGACGGCGCGACGCCGCCGGTGAACGCGACGGCCGCCTACGGCGACACGTTCATCGACTCGCTGCTCGGCAACATCTCGAGCCTCATCCCGACCATCACCGGCGACGGCCCGTCCCACACGGTCGGCGACCAGATCTACTCGGGGCTCGTCACCTTCGACAAGGACCTCAATCCCGTCGGCGAGCTTGCGCAGTCGTGGGAGTTCAGCCGTGACTGCCGCGACCTGACGTTCCGGCTGCGGCCCGGCGTGAAGTGGCACGACGGCCGGCCGTTCACGGCCGACGACGTCGTCTTCACGTGGCAGACCATCGTGGATCCGAAGACGCCGAGCCCGTACAAGTCGGAGTACGCGCTCGTGGAGAGCGTGCGCGCGGAGGGCGCGGACGTCGTGCGCGTCCACTACAGCCAGCCCTTCGCGAAGGCGCTCACGAACTGGGGCACGTGGATGCTTCCCAGGCACCTGCTCGAGACGTACGTGCGCGAGGGCAGGATCCGCGAGGCGCCGCAGAACTGGACGGCGCCCGTCGGCACCGGGCCGTACCGCTTCAAAGAGCTGCGCTCGGGCGAGAAGATCGTGCTCGTCTCGAACCCCGACTACTGGGAGGGGCGGCCGTACATCTCGCGCATCGTCTACCGGATCATCCCGAGCCAGGCCACGACCTTCCTCGAGCTGAAGGCGAAGGGCGTGGACGCCACGGCGCTGACCGCGCTGCAGTACAGCCGCCAGACCGACTACCGCGCGTTCCAGCGCGCCTACACGAAGTTCCGCCACCCCGGCAACGGCTACACCTACCTCGGCTTCAACCTCAAGGACTCGCGCTTCGCCGATCGCCGCGTGCGCCAGGCCTTCGCCTACGCCATCAACAAGCGCGAGGTCATCGAGGGCGTGCGGCTGGGCCTCGCGCGAGAGGCCACCGGCCCCTACAAGCCGGGGACGTGGGTCTACACCGACAAGGTGAAGACGTACCCGTTCGACATGGAGAAAGCGCGGCGATTGCTCGCGGAGGCGGGCTGGAAGGAGCGCAACGCCGACGGCCTGCTCATCAAGGACGGCAAGCCATTCACCTTCGAGCTGCTGACGAACCAGGGCAACGACGAGCGCAAGAAGATCGCCGAGATCGTGCAGGCGCAGCTGCGCGAGCTCGGCGTGGGCGTGGAGATCCGTGTGCTCGAGTGGGCGGCCTTCCTCAAGGAGTACATCAAGAAGCGGAACTTCGAGGCCATCGTCCTCGGTTGGGGCATCGGCATCGATCCGGACCAGTACGTCATCTGGCACTCGTCGCAGACGGGTCCCGACCAGCTCAACCACATTTCCTACGTGAATCCCGAGGTGGACCGGCTGCTGGAGGCGGGCCGCACCACCTGCGCTCGCGAGGACCGCGTGAAGTACTACCACCGGCTCCAGGAGACCCTCGCCGAGGATCTGCCGCTCGTGTTCCTCTACTTCGCGGACGTGCTGCCCGTCGTCTCCTCGCGCGTCTACGGCATCGACGCGGGCCCGAACGGAATCCGCTATCGCTCGAACAGGTGGTTCGTGCCGCAGGCACTGCAGCGGTACACGGCGGGCTGAGCGCTGCTCGGCTACGCGGTCCGCCGACTGCTGTTCGCGATCCCGCTCCTGATCGGCATCACGTTCATCTCCTTCCTCGTCATCCACTTGGCTCCGGGCGAGCCGGGCGAGGTCATCATCGGCGACCCCAACCCGGTGGACTGGGCGTCGGTGGAGCAGCTGCGCAAGATCTATGAGCTCGACAAGCCGCTGCACGAGCAGTACTGGAGCTGGCTCAAGCGCATCGTCTGGCTCGACTTCGGCCGCTCGTTCGCGCCGCACGGCCGGCCGGTCATCCACATGATCCGCGAGCGGCTGCCCATCACGCTGGCGCTCAACGTCGTCGAGATGCTCATCATCGTGGCCATGGCCGTGCCCGTCGGCGTGACCTCGGCCACCCGCCAGTACTCGACCTTCGACAAGGCGACGACCGTGTTCGTGTTCGTCGGGTTCGCCACGCCCGACTTCTGGCTCGCCGTCATGCTGCAGATCCTGTTCGGCGTCCACCTGGGCTGGCTGCCCATCTCGGGACTGCGGCTGCCCGTCTGGGAGTACCTGCCGTTCTGGCAGCAGCAGTGGGACTTCGCCAGCCATCTGCTGCTGCCGATCACGGTGGCGACGTTCGGGGGCCTCGCCGGCTTCTCGCGCTACATGCGCCAGTCCATGCTGGAAGTCATCCGGCAGGACTACGTGCAGTCGGCGCGCGCCAAGGGCCTGCCCGAGTCCGTGGTCATCGGCAAGCACGCGCTGCGCAACGCGATGCTGCCCATCGTCACCGTGCTCGGGCTCTCGGTGCCCGGCCTCATCGGCGGCAGCGTCATCGTGGAGACGATCTTCGCGATCCCCGGCATGGGGCAGCTCATGGTGCAGGCCGTCTACGAGCGCGACTACCCGGTGATCATGGCCAATCTGGTGATCGTCGCGAGCGTGACGCTGGTGGCCAACCTGATCGCGGATCTCTCGTACAGCCTGATCGACCCGCGCATCCGCGTGAGCCGGCGCGGGCGACGGTGAGCGCGTGAAGGCGTTCTGGCGCGCGCTCTCCAAGAACCGGCTGGCCCTCTGCGGCGGCGCCGTCGTCCTCGTGCTCGCCATCATGGCGGCGGCGGCGCCCCTGCTGTCCCCGCACGACCCCCACAAGCCCGACATCAAGCGCATCCTCGACCCGCCGTCGGCGCGCCACTGGCTCGGCACCGATCAGATCGGGCGCGACGTGCTCTCGCGCATGCTCTACGGCGCGCGCGTGTCGCTGGCCGTGGGCTTCGTGTCCGTCGGCATCGCGACGGCCATCGGCATCGCGCTCGGGGCCAGCGCCGGCTACCACGGTGGGACCGTGGACGGGGCGGTGATGCGCCTGGTGGATCTCGTGCTCGTCTTCCCGCGCTTCTTCCTGTTGCTGGCGGTGCTCGCGTTTCTCAAGCCCTCGATCTGGACGATCATGGTCGTCATCGGTCTCACGGGCTGGATGGGCGTGGCGCGCCTCGTGCGCGCGGAATTCCTCGCGCTCAAGGAGCGCGAGTTCGTGATCTGGTCGCAGTCGGTCGGCGCCGGCGCCTTCCGCATCATCTGGCGCCACATCCTGCCCAACGCCATGGCGCCCGTGCTGGTGGCCATGACCCTCGGCATCCCCGCCGCCATCCTAACCGAGTCGGGCCTGTCGTTCCTCGGCCTCGGCGTGCGTCCGCCGTACGCGACGTGGGGCAACATCCTCAACGAGGGCAAGGAAGTCATCGAGCTCGCGTGGTGGCTGTCGGTCTATCCGGGCCTCGCCATCCTCTTCACCGTGCTCTCCTACAACCTGCTCGGCGAGGGCATTCGCGATGCGCTCGATCCGCGGCTGCGTCAGAGCGTGGGACGGTTTGGCGGACGCGGACGTTGATATGGCTTCCGCTGTCAAGAGCGATGACCACGTGACGACCGGACGTGTCGCTGACTGCTGAGTTTACGGTGGTTGCTCGAGCCACCGGAAGAGACGGAGCCTGTAGCTGCGACGGT
>Ga0134074_1000286_pt1 | contig 18665 bp, 20 predicted proteins | sample 15_taG_25_FD_128868 | JGI IMG/M metagenome (GOLD analysis project Ga0134074, IMG submission 128868) | Grasslands soil microbial communities from the Angelo Coastal Reserve, California, USA - 15_D_Rain_40cm_2_09212015 | ecosystem: Environmental > Terrestrial > Soil > Grasslands ... | reverse complement strand
CTTATGTGTTTGCAAGCAGCGGAACGCGTGTTGGCAAGCACCGGACCGTTTGCTAGAATTACCTCGCTGCTCGTGGGCGAGTAGCTCAGCTGGGAGAGCGCCTCGTTCGCAACGAGGAGGCCGAGGGTTCGAATCCCTTCTCGTCCACCAGATTCTAAACAACTTAACCGACTTTTCGGAATTCCAAAATCTTGCCAGACTTGCCATTTGGAACCTCCGCCGCTGCCTCCTGGTGGCCTGGCAGCGTGAACCCCGTTCCTGCTTTTTCTGTCCATCGCAAGCGCCATTCGCGCCGCTTCAGGAGTTTTTTGTACACCTCGGACACGTGTGACTTCGCGTGTCCCGACCAGAAGTGTTGCAGTGCCTTCGGGCACTCCGCCGTCTCGAGCTGCGTGATGCGGAACCGCCGAAAGATGTTAAACCCACGGGAATCGCCTGGCATCTTTCGTGGCGACCTATTAGTCTTCGTTGCCATCCGAACTGAGTGAGCTGGGCCATATCCTTCCAAAGCGAAAAGGACGCCTGCCCCCGTTTTTTCCAAGGGTCTTTTGCTGATTTGCCTTGGTGTGTTCTGTGTCATCCGTTGGGCCATGCACAGCACGGTTGCTGTGATCATCGCCCGTTCCCGCTGCCATTCGAGCGTTGCTTCGTTCGGCGTATCGTTGGGATATGCTGATGGACAGCTGTATTCTCGTTCGGGCTACGTCATTGTCAGGTTGGAGGTACCGTGATTGAGATTCACCCGAAAGAAATTAAAGGGTCTTGGGACCAAGGATATGTGCTCGACGTACACACGATTTCAAGTACCATGATTGGGTACAACGAATTCGGACATCCCGAATTCGACACTGTTCGATCACCCTTGGGTGAACTCGTGTACCGCTTGAAATATAGAGGAGAAAGAGGTGCGATACCTTCCATTGTGGAGGCGATCACCGGATTCATGAAGACTTCCGGTATCAATCCTGATGTGGTCGTTCCGATGCCACCTTCAAAGTTGCAACGTACTTTCCAACCGGTCATTGAGGTTGGCACCGAGTTGGCCAAGGCTCTTGGAATCACCTTTAACGCGACGTCGCTTAAGAAATCAAAGTCCACGCCACAGATGAAGGACGTGGGCGATTTTTCGGCGCGAGTCGCCACTTTGGAAGCTACCTTCTTGAGTGACCGAGATCTCGAAGGCAGATCTGTAATGCTACTGGACGATCTTTTTCAACCTGGCGCAACTATGAACGTCGCAGCTCGGACTTTGAAACGCCAAGGGTTGGTCAAGTCAGTTTGTGCCCTTGCACTCACTCGTACGAGGAACTGAAACATGCATTCCGTCTTTGTGGCCGGTTCACGTGCATTGTCGAAGCTAAATGCACAGGTGAAAGAGCGCCTCGACAACATCCTGAGAAAAGAGTTCACCGTGTTAGTCGGCGACGCAAACGGCGCTGATAAGGCTGTGCAACGCTACCTCGCCGAACGCGAGTACGGACACGTAGTTGTTTATTGCATGGAAGTCTGTCGCAACAATGTGGGCAATTGGCCTATCCGGTCGCATTCCGCCGATCCGGCCGTCAAGCGAGATCGACATTATTACGGAATCAAAGATCGGGCTATGGCGAAAGATGCTAGTTGCGGATTCATGCTCTGGGACGGAATCAGCAAGGGAACTCTCACGAACGTGATAAATCTCCTTGGTTACAACAAAAAAGTATTGCTTTTCAGTGCTCCCAAGAAGCAATTCTTTACCTTGCGTACGGCAGGAGACCTTGACCACACCTTAAGAGCGAGCGGAATTAGGGATGTGGCGGCAGTCTTGGCTTCTCTGGAAAGCAAACATGTGACGACAGAGCATTTACGTTTTACTGGACTCAACCCATAAAGCCGCACGAACTTATAAGGTCCTTAAAGCAGTAGCGGCCACGAACTCCCCTTCTTCGCCGGCACTTTCCCAGGTTTGTCTTACACTATAGAACCAACATCGGAAGATAGGGGCACAGGCAGGGTTGAAAAACGGAACGAGAGGGACATCAGCCGTGCGAAGCACTGTGTCGAACCACTCGTGGTGAGCTTCTCAAACAGCACGGACATGTGCAAACGCGCTAAACGCACCACACTAGATTCCTGGTCTCGATTTGTGCGGCTCTGGATCGTCAAAGAGTGCTTCTCGGAACAACTTGTCTCCGGCGACCACGAATGCATGGGCTCGGGGGAGCCGAAGCGTCAGTGCACAAGCGGGGAGCGCCCGCCTCACCAAGGCCATGAGTGAGGTCGTCGCCCGCTGCTTCGGGCTCTTGTCTAATAACCACCACAGAATAATTGCCAGGTGCACTAGATAGAGGAGTCGACCCAATGCTGCCGCAACCTCTGGCCGAGGCGCGTCTGTCGCGCCGGCCACGGCATCGTGGAAGACCTCGTGAACTCGCTGTCGCGAGAACGCTGTGGTCGACGTAAACAGCCCTTCATTCGCGTCACCGACCAGGACCGAAACCAGCGCGGCGAGGGTGCTCCGATGAGGACTCAGGACCTGCAAACTCGTGGTGAGCGCGAACATGAACCGGTCACGCCACTTGGCGGACTTCATTTCCGCTGCACGAGCGGCGTATTTGGCGGAGAGCTCATCGTATAGCGCAAGGACCACCGCACGCTTGCTCGGAAAATAGCGGTAGAGAAGACCGACGCTGACGCGCGCCCGGTCCGCCACGTCTCGTAGTGTAGTCGCCTGGTAGCCGCGCTCCGCAATCAGTTCGATCGCCGTGTTGTAAAGACTGAGCCTTGCCGCAGCGCCCTGCGCTGTTCGCCCTCGCGGTCGGCCACGCCTACGCCGGTTCGGGGCGGTTCCTCGGCTATCAGGCTCCTTGCTATTTTCAGTGAACATGTTTATTATATTAAAGCATGCCTGACTCAGCTTTGCAAACGTCGATCTCGCCCAGAGGCGAACACTTGGTTCTCTACGACGGGGTGTGCGCGCTGTGCAATCGCCTGAATAACTTCGTGCTGCCGCGCGACAACCGAGGCGTCTTCGATTTCGCATCTCTCCAGAGTGCGATGGGTCGATCTGCTTTGCAAAGGTTCGGGAGAAATCCGGATGATCTGAACACCTTTTATCTCGTGACGAACTACCTGTCATTCGCCAAAACTCCAGCCGACTAGCTTCGCTGCTGTAACATTGTTACGCGATGATTGTGGCGATGGAGGGTAATTTCAGTCCTTCAGTCCAAGTCCCGTCGGATTCGAACCCAATGGAAATGCTGGGTCTCCCTTCCCAAGAAGGTGGAGGTATTGGAGATGAGCTGACGGCTAGTGAAGAAGCTCTACGATTCGGTTGGGCGAGTTGGGCAGTTCACGGCCTTTTCAAAAAGCTAACTGATTGTGGCGACGCGTCTTAGCTTTAGTGATTCCCCGTTCGCAATGAGGAGGCCGGGGGTTCGAATCCCCTCTCGTCCACCATCTTTCAAAAAACGACCTCGACTTCATCGGTAAACACTAGCCGAACTTCTCAGGACTGATCCGTCGCCGCTCACCTGGATTACTTCCGAATCGCGCCGACCATCCGGGAGTTATCGCCTGTTGGCTTCAAATCGAATGCCGGGGGCGAACACTCCCACGGTTCGCGGGTCATGCATCCAAATAAATTGCCCCCTAAATCTCCTTGTGCCCAAGTATCGCAGTTTTGACGACGTGCATCTCGTTTGACAAAGATTGGATATAGGTGGCTATGTCGCGGCCTGATTCTGTACTTCACGCAGCTGACCTAAGGCAAATTGGAAGCCAACAGCGCGAAAAGCTGACCGATTTCGTCGTGAAGCTCCCTGGCGATTCCGGTATGTTCACGACTCCATGGCACGGATTTTCCGACGCAACTAGTATTGTTACCAGTATGAGCCGAAGTTCCCTCGTTCTAGCATCGAGTATGACTCAAGCCGACTCCGCTAGCAGGCAAACCATCTCGCGCTACCGTGTCCTAGAGGAGCTGGGGAGCGGTGGGATGGGTGTTGTCTACAAAGCCCAGGACAATGAGCTCGGCCGATTTGTAGCTTTAAAGTTCCTGCCTGAGAACCCAGCCCCGGACCCGCATACCCTGGAACGTTTTCGCCGCGAAGCACGAGGTGCATCTGCGCTCAATCACCCCAATATCTGCACCATCTACGAAATTGGGACTCACGAAGGCCGCGCGTTCATCGCCATGGAGTACCTGGATGGTGTGACGCTGAAATACCTGATAGCCGCAGGCACCCTAGATACGGAGCGTATAGTGGAGATTGCCATCGAGGTCACCGATGCGCTCGATGCTGCTCACGGCGAAGGCATCATTCATCGTGACATCAAACCCGCCAACATTTTCGTCACGAAGCGAGGGCGCGTCAAGATTCTCGACTTTGGCCTGGCGAAAAGTATTCTTCCGGAGAGCCTCGCAACGCAGATCGCGGCGCAGGCAAAGCTTTCTCTGTCCGATGTCGCCGAAGAAGATCTCACCATCCCGGGGACGGCTCTGGGAACCTTGAACTACATGTCTCCCGAGCAAGTACGGGCCAAGGAGTTAGACAGTCGCACGGATCTGTTCTCTTTCGGTATCGTTCTCTACGAGATGGCGACGGGGAGGGTGCCCTTTCGAGGAGGCAGTTCGGGCCTCATCATGGACGCCATCCTCAATCGCACTCCGGTGGCTCCCATACTAGTCAATCCCGACATTCCCCCTGCGCTCCAAGAGGTGATCCGCAGAGCTTTGGAGAAGGACATCAACCTGCGTTATCAGCACGCAGCAGACATGCGGGTTGAGCTGCAACGGCTAAAGCGAGACATCGATTCGGGCCAGAGGCCTGCGGAAGAAGAAACAGGATCGGTCCTGATACCAACTCCAAGTTATTTATACTCGACCGACAAGCGGAGGGCACGGACTTCCTCTGTGGGAACAGCTGCTCTCCGCCAACGGCGAGTCTCCAAGATCATTGACTCGCTTGCAGTTTTGCCCTTCGAAAATGCTAGTGGCGATCCTGAGCGCGAATACCTCAGTGATGGGATCACGGGGAGCCTCATCAATATCCTGGCGACAGTACCGAAACTGCGCGTAATTGCGCAGAGCACGGCATTTCGTTATAAGGGCCGGGAAATTGACCTTCAAGCTATCGGTCGCGAGCTTAATGTGCGCGCCGTGCTCACGGGAAGAATAGTGCAAGGCGGTGGCTCTTTGCGCATTTGGACCGAACTAGTCGATGTAGCCACTGGTTGTCAACTATGGGGCGCGCAATACAATCGAAAGCCTAGCGACATCTTTGTGGTCCAAGACGAGATTTCCAACGAGATATCGGGAAAATTGCGGTTAAAGTTAAGCCGCGCCGAAAGGAAGCGACTAACAAGACACCACACGCAGAATGCCGAGGCGTACGGGCTTTACCTTATGGGCCGTCATCACTGGAACAGGTGGAGCGAAGAAGGCTTCTACAAGGCGATCGAATACTTTCAGCAGGCAGTCGAGAAAGACCCCAGTTACGCTCTCGCCTACACCGGGTTGGCCGATTCCTACGTGCTCCTGGGATGGAACAGCTATCTGCCGCCAAAGGAAGCGTTCCCTAAAGGCAAAGCTGCGGCGATGACCGCCCTGCAGCTCGACCCGGATCTCGCCGAAGCCCACACGTCTTTGGCGGCCCTGTTGTGGCTTCACGATTGGCAGTGGGAAGAGGCTGAAACAAGATTCAAGCGCAGCCTAGAACTTAGTCCCACATACCCAACTGCCAACCACTGGTACGCCGAATATGTGATGACCATGGGAAGACAGGGAGAGGCTATAGCCACGGTGAAGAACGGCCATGAGCTCGATCCGTTGTCGCTAATTATCAACGTCGCAGTCGGATGGGCCTTCTATTTGGCCCGCCGATACGGCGAAGCCATCGAACAGCTCCGGCGAACTATTGAATTGGACCCAAACTACCCCGTCACGTACTGGATTCTCGGCCTAGTGCTCAGGAAAACGAGTTCCTACGAACTGGCCATCACCGAGGGTGAGAGAGGAGTTAAGCTGTCAGGCGGCAGTCCTCTGATGCGCGCGGCACTAGCGCACACTCTTGGCGCTGCTGGTAGAACAAAGGAAGCATTTCAGATGCTCGATGATCTGACGAAACTAGCAAAGCAAAAGTATGTCGCACCCTACTTCTTCGCCGGGGTACACATCGGCTTGGGAGAAAACGACCGCGCTATGGAATACTTGGAGAAATCCTACGAAGAGCACTCCCACTGGCTTATCTATCTTCAAATAGATCCGAGCATGGACGGCTTGCGGGATAACCCACGCTTCCAAGACCTGTCGCGGCGTGTCAGCCTTCCCGCACTGATGGCCGCGATCCCCACCTGAGGGAAGCCAAGGCGGAGTATGCGAAGCTGCTGTAGCCGCCGGTGGCAGAAAACACTCGTTCCACCTCTGCCGCTGTTCACCAATGATTGGCGCAACGGCGGTTTCATGAGTGCTTGCCGACGATTCTCGGTGGATGACGGGCTACTCTGAAGTTATCTGCCAGGTCTCCCACGACTGCCTCTTTGCCGACTTCATTGACAACGGAGAGCTTTACACCGCCATCTTGAATGTACATCACACTCGTAGCAGGATCACCTTGAGCGTAAATCTTCTGTGATCTTCGATACGGCACAATTTTTCTCGCCACCCCGGCCGAATCGAGAAAAGCTTGGGCATCGAAAGCGTGCTTTCCCTTGAGTTTTGTTTGGGATTTGATCCTGCTTGAATTCGCGATTGCTTGCATAACATCACCGCTTAACTCATGTTTTAGCGAGGTCATGCGAATCGAAGCAAGACTTATAAGCGGTTCGTCGTTGACTGATACGGCACATTTCCGGCCTTACTTCGATCCGAACCTAGTATTGCGCTAGTACTTAGTGTTCCATAACGAACAGAAATAAATCACCTTCAAAGATACTCTTTCTACGAGTCAAGTACGACGATGTGCGGGCAGTGTTTGACCCGGAGAGAAATGGCTCTGAGGCTAAATGAGAGGCGTAGTGACCACAAACATACTGTCCCCCAAAATACTTCTGATTGAAAACGATCCGACCGCCGCCAATGAGATTCGCGCGGCGCTCGCGCTGGCAAGCAGTGGTTTTTTCGAGGTGGAATGGGTTCGCCAACTTTCCGAGGGTCTCGCGCGCTTGACCAAAGGAGGAATTGATGCTGTCTTGCTCGAGTTATCCCTTCGGGACAGTCACGGTATCAAGACGTTCGACAAGCTGTTCAGCGCCGCACCGGAGGTTCCGATTCTGATCCTCGGCGGCAACTATAACGAAGCCCTCGCGAAAGAAGCCGTAGGGCGAGGTGCGCAGGATTATCTCCTGCCGGGTCACCTCAACTATTCGCTGCCGCGCGCACTGCGCAACGCGATCGAACGCAAGGCCGTCGAGGATGCATTGTACGTAGAAAAAGAGCGCGCTGTTGTCACCCTCAACTCGATTGGTGACGCCGTTCTCTGCACCGACATTTCCGGCATTGTCACCTATCTCAATCTCGTTGCGGAGACCATGACCGGATGGACCCGCGAAGAAGCCATTGGCAAACCGCTTGCCGAAGTCTTCCGAATTATTGATGGCCTTACGCGCCAGGCCGCTCGCGACCCCATGGAGATGGCCGTCGAGCAAAATAGGACGGTGGGACTAACGGTGAATTGCGTCCTCATCCGCCGCGACGGATTTGAATCCGCCATTGAAGATTCCGCCGCGCCGATCCACGACCGGGCAGGCCGCGTCACTGGAGCGGTGATTGTTTTCCATGATGTGAGCGCGTCGCGGGCCATGTCGGTCAAAATGACGCACTCTGCGGAGCACGATGTTGTCACGAATCTGCCTAATCGCCTGTTACTCAACGACCGGATCACTCAGTCGATTGCCTTGGCTCGCCGCCAGAACAGACCGATTGCCGTGATCTTTCTGGATTTGGATCGTTTCAAATACATCAACGATTCGCTGGGACATGCCATCGGCGACCAGCTTCTTCAGTCCGTTTCAAAACGACTGCTAGCCAGCGTGCGTAGTTCCGACACGGTCAGCCGGCAGGGCGGAGATGAATTCGTGATCCTACTCTCGGGGATCACCCATCCAGGAGATGCAGCCACGAGCGCCAGAAAAATACTTCTTTCGCTCACCGCACCCCATTCCATCGGGGGACGAGACCTGCATATCGATGGCAGCATTGGTATCAGCGTCTACCCGGAAGACGGACAGGATCCCGAAACGCTAATCAAGAATGCGGACACGGCGATGTACCACGCCAAGGAAAGGGGGCGCAACAATTTCCAGTTCTTCAAGGCGGAAATGAATCTGAAGGTGGTGGAGCGGCAATCTGTTGAAGGCAGCCTGCACCAGGCCCTCGAGCGTGGAGAGTTCCTGTTGCATTATCAGCCGAAGATAAATCTCGACACGGGTGCGATCACAGGAGTCGAGGCGTTGATACGCTGGCAACAGCCTGATCGCGGACTCCTTTCTCCCTCCCAGTTCGTGCCCATCGCCGAAGATTGTGGCCTGATTGTTCAGATCGGCCGCTGGGTGCTGCGCGAAGCATGCAGGCAAGCCTGCGCCTGGCAGAACGCGGGACTGCCGCCATTGCCTATTGCCGTCAACGTTTCCGCCGTGGAGTTCCGCGATAAGGGTTTTGTCTACGGTGTCCAGGCGATACTCCGGGAAACTGGCTTGGAAGCGCGATATCTCGAACTCGAGCTCACCGAAAGCGTCCTTATGGAGGATGCCGAAGCCACGGTCTCCGTACTTCAAGAGCTCAAGATGATGGGGGTACACCTTGCGGTGGATGACTTCGGCACCGGCTATTCCAGCCTCAGCTATCTTCGACAGTTTCCCATTGATGTCTTGAAAATCGACCAGTCCTTTGTCCACCAGATCACTGCCGATCCCGATGACTCCTCCATCGTGAGCGCCATAATTCACATGGGAAAGAGCCTCAAGTACCTCGTGATTGCCGAGGGCATCGAAACGCGAGAACAGAGGACCTACCTTCAAACCCAGCTCTGTGCGGAAGGACAAGGCTACCTTTTCAGCCGGCCCCTGGCAGCCGCACAATTTGCGCATTTACTTCAGATGGGCATAAGAGAAACCGTCGTCCACTAAGGGGTCAGAACCTCGTTGCACCCCTGGCGCGGAGCCTGCAGAATAGTATTGAGCCTGCCTTCAGACTTGGCGCTGTGCCTCGCCAAAAGGTCGTACACCTGCGAAATCAATGACTTGGAGTACAGCTTGATTCGGTCTTTTCCGCTAAAATTCTTGCCATGATCGTGTCGCTCCGGCATTTCCTCGGCTGGTTGGTCAGTTGGCTCAGTTGCCGGGCGGACCTCGTCCTCGAAAACATGGCTCTCCGTCGGCAATTGCTGGCACTGCACGCGCAACGACCTCGACGTCGATGGACTGCCCTACACAAACTGTTCTGGGTTGCGTTGAGAATGTGCTGGGTCCGCGTGGAGACAGCCTCTCGTCTTGGTCACTCCTAGAACCGTCGTGAACTGGCACCGAGCGGGATTTCGTTTGTATTGGACGTGGGCCACCAGAATCCGCCAGGTAGGAGGACGGAAGCGTGTCAGCAAAGAGGTTCGCGCCTTGATCTTCCGTATGGTGGCTGAGAATCCAACTTGGGGAGCGCCGCGCATTCATGGCGAGCTGCTCAAGCTGGGTTTCGATTTCTCGGAAAGGAGTGTCTCGCGATGGATCTGCCGAGCCCCGAGAAATCCGGACCCAATGAAGCGATGGCTGACGTTCCTCAGCAACCATCGCGAGGCTATTGCTGCGATGGACTTTTTCACCGTCCCAACGCTCACTTTTAGTGTTCTGTACTGCTTTTTCGTCATCGGCCACGACCGGCGTAAGATCCTGCACTTCAATGTGACGCGAAATCCCGATGCTCTTTGGATTGTGCAGCAACTGCGAGAAGCATGGGCCTACAAACAGCCACACAGATTCTTGCTATTCGATCGAGACGCAAAGTTTGGCGCCGATGTCGTTTCGGCTGTGCGGGACATGGGGAGCGAGCCAATTCGCACGGCCTTTCGCAGTCCGTGGCAGAACGGTGTCGCTGAGCGCTGGGTGGGAAGTTCCCGACGCGACTTGCTGGACCACGTGATTATCCTGAATGAGCGGCATCTCAAACGGCTGATGTCTGCGTACCTGCACTACTATCACCAGGACCGGACGCATCTTGGGCTCTCGAAGGACACGCCAGCAGGTCGGCCTACAGAAATCCGCGGTGCGCGTGGAGGCCAGATTCAATCCCTGTCGCGACTCGGCGGGCTGCACCATCGTTATGCAGTCGCAGCGTAGACTCCAGAGCTATTTTCTGATGACCAAGCGCCTCTCCTTGTAACCCGACCAAGGCACAGTTCACTTTTTCTGCGAGCATCTTTCGCCGGTCGACGAATCAGCCTGCAGTCCCAAACCGAAGAGCTTGCGCTAAGCAGAAAAAAATCTTTTTCATGTCGGGCACAACGAATTGGCGAACTACAGGCGACTGATTTTCCTGAGTTTCATTTCCTGCGGTACTTTGTTTCACGTCGTCGGTGTGCGTGGGTGAAGCTGCTTGTGCCAACGCTCCGGGAATAAGCAATGCGGCGAAGATCGGGAAGAAGAGAAGAGTCAAGCAAACACTTTGGCTGTAATTCCGGCGTGACATTCACACAATTGTAATACGAGGATACGGCGGCTGGGACGGGACGGTCGCAGTCTGACGTGATCGCACAAACAGTCGCTGATACGGAGTACAACGAACAGGTGTCATCGAACCGGCTTAGTGCCCCCTTAGTGCCCTTCAGAAATTCCGTAACGCATTGAAAAGAAAGCAAAAGCTGCGAGAGGCAATGCGGATCGAAACTACTGCTGTATTGGAAACAAAGGAGTTTTGCGGTGCAGCCTGGCCTTCTAAGGTATTGAAAGGAAAGGACCGGAATTCTTAGTGCCCCCTTATTGCCCCTAAGAAATCTGCAGTGAGGCGGCACAAACCTTATTTTTCGAAAAATGTTTACTTCAACATTTCGGTCGAGATTTTGCCCCACTGCGCGTGATCGGGACGGCTCAATTCAGAAGCCTAGACGAACAAAAATCGGTGATAGCTTTCACGTAGCCACCAGGAAGTCGGACAGACCAGTCAATAATAAGCGCATTTACCAGGACTTTTGCGGCGTCCCATTCTATTGGCCTTTTGTGCTAGCCGTTGGGATGGTGCGTGATAAACCTTTGCAGTCTGCGGGTCATAGTATCTGGCGCGGTAGTACGGGAAACGGTTTGCCACACTGTCCTTCTGAGAGGGCACGGGCATCATGTAGATGGGGCAAGATAACTATCGTTTGACCTGCCCCGCTTTTTGAGACAGCCGCAAACTTGAATCCGAGAAGGTCATAAGTTAACCCGCAGCCTGGACTCGGTCGCGCGTCTTGCCGACATAGTCGAGGAATAGGGACAATACTTGATGCAAGCCGTCGGCTCCGCCGCTGAGGAGCGCGCCAGTCAGTAACACATCCAAAGCAGCGAAGCCGACCTGCTGGAGGTGAGGCAGTTTCCCGAACGCGTTGGGCTCGACCAATGGGGCGAGGGTGCGAATGCCGAACGAGGCCACTATTATCCCGAGCACAAAGGAAACCTTGAAGGCGAGATTTTGCGTTTTACATTTGAAATCGGTCAAATCTAGTTTCGATTTTTGAAGATTATCTTGAGCGGTCGGGTTGCCCGATTTCGCAAGTTGATCGTGATGCTGCAATTCGGCCGTCATGCGTTCCGCTTCTGGACCGCGCCAAGGTGTGAGAATGACTTCCAAGGCGCGCTCGATGATTAGTGCGACGAGAATGAGCTGGGTGAAGAGGCGGACGACATCTTCCTGTTTGAATTCCCAGAATTGAACGTTCTGTGGCTTTAACCAATAAGCGACCGGAAAAATCATGATGATGACTAAAATTACAGTCCACCTGAGGCTGGCAGTGCCCATTTCTCTCTTCCTTTGTTTCGGAACCGAAATACGGAAATGTCCGCAGCTCTATCTTTCAGAATCTGTCTGTCCGTAGACGATGAGTTGGATTGGGTTTTGAACGGCTACTTCCTTCCCATGGCTATCCTTCGCGGCCTGATAGAGCGCAACTGGGTCGAGGCTAAAGAGAACCAGGGCCTCAAGAGTGTTCTTCTTAGCCTTACCCTGCTTAAGCTTGCCGACGGTCTTACCGAACTCGCTGCCGGCGATAGTCACAAGGCTGACCCGAGCGCCGTCCTTGCGACCGAAGACAACTTGGCCATCCATGCGAAAGCCCCCGTCCATTTGCTTAATCGACGAAGTGTCAAAGGACAAGTCGACGACGGCAAAGTTGCCGATGTTCCCGGCGTCGAATGCAATCTCAACATCTCCGTCTTTTTCCATAACGCTCACGTCGATATCAGTGAGGGTGGAACGAATGGTTTTTTCGCTTATTCCTTCCAGTCCTTGAGGCGCGTAGATAAAGTCCGAGAACTCGTAAACATGCGAACCATGCTGCAGGCGAGTCAGGGGATGAAGCTCAAGTGCGTGGTTCGGGTTAGAATCGCCACCGCCGACCAGATGCTCCGGCCAAATGCGGGGAACGCCCTCCACCCTGATTTTTGCACCCTTTAAATCGTCGCCGAAGGATTCCCAGTCTTTCTTGCTCGGCGTACTCTTCCCGGGAAGTGGTTCGAGACAGAGGTTCATCGGTTCGAGCACCCAACCTGGAGGATCCCCTTTGTAACCGGGCATTTTAGCCCCCAAATGCATTTCGCAGTCGCTGGCGGCGGTGTGTACCTTGGAGTGGCCTAGAATTTCGACGTTGAGAGAGGTCGTAACGGTCTCGGACCACGCTTTCAGCCGATCCAATGGGACCGAGAAGTTGCGTTCGGCGGCGACAATTTCTATGGCTGCAAAGGTTAGAGCAACAAGAAGAGCGATGAACGCTGGTCGTATGACTTTGTTCTTGAATTTTTCAATGCAGTTGTTCATGAAAGAGCGCTCCTTCGTGGAAGGATGCGGAAATTCCAGAGTTATATATATTTTACTGAATATTGTCAATTGCTTTATATAACTGCGGGAATCGTTCTTATTCTTACGGAGGCACGCTACAAGAAGAAGGAAATCTACTGGTGTCGCGAGAGGGGGCACGCGGGTCTTCTTGCTAACAGCGTTGTAAAAGAATCGGAATGGAATGTCAATATGATTAATATATATTTGTGAGAATTCTATTGATAATCTATTTGTTGACGCGTCTAGCGGTGAGTATGTATAAAGAGATTGCTTGAAGGGGCGTTGCTTCACCTTCCTTGCTGGCCCTGAAAGGGGCGCTGGGATGGATGACCCCACTGTGATGGGACGCCCTTCTTTTTTGGAGTCTGCATGGTTTGAGGAAGGATAGCGTTTTCTGGCAGGTCTGGTTCGAGCTGTTCACTTTCCTACCTGTGACGTCAAATGAATCACGTATTACGCGTTCCGCCATCCCGATACCCAGCGAGCGGCTGCTCTTTGGTCAAAAAATCACAATTGTCTGCCTTTGAATAATAAGGTTTACCTTTTCATACCAGATCAGAAAGGCACATTTTCGCTTGGAACGGGCATCCTGTAGCATTAGTTAGGACTCTTTCGTCGATGAAGGACCCTTTGAAAGAAAAAGTTCGCCCACGACGGAGACCTTCCTCCAGCGGAAGACTTGGAAAAAGCACTGACCGCAACCCACCTGCGCACGAGGCGCAGGAGCGTAAGCTTTCACAGCGCATGCCGCGGGGATGGCAGGCTGGCTTTCGGAAAGCCTTCGATCAGGCCGCGATCGGAATGGCACTCGTTGGCCTCGATGGTCGCTGGCTTCGCGTCAATCCTGCGCTATGCAAAATCGTAGGCTATTCCGAGCAGGAACTGCTTGTTACCGACTTCCAGACGATCACGCATCCGGAGGATCTGGATGGCGATCTCAACTATGTGCAGCAAATGTTGAACCAAAAGATTCGCTCGTACCAAATGGAGAAGCGATATTTGCATAAGGCCGGGCAAGTCGTCTGGGTCTTATTGAGTGTGTCGCTAGTCTGCGGCAGTGACAACAAGGGTCTCTTCTTCTTCTCGCAAATTCAGCACATTACCGAGGGCAAGCGCGCCGAGGAGGCGTTGCGTGAAAGTGAGAAACGGGTCCGCGCGATTCTAGATAACAGCCCGAACCTGATTTTTCTAAAGGATGTGGAGGGTCGCTACCTGGTCGTAAACCGGGAATTCGAAAGAGCTCTCAGCGTCAGCCAGGAACAAATCGAAGGTCGGAGGGACGATGAAGTATTTCCGCCGATGCAGGCGGCTGCATTTCGAGCCAACGACCTTCAGGTGATTAATGGCGGCGTCAAAATGGAATTCGAGGAAATCGCGCTCCAGGAGGATGGTCCGCACACAAGCATTGTTCAAAAGTTTCCACTGTTTGACGCCGGGGCAAAAATATACGCGATCGGAGGCATCGTCACGGACATCACCGGGCGCAAACGCGTCGAAGAGGCGTTGCGTAGATCCGAAGCACGTTATCGCGAGCTGCTTGAAAATACCCCCTATGGTGTCTACCACGCGACATGGGACGGCAGATTCATCGACGTCAACCCGGCGCTCGTGAGCATGCTGGGTTATCCTTCGAAGGAAGAACTCATGGCGGTGAACTTGGCTACTGGCGTCTATCACAGTCCAGACGATCGGACGCAGTTGATCGAGCTTAGCCGCGAGACAGGACGGATAAGGGGAGCTGAGATCGAGTGGAAGCGGAAGGATGGCAAACCGATAGCCGTCCGCATTAATGGACGATTTCTGTACGATGAATCCGGCGACTTGGTTGGGACCGAGGGGATTATCGAAAACCTGACCGAATGGCGAGAATTAGAGAAGCAGTTCCGACAAGCGCAGAAGATGGAAGCTGTGGGCCGTCTCGCGGGTGGGATCGCACACGACTTCAACAATCTTCTCACGGTCATCAAGGGTAATGGCGATATCCTTCTAGGTCTTGTCGAACAGGGAGGACTCCAGAGACGAAGCGTCGAACAGCTGCGCAAAGCCGCGGACCGAGCTGCTTCATTGACGCGCCAGCTTTTGGCTTTCAGCCGGATGCAAGTGCTGCAACCCAAAGTGCTCGATCTGAATGCTGTAATAGAAGACCTTGGCAAGATGTTGCCCCGGCTGATCAGTGAAGACATCGAATTGGTCTTTGCCCCGGGTAAGGCGCTAGGGTTGGTGAAGGCCGACCCTGGTCAGATCGAGCAGGTCATCCTGAACTTGGCGGTCAATGCTCGAGACGCGATGCCGAACGGCGGAAAACTCGTCATCGAAACCAGGAATTTCACCATGGGTGACGAATATTCCCGCCGACACCCGCCAGCGTCGCCCGGGGAATACGTCATGCTTGCCGTGAATGATACAGGCCACGGGATGGACCTTGAGACCCAGAGTCACATCTTTGAGCCCTTCTTCACAACCAAGGAACAAGGAAAAGGGACGGGCCTCGGGCTAGCGACTGTCTATGGAATCGTAAAGCAAAGCGGCGGGTTCATTTGGGTATACAGCGAACCCGGACTTGGCACGGCGTTTAAAATCTACTTACCGCGCGTGGACAAACCTGTCGAGTTAGCTGAGCCGACGAAGAATACGGACGGAGCCGTTCATGGAACAGAAACGATCTTGCTTGCGGAAGATGAGGACGATCTTCGAGAACTTGTGGGGGAGTTTCTTCGCAAGAACGGCTACACCGTGCTGGAGACCAGGAATGGCATCGAAGCTTTGCACGTTGCCGAACATCACGACGGGCCAATTCACTTGTTAATGACGGATGTGGTGATGCCGAAAATGGGAGGGTGGAAGTTGGCTGAACGATTGATTACCGTGCGCCCGGCACTAAAAGTAGTGTATTTGTCGGGCTATTCGGAATATTCGGCTGCCCCCGACGATAGCAGCAAATGGCGCGCATCTTTCGTTCAGAAGCCCTTCGCGATGGACGCGTTGGCGCGAAAGATACGTGAAGTCCTGTCACCGGATTGGCGTTGACGGCCGTGCCAAACCGGATCTGAAGGTTGCAAAAGTGGCTTCTTGACTGATTTTTTCGCACAGTCTCGATGAGCCCGCAAGGAGTATAGACGCTGGCACTCTTGAATAGCATGTCCTAGTATGAAGTCTTCCGGCTTATGGAACTGCAGACAAAAGTGTACTGCGTTTTTAGCAATCCTAACCAACACCCGACTCAAAGCGTCGGTCGCAATTGTTCCTTTCCCAAACCACTGACTAACGATTCCGTCGATCTTCTCCTTATCGTTTCGATATAGTTCCGCCAGGGCCACTTCGTCGAGATGATTTGAGGCGAGTCTAGCAAGGGCTCTTTCTGTTTTCATGGCACATCCCGATTTCTGAGAGGGCGGCGAGGGTCGGGTATTTCGCCGAGTCGGGTAGTTCGCTGAATGGAGAAGACAGCAACCTTATTTCAAAGCTTGACTATGGCAATCGAGTAAACTACCTAACGAACGAAAATAGAAGACTTTACGTGTCCGCTTGCGCTGAGGTTATCCCGCTGCAACTAATCGAGGCCTTTTTAGTATATCTTACGACACAACTAGGTATCCACCTTATAGTTATCGACCTGATCTAAAGCCATACTCGCCACTCCAAACCCCGTGGGGAGGCGAAATGAGACCCTTTCGCAATGCAAAGCGACGGAAGGAACTCTCTGGCAGCTGTCAAGACTTTGCGGGATTTCAGTGTATCCAGGTTACTGGGCCGTACCGGAGGCCAAACGGACTGCTGGTCTCCAGTGTCGGCAACAGGTGCACCCTCATTTGGTTACATCAGTTGTGAAGGCCGGGTGCGGTATGAGGTGCAGATAAATCGTCTGTGCTTGGCACTTTTTAGCCGAGGTGAGTTACTGGAACGACGCCGGGGGCATTCACATCCTCGGCGGTGACCTAGAAACGATGGGAAACCAAGCGAACCTCTCTCGCGCGGCGTTGCCCTGCCAAGCTGACGTTGGCGGGCTTATCGGTCAGTCCGCTCCGATGCACCTTCTCAACGATCTGATCGGAAGGGTCAGCCGGAGCACTTCCCCGGTTCTGCTCATTGGAGATACCGGAACAGGAAAAGAACTGGTGGCACGAGCCATACACTTCGGGGGATTGCGATGTGAGAAGGCGCTTGTAACTGTTGATTGTTCAGCATTGACTCCAACTTTGGTGGAGTCCGAGCTGTTCGGACATGTCAAGGGTGCCTTCACAGGTGCAGACTGCTCGAGGCAGGGTCTGCTTCAGACCGCTCATGAAGGAACGATCTTTCTCGATGAGATCGGCGAGCTCCCCACGTTCTTGCAGGCCAAATTCTTACGAGCTCTGCAAGAAAAAGAAATAAGGCCTGTCGGCTCCACGGAACGAATTCAGATTGACGTGCGGGTTATCGCCGCAACGAATCGAGACCTCGAGGCGGGAGTCCGGGGGGGACGTTTCGCCAGGATCTCTATTTCCGATTGAACGTTGTGCAAATCAGGCTGCCGCCGCTATGCGAACGCAAGGTCGATATCCCCCTACTGGTCTCCCATTTCCTTGAAAAATTGTCCGACCCGCTGCAGTCTGTCCGCACGATCTCAGATGGCGCGCTGCGAAGATTGATGGCCTACGATTGGCCTGGCAATGTCCGCGAATTGGAAAACGCTATCGAATGTGCTTTGGTCTTAAGCTCTGGCAGTGTGCTCACGGCAGATGACTTGGCTTCGGTTCCTTACGGTACATCGGCCCGGAATGCTCCTGATAGGAACGAGCTCGTCCCTCTGGAGGAACTCGAGCGACGCGCCATCGCAAATACTCTGCTGGAAACCGGAGGAAATAAACTCAGCGCCGCACGCCTGTTAGGCATCGGCAAAACCACGTTTTACCGCAAGCTCAGAAGGTATACCCAGCTCCCAGCCGACAGATTGAGAGCCGAGAGGGGCCCTAATGGTAAGCAAACGTAGCAGATGCAGCCCAGCCGAGGCTTTCGTTGACAAGGCAGAACTCGGAAAACTCTTGCTAGAGTCCACGGGAGAGGCGATCTGTGCGTCAGACATGTTGGGTAACTACACGTTCTGCAATTCTGCGCCCCTGCGATTGCTACGGTACAAGGACCCAGTCGATCTCATCGGTAAGAGTATGCACGACACAATGCATCATACTCGCCCGAATGGAACACCTTACCCAGGTTGGATTACTTCCGGGTGGCGCTTACCGGACATCTGGACTCTACGCGATTGAGTTTGAGCGTGGCTTAGTGCCCCCTTAGTGCCCTTCAGGAATTTCGTAACGCACTGAAAGCAAAGAGAAAGCTTCCACAGGCAATGCGGATCGAACCCGCGACCATCGCCCTACCAGTCCAGTGCTTGTGCGATTCCACCAGCCGAAAGCTCGTTCACGGATCAGTCCAAACAGACAAAGACTTCCAAAAGGTTCGGCAACCCACAACGGGAGAGAAGAGGCGGTTGGGCGAGTTGGGCAGTTCACGGCCCTTTCAAAAAGCTAACTGATTGTAGCGACGCGTCTTAGCTTTAGTGATTCCTCGTTCGCAATGAGGAGGCCGGGGGTTCGAATCCCCTCTCGTCCACCATCTTTCAAAAACGACCTCGAGCGTGCCAAACAGTTCCTACCGCGGCACGCTCGGACTAAGTTCACTACCCGGATAG
>Ga0134074_1000275_pt1 | contig 19007 bp, 16 predicted proteins | sample 15_taG_25_FD_128868 | JGI IMG/M metagenome (GOLD analysis project Ga0134074, IMG submission 128868) | Grasslands soil microbial communities from the Angelo Coastal Reserve, California, USA - 15_D_Rain_40cm_2_09212015 | ecosystem: Environmental > Terrestrial > Soil > Grasslands ... | reverse complement strand
TCGGCGATGGCGGTGGCGACGAGCACGTTCGCGTCGCCCCCTGCCTCCGCCCAAGCGTGCCGGTGCTCCGGCACCGGGAGATACATCTCCAGCGGAATCGCGCGGTCCGCCTGCCGGGCCAGGGCGTCCGACGTGATGCCGGCTGCACCGGCAAGCGCGGCGAGCGCGTTACCGTTGTCCGCTCGGAGGAAGCGCTGGAACTGGAGCTTGTGCTCGCGGAACGGCGATGCGTCGAGCTGGGCCTTCACGCGCGAGCGGAACTCGGGGGCCCCGAGCGCGAGGGCCAGGGCCCGGGCGAGCGCCTCCGGTGGCGCGATCGTGGCGCGGGCCGGGGTGGTGGCGCGAGCGGCGGGTCCGCCGCCCGGCGCGGTGGTGGGCGGTCGGTCGGAGCAGGCGAGCGCGCCCGCCAATGCGGCGACGAGCGCGCAACGGGATGTATGGTGCGACATGGCGACTCCTTGTCGAGGTTTGTGACGGCGCGCTCAACATGAGGAGTCACCTCTCGACAAGCGGCGTCCGAATCGCGCGAGCAACAGCCGAAACGCGCGTCACGCCTCCCCGCCCCGACCTCCGGGGTGTAGTTTCCCGGTCCCAATGCTCGCCCTCCTGCTCGTTCTGGCCGCCCGCGACACCGCGGGTTACTGGCAGCAGCAGGTCGCCTATCGCATCACCGCCTCCCTCGACGAGCCGTCAGGGGTGTTGAGCGGGCGCGAGCGCATCAGCTACGTCAACCGCTCGCCCGTGACGCTGCACGACTTCTACGTGCACCAGTACCTGAACGCCTTCCGCCCCGGTTCCCGCTGGGCAGCGGCCGACTCGGCCGAGCGGCGCGAGCGGTTCCAGCACCTGAAGGACCCCGACTACGCCTTCGAGCGCATCACCACCGCCATCCTGATGGGTGAGGCGCTGCCGCCCGATTACCCTTACGCCCCCGACTCGACCGTCGCCCACTGGACGCTGCCGCGGCCGCTCGCCCCGGGCGACTCGCTGACGGTCGAGATCGCGTGGCAGGCCCGGCCCTCCACCCTGCCGCGGCGCCAGGGGCGCCGGGGCCGGCGCTTCGACTTCGCGCAGTGGTATCCCAAAGTGGTCGTCTACGACCGCTACGGCTGGGAGGCGCATCCCCTCTACCCGGCGGGCGAGTTCTACGGCGAGTTCGCGAGCTACGACGTGATGCTCGATCTCCCCGACGACCAGGTGATCGGCGCTACGGGCGTGCCCGTCGAGGGGAATCCGGGGTGGGAGCACGCCAAGGCCGACGCGCAGCTCAGGATCGACTACCAGCGCGATTGGTACCGCTCCCCGGTCCCCGCTCCCCGGTGCGCGGACCTCAAGGTGGGCTCGGGGCGAAAATGCGTGCGATTCCGAGCTGAACAGGTGCACCATTTCGCCTTCTCGCTCAACCCGCGCTACATGTACGAAGAGGGTCGCTACGGCGGCGCGGTGGTGCGCGTGCTGTACCTGCCGGAAGATCGGGCGACGTGGGGCAACGGCACGGCGGTCGGGCGCACCGTGACGGCGCTCGCCTGGCTCGACTCATTGTTCGGGACATATCAATGGCCACAGCTCACCAACGTGCACCGCATCGAGGGCGGCGGCACCGAGTTCCCGATGATGATCATGGACGGCAGCGCGTCGCTCGGCCTGATCGTGCACGAGACCGGACACCAGTACCTGATGGGACAGCTCGCCAACAACGAATGGCGCGAGGGGTGGCTCGACGAGGGATTCTCGGACTTCCAGGAAGGCTGGTTCTTCGAGACCCACACGGGCCAGTGGCAGTACCCGGGCCTCGAGGCGGAGATGCTGTTCCTCGACCTCGACCGCTGGAGCGAGCCCGTCTCGATGGTGAGCGAGCGCTACCGCGACTTCCTCATCTACAACGAGATGGTCTACTCCAAGGCGCAGCTGTTCTACGAGCAGCTGCGCTACGTGGTGGGGGACGACGCGATGCGCCGCATCCTGCGCGCCTACTTCGCGCGCTGGAAGCTGAAGCACGTAAGCGAGGACGCCTTCCGGGAGGTGGCGGAGCAAGTGTCCGGGCAGGACCTGAAGTGGCTGTTCGGCCAGTGGCTCCACGGAACGCCCCTGATCGACTACAAACTCAAGCGCGTCGAGCGGCGCCGGCTCCCGGACGGCCGCTGGCGCACGGCCGTCACGATCGGGCGGCGAGGCGACGGCTGGATGCCGGTGGAGATCGGCGACCGCGACACGCTGTACGCGCGTGCTACGGGCCAGCCCGCGGAAGAGCGGGTGGAATTCACGACCGTACGGAAGCCGGGCCGTCTCATGCTCGACCCGCGCCTGCGGACGCACGACTACGATATGCTGAACAACCGGGAGCCGCGGTTCGGCACGGGGCGTCGGGCGGTGGAGCATCGCCTCGACGACCCGACCCGGGAGACCGCCCGGCGCGACCGGCTGGTGAGCGCCTGGATGCCGGTGGCGTGGTGGAACGATTTCGGCGGCGTCACGCTGGGCGTGCGCCAGCGCTCGAACTATCTCGGCCGCTACGACCGCGGCCTCGTGTTCGGTTCGGTGGGGACGCGCGCCGGTGCCACCGAGCGGATCGGCTTCTCCGGCCGCTGGAGCAACCCGATCGGTCACCTGACACCGCGCACCGAGACGAGCCTCGCCGCCTGGGCGGTGGAAGGCCGTGCAGGGGTCGCCCTCTCCGTGGACCGTTCGCTGCGGCGGCATCTTGGCTTCGGCGCCGACCCCCACGTCGGGTTCGACGTGCTGTGGATGGCGACCACGGACTTGGGCTACCTCGATCGCCGGCTGTGGGACGACGCGGGCACGGTCGAGGCGGGCCCTTGGGTCGCGACCACGGTCGAGCGGGGGCAGGCCGTGCTCCGGGCCCGGCTCGGCGTTCGGGGAGGGGTGGTGTACTGGAACCCCGGCCCCGGCGTCGTCGCGGCCAATCGCTACGATGTGGACGCGTTCGAGCGGTTCACGGGGGAAGCGAGCGTGCGAGCGCCCTTCTGGCTCGGGACGACGCTCGGCCTGCGCTTGTTTGGCGGGGCCTATGCCGGCGCGTCCGATCCCGTGCGCCAGCGCCGCATCCCCGTGGCGGGCGCGGATCCCTACGCGACCTTCACCGACCCCTTCCTCCGGAGCCGTGGCGCCCTGTTGGTGCGTCCCGATTTCCACTACCACGCCCCCGGCAACGCCGGCCTGCGCGGCTTCCGGAGCGACCTGGGCGGGCGTTGGGCCCTGGCCGCGAACGTGGAGGTCACGCGCTCCGTGTGGCGGCACGACGGCGCTATCTTGCGGGCGGTGGCGCTCGAGGGCTTCGTGGATGGTGGGCTCGTGGACACCCTGGCCGTGCCGTCGTCGCCGCCGGGCCGATGGTACACCGCGCTGTACGACGGTGGGCTCGGCCTCGTGACGAGCCACCGCATCCGGGACCTGGACTGGACCATGCGTTTCGAGGTGCCCCTGATCGTGAGCCGCTGGGATTACGCCGCCGACCCCCGCCCCGGCGAGGGGCGCCTCGCGTTCCGGTGGCAGGTGAGCCTCGCCCCGAGCTTCTGATGGATACGCCCCCCTCTCCCTCCCAGGCGAGCAATCGGCGCGGGTTCTTCCGCGAGACGTTCGGTCGGCTGCTGCGCGAGGTCACGGCGCGCGCCGAGCAGCGGGTGGCGCCGCGCCGCTACTTCCGGCCGCCGGGCGCGGCGGACGAGCTGGCGTTTCTCGCGTCCTGCACCCGCTGCGGTGACTGCATTCCGGTGTGTCCCGTGCAGGCGATCATCAAGGCGCCGCCGGCCGCGGGGCTCGCCGCGGGCACGCCGATGATCGATCCCGGCATCCAGGCCTGCGTCGTGTGCGAGGACATGCCGTGCGCGCGGGCCTGCGCCACGGGCGCGCTGGTGGTGCCGCCCGACGGCTGGGCCCGGGTCCACATGGGCACCCTGGAGCTCGATCCCGAGCGCTGCATCACGTTCCAGGGGGTCTCCTGCGGCGTGTGCGCGCGTGCCTGCCCGGTGGGTGAGCGCGCGCTCGCGCTGGACGCCGCGGGCCATCCGGTGATCCGCCCCGAGGGGTGCGTGGGGTGCGGGGTGTGCGTGACCGCGTGCGTCACCAGCCCTTCGTCGCTCACGTTGAGGCTGATTTCATGAGAACGCGGAACGCGGAAGTGGGAACGCGGAACAGCAATGCGAGGTCGCTCGCCACAGCTCCCACCCTGCTGTTCCGCGTTCCGCGTTTCGCGTTTCGCGTTTCTCGTCTCCCATGACCGACCTCCCCTACCGCGTCGAAAAGCCCTGGGGCCACGAGCTGATTTGGGCCCGCACGGACCGCTACGTCGGGAAGATCCTTCACATCGAGCCCGGCCACGTGCTCTCGCTCCAGTACCACAACAAGAAGGACGAGTCCATCTACGTGCTCACGGGCGAGATCGTGCTCCGCATCCAGCAGGGAGACACTCTGATCGAGCGGCGCATGACGCAGGGCGCGGCGTTCCACATCCAGCCGAAGCTGATCCACCAGTTCCAGGCCGTGGTCTCGAGCGATCTACTCGAGGCCTCGACCCCGGAAATCGACGACGTCGTGCGCCTCAAGGATCGTTACGGGAGGGTCTAGGTGAAGGTGATCGTCCCCCTGGCGGGGAAGGGGACCCGACTGCTGCCGCTCACCAACCGGGTGCCCAAGCCCCTGGTGCGGGTGGCGGGGCGGCCGGTGATGGACTACGTGATGGATGCCGTGCGCGGACTCGACGTCGAAGAGCTGATCGTCATCACGGGACACCTGAAAGAGGTCGTCCAGCGGTACATCGTCGAGCACTACCCCGTCAAGGCGAGATTCGTCGAGCAGAAGACATTGGACGGGACGGCGGGAGCGATCAACCTGGCGCGACCGTACGTCGATCAGCCGGTGCTGATCATCTTCGTCGACACGCTGTTCGAGGCGGATCTGAGCATCGTGCGGACCGCCGACGCGGACGGGATCATCTGGGTGAAGGAAGTCGAGGACTACCAGCGGTTCGGGGTGATCGTCACGGACCCGCGCGGGTACATGCGGCGCATCGTTGAGAAGCCGAGCACGCCCGTCTCGCGGCTCGCGAACATCGGGCTGCAGTACGTCAGGGACTGGAAGACGCTGTTCGAGGGAATCGCGCACGTGCTGCGCCAGCCCCCCGGCAAGGGGGGCGAGTTCTACCTGACCGACGCGTTCCAGTACATGGTGGATCACGGCCGGCGGCTGCTCACCGCGCCGGTGCGCGGCTGGTACGACTGCGGCAAGGTGGACACGCTGCTCGAGACGAACCGCCATTTGCTCGAACAGGGCCGGGCCCGCATCCCGGTGGGACCGTGTCCCCGCTGCACGCTGGTGCCGCCGGTGTACATCGAGGACGGCGTCACGATCCACGACGCCACGGTGGGGCCGAACGTGTCGCTCGAGGCGGGGAGCTACGTCACCGAGAGCACGATCGCCAACTCGATCCTCGGGCGAAACGTGCGGGTGGTCCGCGGCGCCGTGCGGGACTCGCTGATCGGCGACGATCAGGTGATCGAAGGCAAGTCCATCGCGCGCAGCGTGCTCGACGCCGGCGAGCTGGTCCCGGCGCCGTAGGGCAGGGAGAAGCACCATGGATCTCGCCGAGGCGCGAGCGCTGTTCGCCTACAACGCGTGGGCCAACCGCCGCGTCTTCACGGCGCTTCGCGCGCTTCCGCCCGAGCAGTACTTCCGGGACCTGAAGAGCAGCCACGGCGGCATCCACGGGACGCTGTGTCATATCGTCTGGGCCGAGCAGCTGTGGCTCCACCGCTGGCTCGGCAAGCCGAACCCGGCCGTGGCGCAGGGGAAGGATCTCGCGACGCTCGCGGCGGCGGAGCAGCGCTGGGAGCACGTGGAGGGCGAGCGCGCGGCGTTCCTCGGCGTCCTGAGCGAGCCGCGGCTGGACGGCACGGTGGCGGTGAAGCCCAGCACGGGCGGTGAGTACGTGCACACCTTCCGCCAGATGTTTCGCCACGCGGTGGACCACTCGTCCTACCACCGGGGTCAGATCGTCACGCTGCTACGCCAGCTGGGCGTGAAGCCGCCGAGCACCGGGCTCATTGTGTTCTACCGGGAGCAGGCCACCGGGCGTTAGATCAGTAACTTCTGATGTTTCAACTAGTTCACAGAGCTTGACGGTCCGCGGGAACCTGGGTTAGTTACTGACCGTTCAGTAACTAACTCTGGAGGTTCGTTCGTGGCCACCGTCGTCACACACACAAAGCGCACAGCGAAGCCCCGCTGGCATCGCCGCAAAGAGGCGCGGCCGGGTGAAATCGTTGCCGCCGCGCTTGAGGTGTTCGTGGAGCGGGGCTTCGAGGCGACCAAGCTCGCCGACGTAGCCCGCAAGGCGGGCGTCACGAAGGGCACCGTCTACCTGTACTTCGAAAGCAAGGAAGCGCTGTTCAAGGCCGTGGTGCGCGAGACCATCGTGCCCGTCATCGCCCAGGGCGAGGCCTTGGCGCGGTCGTTCACGGGCAGCGCGCGCGAGCTGGTCGAGCGCCTGGTGCGGGAGTACTGGCGGTTGGTCGGGGAGACCGCGCTCGCCGGCATCCCCAAGCTCATGATGGCCGAAGCCGCAACTTTTCCCGAGCTGACCCGCTTCTACTACGAAGAGGTCGTGACCCGCGGGCACCGCCTGATGGCCAGCGTGATCGAGCGCGGCATCAAGAACGGCGAGTTCCGGCCGGTCAACGTCATGGTCGCCGCGAAGCTCGCGATGTCGCCGCTCATGCACGCCGTCGTGGCGCGTCTCGCCTTCGCGTCCTGCATGCCGGAAGGCTTCAACGTGCGGACATATCTCGACACCCATATCGACTTGTACCTCCATGGTATCGCGAAACAATAGTTTGCGGCTGGTGGCGATGCTCGCGGCGCTCGGCGCCGCGCCGCTCGCGGCGCAGGCCCCGGTGCGGCTCTCGTTCGCCGACGCCGTGCGGCGGGCCGCCGGTGAGGCCCCGACGGTCGCGCTCGCCACGTTGCGGACCGATGAAGCTGACGCTCAGGTGCGGCAGGCGCGGTCGGCGCTCTTGCCCTCCCTCTCGGTGGCCGGTGTCTGGGTCAACCGCGACTTCAACTCCCAGTCGCTCGGCATTCCGTTTCCCCCCGCGTTCAGCCTGCCGAACCCGGTTCCGCCCTTCAACAACTACGACGGGCGGGTTACGGTGACGCAGACGCTGTTCGACTGGTCGAATGTGACGCGCGTGCGCGCCGCGAACGCGCGCGCGGACGGCAGCCGGGCGGAGCGCGGGGTCACGGTGGAGACCGCAGCCCAGGCGGCGGCCGTCGCGTACCTGCGCGCGAGCCGCGCCCAGGCCGTGGTGGCCGCCCGCCAGGCCGATTCGAGCATCGCGGCGGAGCTGGTCACGCTCGCCGAGGCGCAGAAGGCCGCCGGCGTCAGCGCCGCGATCGACGTCACCCGCGCCCGCACGCAGCTGGTCCGGGCCGAAGGGCTGCTGATCGTCGCCCGCAACGAGCGGGACCGGGGCCGCATCGTCCTGGCCCGGACGCTGGGGATCGATCCCGCGACGCCGCTCGAGCTGGCCGATACGCTCGCGGGCACGCTCGGCGCCGCCGACCTGCCGGCGGGGCGGGACGCGGTGCTGACGGTCGCGCTGGCGGGACGGCCGGACCTCGGCGCCGAGCTCGCCCGCGCCACGGCGGCGCGGCGCACCGGCACGGCCATCCGGGCCGAGCGGCTCCCCCGGGTCGGCGTCGAGGCGGACTACGGCCTGAACGGCATGACGGTGCCGAGCGCGCTCAGCACGCGGCAAGTCGCGCTCGAGGTGACGATCCCGATCCTCGACGGCTTCCGCCGCGAGGCGCGTCTCTCGGAGCAGGCTGCCGTGGTGCGGGAGTCGGAAGTGCGCGAGCGCGACCTGCGGCAGCAGATCACCGCGGACGTGGACGCCGCGCTCCTCGACCTGCGCTCGGCGGAGGCGCAGCAGCTGATCGCCGCCGACCAGCTGCGGCTCGCGGAGGACGAACTCTCCCAGTCGCGGCAGCGGTTCAAGGCCGGTGTCGCCGGCAACATCGAAGTGATCGACGCGCAGTCGAACCTGATTCGCGCGCGGGATACGGACATCGACGCCCGATTCGCCGCGGCGAGCGCGCGCGTGGCGCTGGCGCGCGCGGCCGGCGTGGCGCGGACGGCCCACTAACCCCTGAACCTGAACGGATACGAGCGACTTCATGGCTACGACGATGGAACCCGAAACGAGGCGTGACCCCGGCGCCAAGACGCCGCCGCCCCGCGTGACCGAAGCGGTGAAGCCCGGCGGCCGGCGCCGCACCGCCTTCGTGATCATGGGCGTGGTGCTCGTCGCTCTCGCGGCGCTGGGCGCCCGCCGCTGGATCTTCAGCCTGAGCCACCAGTCGACCGACGACGCCCAGGTGGACGGGCACATCGTGCCCATCCTGCCCAAGGTGGGCGGCTTCGTGACCGAGATCCGGGTAGACGAGAACCAGCGGGTCAGGATGGGAGACACCCTGATCGTGCTCGACGACCGGGACTACAAAGTACGGTTGGCGCAGGCGGAAGCCGACCTGGCGGTGGCGCTCGCCGGCGTCTCGAACCGGACGCGCGTCGGCCAGGCGGAGGCCCAGGTCGAGCAGGCGCAGGCCAACGCCCTGAAGGCGCACGCCGACCTGGACCGGCTGCGGCCCCTGGCCGAGCAGGACATCGTCAGCAAGCAGCAGCTCGACGCGGCCGAGGCGGCTGCGCGCGCCGCGGATGCGGCGCTGGCGGCGGCGCAGGCGGCGCTGGTCGGCGCGGACGCCCGCGTCGGTGCGGCCCGTGCGGCCCGCGATCAGGCGGCGCTGAACCTGTCCTACACGCGCATCACGGCGCCGGCGTCGGGGGTGGTGAGCAAGAAGACCGTGGAGCTGGGGCAGCTGGTGCAGGCGGGCCAGCCGCTCATGAGCGTCGTGCCGCTCGAGGACGTCTGGATCACGGCGAACTTGAAGGAGACGCAGATCGAAGCCGTGAAGCCGGGCGAGCCCGTCGACTTCACCGTGGACGCCTACCCCGGCCTCCACTTCCGCGGCCACGTGGAGAGCCTGTCGCCCGCCACGGGCGCGCGCTTCTCGCTGCTGCCGCCCGACAACGCCACGGGCAATTTCACCAAGGTGGTGCAGCGCGTGCCGGTCCGGATCCGGCCCGACAAGCCCGATCCGGCGCATCCGCTGCGGCCCGGGATGAGCGTGGTCGTCACCATCCAGACGAGGTAACGATCCCGTGGCCACGGCCGCCCTGCCGCTGCCCGCCGCCTCCGAGAGCGCGGACCGCTACAAGTACCGCTACATCATCGCGGTGACGGTATCGCTCGCCTCGGTGCTCGAGCTGTTGGACACGAGCATCGTCAACGTGGCGATCCCCCACATGATGGGGAACCTGGGCGCCACGCTCGACGAGATCGCGTGGGTCTCGACCGGCTACATCGTCGCCAACGTGATCATCCTGCCGATCACCGGGTGGCTGTCCGCGTACTTCGGGCGACGCCGCTATTTCGCCGGGTCGATCGCGATCTTCATCATCTCGTCGTTCTTCTGCGGCAACGCCCACTCCCTCGTGGCGCTGGTGTTCTGGCGCATCATCCAGGGGCTCGGCGGCGGCGCGCTGCTGTCCACCTCACAAGCCATCCTCTACGAGGAGTTCCCGCGCGAGGAATACGGCACCGCGATGGCGATCTTCGGCGTCGGCGTGATGGTGGGACCGACGCTCGGGCCGACGCTGGGCGGGTACATCACCGATGCCTTCGGGTGGCCCTGGATCTTCTACATCAACATCCCGATCGGCATGCTGGCGCTGGCCCTGTCCCTCTCGTTCATCCAGGACTCGCGCTTCCAGCAGAAGGCCGAGCGGGTGGACTACGTCGGGTTGGTGCTGCTCGCCGCGGGGATCGGCACGCTGCAGACGATGCTCGAGCGGGGCGAGCGGCTCGACTGGTTCGAGTCCCGCGAAGTGGTGACATACGGGGTGATCAGCGCGGTCTCGCTGCTCGCGTTCGTCTGGCATGAGCTCACGACCGAGCATCCCGTGGTCGATCTGCGCATCCTCAAGAGCCGCCAGCTCGCCGTGGGCGTCGTGTTCGGCGGCGTGCTGGGCATCTGCCTCTACGCCACCGTGTTCGTGCTGCCCGTCTACCTCCAAAACCTCCAGAACTTCACGGCGGAGCAGACGGGGTTCGTGATTCTCCCGGGGGCGCTCGCCAGCGCGTTCACGATGGCCGTGATGGGCCGCTTCACCGGGAAGTTCGACGGGCGGCTCTCGATCCTGGCGGGCGTGTCGATCTTCGCCCTGTCGATGTGGAAGCACGCGCACTTCACCACCGCCAGCGGCATGACCGACTTCTTCTGGCCGCTGATCTTCCGGGGCGTGGGGCTCGGGCTGATCTTCGTGCCGCTCACGAACCTGGCGCTCGCCGATCTGCCGATGAGCAGGATCCCGAACGGCACGGGGCTGTTCAACCTGATGCGCCAGCTGGGAGGCAGCGTCGGGATCGCCATCTCGGCGACGCTGCTGCAGCGCTTCGCGACGATCAATCGGGTCCAGCTCGCGACGCACGTCACCCAGTTCAGCGAGGCCACCCGCGAGCGGCTGGCCGGCATCACCGCGACGCTGATCGCGCAGGGCACGCCGCCGGGCCTCGTGGACGGCAAGGCGCTCGCCATCCTGAACCTCCAGGTGACGAAGCAGGCGATGATGTTGTCGTTCGAGCAATTGTTCCTGCTGTTCGGCGCGTGCTTCGTGCTGTCGCTGCCGCTGCTGCTGCTGATGCACAAGAGCAAGAGCATGCCGGGCGGCGGGATGGCACACTGAGTCGACGGGTGCATTGAAAGGGGAGCCAGGGTGGGCAAGCAAAACAAGGTGCGCGTCGGGGATGTCGCTCCGGACTTCACGCTGCCGGATCAGGCGGGCCGGCCGGTCCGGTTGCGGGACCTGATCGGCGAACGGACGGTCGTGCTGTATTTCTATCCCAAGGACCAGACGCCGGGGTGTACCCTCGAAGCGCGCGCGTTCCGCGACAGCTACGAGAAGTTCACCGCCCAGGGCGCCGAGGTGGTCGGCGTGAGCTCCGATTCCGTCCGCTCGCATCGTCGGTTCGCGACGCGCCATCAGCTGCCGTTCCTGCTGCTCTCGGACCGTGGCGGCGTCGTGCGCGAGCGCTACGGCGTGGAGAAGACCCTGGGTCTGGTCCCGGGTCGCGTCAGCTACGTCATCGACCGGTCCGGCGTGATTCGGCACGTGTACTCGTCGCAGCTGTTAGCGACGCGGCACAGCCGGGCGGCGCTGGATGTGTTGAGTCGCTTGAGCGGGCACGGAGCGCCCGCATGAGCGCGGGCACCGCCGTCGTCACCGGCGCCTCGAGCGGCATCGGGCTCGAGCTCGCGCGGCTGCTGGCGCGCGACGGCTACGACCTCGTGCTCGTGGCCCGCAGCGTGGACAAGCTCGACCGGCTTGGAGCCGAGCTGGCGGCGCGGCACGGCATCCGCGCCCGGACGGTGGGCGCGGACCTGGCGTCGCCCGACGCCCCGGGGGCGATCGCCGAGACGCTGAAGCAGGCCGCGCTGCAGGTGGACGTGCTCGTGAACAACGCGGGCTATGGGACGTCCGGCCCGTTCGCGACCACGGAGCTGCGGACCGAGCTGGATCTGCTGCAGGTGAACATCATCGCCCTGACGCATCTCACCAAGCTGGTGCTGCCCGCGATGCTCGCGGCGAAGCGCGGCCGCATCCTCAACGTGGCTTCCACGGCGGCGTTCCAGCCGGGGCCGTTCATGGCGGTGTACTACGCGTCCAAGGCGTACGTGCTGTCGTTCTCCGAGGCGCTGGCCGAGGAGCTGTCCGGGACGGGGGTGACGGTCACGACGTTGTGCCCGGGCCCGGTGCCGACCGGGTTTCAGGCGCGCGCCGGGGTGGACCTGAAGAAGGTGGTGCGCACGCCGCTCGTGATGGACGCGGCCGCGGTCGCGCGAGCGGGTTACGTCGCCTTGATGAAGGGGAAGCGGCTCGTGGTTCCCGGCCTCGGGAACAAGCTGTTGGTGCAGTCCGAGCGTTTCGCGCCCCGCCGGCTCGTCACGAAGATCGCGCGCTTCCTGCAGGAGCAGGTGCGCGCCTAGACGACGTCCGCCATCGCTGCCGTCACGAGCAGCGCGCGCACGAGTCCGAGCGCGCCGTCCGTGTTCTCGTACCACTCCGTTGCGAGGTGCGCGTCCCCGGCCTGGCCGCCGGCGCCGAGGGCGATCGCGGCGACGCCGAGCGCGATCGGCACGTTGGCGTCGGTGGACGCGCTCGCGAGCTCGGCGTCCCGGCCCAGTGCGCGGTTCGCGGCGACGGCGGCCCGCACCAGCGGGTGGGCACGGGGGGTGACGCCCGAGGGACGGTCACCCACGAGCTGCCGCTCGAGCGTGAGCGGGGCGGTGGCGGCCGCACGACGGTGGTTCTCGTCGCCGAGCGCCCGCTCGAGCGTGGCGCGCACCGTGGCGTCGAGCGCGGCCAGTGCCTTGGGATCCTCGCTCCGCAGGTCGAGGTCGAGCCAGGCGTCCTGCGGGATAGAGTTGAGTCCGGTGCCGCCGCCCAGGCGCACGACGGCGCACGTCGTGCGCGGAGCTGGAGGGGAGGAGGGCGGCAGGTCGGCGAGCAGCGCCACGGCGCGGCCCACCGCGTTCGCCGGGTTCGCGACGCCGAACGCGGCCCACGAGTGCCCGCCGGGGCCGCGATAGGTCACGTGGTAGCGCTTCGAGCCCAGGGCCCGGTGCACCACGCGCTCCAGGCCGGCGCCGTCGAGGGCGATGAACGCGATGGGGGGTTGTTGTAGGGGCACGGCATGCGGTGCCCCTACGTCCTTTCCGTTCAGCAGGTATTTCACCCCCCGCAGATCTCCGGATCCTTCCTCCCCCACCGTCGCGGCGAACAGGATCGGGCGTGCCGCCGGCACGCGCGCGGCCACGACCGCCTCGGCTACGGCCACGAGGGCGGCGAGGCCGCGGGCGTTGTCCGAGATGCCCGGCCCTCTGAGCCGGCGGCCGCGCCGCTCGACCGCGACGTTCACGTCGGGACCGAACACGGTGTCGAGGTGCGCGGCGAGCACCACCGGCCCGGCGCCGTCACGCTTCCCGCTTCCCCCTGCGCCGGCCGTCCACCCGCGAACGTTCCCGACCTCGTCGATCAGCACGTCCTGCAGCCCGACCTCGCGGAACAACTCCGCCACGCGCGCCGCGCGGCGGCCCTCGGCCCCGGTGGGCGCGGGGACCGCAGACAACGCGGCCTGACGGGCGAGCGTGATCTCCTCCGTGCGCTCGAGGTGGTGCCGCGCGGCGCGGATGCGCTCGTGTGCGAGCAGTCGGGAGATGGTCTGATCCACCAATCCACACTAACTTGATTGACGATGCTCGGCGAGAGGGTGACGCGAGAGGCATGGACGAGCGCGACTTGATCTACGACTGGAACGCGGGCGAAGGCACGTTCGACTGGTCGCGGGCCCACGTCGACCTGAACGACGAGACGCTGCGGGACGGGCTGCAGTCGCCGTCCGTGCGCGACCCGTCCCTCGAGGTGAAGCAGCGGCTGCTGCACCTCATGGCGGAGCTGGGGATCGTCGCGGCGGACATCGGGTTACCCGGCGCCGGCCCGCGCGTCGTGGAGCAGGTGCGGGCGCTCGCCCGGGAGATCCGCGACCACCGGCTGCCGATCTTCCCGAACTGCGCGGCTCGCACAGTGCTGGCCGATATCGAGCCGATCGTGCGCGTCGCGGACGAGCTGGGCGTGAAGATCGAGGCCGCCACCTTCATCGGCTCCTCCCCCATCCGGCAGTACGCCGAGGACTGGACCCTCGACCGCATCCTCAAGTCCAGCGAGGAAGCGGTGACGTACGCCGTGCGGCACGGGTTGCCGGTCATGTACGTCACCGAAGACACGACGCGGGCCAAGCCGGAAACGCTCAAGGCGCTGTATGGCGCGGCGATCGACTGTGGGGCGACGCGGATCTGTCTCGCGGACACCGTCGGGCACGCGACGCCGGACGGCGTGAAAGCCCTCGTGAGATTCGTCAAGAGTGAAATCGTCAAGGACAAGCGGGTGGCAGTCGACTGGCACGGCCACCGCGACCGCGGCATGGGGCTCGTGAACTGCCTCGCGGCGATCGAGGCGGGCGTGGACCGTGTCCACGCCACGGCGCTCGGGGTGGGTGAGCGGGTCGGGAATGCGGAGATGGACCTGCTGATCGTGAACCTCAAGCTCCTGGGCGCGCACCGCCGCGAGCTTTCCAAACTCCCGGAGTATTGCCGCCTCGTCGCCGACGCGGTGGGGGTGCCGATCCCCGTCAACTACCCCGTCATGGGCGCGGACGCGTTCCGCACGGGCACGGGGGTGCACGCCGCGGCGATCATCAAGGCCAAGAAGAAGGGGCACGCCTGGCTCGCGGACCGGGTGTACAGCTCGGTGCCGGCGGAGGAGCTGGGGCTCGCGCAGAAGATCGAGATCTCGCCCGTCTCGGGTCTGTCGAACGTGAAGTACTGGCTCGAGACGCACGGGTACGACGCCGAGGACGAGGCCGCGTGCCGCGTGCTGTTCGAAGCGGCGAAGCGGACCGATCGGGTGCTCTCCGACGAAGAGTGCCACCGGCTGCTGAAGCAAGCGGTATGGCGGTAGGGCCGTTCCGCGAGATCGAGCGTTCCTACTTCGATCTGCGCTGGCACCTCGACCCCGTCGCGGCGACGCAGGCGGGGATCAAGACGCACGACGACCGGTACGGACGCTTCAGTCCCGGCGCACTCGCCCCGCATCTCGCCGCGCTCAAGGCGCTCGCCGCCGCGCTCGAAGAAACCGCCAGCAGCCAGCTGGACGACGAAATCGACCGCACGGCCCTGCTGAACGACGTCCGGGTCTTGCTGCGGCGGTTGGAGCGGCAGCGGCCCCAGGCGAAGAACCCGGGGTTCTGGCTGTCCCACCTGCTCGCCGGTCTGCACTGCCTCCTGTCACGCGGCGACCGCACGCCCGAAGAGCGGGCGGCGGCGCTCGCGGGCCGACTGGCGGAGGTGCCGCAGCTGCTCGAAGACGCGCGCGCCACGCTGGTCGCGCCGGTGCGGGTGTTCGTGGAGACGGCGCTGCGGGTGAACGAGGGCGGGCTGCTGCTCGTCCAGGCGGCGGCCGGCGCGCCCACGGGAGAGGGACCAGGAGGACCGGGCGCGGCCCTCGCCGAGCGGCTGGCCGCCGCGGCGGCGGAGGCGACCGCCGCTATGACGGCGTTCGCGCACGACCTCGAGCGGTGGCTCGACACCGCGGGGGACGAGTTCGCGCTGGGCGAGGACGACTTCAACTTCCACCTCCACTACGAGCACGCCCTGCGTGACACGGCCCCCGAGCTGTGGCGCTACGGGCTGCACCTCAAAGAGGAGCTGGAGGCGGACCTGGCGCGGCGCGCCGCGCGGATGGACGGCGGCCCCGGTTGGCAGGACGTCGCGGACCGGCTGCGCGCCGACCATCCGCCCGCCACCGCGCTGGTGGAAGCGTATGCCCGCGAGATGGCGCGCGCCCGCGACTTCGTCGCGCAGCGTGGCCTGGCGCCGATCCCCGACGCGCCACTTGACGTCGTGCCGACGCCGGCGTTCATGCGGCCGATCATTCCGTTCGCCGCCTACGACAGCCCCGGCCCGTACTCGCGGGACCGTACGGGCTGGTTCTACGTGACGGTCCCCGACCCGCGGCTGCCCGCGGCGGCGCAGGAGCGCATGCTGCGCGACCATTGCCGTCACGAGCTCGCCGCCACGGCCCTGCACGAGGGCTACCCGGGGCACCACCTCCACCTGGTGCAGGCCCAGCGGCAGGCGTCGGAGACGCGCAAGAACGTCTCGACCCCGCTCACCGTCGAGGGCTGGGCGCTGTACTGCGAGGACATGATGGGGGAGGAGGGATTTTACCGCTCCGAGGAGGAACAGTTCTTCCAGCGCGTGCACCTGCTGTGGCGCGCCGTGCGGATCCTGCTCGACGTGGGGCTGCACACCCGGGGCATGACGTTCGAGCAGGGGGTCGAGTACCTGACGAGTCACCTGGGGGTCGACCGGGCCAACGCCGAGGCGGAAGTGCGGCGCTATTGCGCCGAGCCGGCGTACCAGCTGTGCTACGCCGTGGGGCGGCGAGAGCTGCTGAAGCTGCGCGACGACTTTCGCGCGGCGCGCGGGGTGGCGTTCACGCTGCGCGCGTTCCACGACGCCGTGCTGCGCTACGGCGGCCTGCCCGTCACGCTGATGCGCTGGGGCCTGGGCCTGAATGAGTAGCCGTCTACCGCGCCAGGTGAAGCTGTTCGGCGCGGTCTCGTTGCTCAACGATTTCGCGAGCGAGATGATCTACCCGCTCCTGCCCGCCTTCCTGACGGGGGTGCTGGGAGCGGGCCCGCAGGCGCTGGGCGCCCTCGATGGCGCGGCGGAGCTCGCCGCGGCGTTCGTGAAGCTCGCGGCGGGGCGACTGGCGGACCGGGTGCCACTGCGCGGGCCCTTGATCGTGCTCGGCTATTTCACGGCCGTGGTCGTGCGGCCGGTCATCGCGGTCACCGGCGCCGCGTGGCAGGTGATCGGGTTGCGCGTGGTGGACCGGCTGGGGAAGGGCCTGCGCACCCCGCCGCGCGACGCGCTGATCGCGGACGCCACCCCGCCGGCGCTCGCCGGACGGGCGTTCGGGCTGCAACGCGGTATGGACCACGCGGGCGCGGTGCTGGGCCCCCTGGCGGCGTGGTACCTGCTCGCGTCCGGGACCGCGAACGTGCGCGCCGTGATCGGGTGGAGCTTGGTGCCAGGAGTCGCGGTCTTGGTGCTGGCAGTCTGGGCGGTCAGGGGCGGCAAGGGCGGGAGGGGCGGCAATGGGCGGCAAGGGGCGGCACCGAGCGCTACGGTGTCCCCTGCCGCCCCGGCCGCCTTTGCCGCCCCTGCCGCCCTCGTCGCCATCTCCGCCTTCTATCTCCTCCGCATGCCCGACACGCTGATCATCCTGCGCTCACAACAACTCGGCATCCCCGTGGCCGTGGTACCGTTGCTGTGGGCGGCGGTGCACGTCGTGCGCTCGTCGTCGAGCTTCCTGGGCGGAGCAGCCACGGACCGGCTCGGGCCCGGCCGCACGATGTGGGTGGGATGGCTGGTGTATGCGGTGCTGGCGCTGGGCATGGCGCGCGCCACGACCGCCGCGGGGGCGTGGGCGCTGTTTCTCGGGATGGGGCTCGTGGCGGGACTCACCGAGAGCCCGGAGCGGGCGTTGGTGGCGCGACTGGCCGGGCCTGGAGGGCATCAGGGCAGCGGGTTCGGCGTGTATCACGGGGCCACGGGGCTCGCCGCGCTGGTGGGCGGCCTGGCGCTCGGGGCCGTCTACCAGGCGGGCGGGGCGGGCGGGGGGGCGGGGGGGCCGCGTGCGTTCATCGCGAGCGCGACGCTGGGCGGGCTGCTGGCGCTCGTCAGCGCGGCGCACTACCTACGTCGCAAGGAGGGTCCGACATGAGAAGCGTCATCTCGCTGTGCGCCGCCGCGCTCGTGAGCGCGGTGCCCGCCCTCGCGCAGCAGCGCGAGGTGATCCACGGCCCCGGCGAAGTGCAGGGGCTGCCGTTCTCCCTAGCGGTGCGCGTCGGCAACGTGCTCTATCTCTCCGGGCAGATCGGCAACGTCCCCGGGACCCGACAGCTGGCGGACACGGGGATCACCGGGCAGACGCACCAGGCCCTCGAGAACGTGAAGGCGGTGCTCGCCGCCGCAGGCAGCTCGCTCGACCGCGTGGTGAAATGCACGGTGTTCCTGGTCGACATCCGCGACTACGGGAAGATGAACGAGGTGTACGCGAGCTATTTCCCGAAGGATCCGCCGGCACGGTCGACGGTGGCGGGCAGTGGGCTCGCGCTCGGCGCGCGGGTGGAGATCGAGTGCCTGGCGGTGGCAGGCGGATGAGATAGGGCGCGCATGAGCGATCCCCCCTCCGGTCCTGCTTCGCCACCGGCGTTCAAAGGCAACGACCGCCCGTTCCGTCTCGCGCTTCGTGTGTTCGGCGTGTTGTTGCTGCTGTTCGGGATCGCCGTCACCAGGCGGCTCTTCGGGATTCCTCTCGCGGTCGCCCCGTCACCCGGAAGCTACGCGCTGTCGTTCCTAATCGAGGTGGCGGGCCTCGCGATCGTACTCGCCGCGCCAATCGCGGCGCGCCAAAAGGTCGGCGCGATGGCCGTGAGCGAGGCGGGCGTCACCGGGCCGGGGTTTCTGCGGCCGGTGTTCATTCCGTGGAGCGAAGTGGTCCTCGTGTGCGACGATGAGCGTGGCGTCCTGGTGCAGTCGGCGAGGCAGTCGGCGAGGATCGATCTCTACAGCGCCAGCTACGGCTTCGGCGCTGGACCGGTCGGCGGCGGGCGTCCGGTCGAGAATTTCCAGGATCCTGAGGGAGTCGTGCGCTTCATCCTGTCACACGCGCCTAAGGGCGCGATGCTGGATCTCCACCACTGGATGCCGGCGTAGCTGCTTAAAGAGGACCAGGGGTGAGCTAGTACAGGGGGCGTAAGTTACGCCGCGCCTTGCCGATGTTCAATTTCGAACATAAGTTCGAAAATCTTGACACCAACGTCCTGGATGTTGGCCCCCCCTGCCCCCCCCGAGGCGGCCACGCGGGTCGGGGCGCCCGCGACCGCGACGCGTCCCGAGCCGCAGCGCCTGGCGGAGACGGTGCAGGGCCGGGTCGCCGTGGTCACCGGCGGCGCGACCGGCCTGGGTCGCTCGACGGCGCTGGAGTTCGCCCAGCGCGGCGTCGCGGTGGCGATCAATTACGTCGACCTGCCGGACCGCGATGTCGCGGCGCAGGCCCTCCTCACCGAGACGGCGCTCCGGGCCCACGGCGTCCCCGTGTACTGCGCCCGCTGCGACGTGCGGCACCGTGACGAGGTGGAGAAGTTCGTCACCACCGTGCGCGAGCGGCTGGGCGGCGTCCACTACCTCGTCAACAACGCCGGCGTGACGCACGACGGCGCGCTGTGGCGCCTGACGCCGGAGGC
>Ga0134074_1000259_pt1 | contig 19418 bp, 15 predicted proteins | sample 15_taG_25_FD_128868 | JGI IMG/M metagenome (GOLD analysis project Ga0134074, IMG submission 128868) | Grasslands soil microbial communities from the Angelo Coastal Reserve, California, USA - 15_D_Rain_40cm_2_09212015 | ecosystem: Environmental > Terrestrial > Soil > Grasslands ... | reverse complement strand
TTGTCTGAGCCGAGCATCAACCCAGCAGTCTCGAGTGCCTCTTCGATCACCGGCAGCTGGCTAAAGGATTCTCGTGTGGCTCGGTCTCCTGCCCGGTCAAGTCCGCTCGACTTCTTGCTTGAATTCCTCCCTGGGTATCAAGCTAGCCTTGTGCACCCAGGGTGCACAATCGAATTCCTGTCCTTCCCTGCTGGCACCTTTACCACCTCACGGACCTTGGTCCATCCCGTCAACCTTAGTTTCAGTTTCGAAATCCGCGGTAGATGTTCGTGGATCACCATCAGGTAGCAGGCCGTGCGGCGCTGTTCCGGGAAGTGCGTTTCGAGAAATTCGTCGGCTGATTTCAATCTGTCGAGCCTCCAAAACTGCCTCGCCAGAACCTCGCATAAGAACCCGCGAAGCTCGACGCACTGCGCACCCTTTTCCTTCTCTTTCGTCTTCTGCCAACGCAAGATCTCACCGATCTTTCCCAAGACTGCCCTTCTACGATTTAATTCGAGTGCCACGGCAGTTCGTCCACCAGCTCCTTCAGTTCGAGTCGAACGATCTCATAGCGCCTTGCTGGTCGCCATAGTCCCCCCTGCAGCTGTGGACGCGCATTCCTGCCTCACTGCGCACTTACAAAAGATCTTGATTTCCACCCGCGAAGAAGCGAAGAAGATCAATGAACGCAGATAGGCTTTTGCCGAAGCAGGCCGCCCGCTAATCCACAGCTTTATAAGACCGTCTGGTCCGTGATGAGGTCACCACCAGATAACGGCGTCCTGGGTGTGAAGGAAGAACTCGGGAGAAAACTACCCTTGCCACCTGCGAGTCTAGAAACGTTCGAGATATAATGCAGCGTTACGCAATGAACACCGAAACTTCACCAACGATCTCCTCTGGCTTGGAATGGGCACATCCGCTCGTCCGCGACTGGTTTGTCAGTCGCTTTGGCACGCCCACGGAGCCGCAACAAGAAGGCTGGCCGTCGATTCTCGCCGGACAAACCACGCTGATTTCCGCCCCCACGGGTTCGGGGAAAACGCTGGCGGCGTTTCTGATCTGCATTGACCGCTTGGTGCGGAAGGCGCTCGGCGGGGAATTGACCGATCGCACCGAAGTTCTTTACGTGTCGCCCCTCAAGGCGCTCAGCAACGACATTCAGAAAAACCTGGAGATTCCTCTCGGTGAAATTCTACTGCTCGCCGGACAACGCGGAATGCTCATGCCGGAAATTCGCACCGCCGTGCGCACCGGGGACACGCTCGCGCACGAGCGCCGCGCCATGCTGGCACGTCCACCGCACATTTTGGTCACCACTCCGGAATCCCTTTACATCCTGCTGACTGCCGCAAAGAGCCGCGAGGTCCTGAGAACGGTGGAATCCGTCATCGTGGACGAAATCCACGCCGTAGCCGACGACAAACGCGGCGTCCACCTGGCGCTATCCCTAGAACGCCTGGACCAGCTGACCGGAAAGCGCCTCACGCGCATTGGTCTTTCCGCTACGCAGAAGCCGATTGAGCTGGTGGGCCATTTTTTGACCGGCACCGACCGGCTTGATCCAGTGATCGTGCAAGTTGACCCGCGGCGCGAGCTCGATCTCGCGGTCGAAGTTCCCGGCAGCGAGCTTAGCGCCGTGGCGAGCAACGAAATGTGGGACGAAATCTACGATCGCATTGCCGCCCTCGCGACCGAACACCGCTCCACGCTTGTTTTTGTCAATACCCGTCGCCTGGCAGAACGCATGGCGCATCATCTTGCCGAACGCCTCGGAAAAGACGCCGTTGCCGCGCATCACGGCAGCTTGTCGCGCAAGCTGCGACTGGTCTCCGAAAGAAAGTTGAAGGCTGGAGAAATCCGCGCGCTCGTAGCGACGGCTTCGCTCGAATTGGGTATCGACATCGGCAGCGTTGATTTGGTTTGCCAGATTGGCTCGCCGCGGTCCATTTCGGTGGGCTTGCAGCGTGTCGGCCGCGCGGGTCACTGGCGCGGCGCCGTGCCCAAAGGCCGCATCTTCGCGACTACCCGCGACGACTTGCTGGAATGCGCTGCGCTGGTGCGCGCCATTCGTCAGGGGGATCTCGACCGCATCGCCGTTCCCGAAGCGCCTCTGGACATTCTGGCGCAGCAGATCGTGGCCATGTGCGCCGCCGAAGACTGGAGGGAAGATGATTTGTTCCAAGCCGTGCGCCGAGCTTATCCATATCGCCATCTTGCGCCCGCGGACTTTGAAGAGATCGTCGAAATGCTTTCCGAAGGCATGGCCAGCGCGCGTGGACGTTACGCGGCATACTTGCATCGTGACCGCGTGAACGGGGTGGTACGCGCCCGCCGCGGCAGCCGCCTTGCGGCCATCACCAGTGGTGGCGCCATTCCCGAAAATTCGTTGTACACCGTGGTCGCGCAGCCTGAAGGCACCGTCGTGGGCACGGTGGACGAAGACTTCGCGGTAGAAAGCCTGGCGGGCGACATCATGCTGCTGGGAAACACTTCCTGGCGCATTCGCCGCGTGCAGTCCGGGAGCGTCCTGGTGGAAGACGCCCAGGGAGCGCCTCCGAACGTACCGTTCTGGCGTGGCGAAGCTCCAGCGCGTACCGACGAACTTTCCGCGCACGTTTCGGAATTGCGCGAGAAGATCAGCGCGTTCGTTCCGCGCTCGGCATCGGATGCAAACGGCGCTGCCAAAGGGATTGCCGACGCAGTGAGCTGGCTCAAATTAGAATGCGGCCTCGACCACGCGGGAGCGGAGCAGGCAGTCGAGTACGTAATTACCGGGCGCGCATTGCTGGGCGCGGTTCCCACGCAAACGACGGTGATCGCCGAACGCTTCTTCGACGAAAGCGGCGGCATGCAACTGGTCATCCATGCCCCGTTCGGCGCGCGTGTCAACAAGGCCTGGGGCCTGGCGCTACGCAAGCGCTTTTGCCGCTCCTTCAATTTCGAATTGCAAGCTGCGGCTACTGACAACGGGCTGAATATCTCGCTCAGCGAGCAACATAGTTTCCCGCTTGCGGATGTTTTTCATTTTCTCCATCCAAATTCTATGCGCTCCATTCTGGAACAGGCGGTACTGGCTTCCCCGCTTTTCACCACCCGCTGGCGCTGGGATGCCGGGCGTGCATTGGCCTTGCTTCGCTTTCGTGGAGGGAAAAAAATTCCGCCACAGATCCAGCGCATGCGCGCTGAAGATTTGCTGGCCGCCGTCTTTCCCGAGGCCCTCGCCTGCCAGGAAAATCTTCCGAGCGATATCCCTATTTCGAATCACCCGCTGATCCGCGAAGTAATGAAGGATGTTCTCACGGAAGCGCTGGACATCGAAGGGCTGGAGCGCGTGCTCGGCGACATCACGGGCGGTAGAATCACGTGTCTCGCAGTGGATACACCGATGCCGTCACAGTTTTCCCACGAAATTCTGAACGCCAATCCCTATGCGTATCTCGACGATGCGCCGCTCGAAGAGCGCCGCGCTCGTGCCGTCGAAATGCGTCGCATCCTGCCCGATGCGGTGCTCGGAGAAATTGGGCGGCTCGATCCCGCGGCCATCTCCGAGGTGTGCGGTGATGCCTGGCCTGATGTGCGGGACGCCGAAGAACTCCACGATGCGCTGCTCACCTTGATTGCGTTGCCTGCCCGCAGGAAAGCAGACGCGCACGTAACAAATCGTTTGCGTGCCAAGTTCGAGGAATCGCTGCCTCGATGGAGCGCATTTTTCGATCAGCTTGGAGCAGAACACCGTGTCGGTCGGGCCCAAGTGGACAGTCAATCGTATTGGGTCGCGACGGAACGCATCCACACATTCATGGAAATCTTCCCGTCGGCACAGTTCGAAGCGCCGCTACCGAATGTGGAATCATCGCCGGTTTCGCGCAAGGATGCCCTTCTAGCCCTCGTAACGGGGTGGATTGTTCATGGCGGCCCGGTCACCGCAAACCAGCTTGGGAGCCTCCTCACCCTTGCTGTCTTGGACCTAGAGAAGACTTTGTTGCGTCTTGAGGCTAGCGGCGTCGTGCTGCGCGGCAAGTTCACGGGTCCGGGCTCGGACGAAACCGAATGGTGCGAACGCCGATTGCTCGCGCGCATCCACCGGCTGACGCTTGGACAACTCCGAAAGGAAATCCAATCCGTTACCCCTGCGCAATTTATGAACTGGCAGCTTCGCTGGCACCATGTGGCCACCGGTACGCAGCTCCTCGGCGAACGGGGCACGCTTGAAGCGCTTCGCCAAATCCAGGGTTTCGAGGCACCCGCGAATTCCTGGGAACCGCAAATCCTCAGACGGCGCGTGGCCGATTTCGACCCCAAGGTGCTGGACCATCTCTGCCTGACAGGGGCGGTTGGCTGGGGCCGCCTCTCTCCGCATCCTGCCACGCTCGAAGCGTTCACGGACGGAAAACGCCGCGTTATCCCCACCAGCGTCGCGCCGATTACTTTCTTTGTGCGAGAAGACGCGGATTGGATGATTCCGCGACGCGCAGCCGGCGAAGCGGAATTCACTGGTCTCGGCTCTGACGCCGGTGCAGTTCTGCGGTTTTTGCGGCAGCGCGGTGCTTCTTTCTTTGCCGATATCGTGCGCGGCACCGGCAAGCTAAAGTCGGAAGTGGAAACAGCACTCTGGGAACTTGTTGCCGCGGGGCTGCTCACCGCAGACGGTTTTGATAACTTGCGTGCGCTCATCGATCCCAAGCGCCGCTCCGGCCAAGGAAGCGGACGCAGCTCACGTCCGCGGGACAGCGCGGGCCGATGGTCGCTGCTCTATTCGGGCGAGACTCACGACCACGGTCGAGCACTCGAAGCCATTTGCTGGATGCTGCTCGGTCGTTACGGAATCGTCTTTAGGGAACTTCTTACCCGCGAGACCATACTTCCCAAGTGGCGTGAGCTGCTTATAACCCTGCGGCGCCTGGAAGATCGCGCTGAGATTCGAGGTGGCCGATTCGTCAGCGGCTTTTTGGGAGAGCAATTTGCTTTGCCTGTGGCCGTCGAGTCTTTGCGCGCCATGCGCAACCAGCAGCCGACCGGTGAAATCATTACCGTCTCTGCGGCTGATCCTCTGAATCTCGCCGGCATCGTCGTTCCTGGTGAGCGCGTCCCCGCCAATTCCGGCAGAGTTGTTGCGTTTCGCGATGGTGTCGTCGTCCAGCCAGAAGAACGAGCGAACGTTATTCGAATGAGTGCCGGGGGTTGAGATAATATCGCTGCCGGTTAGACCTTCTCTAGCAAAGGAATGCTGACCATGCCGACCGAACAGAAAAGCTCTGGCAACGAAATCTACCAGATCAAAGTTACGCTGTTGCGGACGGTGCCGCCCGTCTGGCGGCGCCTGTTGGTACCCTCGGATATCACACTGTCCAACCTGCACGACCTGCTGCAACTCGCCATGGGCTGGACCGACTCTCACCTGCACGAGTTCCTATTTCGCGGGCAGTGCTATGGCCCGACCGGTCCGGAGAGGCGTGTGGCGGAGGCGATCGACGAGCGCAAAGTACGGCTCAATCAATTACTGGTCCGAGTTGGGGCAAAGATCGTTTATACGTACGACTTCGGCGACGGTTGGGAGCATGGCATAGTCCTCGAAAAGGGTTTGCCGGTAGACCCAAACATGGCCTATCCGGCGGCCACGGGCGGTCGAGGCGCCTGTCCGCCTGAAGATTGCGGTGGCATCGGAGGATTCTATAGTTTGTTGGAGTCGCTACAGAATCCGCGTCACCCTCAACACGAAGAACTCCTTGAATGGGTGGGTGAAGACTACGATCCGAAAAAGTTCTCCATCGAGGCGATCAACCAGGTACTGCATGGAAGAAAAAAGCGAGCGGCCCGATCTTCGGGCTGAAAAACGCGCCGGAGTTATGGCCTCTGGGCGCAAGTGCCGACGCGCCAGACTCACCCAGATAGGCTTGCCGAAAGGACACGCTTAGACGACTCTTGGCGATTGCTGTGGAGGGACTCGTGGCAGCCGGCACAAAGCGTGATCAAGTTCTCCGAGCAGTCATGTCCGAGTTTGCTTCGCGACCGGACATGATGGACCTGCAGGGTTTCAGACGCCCCGCAACTCTGACAGCGCCAATTGTCTCTGGCGAGGACGTGCTTGCAAAGAGCCATGTGCGCCTCCGGGTCCAATCGAATCCGAGGTCGTTTTGGCCTAGCCTCGACAAGACATGCGCGCATCTTGTGCAGGAATTGATTCAGCTGCTCATGCGGCAATAGTTCTTAGATTCGGCGTAATGAGAATGCCAAGGGCTCCGGATGGGGGTGCGTGCCGTGCAGATTCGTCATTTTTACGGGAAAGGGAGTTTGGCAGCGGTGCTGGCAGGCGCCGGAGTGTTGGCAATCGGGTGCGCCAGTGGGGGTAGTGGCGGAGGAGTGGGGACGCTCACGATATCGCTGTCCGCTGGTTCGGCTGTTTGTCTTGCAGAGCTGTCGGATAGGTAATACGCTGAATTCATGAAGACTCTCACTGTACGATTGCCCGAGCCCTTGGTGGCAGACATCGAGGCGGAATCGCGCGGGCGCAAGATCTCGAAGTCCGATGTGGTACGCGAAAGGCTCGAGCGTGCTCCCCGCAAGCGGCGGCGCACTACGTCCCTCAATGCCATCGCCGATCTCATCGGCTCCGTGGATGGCTTACCGACCGACCTCACTGCCCGCAAGAAGGAGTATTTGCGAGACATGGGTTATGGCCAAAAACGTTCTCGTTGATGCTGGATTTGTGGTGGCGCTGCTTAGCAGCCGCGACAATCACCACGAATGGGCTGTGACCCAAGCCTCCGAATTGCCTCCACCTTGGTCCACGTGCGAAGCCGTTCTATCCGAGTCCTTCCACCTTCTCGGAGGACTTGGCGCACGCAATCTCGGCGCACTGCTTCGCCGTCGTGCTCTGCTGGTCGCCTTCGAACTTGCCGACAGCGTAGAACCCGTTGCGAGATTGATCGAAAAGTACTCGGACGTTCCGATGAGCCTCGCCGGCGCATGCCTGGTTCGCATGACCGAAACGCTTGCTGATCCCGTCATTCTGACGACCGACCAGGATTTCCGGGTCTACCGCCGCCATAGTCGCCAGGTAGTTCCTTGTGTGACACCTGAATGATCTTTGCTGATCTTTGCCAGAGGCCCATTCTTCGGCGAAGTTAAGTATCGGCTTTGGGCCAACTTGGCTGGTGCTACGGCGGGATTGAGAAACGACCCAAGAGTTTCGGGTCCACGGGCGGAGCCAACAGTTTCACCTGCAGAAAATGGCGTATCAGCATTCATCCACATCTGATCATTCGCTTGCCGCCATGGCCGGGGTCTGCTCGCCGATTTTCGCCGAGTAAAGAATGTATTTGAACGGGTCGGTGTTCTGATATTTTTCCATCAGTTTGAGATAGACGAGCCGCTCGGCTTTGGCGATCGATTCAGTGCGGCCGAACCTGGCGCTGGCCGATTCGAGGAGCGAGGCCGCAAGTTCGTATTTGCCATCGGCGGCCATTTTTTCCACGGCCTTCACAAGCTGTTTTTCTGAGAGGCCAAGGTAATCCACCAAGAGTTCCGCATGATCGGAATCGCCGAGATGGTCGAGGCCTTCGAGGTCGGCCTGCCAATATCCGACATTCTGGTGATAGAGCCGGTCAATCACATGTTCGCGCAGGATCAGGTAAGGCAAGAGCGCGTCGGGACGGCCGCTGAGGAGGCCGGGCGGAATGAGATTTGCCTGATGGATTTCAGCGCGTGTGTCACCGCGGCGGATTGCGTTAAGCACCTGATCGCGCAGCCAGCTGAGGTTTGTCTTCAACTGGGCCAACATGTCGGGAGAGGAGAAGTTCCGCGTCAGCGGCTCGTGACCGTGCAGCATGTAGCGCGGATTTTTCTCTACCACTACGTCAATGGCATCGAGCAGACCTTGCAGGTCTCCTTCTACAACGAACGGCGCACCGATGTAAGGCATGATGAAATCGCCGACAAAGAGCACGCCAAATCGGGCAGATGGATGAACATGGCGTCACGCGTTTCTCCCCCGTGCACGGGAAACAAGTCGATGCGCGTTCCGCCGACTTTTAGTTCAGTGGGGCGGTCTACGGTTGCGTCCGGCCTAAAATTCCGGACATCCTCGAGATTGAAGCGTTCGCCGAAGAAGTGTTTCGCGATGGACTCGGGCCCGTTGATCTCGCCTGCTATTTCTTCCTGATAATTGCTTCTCGCATAGAAGCGGGGCTTCGGATTCAGACCGCGAAAATAGGTTTGTCCGCCGATGTGGTCCCAATGCGAATGTGTGACGAAGATGGTGGTCAGCTCCGGCAGATTGGGGGCGTAGGCGCGCAATGCTTCATAGGCAGTCTTTGCGGAATCGGTGCGGGTTCCCGCGTCTATTCCGATCAGCTCTCGCCGATTGTCGGAGACCACGAAATAGTACTCCGTGAACTCGAAGCCCGAGAGTGCATAGACCCGGCCGGGAACAATCTCCGCGATGCGGCGTGAAGCAAAAGCGTGCCCGGACAACGGGTCTTCTGAAAATGGGGTGGTAAGGACAACCGGCTTGTCGAAAGATTTGTAGCCGCTCTGGCGCAGGTAATCCTGCGCTTTGACCTGGTCGCCATCAGTGAGAGCAAGCGATGCCAAACGAAAATCCACTTCCCGCAGCCAGCCGATGTCTGGCGCTTTAGCGATGTTCGCGGCACACCACGTCAAATCATCCTGCGCGGCCCGCCTCTGATGGAAGAAATTTGGAATTTGGGAACGGACGACGCCGGAAATCCAGTTCACCACATAGATTTGGCCGCCGGAGAGCCGTTTGGCTTGGTCCAGCATTGCGATGGTGTCTTTCACATAGCCGATGCGGTGGAGCAAGGAGATAGTGGAGGCGTGCTGGGCGCGCAGCAAACCGATGGCGCTCAAATAAAGCGACTTTTGCGCGTCGGTGAGGCGGGGCCCGAATTCATTTAGCCGCGCGGTGAGGAACTCGGCTCCTTCCGCCTGCTGGTTGGCATTCGCATATGCCCCCATGAGGAGAAAAAGCAATTGCGGATCTTGTGGCGGTGCGGCGCTGTTTACCGCTTTCAGGTATTCGAGTTCCGGGCGGGAAGAGCCGGATTGATTCCCGTTGGCGCCACCCCCGACCGTCCTATTTGTTCCCGCCCAAGCCAGGAAGCCTACGCCGAGCGCCACCACTGCCAACAAAGAAACAAGTTTTCGCATGAGAGCAATCCTTTCCGGGAACTTATCAGCTAGAATAGATGTATATGCATCTACTATGGGTACAAAAAATCAGGCCCCTGCCGCCGCGTTCGTGACTCGGGTGACGGTGGCCTGCATCTGCTTCCAAACCGAAGGTCCCAACGCCTTTCGCAAGCGACGTTCCGCAGCCTGCCAGTGTGGCTGAGCCATTGCCATTTGCCTCTTTCCTTCTTCCGTTAGGCGAAATACCCGTTCGCGGCGATCCTTCCCGGGCCTGACGTGGATCCAGCCCTGCTTGCGCAACAGGGCCAAGGTGCGCGTGAGGGTCGTGCTGTCCATCGCAAAACCGGCACTCAGGGCCTTCTGATTTGCCTCGCCCACAATGGCAAGTGCGGTCAGCAGACCGAACTGGCTGATTTCGATGCCGGCGTTGCGGAGCTCCTGGTCGTAAATGCGGGTCACAAGTCGGGTGACGCGCCGAAGGTTCTGACAGGCGCAAGGGAGCGCAAAGAGCGCGTTCGAGGGATGATCGTCGTGAATCGGCATATCCACAATAAGATGTATATACATGTTATCTTGGTTTGTGTCAAGTAAAAAGGGAAACTCGTCATCGGTCCCCACGGGAGCAAAATTGCAAAACGAACTCTCGTAAGTCCCTAGAATAGATACACTTATGCTTTGGCAATGTGCAAAGAAGCCCATTCCTGCCCTACTCTGCGGGTGGGAGGATGACCGCGACTACGGCAGTGGTCCATTGTCCGTGGTTGTTGAAGTAGGAGCCGCGCATCCAGACGAGGGCGGTTCGGGAGTCGTTCCACTTGGGAATGATGGGGCGGAGATTGTCGTACGTGGAGTTGCGTGTGATCGGAGTCCACGTCCATTTACCGGAGTGCTGCTTGCGTGTACCGCGAAACAATTCGTAGTGTCTGCGGTGGTCCGCCTGACTGACGATTGGGGCGCCGCTCACCGGATCGGCGTCGGTCGAAATGTAAACGATGTCGGGATTCTTGGGATCGAGCGCGCCCAAACCGGAGTAGTCGTCTTCGCCGGGATATAGACGCGTGCCCGCGTGGGCGATTTCCTCACTATGCCACGCGGCGCCGTCCCAGCGCGCGTAGTGATACCGCAAGTCCATGCCACCCTGACCACGCGGCAAACCTCGGCCATCGATTTGGCAAGAAAACAAGACGTAAGGGTGGCCGCTGCGGTCCAATTCCAAATCAATCATCCACGCGACGTCATCCGGAGCTCCCTGGAAAATTTTGGTGAGCTCCCAAGTGGCGATTTTTGCGTCGGTCGATGTGCTCAACGGGCCAACCGGCGTCCCATTCGATTGGTAGATGGTGCCGTTCCGCAAATATGCGTGATACAGGCTATTGTCAAAATTGCGAGGATGATCCTCAGTGGCGACGAAATGAATCGTGCCTTTGCCATCCTCGGCGTACTTCAGGTATGGGCTATAGCCACCTTTGCCGTAGAGCCAGTGGCCACCATAGATCCATGTCTGGCCTTCATCCTTCGAGACCATGTAATTAGGCTCATGATGGAGGCCGCGATAGAAATTGAATATGCGCCCGTCCGGCAGACGAAACAGATTGGCATAGGTATCGTTGTTGCCGGCGTACTTGGTGTCGGAACCGGGCGTTTCAACGCTCAGCGCGGGACCCCACGCGAGCGCATCGTGGGGTTCGGAGATGCGGTAATACATCTTTCGCTCGGCGGCATGCTTCGAGTACATCGCGATGTATCGGCCGTCGGGCCGCACAAGGAAGGCGGGAGCATCGTGATCATCTTGCTCGAGATGCGCATGCAGAACCATCGTCGCGGTCTTTTTTGCGGCGAGGTCATAGACAGCTATTTCGACGTTGCCCCATCGTGGGTCAGAAGCGCCCGATTGGAAGGTGCCGACCGCACGCACCGAGCCCACAATCAGTTTGCCGTCATCCACGACGACGCGCGGATCCATAAACCAAGACCATGCGCCGTTGTCATTGAGCTGAATCAGACTTCCGGCGATGTAATTCGCGGGAAAAGAATCGCCGGTGCCTAGGACTGCCCCCGAATAGGCGATCAGAAACAGCGCAGTCAAGCCGAGCAGACCAGAAATTATATTAATCGAGTAGCGCGTGGCTCGCGAGAGGAAGCTTGGATCCATCGAATCGGTGGTGCAGTCAGGGCCGGAACAGACAGACCTGAGCGATTCTCATAGCTGCCAAAATCAGACCATATCACGAAATCGCAGTTTCATTTCCAAAGCCTTTACTGCTCCAGCGAGACTCTCGCGCCGCGGCAGATATACATTGTCACGTGCTCGAAAGGCTCCCCATACGGATGATTCACATATCCGCTCCTTACAAGGATGAGATTAGCGAACAGATTGGCGCGATCATCGCGGGGCGCTGTTGAGTGCCCCGATGTCAGTGCGAATGAGTTGAGGATAGCGCTCTAGCAAGGATCGCCTGGCGTCGCGCCATTCCTTCGTCTCTGCTTGCTCTTTCCGGGCGGTTACGATCTGCGCTTGTACAGCCTCGAGGGCCGGGCCGCCTGGAATCTTTCGGATACTGATGAAATGGTCGGGGTCGAGCGCCCGCATCCAGACTTCGCGGGGCTTGCCGAGTTCTCTTCCCAACGTTTCGGCTGCGAGACCCTTCATTGCGGTCACCAGTCGTTCGGCAGAGTACTCGCGGCCAACGGCGCGGACAGCCGCGGCTACCAGGCGGTGGGCCGTGCGGAAGCTGATGCCTTCTTCCCGGACGAGAGTATCCGCCAACTCCGTGACGCAAAGAAAACTCCCGCAAGCCCGGAGGCGCATCCGCTCGCGATCCACTTCGGCGTGGCTCATAATGCCAGCGAAAAGGCGGAGCGCGCGCGCGGCGTCGGCGCACATGGAAAACGCCAGCGGTTGTAGGTCATCCTCACTGTCCACGATGTCCCCGAAGGGAGTATTGTGCGCGCAACTGAGCACCGCCTGGGCCTGACTGAATGCCTTGCTCGCCAGAATGCGCACGTGTTCCAAAGCCACAGGATTCCGTTTCTGCGGCATGATGCTGCTGATCTGGATGTAAGCGTCGCTCAAGCGCAGAAAACCGAACTCTTCCGTGCACCACAACAGCAAATCCTGCACGAGTTTTCCCAAATTGAGCGCCAGCACGGCGACAGCCGAGGCCGCTTCTAGAAGGTAATCGATCGCCGCGATGGCGCCATAGGAATTTACCTGCAGCCCCTCAAAGCCCAATAAACGGGCGGTATAATCGCGATCGATGGGAAAGCCAGTCGTCGTAATGGCGCAGGCGCCGAGGGGGTTCCGATTAATAGTGGCAAAGGCAGCGCGCAATCGGTGGATGTCGCGACCCAGGAATTCAACGGCGGCAAACAAATAGTGGGCCAGCGTGGTCGGCTGGGCCGGCTGCGTGTGCGTGTAAGCGGGCATGATGGTTCCCACGTGTGACGCGGCGAGATCGAGCAGCACCTGGCGCGCGTCCGCGGTTTCTTCCGCAATTCTCAGGATTTCGCGACGCAACCACATGCGGTACATCGTAAGATCGATGTCGTTGCGGCTGCGCGCGGTGTGAATCTTGCCCGCTACCTCTTCGCCGCAAGCTTCGACCAGCAGTTCTTGGACGTAAAAGAACAGGTCCTCGCAGCGTCCGTCGTAGCGCGTCGCCAAAATCTTGGGACGATCGAGACGGGCGATTGCTTCAAGGCACCGGCGGGCATCCGCCGTCGGAATAATGTTTTGACGCGCGAGCATCAAGGTGTGAGCCGAATGGATTTCGAGCAGCGCATCCAGAAAATACTTCTTGGCGTCTTCGAAATTCACGGCCAGAACGGTTTCAGCATAGACGGGGGCGGGAAAGCGGTCGGAAGACTTGGACGGCGCTTCGGAGGGGTGGTCCAGTTCATTCAAGGAGCGCACCCCCCACTAAGGAAAACGCAGAACTATCAGCCGCTGGGCGCTTGGCGGCCCCAGCCAAGGAGAGAGTCATCCCGCAGGTCTCCTCTCTTCGACTCGCCCGCGCATGAGTCTAGCAGCGGCACTAGAAAACATCGAGTGGCCTTACCATCTAACTCCCAATCCGAAATTGAGAATTCGGCCCTGGAGGACTGTGGCTGAGGGTGTGGCGAAGCCCGACGGAAAACCGGTGACTTGTCCACAATGCGTGGGGTCCAAGGTAAAGCCATTGGCAGTCTTGGGGCAACCTGTGGTATCTACCAGGACTCCCCCCGTTTTCAGGCTTGTGACATTGGGGTGATTGAAAATATTAGTGGCTTCGGTCAAAAACTGTGCCCGGATTCGTTCCTTCAGGGTGAAGAGCGTTCTCGTATAGCGCAGGTCAAACTGATAAACGTTCGGTCCGCGGAGGGTGTTGCGTCCAATGCCGAGCGACCGCGTGATGCTGGTCACAAGTGAGTCACCGTTGAGGTTGGCGTTTGCAGTGACGTTCTGTTCGTCGCCCGAGGCGATGTTCGTCAGCATGGCCAACTCGTTGTCATTCAGCACGCGGTTCACCAATGAGTTCTCGACCTTCAGGCGAGGAGACCACACCACACTGGCCGTGAAGGACTGTGGCCGATTGATGTAGCTGTTGCTACGGTCACGCAGTCGATTCGTCGCATCTTCGACGTACACGAGGTTTTGCTCAAAGCCGTTAACGTCGGGAGCGTCGCTGATGGTATGCGAATAGATATACGCTGCGCTTGCGACCAGGCCGAGCGAGAAGCGGTGTTCGTAGTTGACCTCCAGCGCGTTATAGCTCGAGCTCGTGCCCACGTCCTGTATTGTCACGTTGTTGAACGCCGGGTTTGCACGCGTTCCCGCATTCACCCTTGGGTCGAACACGGGTCGGCCATCGAGCAGAAAACCCAGCGGATTAATGAGATTGATGTTGTGCAGCCACTGCAATTGCCGCCCGCCCGTGTTCACATACGCGAACGTCAAGGCATCGTTCTTTGAAAGCTCCCGCGATATCTGGAGGGTTGCGGTCATCGCGTAGGCGTTCTTGAAATTCGGCGTGACTGTGAATACCGATGGAATCGCCGGAGCAGTCGCTGTCGTCAATGGCTGCGGGAAAGAAGGCGCCCCCGGCGATGAGGGAGACAGCGACGCGTTGAACGACCGGCCAGAACCGTCGTTAGAAAGCGCGTTGAACCACAGATTGGTCGGAGGCGCGTCGTAGAACATCCCCCACGAAGCACGCACCACGGTCTTGCTACCAAGCCTCCAGGCTAAGCCCAGACGTGGCGACACGTCGCCGGCCGGATTGTGAAAGTCCCGCGAGAAGGGAAAAGGGGCGGCCGCGTTCGGCGAAGGAGACAAAAAGCGATCGTAGCGAATCCCGTAGGTGACCAGCAAAGACGGCCGTATCTGCCAGCTATCCTGCCCAAAGAAATTGAAGAAATTGGAAATGTAGCCCACGCGCGTATTGCCGATCAAAGCATTTACCGTGTCATAGGACTTTGGGTTCGCACCGCTCACAGCGGCCTGGTACGCAGCGACCGAACCGAAGACGTACTGCGTGAAACTGTCGCCCTGCTGCACGTCGATAATGCGCGAATAGCCGAACCCCCCTTTGAAAGTGTGTGGGCCGCGGATGTAGGTGAGATTGTCGTTCCAACTTGGGATTTTTTCCGCAAACACATCGCCCGTGGAGACGCTTCCGCCAAAATTAGCTATCCCAGAGATGGTTACTGCGGGCTGAGCCCCCGTCAGAGCGCCCGCGATGTGCTTCTCATTCCGGTAGGGATAGGAGAAGCGAAACTCGTTGACCATCCGCGGTGATATCGTACTCACCCATTGTAGTCCGCCGACGTGTGCACGGTCCCGAAAGTCTGACTCCGCGGAAATCAGGTTCATCCCGCCAACGGCGGTGTTGAAGGGATACTCGTTCCGGAAGTAATTGACGCGAGCAAAGACGCGGTTCTCTTGATTGATATCCCAATCCCCGCGGACATCCAGAAACTGCGCATGCTGCACGGAAGGCGCAGTCCCGAACTGCGAGGTGGGAATGCCGGCGCCCTCGAGGGCCGTCTGGTTTGCGGCGTTGACCGTAATCGGCACAGGTAGCGCGCGGTACAGGTGCTCGTAAGCACCGAAGAGGAAAAGTTTGTCTTTCTTAAGAGGACCTCCGGCATTCATGCCGTAGGAATTCATAAGCAAGTTCGGCTTCGGTAAGGTTGAGGAGAGAAGAATTGGTCTCGCGGTGGTATCGACAGGTCCGCGAATCCATTGGAACATGCCGTGGAGATCGTTGGTGCCTGAACCTGTGATGACGTTATAGATGTTTCCTGTGGTGCCGCCAAACTCGGGAGCGAAGCTGTTACTTACGGTCTGGACCTCGCTCACATAAACGGACGAAATCGGGAACAGGCGAAGACCGTAGCGATCACTCTCCGTGTCTACCATCCCATCCATCTGATAGTTGATGCGATCCACGAAGCCATTGGTGTTTAGCGTGCGCGGGATGCCCAGTTCCGGGTTGGGATGTCCACTGACTCCGGGCTGAAACATGATCCAGTTATACGGGTTCCTCGAGGTCAACGGCAGACTCTGTACCTCATCCTCACTAATCGTTCGGCTGATATTCGTTCGCGCTGGATCAAGGACGGGCGCGCCGCCGCTGACTTCAATCGACGTGCTCACCGCGCCCAACTTGAGCGCGCCGTCTACCACGGCTTCGCGGCCTGCTTGGAGGACGATTTCAGTGAACTTGAGCGTGGTGAACCCGTCCTTCACTACGGTTACCGTGTATGTTCCGAGGGGAAGCGAGACAATCACATAGTAGCCGTCTTCGCCGGAATCGACGTTGCGCCAATACCCCGTTGCATTATTAAGGGCCGTGACTTTGGCGCTGGCCACAGGTTGGTCGCTGGGGTCGCTGATGCGACCGCGAATGGTGCCGTTGATCGATTCTGATTGCGCCCGCGTGGCTGGTGCGCAGGTTAGAAGGAAGAGGACGACCAGCGCCACAAGACTCGAAGTGCAAAAGTAGACGAAAAGAGACCCACGTTTTTCATCGCGCATTTTGAGCACCCCAGATTTCTTCCCCGGACCCGACTTCGTAAGTGTGTCTCAATGGCGAAGATGAAACAAGGCCGCTTAGCAAAATTTGAGGAGACACTGCGCAAGTTCGCTGCTCTTTAATATCGAATACCTCAGCGGGACAGGGTTTGTTTCGTCAAAAACGGTTATTGAAGTCGTCTCAAATTTCGATCTCGCCAGTTTCCGTTCCACTGGGTTGTGCAACTGGCAAAGGATTTGGCAGTGGAGGTTCTGTCCCAACATCAATTTGCCGCGGCCGGCTGGTCACGCAGGAAGGCTCCCAAATCCTCATACTGGTCCGTCGCAATGTAATCGACGTGGGCATTGACCGCCGCCCGCCAACGCAAATCCACAGCCGCGCGCGAACCAAAGTTATAGCTGCGGAACCAGCCGTGGCAACTCAATTCAGCGGGTGTTGCTCCATCGAGCGTATAGAAGCGGATCCAAAGGCCTTGTTTGTGTGCGTAGCTCACGAGCTCCATTAGGCGCTCGTTCTTCTCGGTTGTCCACGAGCCCGCATTTGCGGGACCACCAGCTTCCACGACATTCCAGGAGTTATTCCACCACCGGTGATAATCATCCGCAGCGTTCGGCTCAAGAATTTCTGGCTTGGCTAGAGAATCTTTCAAGTTTGTGGGTACCGCACCAAAGATGAAAAGTTTGGATCCGACGGGGCGCCGGTCATAGAAGGCCACCTTCTGCGCCTCCGACTGTCCGCTGAGGACAAGAATGGGTTTGACGTCCAGCGGCGCAACTCTGTGGATATCGGCCGAACGTGTGGCCGTCGAGATCCAGTCCCCATACTCACTGAGGAGGTTCCAAATTGCAGCGAGGTGCTCGGGTTCCTCGGACTTGAGGTCGAGGTTTAAGGTGATGAGGGGCCAGCTCCGGCGGTCTCCTTCCCGCAGGGCCTTTTCCACAATCGGGCGAACACGCTCGAAAAAATAGTCGCGCATGGCAGGTTCGTTGCCGCTTACGGACGAGCCATGAGTAAGAACGGACCTCCCTTGTCCGGTCTTCGGATCTGTATACCAATATAGGTCTTGCTCAATGGCGAGTGGCGTACCGCTGGACAGTGCTCTGTCGATTCGGTCCGGCCACCATTCGAAGTAGGGGTAACAATTGTGAGCATCCATCAGCGAGCGCGCCCCGGGACGAACTGCGTCGGGCACGATTCGTCCTTCAGCGCAAAGGAGCAACATAGAAACGAACACGAGCATGGACGGCCCGAGAAGGCTATTGCCGTGTGTCCGGGACGTTTGCAGCGTGTTGTTATCCATTGGGATCAAACCTCGCGGTCATTGGTTAGAAATGATTCGCGTTTGGTTCTCTGTATTCGGCAGGTTCCCTTACGTAACCGAGCGTAAAATAGGAACTAGAGAAAAACAAGGAAGCAAACATCTACGATATGGACTGTCGCTGAATTTATACATTATTCTCAGCTTCACTTTGTTATCAGAGAGCTGCGGACCTTGACGTAACCTGGCTTGATGACGGAGTAGATTAAATCGCAACGCCGGTCATAGGGAAGAAAGGCGCTCTTCATCGCGTTGATGGTGATCTTTTCAAAGTCCTCCAAGGACAGACCAAAGGTGTCCCGAGCCGCCTCGAATTCGCGGGTCATCGTCGTGTCGCTCATCAACCGGTTGTCGGTGTTGAGAGTGACGCGAAATTTCTCCTGATAGAAAATCTTAAAGGGATGCTCGGAAAGGCTGCGGGCGGCCCCCGTATGAACATTGCTGATCAGGCAAATTTCCAGGGGAATCCTCTTGTCGAGAACATATTGAGCGAGGTCACCTAATTTCACGGCTTTACCCTGGGCGACGGCAATGTCATCAATCAATCGCGTCCCGTGTCCGATACGGTGCGCGCCGCAGTATTGAATGGCCTGCCAAATCGATTCTTTACCGAACCCCTCGCCGGCATGAATGGTGATGTTGAAATTCTGGCGCTGAATATAGTGAAAGGCTTCCACGTGCTTCTTGGGAGGAAAGCCGCCCTCCTCACCGGCCAGATCGAATCCCACAACGCCGCGCTCGCGAAAGTCAACGGCGAGCTCGGCCATTTCCAGGGAGACATCCATATTGCGCATTGCGCAGATGATCAAGCCCGAAGAAATTCCAAAGTCCTTTTGGCCTCGTTCCAGGCCCTTGAGGACGGCAGCGACAACCTGCTGGTGGCTTAATCCTTCCCGAGTGTGAAAGAGGGGAGCAAAGCGAGTCTCAAAATAGACTACGCCGTCCCGGCTTAGGTCTTCCGCTTGTTCATAAGCAACTCGTTCGAGCGCCTCCTCGGTTTGCATCACGGCGATCGTGTGCGCAAAACCTTCCAGATATTTCGGCAGGCTTCCCTGGTTTGCCCCCTGGTGGAACCAGCGCGCCAAGTCCTCCGGATCTTTGGCAGGAAGCTGGCCGTATTTTGCGCTGCTTGCCAACTCGATTACAGTTTTCGGTCTGAGGACTCCGTCCAGGTGTTCGTGTAACAGAACCTTGGGGAGACTCTTCAATACTCCACGATCCAGGTTCATACAGGCTCCCAGTTTCGTCGTTCGCCGCGATCCCACCACAGCATGAACCATTGTCGCCCCATTGGTAGGGGGAACAACAGGAACGTTGGGAGTACCTCCCCCCGTGTTTTTTGTAAGTTGCAGCTAAGGTAGGTGGCGGACCAGGTTTGATTGCCGGAAGCGTCGGTCATGAGGCGTGCGGAGCCGAGGTGGTCGGCGTGGTAGTAGTGAACGCCAAGGCCGCTGGCACCAGTTAAGAAGGCGTCGTCAAAGCGGGCGGTGGCTTTCTTGCGCGTTTTTCAGCGGCTTCGCGCCCAGCTGCCTCCCGTAAATCGCTCCCCTAGAATAAACGCGGTCCGAATCTGGATCGAATTGCTCACCCCCCGAACCGCATTCGGAGTGTCGATTCCTGCTCCTGCACTGGTACAATCTTGGCGTCGTGCCACAGGGCTGTGACTATTAGCCATGGGTGCACCTCAAAACGCTAAAGACAGGAGCTTGCCAGCCACCGTGCTGTGGAAAATAGGCCGAAGGTGTGATTTTCGGCGAGGGCTAAGCTGCCTCGTCCATTCTGTGGTGTTGGCTGCGGTAGTAGCCGGTGGGTGTTCGAAGGCCCGTACGACCAGCGTTTTGGGGGATGCGGCGCACCCTACTCCCGTTCACTTCTACACTGTTGCCGAAGAGACGGCGCGAAGGCGCATCCAGGCAGTGGGATCGCTCTACGCGTTTGAAGAAAGCACG
>Ga0134074_1000250_pt1 | contig 19788 bp, 20 predicted proteins | sample 15_taG_25_FD_128868 | JGI IMG/M metagenome (GOLD analysis project Ga0134074, IMG submission 128868) | Grasslands soil microbial communities from the Angelo Coastal Reserve, California, USA - 15_D_Rain_40cm_2_09212015 | ecosystem: Environmental > Terrestrial > Soil > Grasslands ... | reverse complement strand
CGTCGTACGGTTTCTCATCGAACAGCAAGGCCTTACGCAACGTGATTTAACGCTGGAATTCGGATCAGAAAGCGCCGTCTCGATGTTTCTCTCTGGACAACGGAAGCTCACGCTCGAGCAGGTTCGCAAATTAAGTTCACGATTCAAACTTCCTGCTGATATTTTCATTCGAAGACCATAGCTAAAGCCGCAAACGAAGATACTTGCCCGCTCCTCCGACTTGGCAGTTACGCGGCAGCCAACCATCCAAAATGGATTGGCAGACCTTCGGTCCACTTCCCTCCCCCTGCACCATTCTGTTTTTTCCACCATGCCTATCCCTCCTCTCAATTCGGCAGTCTCGAGCCCCCGCAACTGCCCGTCATATAGTCATGCGGCTAGCGAGAAGCTAAAATCTGTGGCACGCGTGGTGCAAACCGGGCCCTCGGCACCAGTTTTGTTTTTTCTTCGCCATACCTACTGCTTCCTTCCTTGCAGATTGAATTCGTACGTTGGTTCAGATCTACCGGAATCCCCATGGGCTACGCCCAGGTTGTGCTGTGAGCTTCAGCGGGAATAGTGGTCGCACCTACGAAGTCACGCGCACTTACCTGTACGAGTTGGAGCGCATCAGCGAGCGCCGCTTCTTCGTGTAGGACAACAGCAGCGACGTTCAGCAATTTGCACGGGAAGGATGCGCAACACTAAGGAAGTACGCTAAACTTTCGGAAGGAGATTCACAAAATGGCCTTGAGCATCATTGTGAGCAACCCGGCTATCCTCAGCGGTGAACCAGTCTTCCGTGGAACGCGAGTTCCTTTCAAGTCGCTGACAGACTATCTGGAGCATGGGCGGACGCTGTCTGAGTTTCTTGAAGATTTCCCCAGTGTAACCAGCGCCGAAGCTATTGCGGCGATCGAAGAAGCCAGAACGAGCTTGACTACCACTTTGAAATGAAATTGCTCTTCGATGAGTGTGTCCCCAGGAAGGTCAAATTCCTGTTTGCCGACGGCGGTCATGAATGTGAGACTGTTCGAGACGCGGGATTCAGCGGCAAGGAGTATGGGGCGCTGTTGGCGCTGGCTGAAGGGCACTTTGACGTCCTCGTCACAATAGACAGGAACATTCGGTATCAGCAGAACATGACGGGCCGGAACATCGCTATCCTGATCATCCGCCCAGCTTCGAACGATATGGATGACATCCGACCGCATGTTCCAAATGCTCTCGTCGCATTGCAATCCCTGAAGCCCGGCCAGATACTTGAAGTCGGGATCCTGGGGTAAGGCCCACTACGTACTTTTCAATGCGTGCGCGGACCGCAACGGTGTGAGATCGCTGTTGGTTGGTCAGCAGCGGCTCACGCAAAATCCAGTCATGCGATCGTCACGCGATTCGTGCGAGGATGACGCCGAAGCATTCACCGCAGGTTGAGTAATTCGTCGCCGCTATGCCACCCACTTCATTGTCAGCTTCTTGCGTTTTCTCGCGCAGTCCAGCAGATACAAATCAATCAGTTTCTGGTAAGGCAGTCCAGTCTCTTCCGCCAGTCGCTTGAAGTAGTCCACGACTTCCGGACTCAAGTTAATGCCCACCGCCTTTTTCTTCCTTGCGTACGGGTTCTTCAGCTCTTTCAATTTGGAGAAATCATATTCCTTCCTCATAGAAGCGCACCTCCTTTCTAGTCGCCTTACGGGCAGAAATAATCCTGACCACGGAATCGTTTTCCTTGTAACAGTGAACAACGATAAGCGTTCTTGCCGCTGAACTCACACCAAGTAGAATGAACCGATCCTCGTGCTCGGAGTGCTCCGGATCATAAAACAAGCGTCCATGCGGATCGCTAAAAACGCTCTGGGCCTCTTCAAACCAAATTCCGTGCTTGATCCGATTGCTTTTGTTCTTCCGTTCGTCCCAATCGAACCGCAGTATTTCTAGATAATATCTAGATAGGTGGGATATGGCAAGGCGGTTGCGTTTCGATCTGGTCGACCTAGTCCCCTGGGTCTGCTTGAGGATGCTTGCGGCGTTGCCGGGATGCAAAGTGTAGAATACGGCCGTGGCTACACCTGTCAGTTTGCCTATTTTCGAGCAAGGTGGCGTGAATCAGCATTCACCCGCCCAGGCCAAAATTGCTCTCTTCCGCGCGCTGTTTCATGGACGAGAGGATGTTTATCCGCAACGCTTCGAAAGCCGTAAGACAGGCAGAGCTGGCTATTCGCCAGCTTGCGGCAATGAGTGGGTCCGGGGAATTTGCGAGAAACCGAGAATCAAGTGCTCCGAATGTCCGCACCAACGGTTTCTTCGCATAACCGACGAAATAATTCGTTGGCATCTCTGCGGTCACGACGACAAGGGCCGGGAATTCGTGATGGGCGTCTATCCGATGCTTCGGGATGAGACCTGTTTCTTCCTGGCCGCCGACTTTGACAAAGCAACGTGGCAGCAAGATGCGGGCGCATTCTTGGAAACATGTCAACAAATGAACGTGCCCGCTGCCCTGGAGCGGTCCCGGTCGGGCAACGGCGGGCACGTTTGGTTCTTTTTCAATGAAGCCGTTCCCGCCGTATTGGCGCGCAAGCTGGGTACACACATACTCACGAAAACCATGGAACGCCGCCCCGAAGTCGGTCTGGATTCGTACGATCGGCTCTTTCCAAATCAAGACACACTACCGGTGGGCGGCTTCGGCAACCTGATCGCGTTGCCTCTTCAGCGGCGGTCCCGAGAATTAGGTAATAGCGTTTTCCTGGACGAGCGATTCGCTCCCCAAACCGACCAATGGGAGTTTTTGTCCTCGATCCGCAGAATCAGCCGGCAAGGAGTTGAGGAAATAGTCCGGCGTGCTGACGTAAAGGGCCAGATAATTGGCGTACGTTTGGCGCCTGAGAGTGAAGAAGATGAGGATACGCCTTGGAAGAGACCGCTATCACGGAGTCGGACAAAAGCTTCAATCGCTGGCCCATTACGGGAGAGCTTGGAACTCATCCTCGGCAATCAAATATACATTCCTAAAGATGCGTTGCCGCCAGCCCTCCGCAACCGGCTGATCCGGTTGGCGGCGTTCCAGAATCCCGAGTTTTACAAATTGCAGGCCCTGCGGCTTCCGACTTACGACAAGCCTCGGATTATTGCCTGTGCCGAGGATCACCCCAAGCACGTAGGACTGCCGCGCGGTTGCCTGGATGAAGTCTGTCAAACTTTGTCGGATCTGAACATCAAGGCGATGGTCCGGGACGAGCGCAACCCCGGCCTGCCACTGAAAGCGACATTCCAAGGTGAGCTGCGCCCCGAGCAAACCGTTGCCGCGCATGCCATGCTCGCCCATGATACGGGAGTGTTGGCAGCCACCACCGCGTTCGGAAAGACCGTGGTCGCCGCGTGGCTGATTGCGCAACGGGGAGTGAACACACTCGTATTGGTACATCGGCGGCAGTTGCAACTTCAATGGATCGAGCGCCTTTCCACCTTCCTCGGAATGCCGGCGCGCACTATTGGCCGGATCGGTGGCGGCCGCACAAAGGCAACCGGCTTGCTTGATGTAGCCGTGATACAAAGCATGGTACGAAGCGGTCTCGTCGACGATCTCGTGAGCAATTATGGCCACCTGATTGTGGATGAGTGCCACCATCTCTCTGCCCAAAGCTTTGAGCAGGTTGCCCGCCAGGCTAAGGCGAAGTTTGTGACTGGCCTATCTGCGACCGTCACCCGGAAGGATGGCCAGCATCCGATCATCTTCATGGAGTGTGGTCCCGTACTCTACCGGGGCAGTGTCCGGCAGGGTGTTGCAACTCATCCCTTTGAGCATAAGGTAGTGGTTCGTCCGACTGGTTTTCGTCCGCTACGACCAGCCGATCCTGATGTGCGGGTACAATTCCACAAACTCTATGAAGAACTAATTGCCGATAAGGAGCGCAATCGACTCATCTGTCAGGACGTCATCCATGCCCTTCGAGAGGGGCGGTCGCCGCTGGTGTTGACTGAACGGAATGAGCATCTTGACTCTCTGACGGAGCAATTGACCTCTGAGTTGCCGCACCTGATTGTGCTCAGAGGAGGGATGCGCAAAAAGGAGCTTGACGCTATTCAAGCTCGCTTGGCTGCGATTCCTGCTGAGGAGGCTCGGCTGCTCTTGGCAACCGGCCGGTATGTGGGGGAGGGCTTTGATGACGCCCGACTCGACACCTTATTCCTGACGCTGCCTGTCTCGTGGCAAGGGACGATCACGCAGTACGTTGGTCGGTTGCATCGCCTCTTTCACAACAAGCGGGAGGTGCGCGTTTACGACTACGCGGATCTCAATGTACCGATGCTGGCGCGAATGTTCGACCGCCGCTGTCACCACTACGAAGGTATCGGCTACACGATTCAGCTTCCAGGAAGCGCGGTGCCGGGCTGGCCGGCAGATGTGCCACTCCCCGTCGATCCCGACTGGAAAAGCCAATATGCCGCCAGCGTGCGCCGGTTGGTGAGAGATGGCGTAGATTCCCCTTTGGCGAAACTATTTGTGCTTGCTGCCGTAATCCCGCCCTCCGATGCCGATAGTTCCGGCCGAGCGCGAAGTGCAACCGAGGCATTTCTCTATCGCCGATTGGAAACATTAGCCGAGACGGCCGGGAGGTTTCGCTTGAATGCAGAGCTGCCGATTCCGTTCGATGGCTGGGGCCGCATGGAAGTCGACCTGCTTTGCGAGCCGTCGCACATCGCCGTCGAACTTGACGGCAGGCAGCACCTGGGCGACCCTGAAGCCTACCGGCGAGATCGTCGCAAGGATGCTTTGCTGCAGGAGAATGGCTATCGGGCCCTCCGCTTCCTCGCAGAAGACGTCGGCAAATGTCTAGATCAAGTTCTGGACGCTATCCTGCGAGCCTTAGCGCACCAAAACACCAGAATCTGAGCAGATGACTAACCTTGCTTTGGGTATAGCCTCTCAACCCAGTTTCGGTGGGCCTCCTGGGCGGCGGTTCCGGCAGTTAGAATTGAGGCAGCACGGAGCGAAGACATAGCGGTGACTTGTTCGATGATGCCAGAGGCATTCAAGGCGATTAGGCAGCTAAGTCAACAAAGAACATAGCTTGTGGCAGTATCGTGCATGTCTGGCCCCCGGCACCATCCGCTCCCGCCCATCGCCTCGTTCCCGAAGAAATCTACTTTGCCGTGGGCAAGATACGTGGTTTTTCCGGCCTGCAGTAGAAATTTTGATTTTAGGTCCTGGAAACTAGCCCGGCACTGCTTCTTGCCAGCGGGTAATTTCAGTGTAAAGTCGAATCAAGGAATTAAGCTAAGGTCTGATGACCCCCTTGGAACCGCAACAACCACCCACGGTACCTGCTCCCGTGCAGGCCGAGCAAATCCGGACAAACATGCGCCGGATTTCACAGCGCCAATGGTGGCTGTGGTCCTCGGCCGTAATGGTGACCTTGCTCTTAACTCTTGGGATCGCTTCCTTTGCGTTCCCAGGCCTCCTGTCCGGAAACGAATCCCTCTATTCATTTCGCTTGGACCTAGCCATGCGCGGGCTAGTGGGACTCGTTTTACTGTTCAACGTCTATACCGTTTACCAGCAGTTGCAGATACATCGGATCCAAAACCACTTGAGCGACCAAGTGGAGGCATTAGGCAAGATGGAAATACGCACGGAAGAGGTTTATAAGCTTGCCGTGCTTGACCCACTTACGGGTCTTCATAACCGACGATCGGGAGAACAGCGTTTGGCACAAGAAATTTCTCGCGCGCAACGCCACGGCCGCCCCCTGACCGTCCTGATGCTGGACTTGAACGGCCTGAAAAACCTCAATGACAAGTTTGGCCACGCTGCCGGCGACGAACTGATCCGGCACTTTGCCGGACGCCTCAGCAAAGCCATTCGCGGTTCCGATCTAGCCGTTCGTCTCGGAGGGGACGAATTCCTGGTGCTGCTGCCGGAGTGCAAGCCTGATGAAGTGCTTCATGTCCTGGGCCGGTTGAAAGACCTGAATTTCGATTATGACGGCCAGTCAATGGCCTTCTCCTTTTCCGCGGGTTGGACCAATTTCAATCCGGGTGAATCGCCCCAAGACCTTTTGAAACGGGCCGATGACGCACTTTATGTGAACAAGCGTGCCGCTAGAGCCCAAGAGGAATTGCGCGCTGCAAAGACCTGATCGATACCTGTGTTTCTCTTCATTCTTCGGCTTTCCGCCGCGGAGAACGAGAATTCCGGAGGCTCAAGCATACTGGACGGTAGGGTTTTGTCCTCTCGCGCATTGCAGTATTTCCCCGAATTGACTGCTAAATGTCCTATGGCATAAGTCCCCTTGGATACCATTGGTAATCCCGAAAGGTCGTTGTTGCCCACTCAATGCCTGCTAAAGTTACTCGGACTCCGCCCAAGGTCCTGGCGATCGGGGCGGATTGGTTTGTTCTTGACAATATTCGCGTCTTGCTTGGGACTAAGGGCTGTCTGTGCGTCGTTGGTTCCAATATCAACGAGGCGCGCGCACTCCTTGAGAAGGAAAGACCCGACGCCGCCGTCCTTGATCCGCAACTCTTGGACTCTTCACCTACTGAGGCTTTGGCAGCCTTGCATACGATTGCTCTCGGGCTGCAAGGTCGCGTAGCTGTTCTCACACAGGAGCAGATTGATTCACAACTTCTGAATGTAGTTGACGCCTATTCTCTTCCCAAAGTTCCGGTAGAAGCACTCTTACAGGAACTTTGGCCCTGCCTGGACTCGTTGCTCCACAGAAAGATCGCGCCGCGGCGGACCAAGCACACCGGGCGGCTTGTCTTTAACAGCTTTCTCCAACCGTTAGCTGTCGGCGTACGCTCTGCACAGCCCTCGGATCATAGGCTCCTTTACGAATCTGGGGATGTGATGGTCGACCTGTGGCTCCAATCCCAGAGAGATTCGCGGCGCGTCAAGCTTATTGGCCAGATTCTGGATCGCAAAAAACCAGGACCTCAACTCCATAGCGCGCCCGTCGTGCTTCAAGGCAAAACAGAGCCGATTGAGGTAGCGACCACAAACGAGATGGGTGAGTTTCAGTTTGACTTCGATCCTCGGCCCCAGCTGAGGCTGGAGATAGGCGTCAGGGAAAACTACTGGCTATCCCTCGAATTGCCCGGTCCCAGGGGCGCCATCCATGAAGTAAGAGAATCGCCAGCCCGGGAGGCAGAGGGAGACCTCGAGATTCAGAAACCTCCCGTTTCCAACAAAAGAGAGAGGCAGTAACCCATGCGGTCCAAAGCGCTTGTACTCTTCCTGCTCCTGTTCGGGCTGTGGCCGGTCAGCGCCTCCGCCCACAATCGATTCATTGTGCGCGACACTGCGGGCCTTGATGCACTCCAGCAGGTCTGCGCGACGCTGGGCTGTACAGTGATCAGCAGTGTAGACGGCAACCTGAACCAAGTTTTTTTGGTTACGGCCCCCTTCAACATAGATGTAGCAGTGATTCTGGCCGAACTGCTCAACACGCCGGGAGTAACCAACGCCGAGCTGGATCAATCCGTCGCCTTGGTTCCGGCATTGAACCAGCCGGCCGCGGTACCCGCAGGGCTCTCGGATACCAGCACCGAGCAATACTTCGGCACTTCGGTGCGGAACGGCTATGTGAATCAACCGGCTGCGCAGATTATCCGGGTGTCCGAGGCGCAGAGCACTTTTAATGTGGCCGGGGCCGGCATTGTGGCGGACATTGACACGGGAGTGGACCCCGATCATCCGGCACTGCAAGGCGTTTTGCTGCAAGGCTGGGACTTCACTCGGAATCAGGCCGGCGGCTCCGAGATGACGGATCTTCAGCCTCCCTTTGTGTCGCCTCCGCCGTGCACGGATTGTGCCCCAGCGACTGTGAATCAATCCACAGCAGCGGTGCTGGACCAGTCGACAGCGGCGGTGCTCGACGGAAACCCGCAATACGCGGCATTTGGCCACGGCACGATGGTGATGGGCGTCATCCACCTCGTTGCGCCGCAGGCCAAGCTTCTTCCGCTAAAAGCCTTCCACTCCGACGGGACGGGATTCCTCTCCGACATCCTGAGTGCCATTTATTTTGCCGTGCAGAACCAGGCTAACGTCATCAACATGAGCTTCGACTTGACGACCAAATCCGATGAACTATCCAAAGCTCTGGATTTTGCCAACCAGCAAAATGTGATTTGCACGGCCTCCGCGGGAAATGACGGAGCAATCGAGATTGTCTATCCGGCAGCGATTCAGAACGACGTGATGGGAGTTGCCTCAACAAGCGACCTCGATCAGCGGTCCACTTTCTCGAACTATGGTGACGCCATCGTGTGGGTAGCCGCCCCCGGAGAAGCCGTCATCAGCACGTATCCGTTCGGCAGCTATGGGGCTGCGTGGGGAACATCCTTCAGCGCGCCTTTCGTTGCCGGGGGAGCTGCTTTGTTGTTGGATCAGAAGCCGGTCACGGACGAGTCCCAGGCCGCCGCTGCCGTGGCTCATGCCGTGCCCATCGGTCCCAACATGGGCAATGGCAGGCTGGACCTGGTGCAGGCACTCACCGCAAACGGTGCGCAACCCGGAGACTTCTGCATTTCTCCAGCTTATCAAAAAGCGAAAATCCACCGCGGTCAGACGGAGACCTTCACGTTCAAGGTTACTGCGTTCGATGGCTTCGCAGGAACCGTGGATTTCAGTGTGACCGGCCTACCCTTGAATATCGATGCGGATTTTAATCCGACTTCGAGGGCTGGTTCGGGCAACTCTGTGCTCACCTTGCACGCACACAAGAATGCGCATCCCGGATCGTACAACTTGACCGTTACCGGGAAGAGCGGAGCTTTGCTTCATTCCGTTAGCTTTCAATTGCACGTCCAATAGCTAGGTTGAACCAACCGGGAGCTCTTGTTTGACCTGTCCGCGAGCCCCAGGATTCGTGCTCACTGAGAAGGGGGAGGCGGGGGAAGCGCGAAAGCGTAGAGAACGTCCTGCACGGCAAGGATCAGATACTGCCGTCCGTCGAGTTGATAGGTCATCGGCGAGGCGTCCATGCGACCGCCGGCGTTCAAGTGCCACAAGGTTTTGCCCGTCACCGGATCAAGAGCGAGCAAATTGCCGGAGTTATCGGCAGTGAAGAGAAGATGCCCGGCAGTCGTAAGAATCCCAGAGATGCCTTCTCCCTTTCCAATTTCGTGATTCCACACGATTTTGCCGCTACGGTAGTCAATCGCACGCAGCGTTGAGTTGCTCCATAGGTTGCGGTCTCTGCCTGCCCAGCCTTCCGGCTTCCCTGTCGCAGTGCGGTAAAAAATGCTGAAGATTCGACGGGCATTCACATAAAACAGCCCGGTCTGGGGATCAAAGCTGGGCGCCATCCAATTGCTGGCGCCATCTGAACCAGGCTCGACAAGCGCGCCATCCGGGCTCGGAGTGGCTTCCGGCTTGGCGATCGGGCGGCCCCGCGAGTCAATTCCTTTCGCCCACGTCTGGTCGATGAAGGGGGCTGTGACCAGTTGCTGTCCATTCGTTCGATCGAGCACGAAGAAAAAACCATTACGGCTGGCCTGCGCGAGAAGTTTACGCGACTTGCCATTGAATTCGCCGTTGAACAAAACGGGTGTCTCGACGGCGTCCCAGTCATGCACGTCGTGTGGCGAAGGCTGGAAATACCATACGAGCTTCCCCGTGTCAGGATTCAGCGCCACGATGGAACAGGTGTAAAGATTGTCGCCGGGCCGCTCCTCGCCCGCGAGCACCGGATTGGGATTGCCCGTGCCCCAATAGAGCAGGTTGAGCTCGGGGTCATACGTGCCGGTCATCCACGTCATGCCGCCACCGTGCAGCATAGCGTCGGTGTCCTTGGGCCACGTTTCAGAACCCGGTTGGCCGGGGTCCGGCTCGGTGTACCAGCGCCACTGGATGGTTCCCGTTTCCGGATCCAGGGATTCGAGGAATCCCCGAATATCCGTAACGTCCCCGGACACTCCTACGATCACGTGATCACGGATGACCAGGGGCGCCATCGTTGAGAAGTAGCCGAGCTTCGGATCAGCAAGCTCGATGATCCAGCGAACGCTGCCATCCTTCGCGTCGAGACAGACCAAGTGCGCGTCGGGCGTAGTAAAGTAAAGCCAGTTTTTGTACATGCCCAACCCGCGATGGCCGATGTGGTCGCCTTCGGAAGCGCGATGGTAGTGCCAGATCTCCCGCCCAAAGCGGGCGTCGAGGGCCCAAACGTTGTCGGGCACCGTGAAGTAAAGAACGCCATTCACTTCCAGCGGCGTTGATTTGATGGTTCCCGCGTGCGGATGAAAGACCCATGCGAGCGTAAGCGAACCGACGTTTCCCACGTTGATCTGGTCGAGCGTGCTGAAGCGGCCGCCTGAGTAATCTCCGTTATAGGTCGGCCAAGTATCGGTGGCCGGCTTAAGCAGAGCCGTCGGGTCGAGCCCTTGCGCTGCGGCCGGCAGCGCGTGCAGGCTCAGCGCGAGCAGCAGCAAGATGAGGGTACCCGGCCGACCGCGCCAGTGCGAACCCTCGTTCTCCTCCACGCTGCGTTCGTTATGTCGCCTGCAATCGATCCGCCCACTCAGATGAGAAAGCATTCCCACTCCCGTCTTGGACTCCGTGGCTTCTCCACTCTTTACTTCAGACTTTCGAGATACGCAAAGAGGTTGTGAACATCCGCTGGAGTGAGTTTCTCGAGCAGTTCGCGGTGCGCAGCCAGGGGATCCTGCAATTCGACCTTCACCTTGTCGCGCGAGAATGACCGATACCAACCGGACGCATCACGCAGAGCGATCACGAAATCGTCGGCGTGCGCCAGCGGCCCCTTGACCTCTTCGCCAGAGGGCAGCGTGACGACGGCTACAGTAGGTTTGCCCACGGGATAAAGCATGCGCGCTTGGAGATCAATGGGGGAGTACTTCGTAGCGATGTTGGCGAGATCCGCGGCGGGAGAATGGCAACCTTTGCAGCCTCCCGCTCCATTAAAAAATGACTTTCCCGCAGCCGCGTCGCCGGTTAGCAGCTTCTCCACTGGATAGTTATGGGGGACGCCTGCCGACCTCAATGCTTCCGTGGCACGGGCATGGAGGTACGCAGCGATGTCAAGCACTTGCTGATCGGTCATCGACATCGCCGGCATCCCTTTGTCGGCGCGTCCCAGCCGAATGACCTCGCCGATCTTGTCGCCCTTTACGTCATGAGCAACGAGCGGTGAACGGACAAGGTCAGGCCCGCGAGCGCCAGTTGCATCGGGGCCATGACAGAATCCGCAAGATTGCTCAAACTGTTTGTGCCCGCGCTCGACCGCCGGGTCTTGAGAATCAGACTGAGGCCACGCAGCGGAATTCCCTAGACCAAACAGAACAATGACCGCAATACAAGGAATTGCAGTTCTGGCCCAGATAGCCGGGTCAAGGTGTTGTTTCAATGTGGGCCCATCTCCCCGTCTCCACACTCCTCATCCCTCCACGAATTTCAAGCGATCCTACCTCAATTGCAGACGACCCAGCACTTCGCGTGCGGGGATTCTAGCATCAGGTCCGGGGCTTCGTCATTGGGTCTGCTTCATTTTTCCCTAAGCCGGCATCGGTGACCGCGCATTCTATCGGCCGTCTCCTCCGTTTCCATTTGGGCCTATCTGCCCGGTGGAAACAGTGGCAGCTTCGCCCGTGATCAGGCGCGCGCCTCTGCTGAAAGTCAGGTATTCGAATCCCCATTGTATGAAAACGATGATGCGACTCTGAAATTCCACGATGTAAATCAAGTGGATGAAGAGCCACATCAGCCATGCCAGCAGCCCGGAAAGGTGCACGCCGAAAATATTTGCGACGGCGGCCGCGCGCCCGATTACGGCCATCTCGCCCTTATTGAAATAATGAAATGGAGGCGGTTCGCGCTTCCCTTCCAGGTGCGCACGGAGAACTCTTGCGGCGTACGCTCCACCCTGCATCGCGACCTGCGCGACGCCGGGTAGCGGCGCTCCTTTTTCGTCGACAGCGTGGGCAAGATCGCCGATGATAAAAATATCCGGGAAATTGGGAATGGTCAGGTCGCGATTCACCTTGATTCGGCCGTTGCGATCTGATTCCGACTTGGTGCGCTCGGCAAGCTTCCTTCCAAAGGGCGTGGCCGTGACGCCGCCGGCCCACAGCACGGTCTTCGCCGCCAGCTTCTCACTCGAATCGCCGTGCTTAAAGGTGACGCCTGCCGCATCGATATTCGTCACCATCACGCCTTTGATCACCTCCACCCCGAGGTGCGTAACTAATTTTTCAGCTTTGGCCGACAGATCCTCGGGAAAAGGGCCCAGGACCCTTGGGGCGCCCTCCATCAAAATGATTCGCGCTTTTTGTGGGTCGATCTTGCGAAAGTCGTGCCGCAACGTCTCGCGAGCGATTTCCGCGAGCGCTCCGGAGAGCTCAAGCCCAGTCGCGCCGGCTCCAACGATGACGAACGTAAGCCAGTCGCGGGCTTCTTGCGGCGTAGCGGCGCGCTCGGCGCGTTCGAACGCGTAGAGAATCTTGTGGCGGATGGCGGTGGCTTCCTCGACGGACTTTAGGCTCGGCGCCCACTGCCGCCAGAAATCATTTCCGTAATAAGACGTCTGCGTCCCCGTGGCCACAATCAGCGAGTCATATTCGAAGGAAGCGCCGTCGCGCAAAATCACGCTTTTTGCTTGCGGATCAACGTCTACGGCCTCACCGAGAAGAACTTGCGTATTTTTCTGCTTGCTCAAAACGCCGCGCAATGGAGCCGCAATTTCTCCGGGAGAAAGCGAACCAGTCGCCACCTGGTACAGCAACGGCTGAAAAAGATGAAAATTCCGGCGGTCAATCAGCGTGACTTCGACGGGCGCGCGCTTCAGCTTTTGCGCCGCTGCCAGTCCCCCAAACCCGCCGCCGAGAATGACGACTCGATGTTTCTGATCCATGCGCCCCGTTTCCCCAAACGCAACCTCACCCGCTCCAGTATCATCTCATTTACTGCGCGGTGAAGAAAAACCCAATGTCCTTTCATGGTTCAAGCGCCAGATTTCAGCTCCAGAAAAACACCCTGCGTTTTCTTTGCTCGGTGCTGATAAAGAGCGGCACGCGCCTCGAGATTTGCAAGTTGCTCGATCCCAGTGTTTTTGACGATCCGCTGCAGCGCGTCCTGTTTGAAGAAATCCGCGAGCTGGGAACTATTGATTCCCGCCGCTTGAGGGAGCTTCTGCCCGCTCGCGTGACCAACCGAGGTTTTCCGGACTTCGACCTCAACGAATTCCTCGCCCCACACGAGGTCAACGAGAAAGAAATCGACCAGCTCTTTGAGAGCGCACTGCAGCTCCTCGATCTTAGCCATCCGGACGAAGGGCTTTCTGTAGAATAGTCTTGCCATGACCACGGCCCGGCGTTCATTGATTCTCATTGAGGCCTTCGTCTTTTCAGCTTACGTTGGGTGGTTTATCTGGCGGCTTCAGACGTCCATCCGGCCATCCTGGCTGGTCTTTCCCGTCTGGATGCTCGCCAGCTTCCTGATTCATCGCGACACTCCAAAAACACTTGGCTGGCGCGCGGACAATTTGTGGGTCGCCACCAAGCACTCTTCTCTAGTCTTTCTGCCATGCATAGTCGCGCTGTGCGCCGTGGGAGTTGCTCTGGGCGCCGCGCATCAGCCTACGCACCATCTCCTAATTCCAAATCGTTTTTTTGGCTACACGGCGTTTTGCCTGCTCCAGCAGGTGGGCCTGAATTCCTATCTGACAAACCGGCTCTTTGGAGCAATCGACAACACAGCAAGCGTTTCGCTGCTCTCAGGGATAATTTTTGCGGCCCTTCACTGGCCGAATCCCGTGCTGGTTCCGCTCACCTTCGTCGGCGGAGTCGCCATGGCTTGGCTTTTTGCGCGCGAGCGCAACATCATTCCGCTCGCCATCTGGCAAGGCATTCTGGGAACTCTAGTTTGGTGGGCGTTTCCGGTCGCGTGGCATCATGCCATGCGCGTGGGCCCAGGGTTCTACCACTTTCACCCACGATGATGGGCGGATAGAGCTTACAGATTCAAATGGCCGTAGGCTTTCTCGGTCCATGCCACGCTTTTTGTTGACCAGCGATTCCCTTTCGCTTCATTCGCCCAAACACCAGGAATCCCGAGCCCGCACTTCGGGCACGCACCATTCTTGACATGATTCTCCAGCACGTCGTGCCAGGAACGGCGGACGAGCAGTTCCCGGCACTTCGGGCAATAGGTGTTCGCGCCATCGCTGTAAATATTTCCTTCATAAACGTAGCGCAATCCCACATCGAGCGCGATTTGCCGGGCATGATCCAGCGTCTTCGCAGGGGTGCACGGCTTGTCCTGTAGCTTGAAGTCCGGATGAAACCCGGTGAAGTGCAGAGGCACGTCCGCTCCAAGATGGGTGAGGATCCATTCGGCAAGCTTTCGCGTTTCGGCGGGATCGTCGTTCAACGTCGGAATCATCAGGTTGGTGATCTCAAACCAGACCGGCGTCTCCTTCTTCAGCCATGCCAGCGTCTCCAGCACCGGCTGAAGATGCGTCAGCGTAATTTTCCCGTAGAAATTTTCCGTAAACGCCTTGAGGTCCACATTCGCCGCATCGATGTGGTCGTAGATGTCATGGAAGGCCTCGTAGGTGATGTAACCGTTAGTAACCATCACTGTTTTCAATCCATAGCCCTTCGCCGCTTTGCAAATATCGATGATGTATTCGCCCCAGATAGTCGGTTCGTTGTAGGTAAACGCGATGGACTCACACCCATATTTCAATGCCAGCAACGGCACGTCTTCCGGCGGAACGTGCTGCGAACGCACCTGATCGGACCGTGATTTGGAAATGTCCCAGTTTTGGCAGAAGAAGCAGCCCATGTTGCAGCCCGCCGTCCCCATGCTGAAAACGCGTGTGCCTGGCAAAAAATGATTCAACGGCTTTTTTTCGATGGGATCGACTTGCAAAGCAGCAGGTGCGCCGTAACCGAGGCTATAGAGTTTCCCGTCTTGATTGATGCGGATAAAGCAGAAGCCCGCCTGGCCTGACCCGATGTGACAATGCCGCGGACAAAGATAGCAGTGCACCTTCCCCGAAGGTTCTAGCTCCCACCAACGGGCCTCGTGCAACTGTTCCGTCTTCTGGAGGATCTTCAGCTCTTCCACGGATCCTCCTCCCAAACAGCATTATACCTCCGGGCGGACGACTCAGCGCGAGTCATTCCGGCTTGTTGAGGAGGATACTTGACCTTCGGGCGTGGCGCCGCCGCTGGAAGCGATTTCTTTCAGCGGCCCAATCCACGAACCGTTCCATGTGTTCGCGGTACTTCCAGGCAAGATGAAAGAACTTGCTCGCTGTCAGATTGGCGGCTTCTTTTCCAAGGAACGTCTCAAAGCGCCAGCGGATGTAGGGACTTTCCCAAGGTTTGAATCGATAACCCTGCGCCGCATTCCAGTAGTATTGCAATGTCTTGAACATTTCTTGCGCCATGGGCGAATCGCCCAGCCCTCGTAGTCAAGACTCTAGCTCCCGGCCGCCGGAATGGAAAGATGTTCGTGAACGAGCACCCAGTTCGCTCCGCGCTTCTCCCAAATTCCGGTATACCGGAGTTCCATCTCCGTAGTCTTGCCATCCTTCTTCGATTTCTCCATCAAATGCATGGGCACGGTCGTCCACGCGATCGTCCCGCGGCGGCTCACTTTCAAATCCTTGCCCGCCGTCAGTTTGATCTCCGACGCGCCCTCCAAGAACTCCTTTTGCACGCCCTCGTGGTATTCCTTCCAACTGTGATACGAAAAGGGCGCCACATCATAAAATACAAGTCCATCTTCCTTGCCGTAGAACTTCGCCGGAGCATCCGCATTTCCCGTACTCCAGGCGGCGCAATAACTGTCGATAAGCTTGCGGAACGTGGCCTCGTCCGTGGCCTTCTGCTGCGCCCTGGCGCCGACAAAAGTCAGCAGTGCACCGAATATCGCCAGCGCCACATACAGCACCCAGCGCCATCGCTCGGCATGATTGCGGGCAGCTCTGCCCATCGTAGCGGTCATTCCGTATCTCCTGGCAACCCGCGGACAAGAGTTTGCAGGTGGAGGTCCCAAGGCGTGCCGCATACGCTATTGCGAATTTGCCCATTTTGCAAGCGTTCTTATTCGAACAATTCGAACAGGCCAAATGCATTGATTCTTGGCCGCTATTGCCCCTCTCCCACCCACCATTCGCCGGTGAATCCCGGCGTTTGGCCGAATCTTGGATGCACTCCCCCCGAGGGGTCCCTATTCTTGCGTTGGGGCAAGGAATGGCCCCTCGGGAGGCTAACATGGTGGCGCGGCAAGCATCTTCACAGAGCCTGAAATCCATCGCCGGAGCGCTTCTCCTTGCGCTCGGCCTCGTCTTTCTCTTTGCCAATCTGGAGGGGATGGCCGCCTGCATCAACAATTTTGCCGGGATTTCAGCGCGCGAAGCTCTGGGAATCGTCCCTGCACTCGGCCTCGCCGGAATGCATGCCGTTCAGGTCTACACTTTCGAGCACGACGCGTTTCTGACGGGTCTTCGGCAGAACTTGGTATCATTCTGGCCGCTCATCGTTGTCGCCATCGGAGCAGGATTGCTGAAAAGCGGATTCGCGGGCCGTCTCGCTAGCCCCCGCGCAAGGGCGCGCTCTTCCGCAACGGAACTGTACTCATGAGGGCAAGAAGATACAGGCGCCACGGGGGATACAGGAGAAGCATGTGAGCGACGAGAAAAATTTCGACCCGAAAAAGTTCAAGGATGAACTTCACGACCAGATTCATCGCAGCATTCATGCCCGCTTCCAAGGCGCTGATCAAACGCAGAGGTCGCAGCGTCGGCCGCTGGTGGTTGGCATAGATCTTCGCGGTCGTGGACGCGGCGGCATCGTGACGGGCAGCATCTTCGTCTTAATCGGCCTCGCCTTCCTTCTCGATCACCTGGGAGTCATTTCCATCGGCAGCCTTTGGCGCTTCTGGCCCATGCTCGTGATTTTGGCGGGCGTTTTGAACTTCATGTCCCAACGCCGCGCCTGGGGAGTTCTCTTGGCGTTTGCGGGCGTCGTTCTGGAACTCAATGAACTAGGCATCACCCACTTTGGCTGGGCCACCTTTTGGCCCATGATGCTCATCGCCCTCGGCCTCTTTGTCATGTGGGGCTCATTTCAGTGGGGTTCCAAACCTGCGGTTCCCTCATCCGCAACAGGCGATCCGCGCACTACGCTAAACGAGGCCGTCGTCTTCGGCGGTCTGGAGCGCCGCATGACCAGCCAGGATTTTCAAGGTGGCGATATCACCGCCATTTTTGGCGGCATCGAGCTGGATCTCACCGAGGCCAGCATACAAGGCAGTGAAGCCACTTTGGCCATCACTGCTATCTTCGGCGGAGTGGAAGTTCGCGTTCCCCCCAACTGGCAGGTGGCCTTTCGCGGCGCGCCCATTTTCGGTGGAATCGAAGATAAGACGCGCACCTCCCGCAGTGGTGATCCCGCGAATTCCAACATCAAAATGCTGGTGATTACCGGCGCGGTCATCTTCGGCGGTTTGGAAATCAAGAACTGAGCCCTTGCGATGCACCCGCTGCTCACGCGCAACCGCCTGGGACTTTACCTGCTCGCTTGGGTCCCGCTCGCTGCCACGTCGGCCTACGTCCTCGCGACTCGCGGCGCACTCGGCTGGCTGCAAGCAACTGTTCTCGCTGTGGCCGTCTATTTGTTCTACGCTCTTCTCTGTCTCTCGGCATGGTACCCCTGTCGCGCCACTCCCCTGGGCAAAGTCAGTTTCATCCGCCTCCTGCTGACACATTTGATCGCCGCCGTCTTAATGAGTTTCGTTTGGACTCGGGTTAGCGGAGCTATCTCCTACGCTATTCTCAGCCCCGAACAATTTGCCGCCCTTAGTCGTCAATTCCAGTCCCAGCTGAACACCGTCTTCACCGTCGGAATCCTTCTCTACCTGCTTTCCGTCGCCTTCCACTACGTGCTGATCGCCATGGAAGAGTCGCGCCACGCGGAAGCCCAGGCGGTCGAAGCGCGCATCCTTGCCCGCGACGCCGAATTGAAAGCCCTCAAGGCTCAGGTAAATCCGCATTTTCTGTTCAACAGCCTCAACTCCATTAGCGCGCTCACCAGCGTCGATCCCGCAAAGGCCCGCGAAATGTGCATCCTGCTCGCTGAATTTCTGCGCATGACTCTGGGCCTCGGCGAAAAAAGCACGATTCGCCTCTCCGAAGAGCTTGCCTTGCTCGAGCGTTTCCTGGCCATTGAAAAGGTACGCTTCGGCTCCCGGTTGCACGTCGAAGAAGCCATTCACGAAGAGTCCAAAGCCCTGCTGATTCCTCCGCTCTTGCTCCAACCGCTGGTGGAAAACGCCGTAATGCATGGAATCGCGAATCTCCCGGAAGGCGGAACCATCCGCGTGGCTTGCCAGTCTCAGGATGGGCGGCTTTCCATCACCATCGAGAATACGTTTGATGCCGAGTCCACTTCCGTTCGACGCGGCGGCCTTGGCCTGCTCAATGTTCGCCGCCGGCTCGAGGGCCGCTATGAGAAACAATCCAGCATGCAAGTGAGCGCGGAGGGCAACTGTTTCCGCGTCCAACTGTCTCTGCCCGCGGAATCAGGAGCGTCACCAAAATGAGTGCGCCCAGCAAAAAGATTCGCGCACTCATTGTGGACGATGAGGAACTCGCGCGTCACGTTGTTCGCGAATTGCTGCAATCCCACCCCGAGGTCGAAATTCTTGCGGAGTGCGCCAACGGCTTCGAAGCGGCCAAAGCTTTTGCAGAACATCAGCCCGACCTGATCTTTCTCGACGTGCAAATGCCCAAGCTGACCGGATTCGACGTTCTCGAGCTGATCGGCACGGACGTCTCCGTGATTTTTACCACCGCCTACGACCAGTACGCCATGCGCGCGTTCGAAGTGCACGCGGTTGATTACCTGCTGAAGCCCATCGGACGCGAACGTTTCGAGGCCGCACTGGAAAGAGTGAAAAGCCGCTTGGGCGCGAAAATGACGTCGCCGCACGAACTCGCTGCCACCGCCCGGCCGCCGCAGCAATTTCTGGAACGCCTTGTGGTGAAGGACGGCACTAAAGTTACGCTGATTCCCGTTAGCAAGCTCGACTATGCGGAAGCCCAGGACGATTACGTGGCGCTGGCCACTCAAGGCAAGAAGCACCTCAAGCAGCAAACTATCGCCGCACTGGAGACCGGCCTCAACCCGGACAGCTTCGTCCGTATCCATCGCTCTTACATTGTGAATCTCGAACGTGTTGTGCGCATCGAGCCGTACGGCAAGGACAGCCGCCTGGCCATTCTCACCGACGGCACGCGTTTGCCCGTAAGCCGCGCCGGCTATGCCCGCCTCAAAGCCCTCCTCGACGAGCGCAAGTAAACAGCTATAATTGCTTGCCCGATGAAAACCGAAGCGCACCAGGTGCTGCAAGCAATGTCGCCCACGCAGAAATTGCGGGCAGCCGAACGGCTGTATTATTCGGCCCGGCAACTAAAGAAGGCTGCCTTGCGCGCGCAGCACCCGGATTGGACCGACGAAGCCATCCGTCAAGCCGTTCGCAACATTTTCTTGTATGCCCGAGGCTAACCTCTTCCTGATGTTCACCCAGCGGCTGAACACGCTGGGCGTACCCTACATGGTCAGTGGGAGCGTGGCGGTCATCATTTACGGCGAGCCGCGTTTGACCCATGATGTGGATTTGATCGTGGTGCTGGATCGAGCGCACATTGCCCGGCTGCCCGAGGTATTCCCGCCAGCAGAGTTCTATTGTCCGCCGGCAGAGGTGATCGCGGTGGAAGTAGCCCGCGAACAACGCGGACACTTCAACATCATTCACCATGAGACGGG
>Ga0134074_1000239_pt1 | contig 20166 bp, 16 predicted proteins | sample 15_taG_25_FD_128868 | JGI IMG/M metagenome (GOLD analysis project Ga0134074, IMG submission 128868) | Grasslands soil microbial communities from the Angelo Coastal Reserve, California, USA - 15_D_Rain_40cm_2_09212015 | ecosystem: Environmental > Terrestrial > Soil > Grasslands ... | reverse complement strand
GCTTCCAGCGGGCGCTCGCACGTGACCCGTCGTATACGCCGGCGATGCGTGCGATCGCGCTCGCGCGGACAACCGCGGCCGATCGTGCTTCTCGTCAGGCGGGGCCCGCGCGCCGATGAGGCTCGTCTCGAGCTGATCGCGTAGCAGCCGTCAGCGACGCGGCGGATACAGCGCCGCCGCCGCCTGGTGTGCGACGTGGCCAAGGCGGCGGCAGTGCGCCACGTACCGAGCGAGACGAGAAGTGCCGGCGCCCTCGTAGCGCGCCCGCAGCCAGTCGGACGGTGGGAACAGGACGCGCCGCAGCGTCCCGACGAGATCACGGCCGCGGTCGACCAGGAGGAGGCCGATCACATGCTCCGCGGCGCGGCGCTGCGACGGCGCTCGATGGCGCAGCAGCCAGGCCATGGCCGCGGCTCGGGGTCCCCGCGGCTCGAGTTCGTCCATCAGTGCGGTCGGGACGCGAGCCCCGAAGAGTCTCTGCACCTCGCGCAGGGCGAAATACGCCGCCGTCCGCACGCGCCAGCGAGACGCCCGCGTCGTCACCGCCTCCCAGTCCAGCGTGCTCGCCGAGCGCTCGAGTACGAGGAACACATCGTAGAGCCAGAGCAGGCCCGTGAGGGAATGGTGAACCGCGAGGTGCATCGTGAGGTAGAGGAGGAGGTCCTCGGGACAGAGGCCGAGCGCGTCCTCGCCGGCCACGCGGAGACGCACCGCCCGATCCCAGAGGCTCGCCGCCGCCCCCTCGTCCCAGGAATAGCGCGGCTCGCTCAGGAGGCTCCAGTGCAGATCGACGTGAACGCCCGACGCGGCCGCGTAGAGCGTCGCGCGATCATAGGCGACGTCGAACCGAAAGCTGTGGTCGTCGGCCAGACGGTGGTAACCGAAGCGCTGCAAGAGATCGTCGATGCGCTCGAGGTGCTCGCGCCGGATCAGCAGGTCGAGATCGGAGTACGGCCGGAGCGCCGGGTGGACGTAGAAGTTCTCGGCCAGGCTCGCGCCCTTGAGCGGGATCACCGGCACTTGCTCGCGTTGGAACGACTTGAGCAGCCGGCCCAGCTCGCCGCTCAGCATCAGATGGCGCGCCGTGGCCTCGACCAGAGCCCGCTCCCAGCGCTGGCGCACCGGCGGCGGGATCCACGCCGGCGGATGCGTCCTGCAGGCGAACGCGAGAGCGGGGCCGAGCGACTCCGCCTCGGCGATGTCGAGCACTAGGCGCCAGTCGAGCGAATGGTCGGGAACGGGAGGTCGATCGCGACGGGCCAGGGCGCCCAGGCAGTCGACGATCCAGCGGCGCTCGACGCTAATCGACGACGTCGGCGAGGGCGGTGCGCGGCCGCCGTAGCATCGACGCGGGGATCGCCGGTGATCCGGCGACCTGCGCGCCGACCAGCGCGTGCTCGCAGTTCGCCGGCGACGGGCCGTAAAGGTCGCCCGTCTCGATGAGCGCCTGCCCCGGGCACCTCGAACAAAACGGCGACGCGGCGCACGACGAGCAGGTGTGGAGGTCCCGGATGCGGATCGAGCGCACCCGTAGCATTTCCGGCGAGCGGTGCCAGATCTCGGCGAACGGCTCGTCGCGCACGTTGCCGCACGCGATCGGCATGGCCACGCACGGCATCACGTCGCCATAGGCGCTGATGTAACACGCGTTGTGCCCGGCCCCGCACGGAACCTCGTCGAGATCGGAGCGTGCGCCGTCCGGCGCCGACGCGGCCGCCGGCGTGCCGCAGGACGGGTTCAGCGTTGGGTCCTGCAACACCGTCCGCAGCTCCTTCGGGCTGATGCGGAGCGCAATCGGGGACCGGTCCCCGTCGTTCTTCGCCGTGATCATCGGGTCGAAGCCGCAGAGGATGCCAAGCCGCTCCGCCAGCGCACGGATGTCCTTGTACTGCCCGACGTTCTGCTTCATGAGGGGACAGTTCAGCTTGACGGTCACGCCGGCATCCCGAAGCATGACGGCGCCCTGAAGCGAGCGCTCCAGCGAGCCCGGGATCTTCGTGACCCGGTCGTGGACGGCGGGATCGGCGCTGTAGATGCTGATATCCACCTGGCGCACGCCGAGTGTCCGCAGCCGCGCCGCCTTCTCCGGCGTGACGAGCAGCGCGTTGGATTTCAGTCGGACGTCAAAGTGCAGCCGCCGCGCATGCTCGACGAGCTCGAACAGGTCCTTCCTCAGGAAGACCTCGCCGCCGCTGAACGTGAGGTAGAGCGTGCCGGCCCGGGCGACGTCGTCCAGGAGCCCCTTCAGCTCCTGGGTCGTCAGCTCCGGCCGCTGCTCGATGACGCGGTAGCAGTGAATGCACCGCTCGTTGCAGCGCATGGTGAGGTCGACGTGGACGGACAGCGGGATGCGGAGCGCCACGCTGCGCTCGAACAGCCACTCCGTCAGCTCAGGCATCGTGCCGCACTTTCAAGACGTCCGAGGGTTTGGACCGCACTTCGAACCGCCCTGCCCGATGAGCTTGCCACAGGCGAGCGCCGTGGTCTCGAAGACCTCCTGGGTTAGGATGTCGGGAGGCGCGTACTTCCGCTTGCTGCTCTGCTGGGGGTGTTGTTCCCGGTCACGCTTGTCTTCCACCGCCGTTGCCTCCTATCGCGGTTCGTGGGGTGAGGCTGAGACGTTCAGCAGACCGCGTTGAGACAGTTTATCGACGAAGGCGGTCACGTCGCGCTCGGCCTGCACCGGCTCGACGTCGAACTCTGCGCAGATGCGGCCGACGAGGGAGCTCACCGGCGTCTTGCCGTCCGCGCCCTCCCAGATCAGCGTGCCCACCGCGTTGAGGGTGTTCAGGGTGCTGTCCTCGGCGAGGAGGATCACGGCCTCGCCGTCGTACACGCGCCAGGCCGTTCGGGAATTTCGCGCCAGATACTGCTCAGGCACGATCGATCACCTCCCAGAAGCCGGGATCGAGACGGAAGGAAAGGTCGAAGCACGGCACGCTCTCGACGAGGTCCGCCGCGATCTCTAACACCCGTCCCGTCAGCTCAGGGTCTCGGGCAAAGAAGAGGACATTCGGGAGCAGCCGCTCGAGCGCGCGCCTTGGCGTGATCGCTTCGACGGCATGTCGGCTACCATGGTGGAGAAAGCAGATTCCGCGGAGCGGGGCGGCCCGATCCTGCCCCGCGCGCGCGAGCTCGCCCCAGAACGGGGTGCCGTGACAGCGTGCACGCCCGTCGGCGAGCCGCACGATGGAGAGCTCATCGCTCAGCAGCGTCGCATCGGGCGAGAGCCGGGCGAGCGTCGTCTTGCCGGCCCCCGAGGGGCCGGAGAAGAGATGCGCCCGGCCGTTCCGGATGAGGCTGGCCGCGTGCACGACGAGCCCGTGAGCTTCGACGAGCGCGAGCGAGTACAGGATTCGCAGGAAGCTGTCGATCGAATACTCGTTGGCGCCGGCGAATGTCGCGCTCGCGCGACGCTCCGCCAGGTCCGCCGTCCCCACGAAGTCCCAGCGCTTGATGACGAACCGAGCGCGCTCACCGTCACGGGAGACGAGGACGTCGCCGTCAGACCGGTGACCGGCGGCTTGCCGCAGGTCAATCTCGATTCGCCAGTCGGGCGTCCCGGGCGACAGGAAGCCCTTGTATCGGTCACGGACGACATCGAGGACGTCGCGGTCTCGCGTCACGACCGCGCTGCGCAGACCGGCGATCTCGACGCTCAGCTCATCCATACAGCGCAGCCCGCAGCACGCGCCGCAGTCGCAGCGCGAGCGGAAGCAGGTGTGGAAACAGGGGGGACACGCCGACGATCGCGTGATTACGCCAGCGCGCAGCGTGGCTGTCGAGCCGCGTGATGCTGCCGCGACGCTCGACGGCCACCACCTTGCCCAGGACTTGCGCCCGATCGACGACCTCGGTGGACGACAGCGCGTCGCCTTTGGTGACGAATCGATCACCGTCGCGACGGATCACCCGGTGCAGGAAGAGCCGACCCGGCGTCTCGTAGCACACGACGTCGCCGATGGCGATTCGTGCCGACGCGGTCGGCGTCACCTGCGCGACGTCGCCATCCCAGACGAAGGGCAGCATGCTGGCGCCCCGGGCCCTGATCCGTAAACCCTCGCCCCGTCTCAGCAGCTGAACGGCAAGTTCGTCGGCCGGACGCACGCTCCTCACCTTCGTCAAAGGACAGGATTCGTTCGAATCGACGGGCAGCATCATGGCACAGACGACTGCCGACGGAAAGTCCCGGGCGCGGGTCTTAGGGGCGTTCTACTCCTTGATGAGGTCGAAGAAGTCGTGGTCGAGGCCCTGGCCGTTCAGGGCGATCTGGACGGTCCACAGGCCGGCGAGCGAGTACTGGGTAATGAATGTTCCGGACACCGGCAGCCTCGCCGTCACCAGCGTAGTCCCGCTCGCGCCCCACCCTGCTCGCTTCGCTTCGAGTGTTCGCCCTTCGACCTCCATCATGGGGTCGACAGTGGCGGGGGTATCGACAGTCATGAACGGAACCGTGACCATCTGGTAGGCGTTGCCGTCAGGCGAGACGAACGTCACTTGCTCGGCGTACTTTCCGGAGAGTCCCGTCCAGACGACGCACACATAGAGGTCCTCAACGTCTTCGAAGCGGAACTCGCGGTCATAGGAGTGGCAGACCGTGCCTTCGCTCGTACCGAATCGCACGGCTCTCACCTGTCCGTTGTGCGATGCCGGGGGCGCCGAGCTCGTGCTTGGCGGGGGGACGACGGTCGCGGGTGCGGCAGAGGTCCCGCCGCCGCTGGAGAGCAAGCCGGCGACCGGTGAGAAGGGCGTCGACCACGCCGGTTGCGCCGGCGCCGAAGCCGTCGGTGCCGCGCTTGGCGCGATCGTCACCTCCGCCTGGTCAGGAGCGGTTCCGTGAGTCTGCGGGTTCGCTGGGCTGCGCTGTGTCATGCGTCGATCGGTGGTGGCGGCCGCAGGATCAAGCGGTTGCTCATCCTCATCATCGGACGAGGCCACACCGCGGGACGAGACCGCGCCGCGCGTGCCGCGCGCGGCACTGGCGGATGACGCCGGTCCCTCGCCCTCAACGCGAGTCTCGCGCGCCTGGGTCAGAAGCGTCCCCTGAAGGGCCAGGGCCAACGATAGCATGACGAGGCTCGCGGCGAGGCCATAGATGAGCTTGACTGCGAAGCCTTTCGAGGCCCCGGCAGCCGTCCGTGCGAGCCTACCAGCCCGGGGTGATCGCATATACCCGTCCATCGTTGCCGCCGAAGTAGAGGCGATTGAGCACGCCGTCGTACGACGGATCCCCAAGAATTGTGGTGACGCCCGGAGCGACCTGCGGAGCCGGGTGGAGAGTGGTGTCATTCCACACGCCGAAGGACCCGGACCACGCGTCGTACTGCAGAAGCTTGCCGTTGGACGATCCGAAGTACAGGCGACCCTGGCCGTCGTCGACGGGACCCGAGATGGTACCAGGGCAGCAGGCCTGCCAGGTCGGGTTGAACGTCGTGGTCACCGTCGTCGAGAGGCTGCCAGCGAACTGGATTCCATGCGGGGAGGTATCCCGCGTGTACACGATCTGGTCGACCGCCACGCTCCGAAGCTCCACCGCTACGCCCACCCACGTGCCGGTGGCGTGAGTCGCGCTGGTCGTCACCGCTGCTTTGGCACCCCCCGATGTTCCGTTGTCCTCGATGGCGCCGCTCAGACCCGTCATTGTGGCGCTTGTCCTCACGCTGCCGAGGCTCGCAGTGAATGCTCCGGCAACCGCGTACGCAAACCCCGCCACAACCCGGTTGTTGGTGTCCAGCGTCGGTGTCCCCGCCGTCGGCCAGGCGAGGCTCGCGGTCGTGCCACTGCCACTCGCTGTGAAGCCTAACGCGACGACGGAGTTGTTGATCGCCCCGACCCCGGAGTATTGAGCCACGGCACAGGTCGACTTCGTACTGTAAGCGCCGAAGCTGGCGGTGACCACCGTCCCCGACCCCGTGGCAATGGTGGCAGACCAGAGTTCGACGGCCAGCCCGGTGGCGAACAAAAACCGCCGCCGGCTATAGATCGAACCTCTGTTATCCGTAACATTGACGGTTTTGTAGGCGGCAACCGGGAGGGCGAGGGAGACGATTACGGTATTGCCGGCCGTCAATCCGTTCGTGGGACTCGCGCCGGCCCCCATGTCGACCGCGCACGAGGTCGAGTTGCTGGATTGCGCGGTGCTCTTCGAGTTGACGTAGGTGACGCCGCTCGACTGCGTCCCGAACGAGGTCGAGAGCATCGGATACGGATTCTTGATGTGTCCGGTGCCGTTCGAACCGGCGGTGCCCGGGTTGTACGTCTGGACGGTGCCGCCGGCGACCGAGACCGCGTTCAGCGTGGCCGCCTGGGTCGCGCAGCCCGCCGGGATACAGTTCGTCCCCACGTAGATCCAGGTGCCGTCGCCACTCGGCGATGGAGAGCTGTCCGTATGGCCGAGGTTCCAGCACGACGTGGAGGCGCCGGTCCCGCAGGCGGTGGTGCCATTAGCAAGCATCCCGGTCTGGACGTTGATCTTCCAGAGGCTCGGCTGCGTAAGTCCATTGGCGGCGTTGCTCGTCACCCACACGACGTTGTTGTTGTAGTCGATGTACGGCGTGGAGTTGATCGGCGCCATGTTCGGCGTGCCGCCGCTGGCCCCGGTGAACTGCCACAGGTAGTCGCCCGGCTGAACGACGGTGCCGCTCGCCCGGCATTTGTTGCCGCCACCGCTTGTCACGGGTGTGGTGCCGCCATTGAGCGCGTAGACGCTGTTGCCGGTGTTGTTGCCTGAGATGCGGCTGCCGACGAAGACCGCGTCAACGTACACTCCACAGATCGGCAGCTGCCGGATCGCCTGAAGCCAGACCGCCGCCCCGCCCTGGAGGTTGTTGCTCCCCGGCACGCAGCTCCTCGTCCCTGTCCCGGAGCATGCAGTCGGATTCGACCACACCGACGCGCCGGTGGCCGTATTCAAGGCATAGACGTACCCGTCCTGAGAGCTGGCATAGGCGACGTTCACATTCGTCTGGGAGTAAGCGGCGGGGATGATCGTCGGCCGCGCCTGGATCGCGCCGCCCGCCTGCGTGAATACCGGGAACTCCAGCGTGCCGGAGGTCGCGTCCGCGCCGTGGACCTTGCCGTTGTTATCGGCAAAGATCACGACGTTTTGGTCGTCGATTCCTGGCGTGGTCAGCGCGGCCACGGGCATCGAGTAGCTCCACAGCGAGGTGGTGGCCGGAGCGACGGTGAGGACGACGCCCGTCGAGTAGACCAGGTCGCAATTCGTGTAGACCTTGTAGTACCAGGTTTGGTTCGCAACGGATTGATTGAAAGTGCCTGGCGCGACATTGCCGGAGCCGCTGTAGACGATGGTGGCCGTCCCCAGGTTCGCGTCACCCACCTTGTACGCGTTCCCGTTCGTCGGCGCGGTGGTGAAGCTGTTCGTCGTGTCGCGGAGAATGAGCACCGGGTTCGGGCTCGCCCAGTAAATACTGACCACACCGTTCTGGCCGTTGGCGGTCAGGTAGCTCGCATCAGAGGTGGTCGCCGCGCACCCCTTGAGCGCCGCGATGGCCGCGTCCCAGGTGTTGGCCGTCTCGGTCACCGTCGGGTTGAACGTCGCGGTGGCGGCGGCGATCGAATACCAGGTCGTTTGCGCCTCAGGCGTGGTGACCGCTGTCAGTGCCGTCCAGCTTCCAGTTGACGGGCTCCCGAAGGTATTCCCGATGTTGTCGGCGATACCGAGGATCACGAGATCACTCGCGTTGGTCGTCGTGATCGAGGGCGCGGATGCCGGGCTGGACGTCCCGGCCTGGGCGGCGCTCTTGTCGATCGTGAGCGACACGCCATTCCATTCCATGAGGGTCATCCACATGCCGCCCGCCGTTGCAGCCGTGATCGTCACCGGCGTCGAGGAGGTGAGCGTGGCGACGTCCACCGCGCCGTACCAGATCTCGATGTGCGTGTTCGTCGTCGACGATTGGGCCTTGAACCAATTGCCGACACCGCCCCCACTCACGCCGGACAGGGATCCAGTCGAGGTGCCACCGACCATGATCAGCACGTTGCCCGCGGTGGTTGTCGGTGCGGTGGTGAAGGGAACCGGGAGCGAAGTCGCCGAGGCCGAACTCCCGTTATTTTGCTGGACCAAGGAGATGGCCGCCAATGCCGCGGAGGGGATCAGGCCGAGTAGCGCGAAGCAAAGGAGGGCTGCGAATCCCCACCGAGCGAGCGGCCGCGATTGCCAGCGTTCCATGCCTTTGGTGGACGCAACGAGCGTGCCAGACCTGAGCCCAAGAAAAGCTGCTATTCGGCAGCAGCTTACGGCCGAGGTCGGAGGTCGGCACCGCTCCGGCCGGTGCCAAGCTGGTCGCCGTTGGTCACAGACTGACCGGGCGCCCGAGCGGGGCCGTGGCGTCGGCCGCCGTATCATGTCGCATGCGCGGCTGGCGGAACGCTGCGTTCGCTTTCCTCTCGGGCAGCGCTCGGGTCCTTGATCTCGCATCGCGGGCCTCGCTGTACGTCGCCGCCGGAACACTTCGTCGTCAGGCGCTAAAGGCCGCGATCACCAGAACCTGGGACGAGTTCTCTCGCAGCGACGCCGAGATCCTTTCGGGTCTGATGCCCTGGGAGAAGGCGTGGTACGAGCGCGTGCTCAAGCCCGCGGATCACATCCTCTTAGTCGGCTGCGGAACGGGGCGCGACCTGATCGCGCTGCTCGAGCTCGGCTATCGTGTCGACGGCCTCGACATCAGTGGTCGCGCCATCGAGCTCGCACGTCGCGTGCTCGAACGGCGACGTCTCTCAGCCGGGCTCTACACCGGCCCGATCGAGGAGATCGTGCCGCCGGGGACGTTCGACACGGTGATCTTCTCGTGGTTCTGCTATGGCTACATCCCCGAGGCGGCGACTCGCATCGAGGCACTCCGCAACGTCAGGCGGGTTCTGACGCCCGGAGGCAGCATCCTCATCGGTTATGTCCCGGCCGAACGGCCGCCGCGGGCGCTGCCGATCGCGCTCACACGGACCGTCGCCCGTCTCACGCGATCCGATTGGCGACCCGAACTCGGCGACGTTCTCGGGCCGGTCACCGCCGACGTGCGCGCGCTTCGCTACGAGCACCAGTTCCAGGAAGGCGAGCTCGACGACGAAGCCCGCGCTGCGGGCCTCACGGTCGTCTTTCACCGACGGGCCGATGTCGGCACCGCGATGCTGATGGCGTAGAGACCACGACGAACGAAGGGACGAGCCGGACTACGTGAGGGCTAGTCGCGCGAAAGGAGCTCGAAGGTGTCCTTGCCGACCACCTGACCGTTCAGAGCGACCCTGACCGTCCGGGGTCGACGGTGCCGTCCTCAGGCGCAGCCTCGATGTCAGCTGCCCCCGGTGGAAACGGACGCGCCTCGAACCCGCGGCACCCCGGCTTGGCATTGCGCGGCGGGTGGGAGGCGGCGATGACCGCGTCGACCTCGCGCAGGTAGATCTGCTCGATCGCCATCACGATCGTGAACAGCACTAGGATCGCCGCGAAGCCGTAGAGCAGGGTCCTGGCACTCAGCATGGCCTGACCTTACGGGAGCGACCGGCCAGGTGTACGTTCATGCGTGGCCTGGTGCGAAACTGATCGCTGTGGTGCTAGACCGACCTGCGTAGCCCGCGAGAGTCCTGATCCATCACTCACGAGGTGTCGGAGCGGTAACGACCGATCTCGCTCAACACACTAAAATTCCAAGCTTCTCAAGCATTCTCTACTGGTTTCTCCCGGAAGGATTGATGAGGGAATACCGCATCACAACTTCAGGGATATTCCATCTATATTTTGGGGCTTCCGCCGGATGGGTCTAGCCCGGTTAACCCTGCAAAGTGCGTAGGGAGATTCCCCGTAGAGCATCCCCGGGGCCCCTAGAGGCACGGAGAGACGACACACTCGAAGTTCAATGGAGGCCATGATGCTCAGTAACGGTTCGCCGCTGTCCGTCGCGCAGCGCCCGAACTCGAACGGCCATCCGCTCACGAGGACCCTATCCCGGAAGCCCGACGTGGGGCATCGACCCAGGTCTGCGGTTGGCTTCCTCCTGCTGGACTCCTCGCTGCGCCCCGTCGCGTTCAACGCCGAGGCGATCAGGGTTCTCGGCTATCCAGACCGGCTCGTAAATGTTCGGCCGGCCGACGTCTTCCTGGCCGAGAGGATTCGCGAAAGCCTGCTCAATCCGGAGCCGTCGCGCGAATCGCCCCTCGTCGCCGAGTTCAGGTCGGGGCGGAGGCGCTATCTTTGCCGGCCCTTTTCCCTGGACTCGGACGCCAAAGGTCCGTTGCGCGCAAGCATCGCCGTCCTGCTCGAACGGCCCCCGTACGGCGTGATCCCCTTGTCGCCCGTGTCGGAGCAATTCAACCTCACGCGACGGGAACGTGAGGCGCTGGAGTCTTTGCTCCAAGGCCTGAGCAACAAGGAGATCGCGAGTCGGATGAACGTCAGCCCCAACACGGTGAAGGCCTTCCTGCGACTGATCATGCTCAAGATGGAGGTGACTTCCCGCGCGGCGATCGTGGCGAAGATCATGATGAGCAGCCCGTAACGGCTAATCCATTCGGACGAACCCTCCTTGGGAATAGACGGGATCGGGTGGATGTCCAAAGATCTCCCGCAGACGATTCACTCCATTCCGCCGCCGAGGCGAGCGCCTCCCGCGGCAAAACCCACAAGGAGGGCTTATGAGGCTACAGTGGTCTTGTCGCGCCACTGTCATCACGGTGCTGGTCGTGTCGCTCGGTTTCTTGATCTCGCCCAGCCGCGCGCAGGCGGTGTCGAGTTTCGGTGGGCAGGCGACGGGTGTGCAGGTGTTCGTGCCGGCCACCGGCTTAACCATCAAGGCCGCCAGCGGTGAGCTTCCCCCGACCGGCGGCGAGGTCGACGCGTCGCTCCTCTCAGGGGACATTCCCGGCAGCGCGACGGGTGGAGTGGTTGCGCTCGCCGCCGGGACGCTCCACAGCGTCGCCGTCGGCCTGGACGAAACAGACACTGAGACCTCGATGGCGAACGTGGACCTCACCGTCTCGGGCAACGGGATCACGTCCGACTTCGTGATGGCCCGGAGCAACGCGAGCTGCGGGCCAGCGGTCGCGGGCAGCTCTCAGCTCCAGAACCTCGTCATCAACGGTCAGCCAATCACCGTCACGGGCAACCCGAATCAGACCGTCTCGTTGCCGAACGGCACGGCGACCATCAACGAGCAAACGCCGGCCATCGCCGGCAGCACTGCCGATCTCAGGGTCGTCGCGTTGCACGTGATCACCATCGACGCGATCACCCACCAGGTCCTCGCCGACGTCCAGCTCGCCATCGCGGACGCGATGATCGACTGCCACGCGGGGTCGGGCCCTCCGGGGGACGCCACGACCGGCGGTGGATGGATTCCTGCATCCGGGGCGACGGGGACCTTCGGCTTCGTCGCCTCGACTGACGGAACGACCACCAAGGGCCACGTGGTCTACATCGACCACGGTATGGCCTTCAGCCTGCAAAGCACGTCCATTACGGACTTCATCCCCGGTTGTACGAGCACGATCTCAGGAACCGCCAACGGCGGTTCGGTAAATTTCCAGGTCACCGTCACGGACAATGCGGAACCGGGGGCCGGCCGCGACACGTTCAGGATCGATGTGCCCGCGCTCGCGTACACCCAATCCGGAATGCTCGGGGGTGGGAACATCCAGGTCCACCGGATGCCCTGCCAGTAGCGCGCGCCAAGAAGCCTCGCGGCCGGGGACTCCCGGCCGCGAGGCACCGCCCTTCGGCCCAACAGCACCGCCCGCGTCCGACGGCTCTCCGCGACGGTATACTGCCGCTTCCAGTGACGTGACGCGTACGGGCGTTCAGGTCAGCGGGATCTCGCGGTCGAACACCGTGAAGGGCGAGCGGCGGGTCGCCGTGAGCGCCTCGCGGATCTGGGCCTCCCCGCGGCCGGCGCCCTGGGCCAGGAGGCTCTCGAAGAAGCGCGTGTAGAACTCGTCCGGGTACACCACGACGCTGAGGCGAGCGCGAACCCCCGCGCGATCGACGCGCCACTGATAGCGCAGGACCGCCTTGGCGCCGGGCATGAGCCGCGTATCGCCGACTTCGCGGGCGAGGTCGAGCGTCACCTCCCGCGCGATCACCTTTTCCTGCCGGCTCCCCGCGATCACCTCTCCCGCCTGGTCCACCAGCTCGGCGCTCAGCACGACGCGCGGCGTGACATACGTCGGGAAGGCGTGGCCGACGCGCGTGCTCTCGACGGTGAGGGTGACGGACACGATCTCGCCCGGCCGGTAACGTGAAGCGCCGGCGCTTGCGTCGATCGTGAGGCCGGAGCGCACCATCTCGGGATCGTGAATGCCGCGCCACAGATGGCGGCGGTCGGGCATGTGGCAGTCCTGGCACTGGACGCCCTCGCGCGCGAAGCGGCTCGCCTTCCACTCCCGGTACGTGTTCTCGAGGAGCTTGCCGTTCAGCGCGAAGCCGTCGGGCGTGAACTGGTGGCAGCTCTGGCAGAACTCGGACCGAAGAAACGCCGGGGTGCGCGTCACGCCGTTGTGCGGAAGGGTCTCGAGCGGCGCGGTCGGGGTGAGCGAGCCGTCGCGGCGCGGTGGGCCGAATCGCTGGTGGGCGCGGACGTGGCAGCCCGCGCACACGAGCCCTCTGGCGCCGAGGGCGGCATCGTAAACCGGGTTCGCGCGAGCTCGCGCGCCGTCGGCGACGCGCGGCGCCTGCTCGGCGAGGGGCGCGTGGCACGTGAAGCAGCTCAGCGCTGACCCGGGATCGCTCTCGAGCATCTCGACGAGCTGGCCTGCGACACCTGGCCCCATGGATCGCGAATGGAGGCTCGTCCTCCAGTCGGCGAGCTGCGCGGGATGACAGGCGCCGCACGCCTCGGGCGCGAGCGAGGCCTCGAGCGCGGAGAAGCGCCCCGGCGGCGGGCCCTGGGATGCGAGCGGCTGGCGCCAGTGGCGGACGAGGAACTCCTGGATCGTGTCGGCGCCGGCGGCGGTGACGAAGCCGAGCATCGCCAGCGCAGCGATCGCTGCCGCATAAGGAGTTGCTACCCGTTCTTGCGGACGAGGTCCCAAAACCCTCGAGGGTCAATGATCTTGATGGGAGCGGCGACAGCGATATCCAGAAGATCTCGATCGCCAGTCACCAGCACGTCTGCGCGGCTCTCGATTGCAGAGGCCAGGACCCACTGATCGCCTGGGTCACGCTTTGGAAGCGCCGCTGGCGCTGCCGGTTTCGGAGCCACCTCGTGCTCCCGCAGGAACTCGTCAATCTCTTTGATGGCCCCCGGCGGCAGGCCGATTCGCTTCCTCAGCACGCGCCCAAGTTCTCTCAGCACCACCTCGCTCGTTACGAGGCTGTGTTCGGCAAGCACCACGCGCAGTACATCTGCGCACACCCCCCGGGTTGCAAGGGCGCTGACCAAGACGTTTGTGTCTAGGAAAACCCTCAAGAGACGTCGCGGGCGACATCCTCATCCGTCAGGTACCCGCGCGCCTCAGCGAACGGTAGTGCCCTACGTCGGAGCCGTTCAAACCTCAGCAGGCTTAGCTGCCGCCGGAGGGCGTCACGAACGAGTTCGCTACGGGTCCTACCGGTCTGCTTGCAGAGCCGATCAAGAAGCTTTTCCAGCTCGGGGTCCAGCCGGATGGTCACGGCAGATCTCATGTCGTACAATGTACTACGCATTTCAACCCCACGGCAATATGCACCGGTGAAGGGGCTCCGAGCGCGATCGACGACCTCCCACTCGCTCCGCTCCTCGTCGTGAATGTAGCCTCATGATACGCGCGTAGTTGGGGTACAGTAGGGGCCTGTCGCCGTCATTTTGATCTCTCCGGAGAGAACACCGTGGACCCGTACCGTCTGCCGCGCCATGTGATGCCGAGCCGTTACGATCTCAGGCTCGAACCCGACCTGACGACGCTCACCTTCCGCGGCGAGGAGACCGTCACGGTCGCCGTCACCGAGGCAACCGACGAAATTGTCCTCAACGCCGTCGAGCTCGCCATCACGAAGGCGACGATCCAGAACGACCGCGGCGAGTCGCAGCGGGGCACGCCGACCATGGACGAGGCGGCGGAGCGCTGTCGCATCGCGTTCCGATCGCCGCTCGCGCCCGGCGCCTGGCGGCTCTCCCTCGTCTTCACCGGACACCTGAACGACAAGCTCCGCGGCTTCTACCGCTCGAGCTACAAGAACGCGAGCGGCGCCACGCACCTCCTGGCCGCCACGCAGTTCGAGGCGACGGATGCGCGGCGCGCGTTCCCGTGCTGGGACGAGCCGAACTTCAAGGCGGTATTCGCCGTCACGCTCGCGATCGACCCGGCGCTGACGGCCGTCTCCAACACGCGCATCGTCGCCGAGCGGCGGGAGCGCGGGAAGAAGATGCTCACGTTCGCGGACACGATCACGATGTCCACCTATCTCGTCGCCTTCGTCGTCGGCGAGCTCGAGGCGACCGACCCCGTGCCGGTCGGCGAGGCGCCGGTCCGCGTCTGGTGCGTTCCGGGCAAGCGCCACCTCGCCGCGTTCGGCCACGAGATCGCCGTCGCCTCGCTCCGCTTCTTCGAGGCGTACTACGGCCTGCCGTACGCGGGCGACAAGCTCGACCTCCTTGCGATCCCCGACTTCGCGGCGGGGGCGATGGAGAACTTCGGCGCGATCACGTTCCGAGAGACCGCGCTGCTGGTGGACGCGCGCGCCGCATCGCACACCGAGCTCGAGCGCGTCGCCGACGTGGTCGCGCACGAGAACGCGCACATGTGGTTCGGCGACCTGGTGACGATGAGCTGGTGGAACGGCATCTGGCTCAACGAGGCGTTCGCCACCTTCATGGAGATCCTCGCCGTCGACGGTTGGAAGCCGGAGTGGAAGCGGTGGGTCACGTTCGGGGTCTCCCGCGCCGCCGCTCTCGTGGTGGACGGGCTCCACTCCACACGCCCGGTCGAGTTCCCCGTGCGGGCGCCGCGTGACGCCGACGCGATGTTCGACACGCTGACCTACGAGAAGGGCGCCTCGGTCCTCCGGATGCTCGAGCAGTACCTCGGCGCCGACCTCTTCCGTGACGGCGTCCGCGACTATCTCCGGCGGCACGCGTACGGCAACGCGGACACCGGCGATCTGTGGGCGGCGCTCGGCAAGGCATCGCGCCAGCCGATCCCGGAGGTCATGGACGGCTGGATCTTCAAGCCGGGCTACCCCCTCGTCAGTGCGCGGCTCGAGGGACGCGAGCTCGTCTTGAGCCAGCAGCGCTTCGTGTATCTCGCCGAGCCGCCGGACGGCGTCGAGTCGACGGGCGAGCGCGGCCAACGCTGGTGCGTGCCGGCGCAGGTTCGGATTCACGCAGGAGGCAAACGGTCGGTCGCGCGCGTGATGCTCTCGGAGGCCGAGGCGCGGGTCCCGATCCCGGAAAAGCTCGACGCGGTCGTCGTCAACGAGGGTGGCCACGGCTTCTACCGGGTGCGGTACACGCCGGAGCTGCTGGAGGGCGTCGTCCGGCGGCTCGGCGACGGGCTCGCGCCGATCGAGCGCTTCAACCTCGTGAACGACGCCTGGGCGGTCGCCGTCGCCGGCCTCGGGAGCCTTCTCGACTATCTCGACCTGACGGCGCGCTTCCGCGGCGAGCGCGACCGGAACGTCTGGTCTGTCCTGATCGCGTCCTTCCACGCGCTGAACCGGATCGTCGAGCCCGCCGACCGGCCCCACCTGGCGGCGTTCGTCCGCGACTGCCTGGCACCGGCCTTCGCGGCTCTCGGCTGGACGGCGCGCCCCGACGAGGACGAGCTGACGCGCCAGCTCCGTGGGGACCTGGCCCGCGCGCTGGGCACGCTCGGCGACGACACCGCCGTCCAGCGCGAGGCCGCCGAGCGCTACGCCGCGTACGAGCGCGGCGGTGACGTGGACCCGAACGTCCTCCCCGCGCTCATCGCGATCCTGGCGCACGTCGGGGACAGCGCGCGCTACGACGCCTTCCTGCGCCGCTTCCGCGCGGCCACGACGCCCCAGGAGGAGCAACGCTACCTCTACGCCCTCGCCGGCTTCCGGCGACCCGAGCTGCTCACGCAGACGCTCGCGCGCACGCTCAATGGCGAGATCCGGACGCAGGACGCGCCGTTCGTCGTCCGCGCGCTCCTCACGAACGTCCACGCGCGCGAGCTGGCGTGGGACTTCGTCAAGACCAACTGGGACGCGATGGACCGCCAGTATCCGAAGCACGGCCTCCGACGCCTGGCCGAAGGCGTCATCGCCCTCGCCACGCCCGAGCTCGAGCGGGACGTCCACGCGTTCGTCCGGGCGCGAAAGATCGACTTCGGCGGCAAGACCCTCGCGCAGTACCTCGAGCAGCTCCGCATCGCGGTCACGCTGCGCACGCGCGACGGCGTGGCGCTCGCGAAGTACCTCAGGCACTTCGGCTGAGCTCGACGCTCGCCGGGTCTCCACGATTCAAGGAGGATCGAGCATGCGCGGAGTGACGTCTGGCGGAGTCGTGGTGGTCGCGCTCGGGGTGGTCACGCTCGCGGCGTTCGCGGCCGTTGCGTGGGCTCAGCACGGCCACGACGGCTCCAGCGGAGACGGACACAAGACCGCGCAGGCGTGCGCGAACGAATTCGAGAAGGTGGTCGGCGACGGCCGCGGCTTCGGCCTGGCGTTCGCGGCCGACCAGAACGGCTACCCCGGCCCGATGCACATCGTCGAGCTCCGTGACCGCCTCAAGCTCACCGCGGACCAGGAGGCGAAGGTACAGGAGCTGACGCACGCCATGTTCGCCGAGTCGCGTCCCAAGAGCGCGCGATTGCTCGAGGCCGACGCCCGGCTCCGGCACCTCTTCGTCGAGCACGCCGCGGACGAGGCGACGGTGCGCGCCGCCGTCGCCGAGGTCGAGCGCGCGCGGAGCGAGGTACGCCTGGTCCACCTGCTCACCCACCTCAAGACGCGCGACCTTCTCACCGAGGACCAGCGCCGGATCTACCACGAGGCCCGCTGGGGCGCCCCCGTCCCCGGTCGCTGACCTCAAACGCGGGGTGTATCGAAAGTTAGACATTCCCTCGAGCTAACGGCGCCAGCTACCATGGCATTCGATGCCCACGCGGAACGCGATCCTCGCAGCCCAGCGTATCGAGCGCGCGATACTTCTGGTCCGCGCTCAGAAGGTCATGCTAGATGCCGATCTCGCCGTACTGTACGGCGTGCCGACGAAAGTCCTCATACAGGCGGTTAAGCGTAACTCGGCTCGCTTCCCTGGTGATTTCATGTTCCGACTGACGGCCGAAGAGGCCGTCCGTTTGAGGTCACAAATCGTGACCTCAAACGTGGGACGGGGCCGGCAGGCGCTAGCTGCCATACGCTTTCACCGAACATGGCGTCGCTATGCTGTCGAGCGTCCTTCGGAGTCCTCGTGCCATCCAGGCCAACATTGCGATCATACGGGCCTTCGTGCGACTGCGTGGGTTGCTCACCTCGAATGAATCGCTCGCCCGCAAGCTGGGCGCACTCGAGAAGAAATACGACGCTCAGTTCAAAGTCGTCTTCGACGCCATTCGGCAACTCATGTCGCCGCGAACCGTCGGGCACCGCACGATCGGCTTTCGCCCGCGGGCCGGCGGGGACGACGTGGGCCGCCGGGACGGCCGCGCAGAACAACGGTAGTGTCACGGCGGCTGCGACTACGCTCGCAAGGGCCCTACTCGATGCGCCACCTCGTTGCCGACGGTGTGTGGCGAACCTCATCGCCCCGGGGGAGCAGGGCTCGCCGAGGGCGGAGCGGCACGACGGAGCGCCGGACCCGGAGAGAACCAGCGCTGGGCGATGACCGTCGGGATCACCGCGCTCGCCACGACCACGGTCACGAGCACCGAGAACTGCGCCCGGTCGAGGATGCCCGCGTTGAGGCCGTAGAGTGAGGAGATCGTCCCGAAGGTCAACCCCGTGGACATGAGCAATGTGGTGAACATCGCGTTGACGGGCACCCAGCGTTTCGCCAGCGGGTACACGCCCGCAATCTTCGTGACCTGCTTGACGGTAAAGAGGAGCCCCAGCAGGCCGAGATTCGCCCAGACCAGTTTGAGCGAGACGTTCATGCCGCCCTTGAGGAAGAAGAACGGTGTGAGCAGGGCGAACGCGACGACGCGGAAGCGGCGCGTCAGCTCGGGATGCTCGTGGAAGATCCTCGCGACCGCCAGCCCAAGCACGAACGCGGGGAGGACGGCGTGGCTCTGCGCCTTGTCCGCGAAGAACATCAGCACGAGCAGAGCGGCCACGGCCCCTTTGATCTCGGGCTCGATCACCCGCTCGCCGTAACGCGCGAAAAACCACGGCTGGAGCGCGACCATGGCCCAGATGACCAGCACCGAGACGCCGAGGAACGGCACGAGCCACCATGTCGGTCGGATGAAGAGGAGCGCCAGTGCCAACGCGGTGCCGAAGTCGGTCACGAAGGTGGAGGCCATGATGAGCTTGCCGATCGGCGTCAGGGTCAGCCCGGTCTCGACCAGCACGGTGTAGACGACGGCGAGGGACGTCGTTGAAAGCGCGACGCCGGCGATTTGCGCCGCGGGCGTCGACCAGCCGAGCACCCAGGCGCAGAAGAGCCAGGCGCCCACGAACGGGGCCGCGAAGGAGAGGCCGCCGATCAGCACGCTCTCCTTGAGCTTCTCCTGCATGACCCGCGCATCGACTTCCGCGCCGGCGAGGAAGGTCAGGAGGATGCTGCCGAACGCCGCGAGGAAGTCCATCCACGGCGGGCTCGTCAGGCCGAGGAAGTTCCCGGCGACGACGCCCAGGCTGATCTCGATCAGCGCGACCGAGACGCCGAGCTCGACGGAGGCCACGCTCGCCAGGAGGACGAGCAGCCCCGCGATCACGGCGATCAGGAGGTTTTCCATCCGCCCCCGATTAAAAACCCCTACCGGTGCTTGCCCGGTAGGGGTCATCAGCCTCGCGAGCCGCGAGGCGGTTTCGGGCGAACCCCATCGCCCTTCGTTATCTCCCCGATTATCCTGCCGGCCCGCCCCCGGTCAAGGTTTTCGATATCCTGGTCTCCGGGGATAATTTCGACGACGACGAGTGGCAAGCCTGGTATACGCGGGGCGCGAACCTACGAGAGATTGAGTTCTGGCTCGGGTCGGTACGACCCATCCGAGCCGTGCGTGAGAAACTACCATCGTGACCAAGCGTGAGTCGCGCAGGCTCGGAGCGGCCGCGAGGCCATCACCGGGCGATCGCTCCGTGGTTCCTACCTCGGCGCAGCGATGGGTCCGCTGGCTCGCGCCCTCGCTGGTGGCCCTCGTCACCCTCGTGGCCTTCCTCCCAACGCTGCACAACCAGTTCGTGAACTGGGACGATGACGTGAACTTCCTGGACAACCCCCACTATCGGGGGCTCGGCTGGAGCAAGCTCCACTGGATGTGGACCACGTTTCACATGGCCCACTACATTCCCCTGACCTGGATGACGCTCGGCATGGACTACCTGCTCTGGGGCATGAATCCCGTCGGGTATCATCTGACCAGCCTCCTCCTGCACACCACGAGCGCGGTCGTCTTCTTCTTCTTGGCCCGCAGGCTTCTGACCCTTGCGCTACCCCGAGCCTCGGGACGAGGCCACGCGCTCACGGTGTCGGCGGGGTTTGCCGCCCTCGTGTTCGCGATCCATCCCCTGCGCGTCGAATCCGTCGCCTGGGCCACCGAACGGCGCGATGTGCTCTCAGGGCTCTTCTATCTGTTGACGCTCCTGATGTACCTGCGGGCCTGCGAGCGGGGTGCGCCCGGCCGACGATCGTACTGGCTGTCCGTGGCGTTGTTCGGCTGTGCGCTCCTCTCGAAATCGATGGCGGTGAGCCTTCCCGTCGTGCTGTTGATCCTGGAGGTCTATCCGCTCCGACGCCTCGGCGGGTCCCTCGGATGGTCGAGGGCGTCCGCACGGCGGGTCTACGTGGAGAAGATCCCATTCGTCCTGCTGGCCGCTGCCGCGTCGGCGATCGCCCTCATGGCGCAGCTCTCGAACCGCGGCATGGTCTCCGTGGCTCACCTGAGCGCGCTGGACCGGCTCGCGGTCTCGGCGTACGGATTGAGCTTCTACCTCTGGAAGACGGTCGTGCCCCTTGACCTCTCGCCGCTCTACATGCTGCCGCAGACGGTGAATCCCGCGGCGACGCCGTTCATCGTGAGTTACGGCGGGGTGCTTGCCGTCACGGCGATCGC
>Ga0134074_1000067_pt1 | contig 33977 bp, 24 predicted proteins | sample 15_taG_25_FD_128868 | JGI IMG/M metagenome (GOLD analysis project Ga0134074, IMG submission 128868) | Grasslands soil microbial communities from the Angelo Coastal Reserve, California, USA - 15_D_Rain_40cm_2_09212015 | ecosystem: Environmental > Terrestrial > Soil > Grasslands ... | reverse complement strand
TCTCGGCCTTCCCGCCGCGCATCCGCAGAGTTTTCATCATTTCATGCACGAAAATCTTTTTGCGCACGTCAACGCGAACCCTCGCCACATCCACATTCCCGATGGAACTGTCCGTGGCGATTACGATCAATATTGCGCGTCTTATGAAGCGTCCATCCGGAAGGCCGGAAGAATCGACCTTCAGCTTCTGGGCATCGGGCGCAACGGCCACATTGGTTTCAATGAGCCTACCTCCAGCATCGGCTCCCGCACACGCCTGAAAGTCTTGAGCAAGGAAACATTGGACGACAACGCAAAATTTTTCGCGCGCGGTGAGGAGAGCCCGCGCTGTGCAATTACCATGGGCATCGGCACGATCTTGGAGGCCCGCAAAATTCTCCTGCTCGCCTCTGGCGCCGCCAAGGCCGCTGCCGTCGCGAAGTCCATCGAGGGTCCGATCACCTCGGCCGTCTCTGCTTCCGCGCTGCAACTCCATCCCGACGTGACTTTCATCATCGACGACGCCGCTGCGTCGCAGCTCACACAGCGCGACTACTATCACCGCGTCCTTGAAATGACCGCTCTGTTGACTCCCGACCGTCTCTCGTAAATCCTACTTTTGCGGTTTCGCGCTTAACCCTGAGCAAGCTTGGGGGTCAGATTTGCCGTAAACTTGATATTCAAGCATCACCGAGGAGCGCCCTGCGCGAAGGCATGAAACCTCCAAAGCTCTTCCCCATGTTCCTCAAGCTTGCGGCCAGGCCATGCCTCGTCGTTGGGGCGGGAGCTATCGCCGAGTCCAAAATCGCCAGCCTAATGGAGGCCGAGGCTCGCGTATGTGTTGTAGCGCCAGAAGGGACCGCGCAAGTCCGCGGTTGGGAGGCGTCCAAGATGCTCGAATGGCGTCGGCGCCCGTTCGAGCCCACCGATCTCGAAGGTGTGTTCTTGGTGATCGCAGCCACCTCCTCGACGGAACTCCACGAGCTCATCTACAAAGAGGCAACCCGGCGCGGCGTGCTCTGCAACGTCGTGGACGTCCCCGCGTTATGCGATTTCTACTACCCCTCCGTCGTTCAGCGGGGAGCGCTCCAGATCGCCATTTCTACGGCCGGGCAAAGCCCAGCCCTCGCCCAGCGCCTCAGGAAGCAACTGGAAGATCAGTTCGGCCCCGAATATGAAGAATGGCTCGTGCAGCTAGGCGACGCTCGTGACAAACTGCGTTCCACGAATGCGGATTCCGAGGAACAAAAACGCCTGCTCCACGAGGACGCCAGTGAGGAAGCCTTCGAAGCCTTCCTCCGAAATCGCCGCCATCGAAGCCCATCGGCTGGTTAGTCTCCCAGTTTGCCGACCAGTCCCTTCCCATCCCTTTTCATTAATATTTTCGATTCATTAAATTCATACTTTCACGCCTTCTTGTATTAGTGGTGGTGCTAGTGTTGTGCTGTGTAGATAGCGGCGGCTGCGTTGGCTGGAATTGCTGCCGCAAGAAGGGCCGCTGGCCCAGGCCGGCGGCGGGATTGCATCCAATCCAGGTGCTGCTATGAAGGGAAAAGTCTATTTGATGGGAGCCGGCTCAGGAGATCCCGATCTTCTGTCTGCCCAGGCCGTGCGCGTGCTTCGCGCTGCTGAGGTCGTCCTGCACGATGACCCGGTTTCGCCGGAAATCCTCGAATTTGTTCCCGCCTCGGCGCAAGTGCGCAATGTGCACAAGCTTGGCTTGCAAGCGGGCAGCCTTCAGGAAAAAATTCAATCCCTGCTCATCTCCGCGGCGCGGGACGGGCATTATGTCGTGCGCCTCAAGTCGGGCGATGTGCAGTCTGCTGCGCAGGCTGACGAAGAGACGGAAGGCCTCACCCAGGCCGGAATCGATTTCGAAGTGATTCTCCAAGCTGCATCCGCCGTGGGGGCCGCCGCAGGCGCGAACTCGCGCTGACCAGTCCGGGTGATTCTGTTCGAAACTTATTGGCCTTGTCCCCCAGAAGCAATCCCCTGCCTTTTCCGGCGAAGGAGTTCCTCGGCTTGTTCGGAGGTTTCTTTTACCAAGAAACCCATCTTCGGGTGCGAGGGTTCTAGATCGGCTTGGATTCCGTGCCGCCGCAATTCTTCAGAAGTAGTCGGCCCGATAGAAGCCACAATGGCGCGGGCTAGCCCGTTCTTCACTTGTTCTTCGAGCTTCAACTCCGCGGCAACCTGGAAGAGATGGATCGCCTGAACTGCCGTCGTAAAGAGAGCAACATCCACAGTTCCTTCAGCAATTGCCGTGATGGCGGAGCGGAGCGGCGCCAGGTCGTGCGGCAATGCCCATTGATAGACGGGGACACGCGTAACTTGGGCGCCTCGTTCCCGCAGTCCGGCGAGTAATTCAGGGTTGGAAACGCCGTATTCCTGAATGGCGACTCGCGCCCCTTGCAAACTTAGATCTGGCGAGGCATTGGTCGCATCATCGAGGGCGCTCAGCAGCTCGTGCCAGGTATTCGGCTCTGGGGCCGTGATGGCAGGAGTGATGCCAATTTCCCGCAAGGCAGCGACGGGCTTCGGCCCGCGCGCCACCACTTTCACGCGCTGAAGCGATGCGATGTACTCGTCGCGCTTGTGGGCCGTCTCAACAACATTCAAAAGGGCGCGCGCGCCTACGCCGGTCAAGAAAATGACCATGTCGAATTTCCCCTCAAAGAGTGCCACCGCGAAAGCTAATGCCTCCGTGTTCGATTCCAGTGGCACTTCGCGCATCGAGGGCGCAACGATCGCCTCACCGCCGTAGGTGGTGATCAATTTGGCGAGCTCCGGAGCACGGCGGCTTTCCAGCGACAACACTCGCAATCCCGCAAATCCACTCATAACAATGAATTGTTATCTAGAAATGTCCCGGCCGCCAGTTTTTCTGCTGGGCGATGGTCACGGAGCCGTGTTTGAGGCAGGAAAGTGCCCGGAAGCAGGGTTTTGGCCTCCACAAAAGTGCGGATTGTCCTGATCCTTGGCGGATGGCTCCGGAACCTCTACAAGGACGATCCCCGACTCGATGCGCGTCCGATACGCCGCAACGCAAGCGGGCTCTGCCTCTGGCCTGGTAACACTTCCCGTCTCGAGGTCGATCTTCCACGCGTGCAGGGGACAAACGACAGTGTTACCGGTGACAATTCCTTCCGCCAACGGGCCGCCCTTGTGAGGACATCGCCCGTCGACAGCAAAGAGCCGGTCACCAAGATTGAAGATCGCGATGTCGCGCCCGCTGATGTTCACCGATCGACCTTCACGCAAGGGAATATTTTGCACGGGTGTGATGCGAACCCATTGTTTGTTACTCATGCCTGCACCTTTTCCAGCGGCTCGATTTGCACGAACTGCGTGGGGTGTCGCGGCGCATCGCCTTCGAGCCATGCGTCTCGAGAAATGCGTTTGGATTTCCTCAACCGCTCTCGCAAGCCCTGCTGGATTGCCAGCGGGGCATAAACCGTCTCGCGCCGCACCGTTTCAATCCCCTTACGTTCGACGAAGTCGTACGTGCGTTCCAGATAATTTGCGTTTTCCCGATAATACTGGAAAAAGAGGGTGGCCGCCTGGAGCGCTTCCTCCATCGATTCCACGGTGATCAGCAGGTCTGCCTTGCGAACTTTCTTGCCGGCCGCGCCACCCACCACTACTTGCCAGCTTCCCTCTTGTCCAACAAGGCCAATGTCCTTTACGGTCGCTTCCGCGCAATTGCGCGGGCACCCCACCGAACCCATCTTCAGCTTGTGCGGCGTATATAAATGTTCGAGCCGCCGCTCGAGCTCGATGCCCGCTTTTGTCGAGTCCTGGACGCCGAAGCGGCAAAAATCCGTGCCCACGCAGGTCTTCACCATGCGCACGCCTTTGGTATATGCCTGGCCCGAAGGCATTCCCAAGTCTGCCCAGATCTGCGGCAAGTCTGCCTTCTTGACGCCGAGCAAATCAATGCGCTGGCTGCCGGTAATCTTCACCATCGGCACCTTGTATTTTTCGGCCACGTCCGCGATGCGCCGAAGTTCTTTCGCGGAAGTCACGCCTCCACGGATGCGCGGCACGACAGAAAACGTTCCGTCCTTTTGAATATTGGCGTGGACGCGGTCGTTGATGAAGCGCGCCGAGCGATCTTCATCGTGGTCTCCGCACCACAGCATGTCCACCATGTAACTGAGCGCCGGCTTGCAGATTTCGCAGCCCACGCCGTTTCCATAGATTTCCAGAACTTCCTGCACCGAGCGCAACCTCTGGCTCCGCAGAATTTCGCGCAACTTGTCCTCGGGAAATAGGACGCACTTGCAGAGGTTCTTTTTCGCTTCTTCTTGAAACTCCGGTGCGACCGCCTTCAATAGCTGCTGGCAAACTTCCGTGCAGCTTCCGCAGCCCGTCGAAGCTCGCGTGCAGTCTTTCAACTGCGCCAACGTACTGATTCCCTTTTCATGCACAGCCTGAATGATCGCGCCTTTGGTAACGCCGTTACATCCGCAAACCACTTTGCTGTCGGCCATCTCCGCAACATCAAGGCCCGCGTCATTCGCAGGTCCGGGAAAAAGGAGCTGGCGGCGCATGGCCGTTAAGTCCGTCTGCGATCGCAGCCAATCCATGTACCGATGGCTATCCGATGTGTCTCCCACGAGGATGACCCCGGCCAGCTTGCCGTCGCGCACGGTCAGCTTTTTGTAGATCCCCAGCGCGGGATCTTCGTATCGCACGGCATCCGTGCCAGGAGCTTTCTCGCTGAAATTCCCCGCGGAGAAGACGTCCACTCCCATGATTTTCAGCTTCGCCGCTTGAATGGTGCCGCCGTAAACTGGTCCGCGATTTCCAGTAATCGTCGCAGCCAGGACTTTTCCTTGTTCGAATAGCGGAGCAACAAGGCCATAGCAGGTGCCGTTGTGTTCCACGCATTCTCCGACCGCGAAAATATCTGGATTCGAAGTCTCCAGGTAGTCGTTCACAACGATGCCGCGGTTGACTTGCAAGCCCGCCTTGCGCCCGAGCTCCACATTGGGGCGAATTCCGGCAGCAATAACCACAAAATCTGCCTCCACGCTGCTGCCATCCTTGAATGCCACCCCCTCGGCTTTTCCATTCCCAAGAATCGCCGTGGTATTGCGCTCCATAAGCACTTTTACGCCGAGGCATTCCATTTTCGCTTTGAGGTAGCTGCCGCCGACAAAATCGAGCTGGCGCTCCATCAGTGTGTCCATCAGGTGGACAACCGTTACATCGCAGCCTTGCACTTGCAGCCCGCGAGCCGCTTCGAGCCCCAGCAAACCTCCGCCGATCACCACTGCTTTTTTGCCTGGCGCCGCGCAATCCAGCAGAGCGCGCGTGTCGTCCAGATTGCGAAAAACGAACACACCCTCTTTTTTCACTCCGTCCATCGGAGGGATCAGCGGCGTGCTTCCCGTAGCGATCAACAGTTTGTCGAACGGTGTTAGGCTGCCGTCATCGCCGGTCACTGTCTTGCGTTCAGCATCAACTTCGGTGATTCGAACGCCGAGACGCAACGCAATCCCGTGCTTCTCGTACCAATCAAGTCCATTCAGATGGATTTCGTCCGCTGCCTTTTCGCCGGCAAGCACTGCGGAAAGCAAAATGCGGTTGTAGTTGACGTGAGTTTCATCCCCGAAAATCGTGATTTCGAATTTTGGCGCGTGCTTGAGGATTTGTTCGACGCAAGCGACGCCGGCCATGCCGTTTCCAACCACCACGAGCTTTTGCATCATCGTGCCGCCTTCCCCGCGATGGCGCGACATCCCATCAAAGCACCTGCGCTTCCGCCGTGCGGTCCAGCTTGATCTCTTCCACCATTTGCGGAATTGCAACCGGCGCGGAATCGGAAACCTGCTTCGTTCGAAACGTCGCATACAACGCCAGCCCCGTGAAAAACGCGCCTGAAACAATATTTCCGAGCGTGACCGGGACCTGGTTCCACAGCCACCACTGCCTTACCGAAACCGGAGCGCCGAAGAACATCCCCGCAGGAATCACGAACATATTCACGATGGAATGCTCATAGCCATGTGCGAAAAAGGTCATGATGGGCAGCCACATTGCGACAATTTTTCCCACCGTTGACCGCGAAACCATCGCCAGCACTGCGCCGATCGTGACCATCCAATTGCACAGAATTCCTTTAACGAATGCGGTTGACCAGCCGCTGCCGCCGAGCGCCAGATACGCCAGCGTTTTTTTCTGCGCCGCCTGCTTCAGTAAATCGCCCAGCGGGCCGCCCGCGGAGGTTCCGCAATTTGTTACCGCAAGATAGAAAAGAGCCGCATAGAAAACGCTTCCCAATAGGTTGCCGAAATATACCCATCCCCAATTTCGCAATAGTTTGCCAAGGGAAATTTCTCCGGCGGCGAGAGCCGCGGGGAGCAGCGCAAAGTTTCCGGTGGCCAATTCAAGTCCCAGCAAGACGAGCATCACAAAGCCAACGGGAAAAAGGACCGCGCCGACGATTGGGGCCAATCCTTGTGACAGAACAATCATGACCAGAGACGTCGCATAAGCGAGAAACGCTCCGGCAAGAAATCCTCGGAGCAGGAGATCCTTGGTGGAAAGTGCGGCCTTTCTCTTGGCCACCTGTAGGGCTTCCCCAACGAGTTCCATGGGGTTCACGTAATCCATTCGTGGCCTCCCAGCAAAAGTCTCAATGAAAACGTGCAGGTTCGATGCCCTGGTCGCGGTGGCAGAAGCGGGGGTATTTCCGTAAGGTTCCCAGAGATCTGTCACTCCTTGCAGGCATGCGAACAACTCCGAATCATGATCGAATGACCCTCAGCGAGGCGATTGTGGTCGGGCTGGGCGAGAATGACAAACGCAATGAATCGATGCATTCGATTGAAATTTAAGGGTTTCCTCAGGACTACCTGGGCCTATCGGGTAAATCCTGCAGGGACTTAGGGTATTCGCCGGATTGTGTGCTCTCGACTACCCCCGCTAACGTAACCCGAGCCTTGTGTTGCGTGCCCCGCCCTCCAAATCACGCACACAATTCCGGAGGCTGTAGGGTGACATGTGGCAGCCGCGCAGGTGGGCCCCCTTTATTCCCGAAGGATGATTTCTCGCATTGCGACCTATGAAGACGTATGGGTCTGCTGGCGATGCGAAGGAATCGAAGACGTTTCCCGAGTTTGCGATCTAAGCGTGGGGGGGTTGTTCCTCTCCACAACAAGTCCACGGCGCATGGGCGCGAGGGCCAAGATTGATTTTCTTGTTCCCGAAGGACAAATCCGGGCCGAAGCTGTCGTGCAACATTTGATCCCCAACGGGGGCCTGGGACTGAAGTTTACCGCGATCACCGATCAGGATTGTCCCAATTTGCTGGCCTTGATGAACCGTATCGGCACCCCACTAACTCCCCTGCGCGTGATCTAGCACCGGCTCCAACTTTGCTTCGTAAGAACGCGAACACCAAACTTCCCTTCAACAGGTCCTGTTAAGACAGCTGAAATCTTCGTGGAACGTGAAAGGCATCCATGCCGACTCACTCTGCACGCTGGGGCAGGAATCTGTATTAGATTCTTCGGTTAACCCTCAAAAGGTTTAAGGCCGATATCCGGGCGTGTCTCTATGGCCGCGGAAAAGCGATTCTTTGACCGCCAGCTTCGTAGCTCTCTATACTGAAGAACTTTGAAATTGACGGCGGGGTGATCGAGGACACGTGTATCAAACACTGATGAACCAGTTGCGCGAAGCGCTCGCGGGGTACATCCGCGAGAAATATGGTGTCGAGCTGGCGATTGTTCTAGAGCGGCCGCCGAAAATTGAGATGGGGGAGGCAGCTTCGCCGGCATGCTTTGAATTGGCGAAGCGGTTGAAGCGCGCGCCGCGGCAGATTGCGCAGGAGATTGCGAATGGGCTGGGCAAAGTGGAGGGGATTGCCAGAGTCGAAGTGGCTGGCGGCGGATATTTGAATGCGTATTTCGACCGGGGAGCGTTTTGGGAGGGAGCGACACAGGAAAGTATCGAGGAAAAGAAAGAGAAGACTCAACGCAAAGACTCAGAGATCGCAGAGAAGAGCGGAAAAACACAGCGAGAGGAGGCTGCCGGAGGAAGACTAGGAAAAGTCATCGTCGAACATACGAGCATCAATCCCAACAAAGCAGCGCACATCGGGCACGTGCGGAATGCGGTGCTTGGCGACACGATGGTGCGAATCCTGCGTCACGTCGGGAACCGCGTGCAGATTCAGAACTACATTGATAACACGGGCGTGCAGGTGGCGGACGTGGTAATCGGATTTCTGCACATGGAACAGCGGACGCCAATCGGCGTGAAGATGATGTCGCAGGAGCCGAAGTTTGATTATTACTGCTGGGATTTGTATGCGAAGGCAACCAGCTTTTTTGCGGAAGACAAGGCGCGCGCGGAGAAATTGCGCGGGGAGACGCTGAGAGCGATCGAAGAAGGTAAAGGCGAAGATGCTGAGGTGGCGCAAGTTGTGGCGGATGCGATTGTGGGATGTCACTTGCGGACGATGGCGCGGCTGGGGATCGGTTATGAACTGCTGGCGCGAGAGAGTGAGATCCTGCATCTGCACTTTTGGGATGCGGCATTTGCGATGCTGAAAAAATCGGGCGCGATTCAACTAGCGACCGGCGGGAAGATGGCGGGATGCTGGGTGATGCCTTGGGAAGAGGAGGTAAAGGAGGGTAAGGAAGTAAAGATAAAGGAAGAAGCCGCGGAGGAGGAAGAGAATACACAGGACAAGATTATTGTGCGGTCGAATGGGACGGTGACCTACGTCGGGAAGGATATTGCCTATCAGCTCTGGAAATTTGGATTGCTAGGCAAGGATTTTCGTTACCGCAAGTGGCCAAATACTCCGGAAGGGCAAACGGTCTGGGCCACGACGAGCGAAGCGAATGATCCGGCGGCGCCGCATTTTGGCGAACCGGCATCAAGCGTTTACAACGTGATTGATGCGCGGCAGGCGTATTTGCAGAAGGTCGTGGCGGCGGGGCTGCGGGCGCTGGGGCATGCGAAGGAAGCAGAGCACTCCATTCACTTGTCGTATGAGATTGTGGCGCTGACGCCGCGCTGCGCCGCGGAAATGGGCTACGAGCTTACTCCGGAAGAGGCGAGGAAGCCGTACGTGGAGGTGAGCGGGCGCAAGGGCTTTGGCGTGAAAGCCGACGACCTGCTGGACAAGCTGGAGGCGGCCACGATCGAGGAAGTGCGACAGCGGCATGCGGAGATGAAAGCGGAGGAACAAAAGTTGACGGCGCATGCGATCGCAGTGGGGGCGTTGCGGTTTTTCCTTTTGAAATTCACACGCAATGCGATTATCGCGTTCGACTTCAAGGATGCGCTGAGTTTTGAGGGAGAGACGGGACCGTACTGCCAGTATGCGGTGGTGCGGATACGGGGGATCCGGCGAAAGGGCAAAGAGTCAGGGGCGACGGATGGGGTGGTAACGAAGGAATCCGTAAGCCAACTGCTTGGTGGGGTGGAGGGAAATTCGCTTTGGGAGCTACTGGTTACGGCCGGTTCACTGGATTACGCGGTGGATGCGGCGATTGCGACGCAGGAGCCGGCGTTCCTGGCCAAGTATGCATTCCAACTGGCGCAGGCGTTTAACAATTTTTATCACAAGCACCACATCTTGTCGGAAGCCGATGAGCAGAAACGGGCATTCCTGCTGCGGCTGACGGAATGGGTGGAGGCGCAGTTGGTGAAGGCGCTGTCGCTGCTGGGCATTGAGGCGCCAGAGAAAATGTAGCGGCGCAAGTGATGTTTTCCGCATAGGGAACGAAAAGTGAAATTTCTCGCTTCGCTTGAATGACGGGAGAGGCAAGCAGCCTCCACCAGTAAAAACAGGCCACCGGTCAATAAGACAGAACGAGGTGGACGAGAGTGCGGAGCGCCACACCAGTGGGACCTTTGGCGAGCCAGGGCTTGGCGTCGTCGTTCCAAGCAGTGCCGGCGATGTCCAGGTGAATCCAGGGCGTGTCGCCTGTGAATTCCTTGATGAACATGGCGCCAGTGATGGCGCCGCCGCCCTTGCCGCTGCTGATGTTCTGGATATCGGCGACGGTCCCCTTGATGAAATCGCGGTAATCGTCGTCAATCGGCATCTGCCACATTTTTTCGCCAGCGGCTTTCGAGCTGGCCAGGAACTTATCCGTAAAGGACTGGTCGGAGCCGAAGACGCCGACGTTGACGTTGGCGAGGGCGACAACAATGGCGCCGGTGAGCGTGGCGGCATCGATCAGCTGCGTCGCGCCGAGCTGCTTGGCGTAGTGGACGGCGTCGGCAAGAAGGAGGCGGCCTTCGGCGTCGGTGTTGAGGACTTCGATAGTCTTGCCGGACATGGCCGTTTGAATGTCGCCGGGCTTCTGGGCTTTGCCGCCGGGCATGTTTTCCGTGGAAGGGACGACGCAAATCACTTTCACGCTCGGCTTCAGAGCGGCGAGCGCGCGCATGACCCCGAGCATGGTGGCCCCGCCAGCCATGTCATACTTCATCTTTTCCATGCCGTCGGCGGGCTTGATGGAGATGCCGCCGGTATCAAAGGTGACGGCTTTGCCGATCAGTCCGATCACGGGCGCACCGGGCTTCGGATTCGAGGGAGTATAGGTGACGACCATAACGCGAGGCGGTTCGACGCTTCCTTGCGCGACGCTCAGGAGCGCGCCCATCTTGAGGTCGGCGATTTTTTTCTCGTCGAGGATTTGGACGGCGAGGCCGGCTTCCTTGGCCATGGCTTCCGCTTTTTCGGCCAGGACGCGAGGAGTGAGTTTGTTGGAAGGCTCGTTGATAAGGTCGCGGGCGAAGTTTTGCGCGTCGGCGATGATGCGGCCCTTGGAGAGGCCTTTTTCTCCGGCGGCGCGTTCCGCATCGGAAAAGCCAGCGACCAGGACTGTGTCAATGTTCTTGTCGTTTTTCTTGTCGGTCTTGTATTTGTCCGTTTCGAAATTGGCGGCGAGCGCGCCTTCGGCGATAGCTTGGGCGGACTCCTCCGTGGCATTGCCTTCTCGAACGAGAAGGGCGAAGTTCTTGACGGAGCGAGCCTTCAGATAGCGAAGAGCAGCGCCGGCGAGTTTGCGGAGCACCGCGCTATTCCATTGTTCGCGCTTCCCTGCTCCAACAAGGAACAAGCGCGCTGCCTTGAGACCCGCAGGCGCGTGGATGAGAGTGAATTCGAGCATCTTGCCGGTCAGCTCGCCGCTCTTGGCAAGCTTGCGTAACAAGCCAGCAGCGGCCTGGTCGAGCTCTGCGATGCGGCCCTGAACGGCGTCGGTCTCTTCAAACACATACGAAACAAGGGCCTCGGTCTCAAGCGCTGCGAACGGCTGGGTTGCGAGCGTGATCTGCATGGTCCGTTATCGCCTCCGATTGCGATACATAGATTGTTCGACTTCCCTACGAGCTTCCTTGGTGCGTTCATCCTGGCGGCGGTCCCAAGACTTTTTGCCCTGAGCCAGGGCAATTTCGACCTTGGCGATGCCGTTGCGAAAGTAAATCTTCGTGGGAATAACCGTTAAACCCTTCGATTCGGTGCGGCCGGAAAGCTTGTCGATTTCGCGCTTGTGGAGAAGAAGCTTCCGGGAACCTAAGGGCTCATGGTTCCATGGGCCGCCCGGTAAATACTGCGCAATGTGCGCGTTAACAAGCCACGCACCCCCAGGCTTGAAATCGACGAACGCATCGCGGATATTGGCTTTCCCCTCGCGAAGAGCCTTAACCTCGGTACCATGAAGGACCAGACCGGCCTCATGTTTCTCAAGAATATGGTAGTTATAAGAAGCGGCGCGGTTCTGGGCGACGATCTGCTCGCCGGACTTCGCGGACTTCTCGGTCTTTTTGGCAGGTTTGGCCACAACATTCCATCATAACTGCAGCGTGAAGGCTTGTCACCTGCGGCACACGGCACAGTTATTGATGAGGGCAGCCAACCTAAGCATCCTTGCCGGGCCTCTAAATCGAATGTTAGACTGCTGGCTGAGCTTCGTATCGAAGCCTTGGAGAGAGCATGCGCCGCTGGGGAAACCTATTACTATGTGTTGGTTTCGGACTGCTCGCAGCGGGCTGCCCGAAGGGCAAGCCCGATTTCACCCAAGGTAAGAAGGCGGAGGCGCTTCAAGACTATGACGCCGCGTTCAACTTCTACCAAAAAGCCGCCAAGGCCGATCCTTACAACGCCAGCTACAAGATCAAGCTGAACCGGGCACGGTTTGAAGCGAGTGAATTGCACGTCAAGCGCGGCGTTGAGTTGCGGAATCAAGGGAACTTGCCGGGTGCAGCGGGTGAGTTCCAGCGGGCGCAGGCTATCGATCCGGGGAGCCCCATAGCGGACCAGGAGCTTCGCAAGACGGTCGAAATGATCGCCGAAAAGAACCGCGCGGCTGATGCGGCAGCGGAACCACCGTCCGATTCAAACGAACAGCCTCTGGCATCGATGCCGCCGGAAATCAAGCCGCTCTCCCGAGCGCCAATCAATTATAAGGCGTCCAGCGACGCAAAAGTAGTTTTCGACACGATCGGGAAGCTGGCGGGCTTGACGGTTGTTTACGACCCGGACTTCCCGGCGCGGCGCATCACCGTGGATTTGGTCAACGTGACCCTGGAGCAAGCGCTGGAAATCGTGTCGCTGGAGAGCAAAGCTTTCGTAAAGCCGGTGACAGAAAATATTATTTTTGTGATTCCGGATCAGCCACAAAAGCGCCGGGACTATGAAGAGCAAGTGGTCAAAACGTTTTATATTTCAAACACGATTCAGCCGCAGGATTTGACCGAGATCGTGACCGGGCTGCGCCAATTGCTTGACCTGAAGCGAATCCAGCAACTTAATTCGCAGAACGCGATTATCGTGCGCGACACGCCGGACAAACTGCTGTTGGCCGAGAAGATGATTCATGACATCGACAAGGCTAAGCCGGAGGTAGTGGTGCAGGTGGAAGTGCTGGAGGCGCGCACGGATCGCTTGCGGGACTTGGGCATTCTCCCAGGACAAACTGCCACGATTGCGATCAATCCGAACAACACCACGACGAGCAGCAGCTCGAGCACCAGCACAACCAGTAACAGCGGTATCAATCTGGGTCAGCTGCGCCACCTAAACTCAACCGATTACGTGGTGACCCTGCCGAGCCTGACGGCAAACGCGGTGCTGACCGATACCAACACGAAGATTATCCAGAATCCGGAAGTGCGCTCGGTGGACGGCCAGACGGCTAAATTGAAAATTGGCGATCGCATACCCATTGCGACCGGCAGTTTTTCGTCCGGAATTGGAATCGCTGGAGGAACGGCGGGCGGCATCAATCCGCTGGTGAATACGCAGTTCACGTATCAGGATGTGGGCGTGAATATTGACCTTACGCCCCGCGTCCATCCAAATCGCGAAGTGAGTATGAAACTGAAAGTGGAAGTCTCCGCGCATACGAATGACGTGAGCATCGGAGGAATTACGCAGCCGGTCATCAGCCAGCGTGTCATCGAGCATGACATTCGCTTGAAGGAAGGCGAGGTCAGTATTCTTGGCGGCCTAATCCAGCGGACAGACAGCAAGACGCTGGAGGGCTGGCCAGGCCTTGCGAAGCTCCCCCTGCTTGGTTACCTCTTTTCGCACAATAAGACAGACCACCAGGAGGACGAGGTGCTGATCGTCCTGACGCCACGGATCGTGCGCATGCCCGAATGGACGAAGGCGAATCTGCGGCCGCTGTATTCGGGCTCCGAGACGAACGTGCAAGTGAAGCGGGAGAATGAGATTCACGCGCCTGCGCCGCCTCCCGTGCAACAACCACCGGCGAATCAAAATACAGGAACGCCGAATGCTGCGCCTGTCCCAGCAGCGACACCGACTGCCGCGGCGCCTGCGACTGGAAAAGCTCCAGGAGCGGCGGCCAAGCTACGCTTCGAACCGCCGAGCTTGTCGTTGAAGGCCGGGCAAACGGCCACAATCGGTGTAGTGATTGAGAATGTGAATGACCTCTTCTCCATCCCCCTTCTCTTGCAGTACAACCCGGCGGTCATCAGCGTGGAAGAAGTGCGCCACGGCGGATTCCTCTCCGGGGGAACGCAGGAAATCGCCATTGTGCATCAGCCATTCAAAGACAAAGGGCAGTCGATTATTTCCGCGACGCGCGGACCGAACACGCCAGGAGTGAGCGGAAGCGGAACTCTGATTGGAATCGTGATCAAAGGGCTCGCCCCGGGCTCATCGAACCTGTCGATTGTGCAAGTGAATGCGAAAGATTCGCAGCAAAATCTGATCCCGTTGATCACCAGCGAAGCCGCGGTGCAAGTCCAGCCATAGTTCCGGATTGTGCAAGCGATGTTGCGCGACATTTCAAACCACGGGCGGATTAGGAGAATCCAGCGGACGACGTCTTCCTCCGAGTTGGGGATGACGCTGCTGGAGCTGATTATCGCGTGCGCCATTCTGATGATTCTGTCCTCTGCCGCATTGCCCATTGCGAAATACACGATCATTCGACAGAAAGAAGCGGAGCTTCGCCGTGATCTTCGGGAGATGAAAGACGCGATCGACCGCTACAAAGACGCGGCTGACCGCAACCAGATTCGCGTGGAAATCGGGAGTGAAGGATATCCGCCGGATCTCGAAACGCTGGTAAAGGGAGTGCAGCTCGGCGCAAGCAGCGATCGGAAGATTCGCTTTCTGAGGAAGATTCCTGTGGATCCCATGACCGGGCGGGCTGAATGGGGCTTGCGTGCCGTTCAGGACGATCCGGACTCGACGAGTTGGGGCGGCAAAAATGTGTTCGACGTATATTCCAAATCGACGGGGACGGCGCTTGACGGGACGAGGTATTCCGATTGGTAGTCTGGGCGGGAATTTGAATTGAGAATGCATTCGCAAATTCGGACCGGCAGGTCGTTGATGAAACGACGCAAGGGATTGCCGCGAGCGGGGTTTACGCTCATCGAATTGATGATCGTCATTACGATCATTCTCATCCTGATCGGGATGGCCGTGGGGCGGTACGACAAATCGGTGCAGAAGGCCAACGAAGCCGTCCTAAAAAATAATCTCCAGACCATCCGCACCTCCATCGATAATTACACCCTCGACAAGCAGGCCGCGCCACAATCTCTCGACGACCTCGTGCAGGCCGGCTATCTGCGCTCCGTCCCGACTGATCCGATGACGCGAGCAAAGGACTGGGTGCCGCAGTACGACAGCGTGGTGTTGAGTCCGGATCAATCGAGTACCGGCATGGTTGACGTTCACTCCAATTCGAGTCGCGCTTCGCCCTTCGATAACACGCCATACAACGAGTGGTAGCTCTCCCTAGCCCGATTCGCAGGGCTGCTCCATTTGCAATGGTTTGACGGAAGCGTGTGCATCCGATATAGTGGATGTGCGGGGTGGAGCAGCCTGGTAGCTCGTCGGGCTCATAACCCGAAGGTCGTCAGTTCAAATCTGACCCCCGCAACCATCCGAATGCGCCAGTCCTAGAACTGGCGCGTTCGGGCCAGTTCCTAGCAAATCCCAATCCCCCTCCGCGACATAGTGCCGATCTTCTCCTTCTTTCGTCGGCGTCATGCGGACTTCGCTGAGGTGTTTCTGTAGCTCCGTTTTCGCCAGAGCTGTGTCGCGGTTCAACTGTGGGCACAAATCGGAGATGCCTTTTTCGACGAACTGGCGAAGTTCGCGGAGCTGGCCTTCAATTGAAGCAGAGCTCGCAGAGAGCAGGCGATTGCTGATTGCCTTCAGTTCCTTTTCGCGCACGGCGATTTGCTGCACCAGTGCATCGAGCGGTCCGCCGCGAGCTATACCGTCAGAAAAGCGCTCTATCTCGCCTTCGAGTTGCTCTTTTCGCCGGCGGAGGACGCCGAGATCGTTCGACATGCTTGAAAGCGCGGCCCGTAGCTGTCGGCCAAATTCCGCCACGGTGTAATCGATCACCTCTGGCCGAAGCAGCTCGCGCTGCAGGCGCCCCAACAATCGTTCCTCCAGAATGTCGCGGCGGATATAGAGATCGTTTCCGTAGGTGCCACGGTTGAAGTAATTCGCGCACGCGTACTTTTTGTGAATGTGTGTCCCGCCGCCAGTGCCAATGATCAGGTTCGCGCCGCACTCGCCGCATTTCAACATTCCGCTGAAAAGATATGGGCTAGTCAGTGCACGGGCGAAAAGGCCGCGCCGCCGTCCCTCAGAAGGTTTTTGGCCGAAGAAATTCAGCCGTGTTTGCACGCGTTCCCACAATTCGCCAATTCGCCCGACACAATCGCCAACTCAGGCCGCTGTGTGCGGATCCACTCGCTCTCGTCGCGCAATTTGCTGCGACATCACGGAGAGATTTCGTGCGAAAGCTTCTATTACGAGCTGCCTCGTCGCGTACGATGACGCTCCAAAAGTTGTTGCTCTAAGGCCTCGGTGATAAAGAAACCGCTCGCCTTCAGGCGTTGAAGAATCTGCGGGAAATCGCTTACGAACCCTGTCCTATCGGCCTGTTCCAGGACGCCGAGCGTTCCTGAGAGCGGGAGATTCCGGCTCAAAGCTATAGTCCGGCCAATTTGTTCATCAATCAAGAGCACATCCGCGCCGAGCTCTTCCGCTAGCAGAATGGCTTGCCGTTCTCCCCGATGCAACGTGACTGGAAACGTGGGCGCGCGCGTTTCGTCCATTGTCCGAACCTCAAACCAGCTAGGTAGAGAGGCCACGCGGCGACGCACAATTTCCGGCGTCTTCGCGTCCGTCAACTCCTCATGCACGGCAATGGGGACGAATACTTTCTCAAACAGTCTTCCGAGCAAATGTTCCTGCTCGATGGCGATCAGATAGCGTAGTGGCGTGGTGTTGGAGACGGCTTTCATCCCGCATTTATGCTAACGCGGGTTGCGGCGAGACGCCGCTTCGAACAGTGCTGCCTCGCGGTCCAGGTCGGCTTCGTCGATCACAGCAAGAGGAATATGGTGTTGGCCTAGAAAATCCTCAGTCTCGACGCGGGAAAGGCCCAGCATTTCCGAAATCTGGTAAAGGGTCAGAGTGTGCTCGCGGTAGCCCTCAAGGGCAATGGCTTCGAGCGCTCGGCGGGACACATCACCGCCTGAGGCGGAAAGCCGCTTGGCCACTTCGTCTGGAATGTTCAGGGTGACTTCCATTTCTAAAGTCTAGCATGATAGATATTTCTCAGGTGAAGATTGAATCGGTTCATTAGCCTAACCCAAGAGAGTTAAGCCGACCCAGCAAAGTAAACACCGGGCGAGGGTATCTTGAGTATGTCTTACGCACATGAGCAGTTACCGTTCGCAGAATTCGATGAAGCAGCCAAAGACCTGAAACGTGAAGCGGACGCCAAAGGGCCGCATTATCCTTTAGTTGTAATGGCCAGAGATGCGAACGAGCAGGTCATAAAGTCGCAGCGGTACGAGGGACCTTACAAGAAGGGAGAGGTGAAAATCTCAGATGATATTGAAGAATGGGATTGCCCCGTTACCGTGACCATTGAAAGCGAGTGTGCTGCTCAAATAACACCGGAGCCGAAAGTATTCGGAACGGTCACTGTGCGCGAGTTGCAGCCGACCTTCTTTCCTGACTACGAATCGACGTGGGTCAAAGACCAGAAGGAGGGGAGGGAGCAAGCACGGAAGAAAATGCTCAAACAAATCGAGGAGCAGAAGAAGAAAACATAGGGTTTGTAGTGATTCGTAGTAGTTGTCCTGGTAGGGCGGCTGCAACGCTACTGTTTACGGGGCTTTAGATGTGTAGGATATTTTTCGATCCACACCGCCCCTACCATGCAACTAATTGACATGCACGAACTTCCTTTTGGGCTTGGCCACATCTGGACACAAAATGCGGGCTACTTTCTCCGCCGCGTCACGCTGCTCTGAGGCTCGCAATGCTTCGAACTATGACGGCTTGACTCTCGCAAGAACGGCTTTGATTTGTCAGAGAAAGTGGCGCTAGGTGGTTTCTGGTTAGTGGCACGCGCGCGTCACATAGTCCCGATGAGATTGACGAATACGCCTTTGTGGTTGTACTTCAGATCGGTCAGGTCGTCGGAGAAGTCGGTGAAGTTGTAGCCGACGCCGGCCTTCAGGTTCTTGCTAATATGACGATAGATCGCGGCCAGTGCGCCGCGGCGCCGTTGATTTATATCCGGCAGGTTAAGCGTTCGTACCTCCGCCAGGCCATCCCATTCTTTGAGGAACCGCCAGTCCACGCGCAACACCGCGAGCTGCGCGGGGTTGTCGAAGAAACTCGGGTTCACGCGATCCAGACTTTCCTGTCCCATGCGATACGAGTACTTGCTTCCAAGGGACCAATTCGCCGTGAGGTCGTAGTTCACATCCAGCGCCGCGATGTGGCTCTTCTGAAGGAACTCGGCCGCGGTGTTCTGCAATCCCACCTGACCCGTGGTCGGCACGTTATAAAAGTACGTGTACTTGACCAGCGCGTTTAGCCGGTCGTTCCTTACCGGACGGTACGCGTAGCCGACCACTGTCTCGGTGTAGCCGCCGGCATAGAACTCGCCGAGCGAGCTATCACTGACCGAGTGGTCCAGCTTGCCGATAAGGCGCCAGTCGGGCGTCAGTTGCAACTTGAAATTGTTACGAAACAGCCACGTAGTCGTTTCGGTATGCGCCAGGTCGAGTTGTTCCGCGTTATCCCGGCGATACTCGATCGCGCTCGAGAACTGCATCTTACTCACGCCGTAGCCCATGCGGATACCGGCCGCCTTGCGATCGGTCTCGGCGCCGGTTTGCGAGTCGCGTAGCTTGCCGAACTCCCCGCTGCCGCCGAAATTCCAGTGCTCTTTCGTCGTGAGGTTGATTCCGGTGGTGTGAGTGAGTCCGCTCAAGGACCCGCCATTCTGGTAACGCTCCTCGACGTAGACACTGGAAGTGTCGGAGAGCCGCGTCTTCACGCCCGAGACCAGGTTGCCCTGGCTGCCGTGAAGCAGCAGCCCGTTGTCTGTCTGCTCGTTTTCAAGCGAATAGTTCAGGTAATAACTGGTCCGCTCGGAATAGAGAAAGCTAGTCCCGACCTTGCCGCCGGGTCCGAGGTGTCCGTCGGACGCCTCCCCATCGATCCGGAAGCGTTTCGTCAGGCGATAGGAGCCGCCCACGCCGATGCGATCATTGCCTTCACGGCCGCCGCTTGCCGCGACCGTGTGCTGGCCGAAGCCATAGGCGCTCCAGGAGGCGCTGGAATCGAACTTCACCTGCGCGACCGCGTCCGTGCGCTCGCCCTGTATCTGCGTTAGGGGAACAACCGGCGAATTGTCCTTACGCAGGTCGTTGCGCACGCCGGTGCTGACGGTCCATTTTTCGGCTAGCTTGTAGGCCACGTCCAATTCGACCGCCCGAGTCTCGAGCCCCTGGTTCTCGATTTTCTGATTGCCCTTGGCTGCGAGACTCAAGCTGCTCGTCACGGGCATCCTGAACGTGCCGCCGTATTGCTCGGTGTCCTTAATCGTCGCCTCTCCTGGCGACGAATAACCGGCGTCGAGGTGCTGCGTATAGAACGTGAAACGACCGTCGCGGCCCTCGAAGAAATCGCCCAGCCCAACGCTCAGGTCTGCGCGATAGGCGCCCGCCTTCGCGCCGGTGAACGACTGGTCGTTAGGACCCTGAAACCCGAATCCGCCATCATTGGATTGCAGCGAGGGAGAGAGGAGACCCGTGCTACGGCCTGCCTGCAACTTGAACCAGGAATTGGCGCTCTTCCGCAGGGTCAGGTCTGCGGCGCCGAGGTTGCTAGCGGAGTCACCTTCGTTGGAATCGGCCGTAAAGCCGAGCCGCACATAGTCGTTCAACCAGTAATGGCCCTGACCGCCGACCGCGACTGCGTCCAGCTTGTCGAAGCCTGGCGTATATTCGTAACGCACCACCAGGTAGGCCTCGTCACCGCTCAAGCCGCTCGTACGCACTAGCAAGTTGTCGTTGGCAGTCGACGAGAGCGGCTGCGAAAGCAGAACCCGGCCCTGCAGGTAGTCGATGTCGTAGTCCACGTTGGGTTGCAGGTTGACCACCCCTGTGACGATGCCGGAGGCCTTGTCGTGAATTTCGATGCGCACGCGCTCAGAGCCCGTCAGGATGTCCTGGTGGTGCAGGAAGTAGAGCGATCCGCCCGTCCCGCGGAATTCCTCATAGCTCGCCATCGTTCCCGGTTGGGCCGCGAATCCATCCACCGTGAGCCGTCGCTCGCCGAAGCTGGTGGTGGGTTCGGGCGCGTAATGCGCATTAGCTCCGTACAAGCCCCGGTCGACCTGGGCCAGCTCGTTATCCAAATAGCCGACCTTGAAATTGCCCCACATCCCGTAATTCTCGCCATTGCTCGCTTTGACGTAGAACTTGCCCAAGGTTGGCGCCATTTCTTGCACTGCACCGTCGTCGCCGAACGTCGGGTAATAATAATCGGGATCGATGCGCCGGAATAACGAATCGGGCGACTTGGCCAGGAAGTTGCTGAACAGGTCTTTCACCGGACCTTCACGCGTATCCGCGCTCGCCGTCAACCGCCAGTTCTGATGCACATTTCCGTTCAAGTAAAACGCCAGCCGGCCATCCAGCGATGAATCGTAGGGCTGTGAATCATTCTCGCCTTCTTGCAGCTTTGCCGTCCCGCTCGCGCTGTTCTTCGATACCGTCAAGTCGGCAATGCCGACGTAGAACAGGTCCGTGCGTTTGAACTCCAGGTCGCGAAGATACAGCGAGCCGTTGCCCGCATCGTCGAGGACCGCGACTTCGACGCTATGCGCGCCGGCCGGAAGCATCTCCTCTGCGGCGAAGTTGCCCTTCGGGTCTACCGGAATTTGGCGGCCTGCTACCCAGACCGTGTGGCCGGCCGGTATGCCGCTGCCCTGCACCTTCACCGTGCCGCTGCCCAGCGTAATCTGCTGGCGCGCCAGGTCATTCTCGCCATAGGCGGCCAGCAGCTCGCGTGCTGACGGCCCGTCGGAAGCCGCGACCTTTCCAGGCGGTGGCTCGCGGTACAGTCGCAACGGCCGCGCGTCCGTTTCGTCGAAATTACCCTTCGAGTCATAGGCGCGCAGCAGGTACTTGAGTTCGCGTGCTTGGCCCGAAAGAATTTCTGCTGTTGGATGCCATTCCGCAATACCCGCGTCGTCGACGGCGATAATCTTGAGTGGCGCGGCTTGCAGCGACTGCTGCTGCTCGAATATTCGAATTTCAGCACGCTTGATAAAGCTTGCATAGCTGCTGTACATCCGGAAATGCACGACCGATTCGGAAGGACCGCCGCCTAAGTCGCTCACGGCCACAGCGACCGGATTCGCCGCGACGCTGAGCCGTCGCCGCGCCTGCAGACTGTCGAAGCGGAACTGGATCTTGGCGTTGTCGAGCGCGACGTCGGTGCAGCGCTGGATATCGGAGGAGCTGCGGCCCGGGTCATCGATTGGCTTGCCATCGACGGTAATGCGCATCACATTCAGCTCGTACGGACTCTTCGGACGAACCTCCTGGGTAAGACGCGTAATATCCACGCCCTCGTAGTTGTCCAACGGCAACCGTTCGTCGTACACGACCTGCACGCGCACGAACGAATCTTGGCCCTGGATGAAGCCGGTGTTTACGACGTCGTCCGACTGGACGTAGCCACGTCCCTCGTGCTCAGACCGAGCGCCCGACAACAGCGGGTCCTGCATAAGGGTATCCATTGCGCGGCGAGCCCGCGCCGCGGAAAGCCCGATGTCGTCGCCGTACACGGAGGCAGTGCGGCGGTCGAGTGGCTCGTTCTTTGTGTAACCTATAAACTGCAGTCGCGCATTGGTCCGATCCGCAATGTCCGTCAGCGCGCGACGCAGGTTTGCCGGGTAGGTGGGCGGAATGATCGGCTGGCCGTTTTCGAGCTCGAGAGGTGGAATGCTGCCCCAGGGGGGATCGTAAATCCTGGTCACCGTTTCGTCGACATCGTCCGGGCACAGTTGCGGCTCGTCCGATAACTCTTGGAGAGGATCGTCGTACCAGAATTCCACCTCGATGCGACGATTCATCTTGCGGCCCTGTGCCGTTTCGTTTGACGCAAGCGGGTGGGAGGCCCCGCGACCGTCGCTTTCGATCGCCGACGCGGGCAATCCCAGGATCTTCTGCATTTCCAAAGCGACGCGGTGCGCCCTTGCCTTCGACAACGACAAGTGGTTTCCGTGAGTGCTCTCGTCGAGGCCGGTCAGCGGCGCGTCGTCAGTGTAGCCGATGAAGCGGACCGTCACGCCCCGCTTGTCCCGCAGGTTGTCGAGCGCCTGCCGGACCTGGCTTGTGAAGGCATCGGAAATGGGAGTGTTCTCGTCCTCGTACCGCAGTGGCGCGACAAGCTTCCTGACGCGCGTCCGCGGCGTCTGGCCTTCCCGGTATCGCATCTTGCAAACGTTCTCCTCCCGGCAGACCTTGATGAGCTTGGTTTTATCGGTCGAATTCGAGTCGTGCGACCATTCCCGAAAGGCCTGATCGCTGGACAGATGCCGCTCTACCGGCTCGCCGGGCTTGGCCGTGTTGACCTGGCCGATGCACGCGGGAGCGGTCATCAGCAGCAATCCGACGATCAGCAGGAGGTGGCGCTGCTTGCTCATGGCGTTCACTTGCTCTCCGGCATACGCCCGTCGAGCCGTTTGGGCGGGCCGCCACGGCGCCAGAAGACTTCAGGCTCAATGGCCAGCACATAGCCGTCTTTCTTCGCATCCCACGCTTCGGTCAATTGCCGCTTAAACCCTTCCAAGCGCCGCTCGACAAGTGCCTCATCCTCTGTATCGGCGACGTAGGAGAGACGCAGCACCGACGGCGCTTTGCGCAGTTCCTCGAGGAGTAAGTTGACGCGTGGCCGCCACTGGACGCGGATTTCGGTCTTACCCGGCTCGAACGCCGCATCGGAGAGGTCGATAGCGACCACCCGGTGAATTGACGCACCGAAATCGAATTTCAGGGCCTTGCCGCGCGTGGCGCGCTTGATCTGCACTTGGTCAGTCGACATCCGGAAGCCGCTTGGCAGTGTCCTGTCGTCGAGCTTCAGCACAAAATTGCTGCCGCGGTCTTCATTAGGCGTGATTGCGCAGGTGATGTGGAACCGCCCGTACTGATCCGTCGTCGCTTCCAGACCCGTTGCTGTCACCACACGCACGCCGGGCAGACCATCTTCGCCGTTGTCCTGGACTCCGTTGCGATTGACGTCGTTGAAGACCTTGCCAAACACGTCTGTGCAATCGAACGTCTGATCCGGGACGACACGAACCCTGGCGGTCGCCTCACCCGACACCGGCCTGCCTGTCAGCCCATCGATGACCTGGGCGCGGTTGACGAACTCGCCTTCGCCAACACCGGCGCCAACGGCGAGCAGCAGGACGATCGTGCGAGTGGAGCTGCCGAAGTTGAGGCCACTCCACACGAGTTGGCCGGCGGCAACCGTGGGTTCTGAGGGCACACCATCCAGGCGCGCGGATCCGGGGACGTAGCGGAAGCCCGCCGGATAGCGATCCACAACCTGCTCACCTTGCAGGGATGCGCCTATCACGTTGCTGATCGTGATGGTGTATGGGACGAGCTGCCCGCGAGTCACGTTGACCAATGGCGTCGTTTTCGTGATTGAGAATGCTCCCGCGAGCTGCGGGTCGAGCGGAATATGGTTGTTGTAGATCTGGCTTGAGCCGGGCACCGCGCTGCCGTCCAGGATGAGATTCAGGTAGTACTGAGTCCCAGCGCTACGCGCGGGCACGGAGAGTGGCGGCGCGAACTCCGACGCCTGTGCCTCGCAGTACGGGATGGCCGGAAGAGCATCCTGCAGACAGGTAGGCACCGAATACGGAGCGGTCGATGCGCCCGTAGTCGGCGGGATAAGCAGCGACACACCGGCCACGTAGCTCGACGTTGGCGCGGTCACCACAATGAGGTAGCTGCTACCACTCGGACAGCCTGGATCCGAGAAGTTGAAGTCGAACCGGTAATAGCCACCCGCCTGGGTGATCTGGCCCTGTTGAGCCGGGTCGTCGAAGCAGGTTGCAGGCAATGGCGCGCTGCCGTGCAGCATCTTCAGGGTTGCGCCCGCAATAGGAGCGCGCGTCATCGAGTTGTAGACGACGCCGTTCGGCCCGATCGGCAGGTTCAGATTCTGGAGGTTGCTGCCGGAGGGCACCGCGATGTTGGTGATCCGCTGCAGCAAGTTGGTAAAGGCCGAGTCGGCTTTGCCGAGCTTGGCGGTATTCGGACCCGCACCGGGCGCGGTGAACCGAAGCTCGTAGCGGTTTGCCGTCCCGTCGGTCGGCGGCATGTTACTGAACCGATAGACGCCGTTGACATCCGTGAGAACGGACTGCACCAGCGCACCATTGAGATACAGCCCAACCGTCCAGCCCTGCAGCAACGGCTCGCCGGGGTCGGCTATCTTGTTGAAGTTTGCGTCGAGCCACGCGGTGCCGTTCAAACTGCCGGAACCGGGGACTCCTCCGATATCGATCGCGACGCTGGCGCTCGCCGTCTGGGGAGGGTTGTTCCACGTTACGACCGCGGTGTTCGTGAGCGTCGTGCCGGCTGGAAGTCCTGAAGCAATTTGCACCCGGAATCGCACGTCGATGGATTGCCCGGGCTGCAACGGACCGTACACAGCGGAGTAGTTTGCAGTCAGCACCGAGCCCGCGATGCTGATACCTGTTGTGGAGCCATTCATCGTTGCAGGTGGGTTAACGAACGTTAGGCGGCCTGCACCAGCGGTGCTGAGATCGTCCGTGATCACGACAGAGGGGGCCGGGTTCGTCGAGACATTGGTCACGTGCACCAGATAGTCGAGCTGCCCGCCCGGCTGCGCAGCGGCACCACCAACAACACTGACTTGCTTCGTGATAGCGATCGTGGTGATCACTACTGTGACGGTGTGGGCATCCTGGAAGTCAAGGATGCCCGGTGTGCCGTCGGTCAACGTGCGTGTGAATGCTTGGCGAGTCGTGACGCTGCTGTCGGCATTGAACCACTGAACTGCGCCCGCTACGTTCGTAAGCTGGGCGCCATTCTGGCTGTTGGCGTCGAGCTGGGTGCGGTAGGTAATGATCAGACGCTGATTCGGGCTGATCGTGGCCGCGGCGGTGAGCATAGTCAGCGTGAGCTTGCAGGTGGGCGTAGCGATGTAGCTGATCGAAAAGTCGGTGCCTGGAACCAGCGGGCCCTTGGCCGGCGTGACGCCGTCAGCCTGGAAAACCTGAGCAGTGAGCACCTGAGGCGTCATGTTGCACATGCCGCCCGTTGCGCCGCTGGGGAGCTCGTCGAGCAGCGTGACGTTCCACGCATCGCTCGACCCGCTATTCTGGACGTTGAAGCCGAACTGCCCCCACTGCCCCGGGCTCATCGTCGGCGGCCCGGACTTAGTGAACACGAGATTGGGCGCACCGACGATTCCTCCGACAGCGATTGAGACGCTGGCGCTTGCTGTCTGCGGGGGAGTGTTCCACGTTACGACGCCGGTGTTGGTGACGATCGTACCGGCAGCGAGCGTGCTGCCGAGCGTGGCGCGGAAGCGCAGGTCGATCGTCCCTCCGGGTGCCAGCGGTCCATAGGTCGCCGAGTAGTTCGCGGTGATGACGTTGCCGGCAACGCTGACACTGTTGGGCGAGCCGTTCATGGTCGCGGTGCCAGCCACGTAGGTGAGCGCCCCCGCCCCCGCTGCGTTCAGGTTGTCCGTGATCACCACCGGGTTTACCGGGTTCGCGGAGGTGTTCGTCACGTGCACCAGGTAGTCGAGCGTCGCGCCCGGCACCGCCGCGCCGCCCCCCACCACCGTCACCTGCTTGGTGATGGTCATCGCCGGGATAACGGCCGTCACCGTGTGCGCGTCCTGACAGTCCAGCACGCCGGGCGTACCGTTGGTCAGCGTGCAGGTGTAGCTCTGGCGGCCGGTGTCACTGCTCGGGCCGTTGTACCAGAGCGTCGTACCGGCCACGTTGGTGAGCGTGGCGCCGTTCTGTGTGTTCGCATCGAGCTGCGTCTGGTAGGTGGCGATGAGGCGCTGCGTCGGACCGATGACCGCCGCGGCGCTCAGCATGTTGAGTGTCAGCGTGCACGCGGGCGCTCCCGCATAGCTGAGCGTGTAGTCCGTGCCAGCCGTGAGTGGGCCCTTGCCTGCTACCGGCGTGACGCCGTCCGCCTGGAAGACCCGAGCACTAAGCACTTGAGGCGTCATGTTGCACATGCCGCCCGACGTCCCCGTCGGCAGCTTGTCCACTATGGTCGCGTTCCACGCGTCGCTATTTCCGGTGTTCTGCACGTTGAGGGTGAACTGCCCCAGCTGACCAGGGTTCATCGTCGCCGGGCCGCCCTTGGTCATCACCAGGCCGGGCGCCGCGATGGTCAGCGGCGGCGACGAGACCCCCTGCTGTCCCGGCAGGGGGTAATGGAAGGTTCCGCCTATGGTCGTTCCTAACGTCCAGTTGGCCGTGTTGGAGAACTGCGTGCCGGGCGAGTTCGGCGGCACGGCGTTGTTGAGCACCACGGTGACGCTCAGCACGATCTGCTGCCCGGCTGGGATCGGGGGGAAACCGCTGAAGGTGAGCAGCCCGCTTGCGTTCGTGACCGCGAAAGGCACCGAAGCGCCGCTGCCCTTCAAGGCGGCGCTGCTATTCACGTAGCTGAGCGACACCCCAGTCGCATTAAGGTTGTCAGTGACCGCGACCTGGTCGACTTCGACGTTCGACCCGTTGGGATTGACCACAGCGCCGGTCGTCGCACTGACCAGTTGTGGGAAGGTGAGCGTGTAGGTAAAGGGCACCCCGATCGAGACGAAGGGGGGCCCCGGCGGATTCTCTTTGTCGATCTTGTCGACCGGTACGAAGAGGTTCGCGCACGTCAAGATGTGCGCGCGGGTGGTGGAGCCATTGACGAACCAGACGAAATTCCCGTGTGACTTGTCGCAGGAGAGGTTGCCGACGAAATCGACGTTGTCGAAGACGACCAGCCAGCCCCTTCCGGTGCCGGAGAAGCTGATGTTGGAGGTCAGTGGGTTGGACGCTGGGAAGTTCCGGATCGTGCAATTTCCGTCGATATTGATCTGCGAAGGGGGAACAGGGTTGACAAAGCCATCGATTACGCCCCCGAAATTGGCGACACAACCGCCAACGGACTGCGCCCGTGCCGGGACGGCACTCAGCAGCAACAGTGCGAAGGGGAACAGCAGGATTTTGATCCAGCTGCCGCGCGGCTTCACATTGTTCGTGTCGTTAGAAGTCATCTACGCCCTCGTCCTACTCACAGAGACGATTTCATCAGGAACGAGGCAGTCCGCGCCTGGACTGGATTCCGGCGGTCCCGCCGTCGTAGGGTCCCCCAGGCCCATTAGACCGGTGACTTTGCGTCGCCATCTTTCGGTGGCTTTGCCTTTGTCAAAATCGCGTCGAACTTAACGGATCAGATTCGCAGCTTCTTCAAACCTCCTGGCGTCCATGCCAATCCTGCTTCGGCCGCCGGCTTCACGCCGCCGGAAGAAAGTCGATCGGGTACACGATCGTCACGGCCGGTACATCCTTGGCGCCGAAATTGATCGTCCGGACGCGGCCAACCACCTGCGTGGCGAGATCCGCCGCATCCATGTCAGTTGACTGCAGCACGCACATCGAAACGCTGCCGTCCGGCTCGATCGTCAGCCGCAGAACCATCTGGCCTTTCAGGGCTGGGTTATTGCGCAGCTCCCGGTTGTACAGCCGGTAGAACGATGCCTTGTAGCGATCGAACACGATCTGTATTTCTTCGTCGGTGCGGGCAGGACCCGGCCCGCCGCGTGCTTTCGGTCGGTCGGCGCCGGTGATCGGAGCGATTGGGCTGACTGCGCGGCCTGTCCCACCACCAATCCCGCCTCCTCCGCTACCGCCAGCGCCAGTGCCCCGGCCACTCACACCCCCACCCCCGTTGCCTCCCCCTCCTGCTCCTCCGCCACCGCCCCCCACACTGCGGCTCAGGGAAGCGACGTTGATGCCACCACTCGATCCCGGCGTATTGCTCGTCAACAACGAGCGTGCCGAGGGCCGGCCCACCTCATCGGCGGCAACGTGACGCGCATCGGCTCCGAGAGGCGCCACGACGGTGTCCTGTGCCAGGCTCGCGAACTTTTCTTTGAATGCCAGGATGCCGACGTTTCCCACCTTCGGCTTTGCCTCCGCTGGTAGGCCAACTTCAGGACCTAGTGGCAGTTCCGCTTTACCAGTCAAGTCTGGGCCTGCTGGGGCGTTCGGCTTCGGTTTCAGCGCAGGTGCAGGCGCTCCCGGTGGCGACCCAGCCTCACTCGCCCCTCGCGGTATCGGCCGCGAAACGGTTCGCGCGTTGACCGGGATTTCCGGTGGACGATAGAAGACGATGTCGAGTTCCTTGTTGGGTTGCTCGCTGCGAAACAGCGCTTGCGCCGGTATGACCATCAGCGCGGCCAGCACAAAGACATGGATCACCAGGCTTTTCGCCATGCTGCGGACCGTGGGAGCCCCGGATTTTTTGAGAATGCTCTTTGCTTCCATGGTTGTCACCAAGCAACCACCTCAATTGGCCGCGACAAATTCGATCTTCAAATCCTCAACGCCCGATTTCGCGAGATCAATGATGCGTAGAACCGCCTCGTAGTTCAGGCGATCGTCGACAGCCAGGAACAGAGCGCGCTGTTCCGCAGGCCGGCCGCCCAGAATCGCCGCAACGCGCGCGGGCAATTCGGCTACAGGGATCTTTTGATCCGCCAGGGTCACTTGACAGTTCTTCGGGATCCCCTCCCCTGCCGGCGGCGTGAAGATAGGGCACGCCGCGGAACCGATGCTCAGGATCAACTGGGATTCGGCAACCGGGGTCGACGTATCGGCGGAGGCTCGAGGGATATCCACGTCGTAGCCCTCCATCAGGAGTGGCACGACGACCATAAATATGATCAGCAGTACGAGCACCACGTCGACGAGCGGCGTGATATTGATTTCAGACTGCAGACTGGAACCGGAATCGTTGTTGTTGAATTGCATGATGTCACTTTCCTTCTGCGCCAGCACGCTTGGCGATCAGCCCCACCCCGCGAAAACCTGTTTGCTCGATCGCGACCATGACCTCGCGAACCTCGCGGAAATTCAGCTTTGCATCACCCCGGATCACGATCTTGGGGTTCGTCTCGGCGCCCACCGCAGCGCGGAGAGTTTCGTCGAAATGCTCGGCTGCGACAGGCTGGTCGTTGATCCACAGCCCCCCAGCTTCGTCTATGGAGACCAGGATGCGGCCTCTCTCGTCGCCCTGCGAGTTCGGTTTCGTCGTGTTCGGCAGGTTGACGTCCGGCCCCTTCCGCATCTGCGGCGCCATCACCATGAAGATGATCAGCAGCACCAGCACCACGTCGACGAGCGGCGTGATGTTGATGGCTGCTTGCATCCGGGCTGGCTCACCGAGTCGCATAGGCCGGGCCTTCTTTTTTGACCTTCGACGCCTTGACTTCATCCATTTCGTCGAGTTCAAGCCCCTTGAGCTCTGGCATTTTGAACAAGCGGTTCACAAGCTGGGACGAAGCCCGATTCATTTCGACATGGAAAGTCTCAAGTTTGCCCGTGAAGTGGTTGAAGGCGACGACGGCCGGAATTGCGACGAAGATACCGAGGGCCGTTGAGACCAGGGCCTCTGCGATGCCGCCCGAAACCACAGACATTCCGCCGGACCCTGTGGCCGCGATGCTCCGGAAAGCGTTGATGATTCCCACCACGGTGCCGAAAAGACCGACGAACGGGGCCGTGGAGCCGATTGTGGCAAGGAATCCGAGACCACTCTTCAACTGAATCAGCGTTTCGGAAATAGAGTCCCGGAGTGCGCTCGCGACGAGCTCGAGCGAAGCGGTCGGATCGCCTCCGCTCTGGGCCACGCCGTCGTACTCGACGATGCCCGCCGAGACCACTTGCGCCACGTAAGAATTCGGGTGCAGCCGCCCGGCTTCGACCAGATTCTGGACATCTCCTCCGTGAAGGAACTTCTTGAACTCGGGCTTGAACTTTACCGACTCGCGGAAGGTTGAAGAGAAGCGACGGTGCTTTTCTATGATCATCCCCACCGAAAAGACAGAAAGCAGGGCGAGGGAGACAATCACCGCGCCTCCGAATATACCGACGTGTCTTAACAGTTCAGTGAAATTCATGGTTTTCTCCTCTGCGCCACATTGGCGGGCGCTGCCGTGCTCCCATTCGTCGTCGCACCGCTGGGCCGCGCTGCTTCCGACCGAATTTCGTAGTAACTGAGCATTCGCATGAACACCTCTTTGTCCACGGGTCGCCTCGAGTCATCAAGCAACGTCGAGACGCCGGGGCCATTGCCGAGTTCCGAACTCTTCCAGGGAACGATAACCAGAGCTTTAGGCGCTTCCTGATTGCCCAGAATGGACATGCCGAGCGCCTTGCTTCCGGGGACGGACGTCAACTTCCCGTCTTCTTCTGTCTTTGGCTGCGGCTCTTCCGTCTGTTTCTTTGCCTCATCCTTCTGTGCCTCTTGTGTCTTTGCATGCGACTTTTCGGTTTGTCCCTGTGCTGCTTCTGTTTTTGGCTGCGCTGCTTGCTGCGCGAGTGCAGCCGTGGGCGCTAAGCCAAGGACCCCAAGCAAAATCCAGTGAATGCTAGTCTTCCTCATCGCCCCTCCTGTTTTTTTGCACGATTGCGAAGGTCGGCAATCCACTTGACGACCTCGGCGTCATCCGGAACGATCCGGCTGTACGCCTCGTAATGTGCCATTGCGCAGTTGTAATCCCCGAGATACAAGTCGCACAGAATCGCAAGGTTCCTGTGCGCATATTGAAAATCGGCGGACTGTGCGAGGGCCGCCTCATAACTCGCGCGCGCTTTCGCAAACTGTCCCTTGCGGCGCTGCACCATACCGAGTTCGTTATAGGCGACAGGCTGTTTTGGATCCGATTGCAGCGCCTTGTTCAGGCTGGCCTCGGCGCGGTCCAGGTCGCCGGTTCGCTCGTATGCCATTCCGAGATCGATGTGGGCCGCCGCCAACGCAGGCATCTTCTCGGTCATTTTGAGCAGCAAGGCAATGCCCGGTTCGTACCGCTCCTCCTTCAGCATGCCCACCGCCGACTCGTAGTTGGCGCGCGTTTCATCGGTGACGGCCGCACCCTGGGTGATCGCGTTGCCGGATGTCGGGTTGTTGGAGACCTGCGCCACCGGCGATCCCTCCACATGAGTGTCGATGGCGCCGAGGAAGCCGCTGCTCGTTTCGTGTTTCGCGTAACGGCCCGGCATCAGTTCGGTGAGCCTGCTGAGACTTTTCTCGGTCCACGGGTTGAAGACGCCAGCGTGCAATAGCTCCATGTTCTTCTCGTGTACCTTGATGGCTTTCTCTTCGAACGGAAACGCTGCCTCATCGAGCTTGTTCTTGAACTCCTCCAGGTCCTCTGGTTTCAAATCGCCCGGCCGCTCCGACTCGAGCAACGAGCGGCTGAAATTGGAGTAAGTCTCGGCCATGTAATACGTCGCTGCTGCCGTCACTTCGTCGATTCCGTAATCCACCAGCCGGTTCAGGGCCGCAATCGTGGCATCCATGCGCTGCTTCTTATCCTGCAGGCTGGTCTCGAAGGGTTGCCGCAGCTTCACGACGACGAAATCTCCATAGAGCTGCTCTGCGAGGACGAGCGCCGAACGCGCTGCTAGCGTCCGGGTCCGGCCGGTCCTTTCCGATCCGGCGCCCGCCTCGACGCTTACGATTTCTTCCAACTGGTTGTGATACAGCGTCTCGTCGTGCGCCGCCTTGTACATCTCGGCGATCTTGAACCGTGTCTCGATGGCTGTCTCTACCGGCTTAGGAAACTCTTTAACGTACCGCTTGTATGCATCCAGGGCGTGATCCTGGGAATTGGATTGCGCGTAGAGATCTCCCGCATCGAGTAGCGCCTCGCTGCGTAGCGCCGGATCGTCGGACTGGGATGCGATGCGCTCGTATTCGCCGGCGGCGTGCGACAACTGGCCGTTCTGCCGGTAGGCGTAGGCGATCTGCTTCGTGGCTTCGAGCTGCAGTTTGTTCTTCGGGAAGGTGGTGCGAAACGCTTCAAGCACATCCACCGCCGCCTTCCAGTCCTGCATGCGGATTAGCGCGGCGCCCGCGTCGTACTCAGCGGTCGCACGGATAGATGAGGTTGGCGCGGCTGTGCGAATCCTAAGGAAGTGGTCGGCTGCCGCGCGATAATCCTTGGCCTCATTTGCGAGCTCACCCTGTTTGTAAATCGAGGCAGCAAGGTTGTCGACGAGCGCGGCGCGCGACCCGTCGCCCTCCGGCGTGACCGTCAGCACCTGGGTGTAGGCGTGCTCTGCCTGCGGGTACTGGGCGAGCTCGAACGAGCCATGCGCAACCACAATCCACGCGGAACGCCGGATCGATGCCGGTGCGCCCGGATACTTATCGATGACGCGCTGGTCGGCCTCGATGGCAGCCTTGTAGTCCTTCATCTCGTACATGTCATCGGCGGCCGCTCCGAGAATCGCCGCGGCGTGTTCGTCCTGCGGGAATGCGTCGGCAAATTTGAGCGAGCTTGCGACGGTATCGCGCTTGACGGGGTCCTGCTGCTGCTTGTCGGCAATCTTCAGCTGCTCGCGGTATGCATAGATCGCGGCGTATCCTGCAGCTGTCGACTGCGGATGCGGCGCGTATGCGTAAGCCGTGCGCTCATACTGTTTGGCCGCCTCCCCAAAATCCTTGTTCTCCAAAAGCAGGTCGGCAAGCTGATAGTTGACGGATGCCGAATCAGCTTCCTTCGGGAAGGACTCGAGGTAGGCGCCGTACCATTGGCTTGCCTCGCGATAATTCGTGAGCTTCTCGTTCGGTTCGTTTCCGTTCTGATACTGGGCGTGATAGTGCGTCGCGAGGTCTTTCAGGTTCGTCTTCAGGTAGGCCAGTACTTCCGGCGACTCTTCCGGTTTGAAATGTCGCCAGTATTCGGCCTTCAGGCCGTACTTGGAAGCGAACTCCCGCTTCGACTCCAGCACTAGCTTGGGGAATCCGCCCTGGGTGAACGTATCAACGACGCGCATGCTGAACCGCGGCGCGGCGCGGTGGAATGGATAAAGCGCTACGAAGGCTTTGTACGTCTTCGCCGCATCGTCATAGCGGAGCTTGCCGAGATAGTGCTCACCGAGACTAGAGTAAATGCGGTCCTCATAGGAGCGATTCCCGAACTTGGAAAAGTATTCCGGCAGGGTCTCCGGCCCGCCGAGGTTGCTGAAGCTCAGGCTGATCACTCGGAATGTATCCGCGACACGGCGATCGTTGTCCTCATCATGCTTCCGGTCGAAGTCGTAGCCAATCGATACTTTGTAATCAAGCAGGGCAATATACTTTTGCAGAGCCTCCTCGTAGAATTCCTGCTTGTAGAGCGTCCATCCGAGCTTATAGAGAGCGAGCTCATGGTACTCGGAGGAGGGTCCCAGTTTGACGATGCCCGAATAAGCGCTTTCCGCGTCGCGGTAGCGCCTGCGCGTGAAGAAGTACTCGCCCCGCCTGAACTGCACTTCGTCGAGGTGGGAGGAATGCGGATTCGTGCGAATCAGGCGCTCCATTGTCGCGATGGCCTCTTCGGTGCGGCCGAGCTCGTCGTACGCCCGCGCCATCTGATAGAGGACCTGGTCGCTGTTCTTGTAACTGGGGTATTCGGTGAGCAGCCGGTTATAGAGAGCGATCGCCTCCAGTGGACCTTCGGCATCTGCGCCCGCGCGCACCGTGTCCGCCGGGGAAGCGCCAGCGTTACTGCCCGCTAGTATTCCTGCCTCCGCGGTCGTGCGCCGCTCGAAATCCTGATCGGATTCCCGCAAACTTACGCTGGCAGCTGCCGCGGCCGGATTAGGACTGCCGGTCCGCGAGCCCGCGAGTATCGGGGCGGGCTTCGGAGCGGCCATTTCCCGCGGCTTGGCGTTGCCCGTGCGAATACCGAACTGCTTCTCGAGTTGCAGGTCCGCGAGGCGCCGCATCGCCTCCGGAGTCATCGCGGTCTCCGGTGCCTCCTCGAGGAAGCGCCGATACTGCTGCATGGCCTGATCGAGGCCCTGTTCGACCTTCACTTCTTGCAAGTCCGGACGCACATTCCGCAGCTCCGCCAGCGTCCCCGG